>Ga0105239_10001527_pt1 | contig 30683 bp, 20 predicted proteins | sample KBSC44metaG_FD_92761 | JGI IMG/M metagenome (GOLD analysis project Ga0105239, IMG submission 92761) | Corn rhizosphere microbial communities from Kellogg Biological Station, Michigan, USA - KBS C4-4 metaG | ecosystem: Host-associated > Plants > Roots > Rhizosphere > Soil | place: Michigan, USA...
AACATTTGCTTTGCTTGGTGCTTTTGTGTTGTCGTTTACTTATGTGCCTATGATCACGTCGTTACTGATCAGCAAAAAACTATCGCACAAAAAGAATATCAGCGATCACATAATGGCGAAGCTGGAAAAATGGTATCAGCATTCCCTTCAAAAAATGCTGCACTATCCCAAAATCATTATAGTGAGCGGAGTAGTTTTCTTTGCATTAAGCCTTTTTATATTTTCCCGCCTGGGAGGTGAATTTATTCCTGAACTGGAAGAGGGCGATTTTGCCGTTGAAACCCGAATGCTTACGGGTAGTAATCTGCATACATCTGTAAATACGTTGTTAAAAGCGGCGGAGATCTTAAAAAAACGATTTCCTGAGGTACAAAAAGTAGTAGGTAAAAATGGCAGCAGTGAAATACCTACCGACCCTATGCCGCTGGAAGCAAGCGATTTGATCGTTACACTGAAAGATAAAAGTGAATGGACAAGCGCTGGTTCCTTTGATGAACTGGCCGGAAAAATGAGCACGGCTTTAGAGGATATTCCGGGTGCTACATTTGGTTTTCAGTTTCCTGTACAGATGCGGTTTAACGAACTGATCAGCGGCGCCCGCCAGGATGTTGTTTGTAAAATTTTCGGCGAAGACCTCGATACACTTGCGCAATACGCGAACAGGCTGGGCGCACTGATCAGGGATGTGAAAGGCGCCACTGACCTGTACATAGAAACGGTAACCGGCATTCCACAAATTCTGATTAGTTATAACAGAGCCGCCATTGCACAATACGGACTGAATATTGAAGATATAAACCGTGTTGTAAATGCAGCTTTCGCCGGACAAAGCGCGGGGCTGGTATACGAAGGTGAAAAACGTTTCGATCTGGTAGTTCGGCTTGAAAATAGTCAGCGCCAGGATATAAACGATGTTCAAAACCTGCTGATACCTACATCCAAAGGAACACAGATCCCTTTAAGTGAGGTAGCTGCTGTAACAATTAAAGATGGCCCCAACCAGATTCAACGCGAGGATGCCAAAAGAAGAATTGTTGTAGGTTTTAATGTGCGGGGCCGCGACGTTCAGAGTATTGTACAGGAACTGAATAAAAAAATTGCACAGCAAGTTAAGTTGCCTGCGGGGTATTACATTACTTATGGCGGACAGTTTCAAAACCTTACGGAAGCCCGTAAGCGGTTGTCTGTAGCAGTACCTGCTGCGTTGCTGCTGATACTGGTGATGTTGTATTTTGCATTTGGTAAAGTTAAATACGGGCTGCTTATTTTTTCTGCCATTCCCTTGTCGGCCATTGGGGGTATTTTGCTTCTTTGGTTGCGGGGTATGCCATTCAGTATTTCGGCAGGTATTGGTTTTATCGCTTTGTTTGGAGTGGCTGTGCTCAATGGCATTGTATTGATTGCAGAGTTTATCCGTTTAAAACATAATGGCATACATGATATTAAACAAATAGTGATGGAAGGAACGCGCATGCGTTTGCGGCCGGTATTGATGACTGCGTCAGTTGCTTCATTGGGTTTTTTACCAATGGCATTAAGTCATGGTGCAGGTGCTGAAGTGCAACGGCCACTGGCAACTGTTGTGATAGGTGGTTTGATCACTGCTACTTTTCTTACGCTGGTAGTATTGCCCGTGCTATATATGTGGGTTGAAAAAAGAGGAGGGTTAAAGCGGGTTGCAGCGAAAACAGTACCGGTAATAATATTATTATTGGTTAGCCAGTGTGTATTGGCGCAAACTTTGGAAACACATACAATGACGCTTGAAAAAATGCTGCAACAGGCAGGCGCTGCTAACCTGTCGCTACAGGCCAGCCGTTCAGGTGCTAATTACTGGAAGCAACTGCAAAGTGCTACAGCCGAATTGCCGAGAACTCAACTGGGTGCTGAGTATGGTAATATCAATAGTTTTCAGAACGACACGCGTTTCTATATTAGTCAGTCATTTGGATTGCCCGTTGTGTACCGCCGCCAAAAAGAATTATACCAGGCGCATGAACAGGCGGTTACTGCACAGGCGGCGCTAAAGCAACAACAGATACAAAAAGAGGTTAAGACGGTTTTTTACAATATGGTAGACCTTATGGAAAGACAGCAGCTTCTTCTTCGGCTGGATTCTATCTACAGCCGCTTTTTACAGGCGGCGACATTACGATTAAAGACAGGAGAAAGTACTATGCTTGAAAAAAGTAATGCCGAGGCTCAGATGCAGCAACTAATGCTACAGCAGGAGCAGGTTAAGGCCGATCTTCGGATAGAACAGCGCCGGCTGCAATGGTTGCTGAATACTGGTGATAATTTATTACCTGATTATACGCATGTACAAAAAACAAGCGAATGGATCAGCGATACTATGGTTATTGCCAGCCATCCTGCGATACAATACCAGCAAAAACAGATACAGATTTCTGCTGCACAAACGAATATTGAAAAAGCCAGGCTTACACCCGAATTTGCGCTGGGATATAGTAATATGTCAATTAAAGGATATCAATCAAAAGACGGTATTACTCAGCAGTATTATGGTGCAGGGGACAGGTTTAATATTTATCAGTTTTCAGTGGGGTTGCCGTTATTTAATAAAGCGGTAAAGGCACGTATTCGGGCAGGCGCCGCCGGGGAAGAAACAGCAAAGATGGAAGCTGCTGCTACCAGTCAGTACCTTACCAGTCAATGGCAGCAATTAAGCGAAGATTATAAAAAATATGCGGAACAGGTAAAGTATTACGAACAGACTGGTCTGCAACGGGCAGCATTGATTACGCGCAACGCCCGGCTCGGTTTCGAAAAAGGAGATGTAAGTTATGTTGAATGGACCTTGCAGATGAACAATGCTGTTAACATTGAGCTTGGCTACCTGCAAGCTGTTCATGCTTTAAATAATACCATTATTGAATTAGAATATTTAACCGGAAAATGATCCGATATGCAAAAATCTTTTTTCTATATAATTCTTCTCTTATTGAGTGCGTCCTGTTCGCAAACGCCTGAAAAGAACATAGACGCGGAAAAGCCGAAAGCTGTAAGCAGCAATGCGGTTACATTAACTGATGCGCAGGTAAAAAATGCGGGTATTGAAGTTGGCGCCGTACAATCACAAACGCTGGATGAGGTGCTGAAAGTAAATGGTGTGGTAGACGTGCCGCCACAAAATATTGTATCTGTAAGTTTTCCAATGGGTGGTTATTTGAAAAACACTAACCTGTTACCCGGCCTGCATGTAAATAAGGGTGAAGTGATAGGGCAAATTGAAGATCAATCGCTGGTGCAGCTGCAGCAGGATTATCTGGTAGCTGTTGCACGCCTTACTTATCTGCAGCAGGAATATGACCGCCAGAAAGAATTGAGCGAGCAGCAGGTTTCTGCCGCCAAAACTTTTCAGCAGGCGCAGGCAGATTTTGCTGCACAGAAGGTGCTGGTAAAAGGGTTGGGCGAAAAGCTGAGGCTGATAAATATCAATCCAGCGGCACTTAATGAAAATAAAATATCACGCAGTGTACCCATCTACTCTCCCATCAACGGTTTTGTGTCGAAGGTGAATGTGAACATTGGAAAGTTTGTTAATGCTACGGATGTGTTATTTGAGCTGATCAATCCTGATGATATGCATGCGGCGCTGACTGTTTTTGAAAAGGATCTGCCTAAGGTAAAGATCGGTCAGTTGGCAAAAGTATCCTTTGTTGATGATCCTTCGAAAGAATACGATTGTGAAGTGATTTTGGTTACGCGCAATGTGGATGATAACCGGAGTGGCACGCTTCATTGTCATTTCAAAACAAGACCCAAAAACCTGTTGCCGGGAATGTTTCTGAATGCATCTATCCATATTGAAAATGTACCTGCACTTACGGTGCCCGAAGAAGCAGTAGTTCGTTACGCCAATCAGCATTATGTAGTACAGGTTACAGGCAAAAACAGTTATCAGTTGGTGCAGGTAGCCGCAGGCGTAAAAGAAAACAAGCAGATAGCCGTCAGCAGCAATGCCATTGATTTAAAGAATATGCCGGTAGTTACTAAGAATGCTTATGCCATATTGGGTAAAATGAAGAATGCGGCGGAGGAAGAATAGTTCGTGGTTTATTAGTTCTGAGTTCCTGGATGAGCGCCTGATAAACTAAGAACTCAGAACTAAATAACTCTATAATCTTCCCTTACCGGTGAAAATGCATCGAGTACTTTAACGGCAGTATGCGCAATGGCGCTGTGTGGCGTATTACCGGGAATAACATGCACCATTCCGGGCGTGAGCAACATCTTTTCTCCGCCAATGGTCATCTCCAGTTCTCCTTCGAGTATAAAGGTGATTTGCTCGTGTGGGTGACTGTGTTCAGGTAATTGTGCACCCTTATCAATATCAACAAATGACAGGGTCATTTTGTCGCCATGTATGAATTTGCCGTGTATACCGGGAACGATGTCTTTGCCTTTTAAGGTATCTATGTGTTGCATATCGGTTTTTAAAAAATCAAGAAACAAAAATCAAGAAACAAAAAATAAGATCAAAAAACAAAAGGCAGGGAACAAACTTAATACTTATAACTAACGCTCAACAAAACAAACGCTTCCGCCTACCCATTTTTTGTCTTTGTTATAATTTACACCGATCATTTTTCCTTTGCTTAAACGCGCGAGGTTAATAACGGGTTGTGGCCGGTCCCATTCTTTTTTCCATACATACATGATTCGTATTTCGGCTTTGGCAGGTACATCGGGTGTTTCGATAATATCGGCGTATTGCACCTTTCGCTGTAAGATCCAGTTCTGCGGATCGGTTATTTTTTCAATGTCTGCCGGTGTTACATCGATCACTACACCCCGGCCGGCAAATGAGAACAATGGTTTCAATACATAATTCTCGAGATCAGCAGGAAGTTGTTTTATTTCGTGTAAGAACCACGTGGGTGGTACATATGGGTGATGAAGAAATGGCAATGTATATTTACTGATACGGTAAAACCAGTTGGGATGAGGTATCCATTGTACATCCAGGTCCTGCGTAATATCGGTAAAGTGGCCCAGTGTATTTTTTTGCGCCTGTAGCTCGTCGAAGATTACCCGGTTGTAAATGCGTTTTACTTGGGTTTTTTTACCATCACGATTGTAATATAATTTTCTCCCTTCCTGTATTAATTCGGTAATACAAACCGGCTGTATGCCGGTATATTCCTGTGTACAGTAAAAGTCGATGCGCGTTTTTTGCTCATGTGGTTTTATTTCGAGCAGAATGGTATTTTCAACCGGTACATCATCTGTTATCACTTCTTTCAGCAGCTTGAGATAACTTTCGCGTGTATATCCGTTTAAGTATTGACTGTAGTTATCAGGAATGGGAAAATGTTTTCTGAACAGATCAGGATACAATACCTGAAAGCCATAAAGGCTTGGGAAGCCCTGCATTTCAATTAACCGTGGTTCTGGTTCGCGGTTTTCATTCCAGCATATGCCAAAATCAAATACCATCATTTGGCAGCGGTCACTTTCGTTGGGCACGCGTTCGCGAACGGGAATAGCAGATTCAGTAAATTCTTTAAATGCAGGATCGGTAATAACATCAATAATATATTCGCAGGCATCGATCATCTTTGCGGCAAACTCCTTGTCAACAAATACCGGTGTTTCGCATAATCTGAATTCAATAGCGCCGGGATATTTACTGTTCAGATCTTTTAAAAATGCCTCGTATCGTTCATTGGAAAAAGATTCGTTGAATGCTTTCCGTAAAGCGGGAACCATGTGTAAATATTTGATTTGAAGATACGAAAAGTTAAAGCTAAACGCTCAATGCAAAATGCTCAAGGCTTAATGCTGAACGCTGAAGGCTCAATGCAAAATACTAAACGCCTGTACATTCGCATGCTGCATTAAGCATTATGCGTTCTGCTTTGTGCATTCTGCGTTAGGCTTTCTATTGCAATATTTAAAAAATTAGGAAGTACGTGCGAATACGTATATAAAATTTTATCAGGATCATTGAGTTGCTCGATCATTGACTGCCATTTTTCAAAACCATGGTTTTTGATCACCATTTGTTTTTTGTCTTCGCGTTGCAGGTAACGGCTCATACCGGGGGCATCGGCTTCGGGATGAAACTGTGTGCCTACCATATATTCATTAAAACGAATACCCATAATGGCGCGTTCGAGCGGTACATGCGGACGCTCCTTTTCAATGGCCAGTACAGAAGCACCCATTTTATTCAGTTGCTCGTAATCGGGTTCTATTACCTGAAAATTGCGACTGTCAACTGTATAAAAGGGGTCGTGTAAACCGGCGAAGATGGGCTCATCTTTTCCGCCATCCATCATGTGCACCGGGAAAACGCCAAATGCGGTGGATTTACGGTTGGTTACCTGGGCTACATTAAAATAACGGCAGGCGAGCTGAAAGGAATGGCAAATAAAAAATACCTGCTTTTTTTGTTCGTTGGCGGGATTATTATTGTAGTCTTCTATCGTTCGGATCCAGTTAAAATACAGCGGTTCCCATTTATGTTGCTCATTGGGAAGGGGGGAGCCGGGGCCGCCGGAGGAAATGTATATATCGTAATTTATACCGGGTAACTGGTTTTTCAGTCGTACATCAAACTCATTGCATATCAGGTTAATACCATGTGTTTTACTGTATTGGCGAAGAATATCCCGAATGCATCTCATTCCTTCATTCACCTGTCCTTCATAAAGGTCCAAAAGGGCCACCCGTATGGTTGTTGGTTCATTCATAGTATAGCTGCAAACATAACGTTTTTTTGACGCTTGCATTGTTTGCAGTCTATTGATATAACAAACCACAAAGGGGAATGGTTGGGGTTATTTAACCAGCGTTTTCATCATTTCTTCGGCTACGAGCTGATTGCCTTTTTCATTAAGATGAACGCCATCAACAGTTAATACGCCCTTTTCTTTGTTTTCGGTATTATTAGCCAGATTATAGGCGAGGAAAACCTTGCGCAGATCGATCAGTTCGCAATTGTTTTTTTGGGCAATACCCCGAATGATGGCGGCATATTTATTCAGATCGCCATCCAGCTCATTGGTGAAGTCTGTTTTTTCGCCAATGCTGGCGGGGGTGCATAATATTACTTTTATATTTTTCGCCTGTAGCTTTTTAATGATGGCATTATAGAACTGTTCAAATTTAGGGGCATCGGTACCGGTACCGGAGGTTTTCTTGTGCCACACATCGTTTACACCCACCCAGATGACTACCGTGGTAGGGTTCTTTGCCAGTACATCGTCATCCATTCTTAAATACAGATCGTATACTTTGTTGCCGCCAATGCCTGCGCCGGTCAACTCATACTGGTTCTGTAGTCCTTTTTGTTTTATCATATCACCGAGTACGGTAATATAACCGGTAGGTTGAACACCTGCCTGTGTAATGGAATCACCAAAGAAAACGATACGTTGTTTTTGCTGCATGCCGGTAAAACTTACTAGTGCAATGGCTGTAAAAGTAGAAATAAAAAGGAGCAATCTCATGATGATATTTTTTTTTGGGGAAAAAACAGTAACGGTAAAACTAATTAATTTTTGGCTTTTGCTTTTTCGATAGCGAGCGCGAGTAATTCGCTGTTGCCATCCTGGTATTTAAAATGAAATACCATGTGATGCACTTTCCATTGGCCGTTTATTTTCTTACAATCAAAGTCGTAGGTACCAACCACTGTCCACAAATTGTTACCTGAATTGTTGGGCAAATAATGTGTGGCAGTTCCATAACAGAAAACGTGTGCTTCATCGTCTTTCTGAATAACATTAAAGTTGCCCAATTGATGATGCGTGTGCTGAAATCCGGGCATCAGGCCTTTCCAGGCAGCGACAATATCATCCGGCGACAACATGTTGGCAGGTTGATTACTCATCGATGAATAATCAAGTAATACCTTATCGGCAAAAGTTTCTTTTACCAGTTGCCAGTTGCGTTGATCAGTACCTGTAAAAACGTTGGTTACGGTTTCAATAATGTTTTGATAATCCATGTCGATAGTCGTGAATGGTGAATTTGTTATTTAGATTTATTAGAATCGGATTCTGATAGAGCAGTTTGTTCAAATACTCTGTCGCCATCTATATAGGTTGACAGCACATGAATACTCAGTAACTGGTCGGGTGGCGCCTGCATCAGATCTTTATCTGTAATGATAAAATCGGCCAGTTTCCCTTTTTCAAGACTGCCTTTCTCCTTTTCTTCAAAGTTACTTTTAGCGGCCCAGATCGTGATACCACGCAGGGCTTCCTGCCGGCCGAGGGCGTTTTCAGACTGAAAACCATGTTGGGGCCAACCTTTGGCATCTTTTCGAACTACGGCTGCATAAAAGGTTTTAAATGGCGAAATGTCTTCTACCGGAAAATCGGTTCCTAACGGGATCCATCCGTTCTGTTGCAGTAGTGTCTTATATGCATAAGCGCCTTTCATACGCTCAGGGCCCAGCCGGTCAATGGCCCAGTACATGTCTGATGTGGCATGTGTGGGTTGAACAGAAGGAATAATGGAATATTTGCCAAACAGTTTAAAATCGTTGATGTTTACAATCTGGGCATGTTCAATGCGCCAGCGCTTATCATTTTTTTTCTTCAGATACTTAGCATATGTATGCAATATAATGCGGTTGCCCGAATCGCCAATGGCATGGGTGCACATTTGAAAACCGTGATCGTAAATAACCTTCGCTACCGAATCGAAATGGGCCGCACTGCTTAACAGAAAACCATGCCAGCCCTTTTTATCGGCATATGGCTGCAACAGGCAGGCGCCGCGTGAGCCCAAAGCGCCATCCGCATATACTTTAAAGGAACATACATGCAACCTGCCTGTTTTAATTTTACCTCTTTTAAAAATGTAGTCGTAATTCTCGGGTTTGTCGCTCAGCATGGCGTAGACCCTCATTTTTACGCCATCTTTTTGCTGCAGGGTATCGAGCAACTCTATATCTGAATATCGTAATCCGCAGTCATCTACGGTAGTTAAACCTACTGCAAAACAATTTTGCTGTGCATGCAGTAAAGCATTTTTTACGTTATCACGATCGGGTTCAGGTATTTTTGAGCGGACGAGTGCAATGGCATTATCAATTAAAATACCCGTGAGCTGTTTGTTTTTTGTTTCAATGGAACCTCCGGTCAATTGCTGGCCCGGCTGAACACCTGCTAATTTAAGGGCTTTTTGATTGGCGATGGCGGCATGGCCATCTATGCGTGTTAACAGAACAGGGCGATCGGGGAATAGTTCGTTTAGCTGGCGGTTGTCGGGAAATTCTTTTACGGCCCAGTCGTTCTGGTCCCAGCCGCGGCCGGTAAGCCAGCCTTCCTGATGACCGGCGGCGAAGGTTTTGAGGGTATCGATAATTTCATCCCAACTGCCTGTACCGGTAAGGTTAGCGGTTTGTAATCCGAGTGCATAACCCAAAAAATGAGCGTGTGCATCAATAAAACCGGGGTATATAAATTTTCCTTCGGCATTGATGATATCAACGGCGTCATAATTTCTTAGTATATCATCGCTTTTACCGGTAGCCACTATTTTCCCATCTTTTATAACAATGGCCTGGGTAACAGAAAAGGCAGAATCGACTGTGTAAATGACCGCATTGTAAATAATGCAATCGGTTTGTTGCTTATTATTATTATGGCAGGATAGCAGCGTTGCCAGGCTGATAAGTAAACAGATTTTTTTCATTGACAGGATTATTATGGCTTGCAATGGTCCCCATAGGGGTTTAGGTATGCTTTATTTTCCAATTTTATGAACTTTTCGCTGGTTTTCCCTAATTTATGCCCGGGTAAATTCAAACGGTTGCTGAGAATAGTCCGAAAGTTAGTAAAGTCGGAAAGTCAGCAAAGTCCGAAAGGCATTTATTTAGAAGGCATTTTTCTTACAGACTTTCGGACTTTACCGACTTCCGGACTTCCGATTTCTATATTAAAACTAATTGCATGCATAGCAACCCTTCTTTAAAGAAAGTTTTAAAAACAACGCACCTGTGGGCACTCGCAGTAGGTTTGGTGATCTCCGGCGAATATTTTGGCTGGAATCTGGGCTGGGATGTTGCAGGTACCGGCGGCTTTTTAATCGCCACTTTACTGGTTACCGTCTTTTACGTTACGTTTATTTTTAGTTTTACCGAATTAACATCAGCCATCCCTCATGCCGGCGGACCATTTGCTTACGCCTATAAAGCATTGGGTCCTTTGGGCGGCATAATTGCCGGTTATGCTACACTGGTTGAATTTTTACTGGCGCCGCCTGCCGTTGCTTTTGCACTGGGAAGCTATGTTCATTTTTTATATCCTCCCTTTTCCGTACTGTGGGTGGCCATAGGCTGCTATGTTGTATTTACCGTAATTAACCTGTTAGGTATAAAAGAGTCAGCGGTATTTAATTTAATAGTTACCATACTGGCCGTAGCGGAGCTTTTATTGTTCATGGGCATTGTAGCGCCAGGTTTTCAATGGAGCAATTTTAAACAGGATGCTATGCCCTTTGGATGGGGTGGTGTATTTGCTGCGCTGCCTTTTGCCATTTGGTTTTATCTGGCTATTGAAGGCGTAGCTATGGTGGCCGAAGAAGTTGAAGATCCAAAACGCACTATCCCCCGCGGGTATATTTATGGCATCATCACGCTGGTACTGCTGGCATTGGGCGTAATGATGTTTACCGGTGGCGTTACAGACTGGCATACGTTAGCGCGTATTGATTATCCATTGCCTCAGGCAATTAGTGTTGTGCTGGGCAGACAAAACAGCTGGACAAAGTTTTTTGCGGGCATAGGTTTGTTTGGACTGGTGGCTTCTTTTCATGGGGTTATTATCAGTTATTCACGTCAGTTATATGCTATGGCCCGAAGCGGTTATCTGCCTGCTGTGCTTGCAACCGTAAATACCCGTTTTCGAACACCGCATGTAGCTATGATAGCAGGCGGTATTGTTGGCATTATTGCATTATGCACCGGCACTACAGGAAGCGTAATTACTATATCGGCTTTAGGCGCCGTGGTAATGTATATTATCAGCATGATCAGTCTGCTGGTATTGCGCCGCAAAGAACCTGATATGGTTCGTCCGTTCAAAGTACCTTTGTATCCGTGGTTTCCATGGATTGCCTTAATACTGGGCGTTATTTGCATGATGGCTATTATATGGTACAATGGGTGGCTAAGCCTTGTTTTCTTTGGGGTGATGTTTGTTATTGCAGCATTATTTATTTTATTCAGAAAGAAGAATGGCGGAAATCAGAAGTTAGAGGTCTGAAATCTGACCTTGAAACCTGCAACCAGAATCCGCGCCCTCCACTTTTGAAACTATGTGTTACAGATATACGATACAAAACCATACTTACAACTTCGATGATTTAAAAACATTGCTTGCAAAAGCAAGCCCTTTTCGTTCGGGTGATGCATTGGCAGGAGTAGCAGCGGCAGATTATAAAGAACGGGTTGCTGCGCAATTAGCACTGGCAGATGTTCCACTGAATAATTTTTTGCACGAAGCGATTATCCCTTACGAAAAAGATGAAGTTACCCGGCTTATTATAGATTCACATGATGCAGATGCTTTCGCTCCCATAGCGCATTTTACGACTGGTCAGTTTCGTGACTGGTTATTAAGTGATGAAGCAGATTCATTTACACTGCATCAACTGGTTCGTGGTTTAACACCCGAAATGGTTGCGGCCGTATCAAAGCTCATGCGTAATCAGGACCTGATCAGCGTTGCGAGAAAATGTGAAGTGATTACCAAATTCAGAGATACTATTGGTTTAAAGGGACGGTTTTCGGTACGGTTGCAACCCAATCATCCCACTGATGATCCGAAAGGAATTGCAGCGAGTATAGTCGACGGATTGTTATATGGCGCAGGCGATGCGGTAATTGGTATTAATCCGGCTACTGATTCTCCTGACCATGTTCGAACGTTGCTGTATATGCTGGATTCCATTATTCAGCGTTTTAATATCCCTACGCAAAGTTGTATACTGAGCCATGTTACTACGTCGTTGCAACTGGTAAATCAAAAAGCACCGGTTGATCTGGTATTTCAATCAATCGGCGGCACTGAGAAAACAAATAAAAGTTTTGGTATTACGCTGGCATTACTGCAAGAGGCATATGAAGCGGCATTATCCCTGAAGCGTGGTACGTTGGGTAATAATGTAATGTATTTTGAAACAGGGCAGGGCAGCTCTTTATCTGCGAATGCGCATGAGGGCGTTGACCAGCAAACCTGTGAGGCGAGAGCTTATGCAGTAGCCCGAAAATTTTCTCCCTTACTCGTGAATACGGTAGTTGGATTTATCGGCCCTGAGTATTTATTCGATGGTAAACAGATCATTCGCGCTGCGCTGGAAGATCATTTTTGCGGAAAACTATTAGGGTTGCCTATGGGCGTAGATGTTTGTTATACGAATCATGCCGAAGCCGATCAGGATGATATGGATAACCTGCTTACTTTATTGGGAGTAGCAGGATGCAGTTATATTATGGGAATACCGGGTGCGGATGATATTATGCTGAATTATCAGTCTACTTCTTTTCACGATGCATTGTATGTAAGAAAAGTGCTGGGTCTGCGGCCGGCTCCTGAATTTGAACAGTGGCTGATGCAACAGGGAATTATGAATGAAGGGGGTGAAGTGCTTCCTGTGCAGGCGGCGCATAAGTTATTACAACTAATCAATTAATTTTTCCAGTGATACAAAAAGCAATTGTTCAACCGGACCCGTGGGCAGAATTGAAAGCATTTACTGCTGCGCGTATTGCATTGGGAAGAACCGGTACGGCCGAGCCCTTGCAGGCCATGTTACAGTTCCGGCTGGCGCATGCCAATGCAAGAGATGCTGTTTATGCAACATTGGAACAACAGGCCCTGCTGAATGAATTACAAGCATTACAACAGGCAGCCTTTTTACTACATACGCAGGCTGCTAATCGCCATGAATATCTGCAATATCCTGATCGTGGCCGACGACTAAACGAACAGTCGGTTACCCAACTGCAAGAGTTTAACAGCACTGGTTATGATGTGTGTCTGTTGCTGGCCGATGGATTATCTGCTACCGCTATTAATACCCATGCTATACCCGTTGTAAAATTATTACTGCCGCTTTTTGAAAAGGCCGGTCTGTCAGTAGCGCCTGTATGCATTGTACAGGAAGGCCGTGTAGCTATTGGTGATGAAACAGGCGGCTTGCTAAAAGCAAAACTAGGTGCAGTATTGATTGGCGAACGGCCCGGACTTTCTTCGCCCGATAGTATGGGCGTATACATCACTTACAATCCTATGCCCGGCTTAACTGATGAATCACGCAATTGCATCTCTAATATACGTCCTGAAGGATTGAACTATATCGCTGCTGCTGAAAAGATATTCTTTCTTATTAATGAAGCGCTGCGACTGCGGTTATCGGGCGTGATGCTGAAAGATAATGGAGCTAAGAGCTTAAAAGAGTAGAAAGAGAAGAATGAGTCTTGTACTTTTTATTTTGTCTATTAGTTTTGAACTTAATCAGAGCTCTTTTTCTCCTTCTTCTCTTATACCCTCTTAGTTCATGAATTTCTCTGGGTGTTTCTTATTAAACTCTGTCGCATTCTGAAAGGCTTTTGCTACCGCCAGTATGGTGGCTTCATCATATAGATTTCCGACTAACGAAATACTCATTGGCAATCCCTGATCGTTGAACCCTACAGGAAATACAACCACCGGGTGACCGGTAAGATTGGTCATAGCCATTTGCATTCCGGCATAAGAAGGAACAATGATTACATCATATTGCTTCATAAACTCATTCAGCTGCATAATAAGCGTGCTGCGGTGCCGGTTAGCATTGATGTATTCAACAGCAGGAACAAACCGCGAAACACGAAAAGCATTTGGCCAGAAGTTTTTATCCTGACGCCGGATAAGATCATCTTTATTGCTGCGTGTAAGCTCATCAAAAGCAGCGGCTGATTCTGAACTGATCACTACATCAATAATGTTAAACGGATAAATAGTTGAATCAGGAAAATTAACTTCCTTTACCGTGGCGCCCAGTTTACGATACGTATCCAGCACTGCGCGTTGCGGATTACCGGCGGGAATATCTTTAAAATAATTGGCGGCATAGGCAATGCGTAGTTTTTTCCAATCGACTCTGCCGGTATAATTGAATGCTCTGTTAACAGCACTGGCATCTTTACCATCTGTTCCTTTCATATAATAAAATACGAGTGCTGCATCTTCGGCACTGCGGCATATGGGGCCGATTTTATCGAGGCTCCAGCTTAACACCATAGCGCCGCTGCGGCTTACCGATCCAAAAGTAGGACGCAGACCGGTAGCGCCACAGGTATGCGAAGGTGATATAATAGAACCGTACGTTTCGGTGCCAATAGCAAAAGGCAACAGTCCGGCTGCAGTGGCTGAGGCAGAACCGGCAGAAGATCCGCTGGAGCCACGGGCAATATTCCATGGATTGCGGGTACGACCGCCAAACCACAGATCATTAAAAGCCAGTTCGCCCAGAGTAAGTTTGGCGCATAATACGGCGCCTGCCTTTTTTAGTTGCGTATATACAAAAGCGTCTTCATCTATTACCTGTTCTTTATAGGGAACGGATCCCCACGTGGTTTTATATCCCTTTACGGCAAACAGGTCTTTTAATCCGTAGGGAATGCCATGCAATGGCCCACGGTAAATACCTTTTTTAATTTCTTCATCTGCCTGACGGGCCTGCTGCATTGCGAGTTCTTCAGTTAGTGTAATTACACATTCCAGTGTATCGCCCCATTTTTTTAAGCGGTTTAAAAAGAACTGTGTAAGCTCAACCGATGTGATCTTTTTATTTTTTATTAAAGAAGCCAGTTGCATTACCGAATAAAAAGCAAGGTCGTTTTTATGTTGCGGCAAGGATACATTGGCCGGTATATTCCATGCAATGGGTGTTTGTTTAACAGGAATGGAAAAGCCGGGTGGCGCAGGATTAAAAGTAAATGGGTAAGGCAGACTGTTGGGAACAGACTGCTGGTGCATCTTTTCGTAGTTATGCAGGTTGTCTTTCAGCCCATCGAGCATACTGTCTTTTTCGGCCTGCGTAAAATGCAGGTCTATCAGTTGTGCTGCATTGGTAACCGTGTTGGTATCAATTTGCTGGGCATGTAAGGCAGAAGTAAATAAAAGAAGAATGAGCAGGTATCTCATGTGCAGTAATAGTTTGTATGCTTTAAAGATAGGAAGTAATTGTTGACCTGATCATTTTCCAAACTCACCCCCTTTCGGTTATCGTTTATGTTCAAAACCCTACTGCCCCTCCCAGGAGGGGATGTAGCCTCATGAATGAAAAACTATTACTTACTACTTATAGCCCTACTGCAACTTCACCTTAAACGAACCATTGGTAACATCAGTAGAATCGGCATTGGGATCGCCGGTGTTCAAAAACAGCCTTCCGCTGAAAGTGCCGGCGAGTGTGGTGGTGGTAATGTTGGAAAAAGTTATCTGGAAAGGATTGTAATCGTCGTACCTGCTTGCATAAATAGCGCTGGTGTTGGTGGTGTTGGGATTATAAATACCTGCGAGATAATAATCGGTGGTGGGATCTGTTTCCTTGTATGTTCCTGCTACAAGGGGAATGGAGAGCTGAATGGTAAAGCCGAAGCTTTCCAGATCAGACGGGTCTTTTATCGCTTTGCCAAAAACAGAATAGCTTGTTGTACCGCTACCTACATCTTGTTTGACACCAGCGGCAGACACATTAAAAGTTTTATCAACTCCGCCTATCTTACATTTGATAAAGTACTGTGAAGTATCTTCCTCCAAACTCTTTTCTTTTCCACAAGACGCTACCAATACAAATAATAATAATGCTACAGGCCAGCAGTTAACCAGGAACTTTTTCATACCGGAACAGATTTACAAATCAGTTATATATCTTATTTCGGGAATTTCGGTAGGGTAGTGGACTGAATGGAAGAAGAATAACGTACAAATGTAACTAATATTGTCGTTATGCGGAACTATATGAGTCAGGCTGTCAATTGACAATTATCTTGCCAATTGACTCAAACGCCCGCTAAAAACTGGCTATGAATATAATCAACCACCTGTACCAGGCTATTGGTTTGCTGAAATACTTTTAGCTGCCGGTCGGCGCCGGTACCTTCTTCCAGTAGTTTGGCAATGAAGTTAATGGCATGGCGGCTGCCCAGTTCATCTACAACATCATCCACAAAATCAAGAAGTTCATAGATGAGTACACGGGTATTGATCTCTTCTTCTTTTCCAAAATCAATCAGCAGTCCGTCGATACCGTAGCGGCTGGCGCGCCATTTGTTTTCGTTGATCAGCGCGCGTGAGTATTGAATAAAGTTGAGGTTTTGTGAACGCAGCTTGTAGATTTTGGCGCAAATTCCCTGGAAAAGGGCTGCAATGGCAACTGTTTCCTGAACTGTCATGGGTACATCACAAATTCTGAATTCAACGGTATTAAAAAAAGGATGCACCCGAAGGTCCCACCATATTTTTTTAGCGTTATCGATACAATTCGTTTTTACGAGCAGCTTTATAAAATTGTCGTAATCTTCAATGGTGTCGAATGTTTCGGGTATGCCGGTGCGTGGAAATTTGTCAAATACTTTTGACCGGAAAGATTTGTATCCCGTATGCCTGCCTTCCCAAAAAGGTGAGTTGGTACTGAGGGCATAAATATGGGGAAGAAAGTATCTTGTTGAGTTGGCGATATGGTTGGCCATTTCCCGGCTTTCCATACCTACATGTACATGCAGACCGAAGATGAGATTACTGCGTGCGGCCTCCTGCAGTTCATCGAGTATTTCTCTATAGCGGGCATGATCGGTTATCAGCTGGCTTTGCCAATGGCTAAAAGGATGTGTGCCTGAAGCGCCTACCCAAAAACCCAAATCACCGGCGATATGCGAAATGGTACGGCGTAGATTGCTTACATCTTTATATGCTTCATCTACATTACGGCAAATGTCGGTACCTACTTCTACTACGGCCTGATGCATTTCGGCCTTTACTTTATCTTTGATCACTTTCTGTCCCTCGGTAACAATCTTCTGCTCGTGGCTTTTCAATTCGCGACTAACCGGGTCAAGTACCATGTATTCTTCTTCAATGCCAAGCGTAAAATGACTATAGTTAATGTTTGCCATGTTTCTGTTCTATGTTGTAAGTCCAAAGTCCTTAGTCGTCAAAGGTAGGTTATGGTTTCCCTTTTTTATTTCTCTGTTTCCAATTGCTCATTTTTTATTTCCCCAAGCGGTAACCGGTTAACGCTGCGCTTTGCAAATTCACCCCATGTAAGATTATCTTTTCCGGGCTGATGGGTGAGTGCTCTTTCAATGGCATAGGTGGCGGCTGTTTCTACTACCCATTCAAAATTATCGTCGCCTACACTGGGTTTGTCGGCATCGGGGGCAGGATTGCAAAAATCAATGGCATAGGGAACTCCATCGCGAACGGCGAGTTCTACCGTGTTAAAATCATAGCCCAGGAACTGATTGATGCGACGTACAATATCTTCCATCTGGTGTATGCGTTCGGGTGAAGGTGCAAATTCACTTGCATACCGCAGGTGATGAGGGTTACGTGGCTCGTATGGCATAATATGTACATATTTGCCGCCAATACAGTAACAGCGGTAATATTCCTCAAAAACAATTTCTTCCTGCAACAGCATTACGAGCTGACCGGTTTCTTTATGATTTTGATAGAATTCTTCTTTATTGTGCAGTTTGTAAACGCTTTTCCAGCCGCCGCCGGCAAAAGGTTTCATATAAGCGGGAAAGCCAATGTATTCAAAAATATGCTCCCAGTCCAACGGATAGGCCAGATTGGCAAACGATTCAGGGATTGTATCGTCGGGCAGGGTATATGAAGGCAGAATAACCGTTTTGGGCACCGGTACGCCGATCTTTACGGCCAGGCAGTTATTAAAGAATTTTTCATCGGCACTCCACCAGAAGGGATTATTAATGACGGCAGTACCGCAGATAGCGGCATTTTTAAGATAGGAGCGATAAAAGGGAACATCCTGCGAAATGCGGTCAATGATCACGGCGTATTCGGTGGCGGCACCCTGAATTACTTTATCGATATGAACCGGTTCGGCAATAATGCCATCTACATTCCGGCTGTTAACACGCTCTACAAATGCCATGGGGAAAGACCTTTCCCGTCCGAATAGTATCCCGATCTTTTTCATATGACCCAGTTTTGGTTTTGAAGATGTAAGTCCCTGACCGCCTTACCAAATTTATCGGAACGTTGATTAAAAAACAAATCAGAAGTGTGAAGTTGGAGGTTTGAATTCTGAAGTCAGAAAAGCTTGCGTTAGGTCTTGTTAGGGTTTTGTTGGGTAATTGTTGGGTCCCTCTCCGTACATAACCCAACGAAACCCTATTAAGGACCCAACAAATACCCAATAAAGGATAGCAGATTCCGGGATCGTTCATTATTGTTCTTTCCGACTGTCAAAGTCTTTAAATGCCTTACTTCCGACATCCGAAATTTTACCATATTTAACGTTACAGCTATAGCATATTTGCATAATTTTGCCGCGCTATGCAAACAGAAGTAAGTACCAACCTTATGGTTGAAACGATTGAATTGTCATCTGAAGCCCTGCAGCGGAACGTAACTATAACTTTCTATGGACCTTCCCATAACACAGATAATAATCTAAACCTTTTATTGCTGAACGACGGACAGGATATTGAAGCCATGGGCTTTGATAAAATGCTCGGTTATCTGCTTCAAACAGAAGCTGTTACGCCCCTGTTATGTGTTGCAATTCATTGTGGTGAAGATCGCCTGAATGAATATGGCATGAGCAGTAGCGCCGATTTCAAGGGACGTGGCGCCAAAGCCGGATTGTATCAGCAGTTTATAGTAGAGGAATTATTGCCTTATATTCATCAGCGTTATAGCAATCTGGTTATTAAAGAAAGAGCTTTTGCGGGTTTTTCACTGGGTGGCCTCAGTGCCTTTGACCTGGTGTGGAACCATCCCGATATATTCTCCAAAGTGGGTGTGTTTTCGGGTGCATTCTGGTGGCGGTCGAAAGACAAAAAAGAAAAAGATTACAATGAAGCGAATGACCGCTTAATGCACCGCCAGGTACGGCAGGGAAAACATCAGCCCGGTTTGAAATTCTTTTTTGAATGCGGCGAGCTGGATGAAACAGACGACCGCAATAACAATGGCGTTATCGATTGCATTGATGATACCATTGATCTCATGCGCGAATTATTGGCCAAAGGTTACCTTGAAGGAAAGGATATGTATTATTTGCAACTACCCGATGGCAAGCACGATGTACGCACCTGGGCCAAAGCGTTGCCCATATTTTTAAAGTGGGGATGGAGGAAGAGGACTGCTTAAAAAAAGTCCTATCTTTTCGTCAAACTTTATCTTCTTGAAGTGCATTTATCCCCTCCTGTTATTCATTGGCTGGTCTGCAACCGCAAACAGCCAGATGCATGTAAAAGGAATTATTACCCGTCGTTCTGATGGGAAACCGCTGTCGGGCGCCAGCGTGTATTTTGAGCATACATCTGTTGGAACTGTTACCGACAGTTCAGGTGCTTTTTCATTATCTATTACAGCGAGAGGTTCACAGCAACTCATAGTAAGCTATATAGGTTTTCAAAGACATGTAGAAAATATTGCTGCCGGTAGTGCTGAACGGTTTTTAACCATTAAGCTGGATAAAAAAGAAACAACATTGCAGGAAGTGGTAGTGAAGGCTGATGATGGCTGGCAAAAATGGGGAGACTTGTTCAGGGAGCTTTTTATCGGCACTTCTGCTTATGCAAAGCACTGCACTATTCTTAATAAAGAAAAGCTCCGGTTTGTTTTCTCTAAAGCTACTAATACACTGCATGTGTATGCCGATGAGCCATTGATGTTAGAAAACCAATCCCTTGGTTATTCCATTCGCATCGACCTGGAAAAATTTAATTATGAATTCAATACCAAATATCTCTTCTATGAAATACATTCTTTTTACCAGCAACTTCGGGCTGAAAATATAGGTGATTTGAAGAAATGGGAAAAGAACAGGTTGGATGTTTATACAGGCTCACCGCTGCAATTTTACCGTACCCTGTTCGACAGCAGTTTTATAAAGCAAGGGTTTAAAGTACATCGACTGATTGCCCCCGACTTATCTGAATGGGAACGCATTAGTGTTTTGTATCAGCAACATAGGGATAATGCGCATGATTTTGAAAAAAGTTTGCATAAAGACAGTCTGAAATATTACCAGAAGATCTTGAAGCAGGGACCGGATAATGAAACTATTGATCCGGATTCACTGCAATTCCATGAATTTGCCTCTGTGCAGGATAGCGCTACCATATCATTAAATTTTAACGACAGAATATTGGTAACGTATACCGGCAAAGAAGCACCTTATGAATATCTGGTGAATTCAGGCGTTATTGCTGCTCCGGGCCAACCGGTAAGGCAAACTAAGCCAGCTATGCTTAAGCCCATCTCATTTCTTGAATTAACTGATCATATTCCTGTTAAAGTGTATAAAAACGGATCCATTAAAAACGACGATCTGCTTGTGACGGGGTATTTTGCCTGGTTGAATAAAATGGCTACATCATTGCCATTCGACTATGACCCGCAGGAAGTGCTGTTGAAAACCGGTAACCGGTAAAGCATATAAATAAAAAAACCGGTTCAATATCGAACCGGTTTTTTGTTGTAAGAACTTATGTATTACTGAGCGTAAGTATACTTGGGATCAGTTCCTGTTTGGTTGCCGGTTTGGCTACTTAAGTTTAAACCAAAAGTAAACAGACAGGTTGTTTTGATCTTTGTTTTGGCTGGTATAGCAGGCGTAGTGATGTACAGCGACTTGCTTACTGTTGTCCATTTAAACAGCCCTGAAGCACCATATCCTGTTGTATCGAATTTTACAGATACTGATTTCAGATAGTTACCGCTGATCAGGTTGAGAGCAGTAGTAGTATCTGTAGCCTTTACTGTAGCTGAAATAGCGTATGTTCTTGATGTATCGCTTATTGTTCCGCTGGCAGTAAGCCAAATGGTATCGCCCTTGCTGGCAATAGTATCTTTCAGGTGGCTCATGTTGGTGCTGGCAGCAAAAATTGTAGGCGCAGTGTAGGATGGCAGGGTGTCGTGCTTGTCACAGGCAACGATTAAACCTGCCGCTACTATTATTATCATTAGAACTATCTTTCTCATAAATTATTTTGTTGTGTATCTATTTGGGATGAATAGAATAAAAAGGCTACCGGCTTCGATAGCCTTTTTACGTATTAGTTAAACAGGTATCTGATACCAATTTGCATTTGCCAGCGTGAACCGATACCGGTGCTGTTGGTAAAGCTGTTGGTATATGGCACCTGATTGGTAGCATCCTGATAAGGGAAAGAATACAACGGTGTTTTGTTGTCTGCTGCCAAACCTTCATATTTCAGCAACTGATAGCCAGATGAATTGCTCGACAGGTTTGGTGTTTTAATCAATCCCCAGTATTTGTTAAGGAAGTTACCGGCATTGATCATATCCACTGTAATACGAAGGGTATGCTTAGTGAGATCCTTTTTGCCTTTTGAATAGAAATAAACATCCTGAGTAAGATTCAGGTCTAACTTTTTAAACCAGGGGTATACCCATGCATTGGCTTTGGCATACTCACCACGATGTGAATTCAGGTAATTATCCTGTTTAATGTAGCTGTCTAACTGTGACCAGATCTGCGCGGCAGTTCTGGTATCGTTGGTTCCGCTTACAGGAACGAGGTTAATTTCATTTGCGTTGCGGGGAATGTAGATCAGGTCGTTGGTATTACCATCGCCGTTTACGTCGCCGCTGTAAATGTAAGAGCTAACGCCTGCAGGAGCTGCTTCAAACACAGCACCTACTGAAGTAGCAAAGTGTTTTGCATATTCAAACCGGTAGCTTGCAAAAGCAATTACGCGGTGTGGTTGGTAGAATGAAGAATAAGCGAGGTTATCAGCATTGGGGTCGGCATTGCCAACTGCTCTGGCGCTCCACAAAGATGAAGCGGTGCTGCCACCTTCTGCCACGTTCTTCGACATGCTATAAGTATAGGCAACGCTCAGGAATAAATTCTTAAAGCTTTTTTCTATTCTTCCTGTTAAAGTATATCCATAACCCTTGTGCGAGTTGCTCATTAAGATAGCAGTACCAATTGAAGGGTCCTGCAGGGTATTATTAACAAAGCTGCTGCTGCTGGGCTTGTTGTAATAGTATTTATTGCTTCTGTATACATCGTACGAAGTACCTGTGGCGGCAATGTACCTGGGTCTGTTATCAACGCCGGCAAATTGGAAACCATTGCTTTCGTTGAGGTTCAGGTTTGAATAGTATACGGCATTAATATCTTTAAAGTAAGATCCTTCCAAAGTGATTGTCCAGTCGCCGGCAAATTTTTTGTCAATAGCGAGGTTGGTTTTAAATACAGTGGGGTATTTAAAATTATCGCTAACAAGCGCTGTGCTGTAGCTGGTATTAGCGCCACCAGTGGTGGGTTTATAACCAAAAGGTACGTTGCTTACCTGTACAGCGCCAAACTGAATACCGTTGTTGCTGGCCTGGTTGCTTATCCATACAAAGGGTGGAGGACCAGAGAACACGCCTGCACCACCACGAACCTGCATTGATTTGTTACCAAAAACATCCCAGTTAAAACCAAGACGGGGAGAAACGATCAATGCATTGCCGGGCGCTTTACCAATGTTATAAGATTTTCCATCTGCGAATTTCAATGCATCGAAATATGGGTTATCAGTAAACGCGGCTTTGTAGATGGTCATATCGGCACGTACACCGTAGGTAACTGTTAAGTTATTAAGTACACGCCATTTGTCCTGTGCAAACAGACTAAGTTCGGTTGAACCGGCATAAGCCCAGGGGAAAGCTCCACCATCTAAAGCTGAATATTGCTGATAGAAAGTTTTTGCATTAGCAGTACCATACAACAGACTGTTTCTAAAGTCATTCAGGCTGTTGAACTGGTATACACCTTCGTAACCTGGAGCAAAGGCATTCTGGTATTTTCTGTAGTAGTCCTGTGTGCCGAAGGTTAATTCGTGTGCTCCTTTATACAATTTAAAGATGTCTGACAGCTGGTATACGTCGGTATTCAGCTTGTTGTTATAGGTATACATTTCGTAACCGAAAGAGGTAAAGATGTTACCACTACCATCGAGGATGTCAACAAAAGGCATGGTATCAGACGGAGAGTGTTGCGAACGGAAATCTCTCAGTGCAGTATAACCTATCTGGAATTTATTAGAGGCTGCATTTCCAAAACGGGTATTTAACTCGGCAATGAAAATGTTGAAGTTGTTATTGATGCCATAGCCTGAAGAGAAAAATGGCATAGCATTGTTGTTCGAAGAACCTGAACCGCTGGTAACCATAGAGGTTCCGTTGTTGGGGCGGCTGCCGCTTGGGAACTGGTCGGCATATGATTTCAGGTAATTGTATTTAAAGGTAAGGGTGTTCGAAGGATTGATATTCCAGTCGAGCTTGATAGTCAGTTTATCACTGTTGGTTTTGAAGTTATATCCCTGGTAAGCACCGGGGTTATATCCACCTGTTTTAGGGTTTGTTTGCAACAGTGAGATCAGGGATTCCAGAGAATCTTTATTGGCTTTTGATACGCTACCGCTTACAGGAGGGTGCGAAGCATCAGACGCAGTAAAGCTGGTTGCGGGTAATTCCTGACGAACCTGTTCGCCGCTGACAAAGAAGAACAATTTGTTCTCAATGATGGGGCCGCCTACTGAAAATCCACGCAGGTTATAAGTAATAGGTGTTTTTGCTACAATTGTATTGCCTACATGGTATCCCTGAGTACCTGCTCCTTTTAAAAAGGTGTATACAGAGCCTTTAAACTGGTTGGTACCGCTGCGGGTAACTGAGTTGATGCCTGTACCTGCAAATCCGCCCTGTGTTACATCATATGGCGAAACGTTTACCTGTATTTGCTCGATGGCATCGATACTGATAGGCTGTGAGTTGGTTTGGCCACCCAATACAGATGACAAACCAAAAGAGTTGTTGAAGTTGGCGCCGTCAACCGTCATGTTGTTGTACTGGTTGCTGCGGCCACCGATGTTTAAACCGTTGGCAGTCGGTTCCAGTTTAGTGAAATCCTGCAGCGAACGGTTGATGGTAGGTAATCTTTCGATCTGGTTACGATTGATGATTTCCTGGCTACCGATATGGCTGGTATTAAACACTTTGTTCAGTCGTGAAGCCGCCACCACTATTTCTTTTAATTCTTTAGAAGCGGTAGTGAGCGAAAAATCGGCTTTAAATTCCTGACCCAGCAACAGATTTATATTGTCCTGAACTGATTGCTGAAAGCCTACGTAAGTTACTGTAATAGTGTAGGGTCCGCCAATGCGCAGGTTAGGCAGGTTAAAACGGCCGTCTTTACGCGAGGAGGTGGCATACCTTGTGCCGGAAGGGGTGTGTAGGGCTACTATTGTGGCGCCGGAAAGGGGGGCTCCCTTATCGTCTGTAACTGTGCCTCGTATTTCAGAAGTTGTTTCCTGGGATAAACCCCTGAAAACAAAGCATAGTACTGCCAGTAATAGTAGAACAGTGGACTTTCTCATACTTATACTTGTTTGGTTTTTATTTTTCGGGTGCAAAGAAACAATGCTCCTATGCGCACTTTTTCAAATGCGTTATTATCAAATAATTAAATGTCATCCGTTGAGGTAAACCGTGTTACAATAAAATGGGTGTTCCCTTGTTTTTCAGGCAATTAGAGGCAATCGTTGAAGAACCAAGGATCAAGGTTATTTGAAATGAATTTTCAGATATTGGAGTGAGTAATAGTTCAGGCCAGCGACAAATGTAATAGAAAAAAGCAGATGTTAATGATTGTTTAAAATAAAATAATTCACAGGTTATTCAACAATATGCGGGACATAATATAATAAGGAAAAAGGCTTTCTTTTAAGAAAAATTCGCACCCAGCCAAAGCGCTGCCCGTATTCTTAAAGTGGGGATGGCAGAACAAGAATAAAAAAGGCTGACTCAAAAGCCAGCCCTTTTTATAAGCAGTAACCTTTTTCATTGTATCATCTGAAGCTGGGTTCGACAGCAGAATACCATTCCTGCTCTGCATAAGTTGTGTTATACGTTCCATCACGCTGTTCATAATTCCGCGTTTGCCCAACAGGATAACTCGTGCTTCCTGCTGTAAGGTTTACCGTTTCTACTCTGTCAAGTGTAGTTTCCCAGACCCCTGTGCCAGATCTGTCATACACCATCTTCACATGCCTTACACGTATTGGCCTGTTAATATCTAAGTTGAATGTTGCTGTACATGCCCGGTTTGAAAAGAAGTCAATGAATTCATTTTGTATTAATTCGGTTGTATTAAAATCATCTGAAAATGAAACAGTTTCTTCTCTGAATTTTACATAGGGAGGGCCATAAATATAATTTGCAGTTGTTATATCTCCTCCTGATAATCCAATCCGTTGACCATTAAATGTTGTTCCATCCAGCCTGGTCATTACAGGATGAACATTGTCTGAGTTGGCAAAGGAGCCATATAGCATCACAGATCCAAAATCAAAATCTCCGATTTGAAAGCCTTGTTCATGAATTTCTTCATAAGTTTTATATTGATATAGGGTCCCGTCATTATGCGGAACAATATTGTCAGTATTAATATTTATTGCATTTCCCCTATCGGTTCTGCATTGCTCGTGATAAAAACCCACTACATGCCCAAGTTCATGTATTACATTTCCTGTTATAAATATCCCTGATTCAAGATTAATTACCTGAAAACCTCCTTTTTTTCCAACATAATCTGAGTAAAGACCTGAATTCAGTGCACCGGGAACAATAATTACATAATCGGACTGATTTGTTCTTTGCGTAAATAATAACCCTGTATTAGTTCGCCAGTGATTAAGGGCATCATTGATCATAGACTGCTCACTTGGGGTAAACCCTGCCTGAATTGTATAAAATACCTCACCATTTGGCCAGTAGTTGTTGGGATTATTGGTAAATGTTCTTTGTGAGGGAGTGCTTTCATTTTTCTTTAAAGAGTCAAAAGTTCTTTCATCGAAAGCTATATCTCCCAGCCATACATATTTACCGCCTTTCTTTTCAACATAGATAACGTTATTCCGAAATTTTGTAGAGAACGTTTCTCCATGTAAACCCGGATAAGCCTGTTCAGAAGGATTGATTGTTTTTAAATTGTCGTTTGATTCAGAATTAGCAGTTTTTAAATTTTTTTGGCACGAGCTGATTGACAATGCAAGAAGGAGTGCCACGAACGTGATTGGTTGGATAAGATCTTTCATAAACTGTTCTTTAGGTTTTTGATTAAAGAAATTAATAAGTCATCTTATCCTACGCAATTCTGGTATTTGAGAAGCTGCAACTGAAAACAAATTTAATCTATGGCATTTATTGTATTTGCACGATTTATAATCATTTTTCTACGGTCCTGATAACTTCAGGATTCTTAGCCGACTATAAATAAAATAACCGGTTCGATATCAAACCGGTTATTTTATTTATGCTGAAATCAGCAAATGGAATTATTAATTAAAAGTATACCTCAAACCAAACTGCATATAGTAAGTTGAAGTGATACTGTTGTTATCCCTGAAAGTAGAAATTACAGGAATGTTTCTGTCGTTTGCAAGGCTAAATACCGGTTTATTGGTTCCGCCTGGTGTATAAGGCTGATATGTTACTCCATTAACTGTTACGGCAGCAGTATTGTTTCTAACGGTTAGCAGGGCAGCTGCATTCGCTGTTTTCACAATGCCCCAGTTTTTATTCAACAGGTTACCAAAGTTGAAAATGTCTATAGTGAACTGGAGTGTATTGCGTTTTCCTCCAATATTGGTGAAAAGGTCCTGTGCAAATTTTACGTCTACCTGATTACGCCAGGGGAATTTAGCTCCATTTCTTTCGGCATATTTCCCTTTGCGTGAGCTTAAATATTTATCCTGTTCTATATAGCGGAAGAATAAATCGCTCTGTTGTTTACCTGTGTAGGTAACGCCGTTATAGGTTTGATCTACAAAAGTGATTTCGCTGGCATCTTTAGGCACATAGATCAGGTCATTTGTTTGTCCATCGCGGTTGAAATCATTGGTATAGGTATAAGAGAACCTTCCGCCAATAGAACCTTCGATAAACATGGAGATTTGAGTGGCCAGGTGCTTAATATATTCTTTACGATAAGTAAACGATGCCACTATGCGATCAGGAACAACATAGTTGGCATAAGACAACTCAGGGTTATTGGCATTGTTTGTAATTTGTGTAATTGACCATGTGTTGAGTAACTGGTCGCCGCTGCCGTCGAATAATGCTTGTGCCTGGCTGCGCGTATAGGCAATGAAACCTGAAAACCCTTTGCTGAATTGTTTTTCGAGTTTTGCTGTTATTGACCAGTAATAACCCTTCGAACCATTGCTTAATACAACAGGGTTAAAGGCTCCTGTTCCTGCAGCATTGCCATTAGCCACCGGCTGCCCGGTAGAAGTAAGCGGGTTGATAAATTTGTCTTTATTCGCAATTGGGTAAACAGGCCTGCTGTCAGGATAGTCTGTTACATCTAAGTCAGTAGGATCTACGAGGTTGGGGTTTTTGCCATAGGCAACATTAAGATCCTTATTAATGATGGCTTCAAGGCTTCCCACCATACCCCATGGCAGTTTAACATCAACAGCAAGGCTGCTTTTCCATGTTTGGGGAAATTTGAAATTAGGATCAGTTGCGCTAACTGTGCTTGGTATTGATGAACCAGGCTTGGCAGGCGCACCCGGGTTACCCGGATTTCCCGGATAATAATAAGTAGGATCAGGATTGAAAGTACCAGGAGTTGCAAATGCAGCAGGAGTGTTTCTGCTGGCAGATGGCGTTTCGTAAGTTTGAGTAAACTGCAATAATCCTGCATCGCCTGATTGGGCAACTATCCAAACCGTTGGAACCCTTCCTGTAAAGATACCCGTTCCGCCACGCACCTGAACAGACCTATCGCCTTTAACATCCCAGTTAAAACCAATTCTTGGCGACCACATAATCCTGTTTTTCGGCAGTACGCCTGTATTGACAGTTTGACCATTGGCAAACGTAAGGCCAGCTACCAAAGGATGGGTTTGAATTTCTGCTACATTGAGATATGTGGGCAGGTCTAAACGTAAACCGGCTGTTAAACGGAAATTCTGGGTAACTGCTATTTCATCCTGGCCATAAACTGAATATTGTGCAAATTTAAATCGGGGGAAAGCCTGTGTAAAGGTGGCGTTTAAAGGATATGTAACAGCAAAGTCAACGGGTTTAACACCATTTACAAAATCGCTCCATGATCTGAATGTATAATAGCTGGTGCCAAAACGCTGGAAGCCGTTCTTGGTGCTTTGCATGTCGAACTGTGCGCCAAAAGTTATATTATTCTTGCCGATGGTTCTGGTAACATAATCTACGATAGAAGTAGAGCGTACATCACGCAGGTTACCATAAGTGAACGGTTCATAGCCAAATGTTACAAGAGGTGTACCGGGTGCACCACCTGTACCATCGAGAATGTCCACCAAAGGGAAATAAGCGCTTGTTGAACTACGTGGCTCATCCTGGTGAGTCCATGAAACTCGCAAAGTATTGGCAAACTGACCAAAAGTTGAGTTAAGTTCTGCAGCCAGTGAATAAAAGTTGTTTTCCTGAAAATAGTTTGAGTTACTAAACCACATTGCAGTGTTTGATGTACGGCCGGCACTGCTTGAATAACCCTGCAGCGGGCTTCTTGAAGTACTTACAAAACTGGGGGTTTTGCTTTTTACCTGGTTGTAACGAATATTGAACCTATGTTTGTTAGTGATATTCCAGTCAATCCTGGCCACAAATCTGGTATTTTCACTTACAAAATCATATCCCTGATAACTTCCCGGATCATAATTGTATTTGCTTTTGAGATAGCTACTTACAGTATCAAGAAATCCTGTAGTTGGTTTTGAAATTTCAGGAGAACTGCCAAAAGGCTTGTCAGCAGTTGCAGCATACTGCGTTTGACCCGGTCTGGTAGTTTTTCCTTTTTCAGCATTAATAAAGAAAAACAGTTTGTTTTGAATAATGGGCCCACCGAATCTGAATCCGTAGGTATTATCCTTCAGCGGTTGACGTGTAAAAGGCGTATTATTACCTACTTTATTTCCCTGTTGGTTCTGATTTCTCCATAAAGTATATACCGAACCTGAAAAATCATTAGTTCCTGAACGGGTTACTGCATTTACCGCGCTGCCGATAAAGCCAGACTGCTTTACGTCGTAAGGAGAAACGTTTACAGAAATTTCCGAAATGGCGTCCAGAGAAATAGGAGAGCCATTCGCCGGTAAATTGGTGCCAATACCAAATGTATTGTTGAAATCAGAGCCGTCCACTGTTATATAGTTCTGCCGGTAATTACCCCCACCTATAGAACCTGTGCTTGTTGAAGTTGCCTGAGGTGTTATACGCAAAAAGTCATTTAAACTACGGGTAACAGTTGGCAATGTTAAAAGCTGGCGTGCAGTTATGTTTGTTGTAGTGCCGGTTCTGTTAGCATTCAGGAGCGAATTGCGGTTTGCGCCTGTTACCACAACTTCTTTTAACTGTCCGCCCTGACCTAATACCTCATTTAATACAAAAGCTTCACCTAATTTTAGATATACGTCTTTCACTTCATCCTTCTCATAACCTGTATAGGTTATAGTAACAATGTATGGGCCGCCCACCTGCATATTGGGAATCGTAAATCGCCCGTCAGTAGTCGCTACCGTAGTATACACTGTTCCTGAGGGTTGATGTATGGCTTTGATAGTGGCCCCGGTTAAGGATTCACCGCCGGCAGCCTTTACAGTTCCCGTTATACTACTGGTAGTCACCTGACCGTAACTTACAAAGCCTGCTACAACCAATAGTAGGGTTAGAAAATAAACAGTGAGACTTCTCATATTTGCATGTTTGATTTTGTTTATTGCGAAATACAATAAGGTACGGGTGATGAATAGAAAAGTATTGGCGATAATTACATCACCTGATTTGCCATGTTGATGTTATATGGGTTGTATGGGCTACAAATCAGATGGAACCAGGGCGGACTGAGAATCACGTAACTAATCGATTACGTTAAATGTAAACAAATGTAAGCTGAAAATATATTTCAAAACCATTATTGCCTTTAAAGCAGTACACACATTATTCACGCTAACCATTACACTGAATTTTACCCAAAAACCATTAACTGTTATATATACCACTGTTGAAATCAGGTAAAATCAATCGGATTCTTCCTCACAATGCCTATACAGGCAACCAATTATGTTAAAAGGCTGCATGGGTTTGTTCAGGTGAAGTATTAAGAGATTGTTACACAGATTTTTCCGCTAAAAAATCATACAGGCAACCCAATGCACCCGATAATTGTATATATATAATAGGTAGCACCGGCCGTAGTGAAATGCGCTATTGCCCGGTTATTTCTGCCTGTTCACTTTTGTACTAACTTTACCCCAAATTTTGTAACATGTTGGATACCATAGAAAGTGCCATTGAAGACATAAAAAAAGGCAAGCTGATTATTGTAGTAGACGACGAAGACCGCGAAAATGAAGGCGATTTTGTCATTGCCGCCAGAAGTGTAAC
>Ga0105239_10001528_pt1 | contig 30677 bp, 28 predicted proteins | sample KBSC44metaG_FD_92761 | JGI IMG/M metagenome (GOLD analysis project Ga0105239, IMG submission 92761) | Corn rhizosphere microbial communities from Kellogg Biological Station, Michigan, USA - KBS C4-4 metaG | ecosystem: Host-associated > Plants > Roots > Rhizosphere > Soil | place: Michigan, USA...
CGACCAGCAGGATGAAGCCGTAGTAGACGGCGAGCATCAGCAAGGTCAGGGTCCAGCCGAAGCGGGTGCGGCGCGCGCGCAGTTCTCGGTAGCGGGGGTGCGCGGCGATGCGCTGCACCAGGTTGTCGTCCATGTCTGTCTCCTGTGGTTGTCGGATGGGTCTGGGTCCGGAGGATGGCCAGGACCATCGTCGCGGCCGGGACTGACCCGCCTCTGACGCGAAACCAACAACAGCTGACAGCCCCATGGGCGGTGCGGCCCGTGCTCGGGTTAACCATGACGAATGAATCGTGGCCTGGGCTGGAAAGCAGGGCGCATTGCGACGACATTGACGGCCATCGCAAAAAAATCGGAGGGACCCCATCCATGCTCGGCATCCTCGGCATCTTCGTCTCGCTGGCCCTGCTGATCTTCCTCGCCCATCACGGCTGGAACGTGATCTTCATTGCGCCGATCTGTGCGGCCGTGGCATTGCTCTTCAACTGGGGCGACCTGCCGCTGATGGCGAGCTACACGCAGATCTTCATGCCGGCGCTGGGCACCTACTTCGCCACCTACTTCCCGCTCTTCCTGCTCGGCGCGGTGTTCGGCAAGCTGATGGACGACTCGGGTTCGGCGCGCGCGATCGCGCACCAGATCGTCGCCTGGGTCGGCGGCGAGCGGGCGATCCTCGCGGTGGTGCTCGCCTGCGCGCTGCTGACCTATGGCGGCGTCTCGCTGTTCGTCGTCGCGTTCTCGGTCTATCCGATCGCGGCCTCGCTGTTCCGCGAGGCGAAGATCCCGAAGCGCCTGATCCCGGCCGCGATCGGCCTCGGCAGCTTCACTTTCACGATGGTCGCCCTGCCCGGCACGCCGGCGATCCAGAACGCGATCCCGATCCCGTTCTTCAAGACCACGATCTATGCCGCGCCGGGCATGGGGCTGATCGCCTCGGTCTTCATGTTCGCGGTCGGCATGCTGTGGCTGTCGCGGCGCTCGCGCGCCGCGGCGAAGGCGGGCGAAGGCTACGGCGAGCACAAGGAGGAGATCGCCGCGGTCGACAACTCGAACCTGCCGCCGTTCTTTCTCGCGCTGCTGCCGATCCTGGTGGTGATGGCCTTGAACTTCCTGCTGTCGAAGTACATCATCCCGTCCTTCGACCACAGCTATCTGGCCACCGCCAAGTTCAAGAACATCGAGCTGAAGAAGGTGCTGGCGATCTGGGCCATCATCGGCGCGATGGCGGCGGCCATCGTCGTCATCGTGCTCGCCAACCGCTCGCGCATCGCCGATCTGCGCGGCGCCTTCAACAAGGGCACGATCGGCTCCTTGCTGCCGATGGCCAACACCGCGTCCGAGGTCGGCTACGGCGCGGTGATTGCCGCGCTGGCGACCTTCGCGGTGGTGCGCGAGGGGCTGAAGGCCGTGACCTCCGATCCGGTGATCAGCCTCTGGCTGGTGGTGACGGTGCTGGCGGCGATGACCGGTTCGGCCTCCGGCGGCATGAGCCTCGCGCTCGGCGCGATGGGCGAGTACTACGCCAAGGCCGCGGAAGCCGCGCACATCAACCCCGAAGTGATGCACCGCATCGCGTCGATGGGCTCGGCGGCGATGGACATCCTGCCGCACAACGGCGCGGTGATCACCCTGCTCGCGATCTGCGGGCTGACGCACAAGCAGTCGTACTTCGACCTCTTCGTCGTCGGCAGCCTGACCGCGTTCTCGGCCAGCATCCTGGTGCTGGGCCTGTACCTCACCGTGGGCGTGTTCTGATCATGGGCGCGTCGTTGTTGCCGAGATGGCTGCTGCTGGCCGCGGCCATCGTCGCGCCGGCCGCGGCGGAGGCCGCGCCGCTGCGGCTGCTCGCGGCCGAGCTGCCGCCCTATACCTACCAAGTCCCGTCGGCCTCGGTCGCCGAGACGCCGGGGCCGGGCCGCGGCGTGATCCACGACCTGGTGGTCGAGGCCGCGCGGCGCGTCGGCCAGAGCACGCACATCGAGTACATGCCCTGGTACCGCGCGCAGGAGATCGCGCAGAGCGAGCCCTTCATCGGCATCCTCGCGCTGACACGTTCGCCCGAGCGCGAGGACAAGTACCGCTGGCTGCTGCACCTGCTGACCGACGACCTCGTGCTGGTCGGCTCGCCGGGGGTGGATGTCTCCGACCTGTCGAAGGTGCGCGACCGGCCGGTCGGCGTGCTCGAGCGCTCCGGCGCCGAGGCGCTGGTGCGCAGCCTGGGCTTCACGCACGTCTCGCCGCAGCCCGAGGAGTGGATGAATGCCAAGCGCATGAAGGACCGCAGCATCGATGCCTGGGTCGCGCCGCGGGCGATGGTGGTGCATGCGGTGCGCGAGGTGCGCGGCAACCTCGACGTGCTGCAGTTCGGCCAGGTCATCCGCCCCTCGCAGCTGTGGCTCGCGGCCTCGAAGAGCCTCAGCGACGCCGATGCCAAGCCCTGGCAGGACGCCTGGGCCGCGATGCAGGCCGATGGCACCGCCGATCGCATCATCCGCCGCAACCTCAGTCCGCGTGTCGACCCGGTCGACGACGCGAAGCGCCTGATCCAGGAAGAGCCCTTCCGCTGAGCACCGAAACGAGCCCCGACCATGCCGACCCGCCACCACCCCCAGCTCGATACCCTCGTGCAGACCCAGCGCGGCAAGATCGTCACCGCCGCCGAGGCGGTGCGGCTGATCCGCGACGGCGATACCGTCGCCACCGGCGGCTTCGTCGGCATCGGCTTCGCCGAGGAGATCGCGCTGGCGCTCGAAGCCCTTTATCTCGAGAGCGACGACGAGGGCGGCCCGCAGGCCTTCGGCAAGCCGCGCAACCTGACCCTGGTCTACGCCGCGGGGCAGGGCGACGGCAAGGAGAAGGGGCTGAACCACCTCGCGCACGAGGGCCTGGTGCGGCGCGTGATCGGCGGCCACTGGGGCTTGTGCCCGAAGCTGCAGCAGCTCGCGGTCGGCAACCGCATCGAGGCCTACAACCTGCCGCAGGGCGTGATCTCGCAGCTCTTTCGCGACATCGCCGCGGGCAAGCCCGGGCACCTCTCGCGTGTCGGGCTCGGCACCTTCGTCGACCCGCGCTTCGGCGGCGGCAAGCTGAACCAGCGCACCACGCAGGAGATGGTGCGGTTGATGCCGATCGACGGCGAGGACTACCTCTTCTACAAGGCCTTCCCGATCAACGTCGGCATCATCCGCGGCACCACCGCCGACCCGGACGGCAACATCACGATGGAGAAGGAGGCGCTGACGCTGGAGGCGCTGGCGATCGCGATGGCGGTGCACAACTCCGGCGGCATCGTGATCGTGCAGGTCGAGCGCCTGGCCGAGCGTTACTCCTTGGCGCCGCGCCAGGTGAAGGTGCCCGGCGTGCTGGTCGACTGTGTCGTCGTCGCGCGGCCGCAGAACCATTGGCAGACCTTCGCCGAGCACTACAGCCCGGCGTTCAGCGGCGAGCTGCGCGTGCCCTTGAACGCCGGCGCCGCGCAGCAGCCGATGGCCTTGAACGAACGCAAGATCATCGCGCGCCGCGCCGCGCTGGAGCTCGATGCGAACAGCGTCGTCAACCTCGGCATCGGCATGCCGGAAGGCATCAGCGCGGTCGCCAACGAAGAGAAGATCCTCGACCTGATGACCCTGACCGCCGAGCCCGGCGTGATCGGCGGCATGCCGGCCGCGGGGCTCAACTTCGGCGCCGCGACCAATCCGCAGGCGATCATCGACCAGCCCTACCAGTTCGATTTCTACGACGGCGGCGGGCTCGACATCGCCTTCCTCGGTCTCGCGCAGGCCGACGCGCAGGGCAACCTGAACGTCAGCAAGTTCGGCCCGAAGCTCGCCGGCGCCGGCGGCTTCATCAACATCAGCCAGAACGCGCGCAAGGTGGTCTTCGTCGGCACCTTCAATGCCGGGCGGCTGCGCGTCGCGGTGGCCGACGGGCGCCTGAATATCCTCGAGGAGGGCACGGTGGCGAAGCTGGTGCAGGAGGTCGAGCACCGCAGCTTCAGCGGCGCCGAGGCGATGCGCCGCGGCCAGCGCGTGCTGTATGTGACCGAGCGCTGCGTCTTCCGCCTCGTCGCCGAAGGCCTGGAGCTGATCGAGGTCGCGCCGGGCATCGACGTGCAGCGCGACATCCTCGACCAGATGGCCTTCGCGCCGCTGATCAAGGCCACGCCGGCGACGATGGACCCGGCGATCTTCCGCCCCGAGCCGATGGGGCTGCGCGACCGTCTGCTGCGCCTGCCGCTGCCCGAGCGTTTTGCCTACGACGCGCAGCACAACACGCTGTTCATCAACTTCGAAGGCCACACCGTGAAGACGCCGGCTGACGTGGAGGCGATCCGCCAGCAGGTGGTGCGCATCGTCGAGCCGCTCGGCAAGCGCGTGCAGGCGATCGTCAACTACGACAACTTCAGCATCCTGCCGGACATGCTCGACAGCTACGTCGCGATGGTGAAGGGCCTGGTCGAGCAGTACTACGCCGCGGTCTCGCGCTACACCGCGAGCAGCTTCCTGCGCCTGAAGCTCGGCGACGCGCTGGACCGGCGCGGGCTCGCGCCGCACATCTTCGAGTGCGCGGAGGAGGCGCGCGAGCAGATGGCGGCGCGCGACGCCTTGCAGTAGGCGACGATGCAGCTGGCCGGCCGGCGCCCGGCGGCCCGTCCCTTCTGACATCGCCGGGCGATCCGCGGCACGTCCTAGCGCCGGCGTCGGACAAGCCTTCGGCGCGATACTGGACAGCTGCGCGGCGCGCCGTGCCGCCGATCCATCGCCCCCTTCACATCGAGCCGCCCCGTTGAGCGAGGACACATCCCGTCGAGCCTTGTTGTGGATCGTCGGCGCCGGCTTCTTCATGCAGGCGCTGGACACGACCATCGTCAACACCGCGCTGCCGTCGATGGCGCGCAGCCTGAACGAAAGCCCGCTGCAGATGCAGCCGGTGGTCGTCGCCTACACCCTGACGATGGCGATGCTGACGCCGGCCTCGGGCTGGCTCGCCGACCGCTTCGGCACGCGCGCGACCTACCTCGGCTCGATCCTGCTCTTCGTCATCGGCTCGGTCTGCTGCGCGAGCGCGCAATCGCTGCCGCAGCTGGTGGCGGCGCGCGTGCTGCAAGGCCTCGGCGGCTCGATGCTGCTGCCGATCGGCCGGCTCGCGGTGCTGCGCAGCGTCTCGTCGGCGGAGTACATCGCGGCGCTCGCGGCGGTCAGCGTCGCCGGGCAGCTCGGGCCCTTGCTCGGGCCGCCGCTCGGCGGCTGGCTGGTGCAGTCGGCGACCTGGCACTGGATCTTCCTGATCAATCTGCCGATCGGCGCGGCCGGGCTGTGGGCGGTGCACCGCTTCGTGCCGATCGGCAGGCTCGACCGGGTCGCAGGCTTCGACTGGCGCGGCTTCGGCCTGCTGTCGCTGTGCATGGTGGCGTTTTCGCTGGCGATCGATGTCCCGTTCGCGAGACACCGCGCCGCCTGGGCCGCCGGCCTCGCGCTGCTCAGCGTGGCCTCGGCGCTGGCCTACGTGCCGCATGCGCGCCGCCGCCGCACGCCCTTGTTCCGGCTCGGCCTGTTCCGTGAACCGAACTTCTCGGTCGGGCTGATCGGCAACCTCGTGGCGCGCATCGGCAGCAGCGCGGTGCCTTTCCTGCTGCCGCTGCTGCTGCAATTGCAGCTCGGCTACAGCCCGCTGCGCTCGGGGCTGATGATGATCCCGGCCGCGCTCGCCGGGATCGTCACCAAGGCCTGGATCAGTGGCCTGGTCAAGCGCTACGGCTACGAGAGCTTCCTGCTCGTCAACACCCTGGTCGTCGGCGCTTCGATCCTGTCGTTCGCGCTGATCTCGCCCGAGTGGCCGCTGTGGGCGCAGGTGCTGCAGCTTGCGGTCTTCGGCGGGGCCAACTCGATGCAGTTCGCCGCGATGAACAGCGTCACCTTGAAAGGCCTGAGCAATGCCGATGCCGGCAGCGGCAACAGCCTCTTCTCGATGGTGCAGATGCTGGCGCTGGGCCTGGGCGCGACCATCGGCGGCGGCCTGGTCAGCCTGCTGTCGGTCGAGCTGCAATCCACCGCGCCGGCGTTTCGCATCGCCTTCGTCGTGGTCGGAGTGATCACGCTGACGTCGGCGGTGGTCTTCCGCTGGCTGGACGAGCCGCGCATCAAGACCGAACGCGGCGCGCCGGTCGCCACCGGATGAGCCTTCGCTGCGGCGTCGTCAACCCCGGTCGTTGAAGGCCGAGATGTTGGCGACGCGGAAGACGCCGGAGAGCGATTGCAGTTCGAGCCGGTGCAGCTCGGCGAGCCGGCGCAGGCAGCGTTCGCCATCGGCCGTCAGCCGCACCTCGACCTGGCGCCGATCGGCCTGGCCGGGCGAGCGCTTGACCAACCCCGCCTCTTCGCAGCGCGAGACCAGCGCCACCACGCCGTGCTGCAGTGTCTGCAGTCGCTCGGCCAGTTCGCCGATCAAGGCCCAGTCGCGGCCCGGGTAGCCCTTGACGTGCAGCAGCAGCTGGTATTGCAGCGGCGTCAAGCCTTCGGACTGGGCGGCATCTTCGCTGAAGCGCAGGAAGCGCCGCAGCTGGTAGCGGAATTCAGACAGCGATTCGAAGTCGGCCTTGGTCAACGCGGGCAAGGGCGGGGAGGGGGCGGCCATCGGGGCTTCTCGGGGCGGCAGGCGGAGAAACATCATATCGTGATGTAATCGGCTTTTGCCTTTGCCGACCGTCATGACCTCAACGCTCCCGCCGTGGCTGCAAAGCCTGTTGCCCGCCAGCGCCTCGGTGAGTGCGGCGGAGCGGCTGCGCTCCTGCGCCGGCGCCTTGCTCGGCATCCTGCTGACCGGCCTGATCAGCGCCTACGCACTCGGGCCGTCGGCCTCGGCGTTCTGGCTGATGGCGCCGATGGGCGCCTCGGCGGTGCTGCTGTTCGCGGTGCCGGCGAGCCCGCTGGCCCAGCCCTGGTCGATCACCGGCGGCAACCTGGTCGCGGCCTTGACCGGCGTGACCTGCGCGCGGCTGATCGCCGACCCGGTGCCCGCGGCCGCGGCCGCGATCTGCATCGCGATCGCCGCGATGTTCGCACTGCGCTGCCTGCATCCGCCGAGCGGCGCGGTGGCCTTGACGGCGGTGCTCGGCGGCCCGGCGGTGCATGCCGCGGGCTATGGCTTCGTGCTCGTGCCGGTGGCGCTGAATACCGTCCTGCTGCTCGCGGTGGCCCTGCTCTACAACAACGCGACCGGCCGCCGCTACCCGCACACCCAGCAGGCCGAGGCGCGCCATCCGCACCAGACGGCGGACCTGATCCCGACGGCACGGCTCGGCTTCACGCCGGCCGACCTGCAGGCCGCGTTGAAGGACTACGACCAGGTGCTCGATGTCAGCGTCGACGATCTCGAGGCACTGTTCCGCCGCACCGAGATGCAGGCCTTTCGCCGCCGCTTCGGCGAGACGCATTGCGGCGAGATCATGTCGCGCGACATCCTCGCGGTCGAGTTCGCGACCGAGCTGGCCGACGCCTGGCACATGATGCGCGAGCACGCGGTGCAGGCGCTGCCGGTGATCGACCGCGCGCGCCGTGTGATCGGCATCGTCACGCGCTCGGATTTCCTGCATCACGCGGACCTGTCGGACTACCGCAGCGTCGGCACGCGGCTCGCGGATTTCCTGCGGCGTACGCCGCACTCGCATTCGCAGAAGCACGAGGTCGTCGGCCAGATCATGAGCGCGCCGGCGCGCACCGCGCAGGATGCGACGCCGATCGTCGAGCTCGTACCGCTGATGGCCGATCTCGGCCTGCATCACGTGCCGATCGTGAATGCGGAGCGGCGGCTGGTCGGCATGGTGACGCAGACCGACCTGGTGGCCGCGCTGTACGAGAGCCGTCTGGCGCATCTCGGCGAAGACGGCGAGCTGCGCGTGGCTTCGGTCTGAGAGCTCGAGAGAGCAGCGATGGCACTCGACCCCCATCCGAGCCGCGACTACGCCGTCGGCCCGCGGCTGTTGCTGATCACCGGCCTGGCGGTGCCGATCGGCGCGCTCGGCACCGTCGCGGCCTTCGTGCTGCTGAGCCTGATCCGCTTTTTCACCAATCTGTTCTTTTTCCAGACGCTGTCGATCGAGGAGCATTCGCCCGCGCTGAACACGCTCGGCCTGGCCGTGATCGTGCTGCCGGTGCTCGGCGGCCTGATCGTCGGGCTGATGGCGCGCTACGGGTCGGAGAAGATCCGCGGCCACGGCATCCCGGAGGCGATCGAGGCGATCCTCTTCGGCAAGAGCCGCATGTCGCCGAAGGTCGCGGTGCTGAAGCCGCTGTCCTCGGGCATCGTCATCGGCTCGGGCGGACCCTTCGGCGCCGAAGGGCCGATCATCATGACCGGCGGGGCGATCGGCTCGCTGCTGGGGCAGCTCTTCCATCTCTCGGCATCGGAGCGCAAGACCCTGCTGGTCGCCGGCGCCACCGCGGGCATGACGGCGGTCTTCGGCACGCCGGTCGCCGCGGTGCTGTTGGGGGTCGAGCTGCTGCTGTTCGAACTGCGGCCACGCAGCCTGCTGCCGGTCGCGATCGCCTGCGCGGTGGCGGGATTCACGCGGCCGCTGCTGCTCGACGCCGGGCGGCTCTTCCCCTTGCACACCGAGGCGGCCGGCGGCGCGGCGCTGGTCTCCTGCGTGGTCGCGGGCGTGCTCGCCGGCCTGCTCTCGGCCGGCCTCTCGCGTGCGCTGTATGCGACCGAGGACCTGTTCCACCGCCTGCCGCTGCACTGGATGTGGTGGCCGGCGCTGGGCGGGCTGGCGGTCGGTATCGGCGGCTGGCTGGAGCCGCGGGCGCTCGGTGTCGGCTACGACGTGATCGGCGATCTGCTGAACCATCGTTTGCTGATCGGCACGGCGCTCGCGCTGCTCGGCGTGAAGGCGGTGATCTGGGTGATCGCGCTCGGCTCCGGCACCTCGGGCGGCGTGCTCGCGCCGCTGCTGATGATCGGCGCCGGCCTGGGCACCGTGCTCTCGGCCTGGCTGCCGGGCGGCGACGCGTCGCTGTGGCCGCTGGTCTGCATGGCCGCGGTGCTGGCCGGCGTGCTCGGCGCGCCGCTCACCGCGACGGTCTTCGCCTTCGGCCTCACCGGCGACGGCAACGCGCTGCTGCCGCTGCTGCTGGCCTGCGCCGTCTCGCACGGTCTGAGCGTGCTGCTGATGCGGCGCTCGATCATGACCGAGCGCATCGCGCGGCGCGGACGGCATGTCTACCGCGAGTACGGCGTCGATCCGCAGGAGCGGGTGCAGGTCGACGAAGTCATGACGCGCGAGGTGCAGACGATCCCTGCCGCGACGCCGCTGCCGGTGGTGGCCGAGCACTGGTTCGGCGCGGGTCAGCGGCATCGCGCGTTCGCGGTGGTCGACGAGCAGGACGGTTTCATCGGCATGCTCGATCGCGACGGCATGGGGCGCGCCGTGGGCACCGCGCGGTGCGCCGGGGACCTGGTGGAAGCCGGCGAGCAACTCGTCGCGCTGCCCGACGAGACCTGCAGCCGGGTGGCGCAGCGGCTCGCCGCGCATGGCCTGGAGCGCCTGCCGGTGGTGGCCGACCCGGTCGGGCGGCGCCTCATCGGCATCGTCAGCCGCAGCGACCTCGTGAAACCCGCGAAGGCCTTGTACGAAGAAGAAGGCCCGCGCGAGGGCATGCTGCGCTGGCCGCGCCGGCATCGCGGAGCGAGCCGGTGAGTACCAGCCTGCCCGGCTTCGAATCGCCCGCGGCCAGTACCGAGGTGCCGCTCGAGATGCTGGCGGCCTGCCATGGCCGCATCGAGGCCCAGTGCGCCGGCTTGCGGCGGCTGCTGCGGCATCTGCCGCTGCACGGCGCGGACGAGCCGGCACGGCAGGCCGCGGTGGCGCTGATGCGCTACTTCGACATCGCCGCGCCGCAGCACCACGAGGACGAGGAGGCCGATCTCTTTCCGGCGTTGATCGAGGCGATGGCGGGGTCGGATGCGGTGTGCCTGCGGGAGCTGACCGAGTCGCTGGTGCGGGAGCATCGGACGCTGGAGGCGGCGTGGCGCTTGCTGCGCCGCATGCTGGAGGGCGTGGCGCGCGGCGATGCGCTTGCGCTCGAAGCAGGCCGGGCCGAGGAGTTCGCGCAGGCTTGCGAGCGGCACCTGGCGCGCGAGGATGCGGAGCTGTTGCCGATGGCGGCTCGATTGCTCGATGACGCGGCGCTGACGCGCATCGGCGAAGCGATGCGGGTGCGGCGCGGCATTACCGCGCTGGATTGATACCAATTTTCACATATTGCATATAATGCGTTTATTGCACTTGAGCCTGGTCTCTTGCTAGAGTACGGTTGAGCAAGGAGCCGCCCATGACCACCACCCAATCCGAGCGGAGCGCCATGTCGCCGCTGCTTTCCGACGAGGAAGCGCAGATGGCGCGGACAGCCCAGCGCTGCATCATGGAATCGCTCGACCGCTCACGGGCCGCGTCGATCACGCTGATCAGCGACACGGGGGAGGGCGAGCCGGTCAAGCTGCCCCCGCAAACACTTCGATTCCTGGCCGAAGCGCTTGGTCGAATGGCCGAGGGCCAGGCAGTTCTGCTGATGCCTCGCGACAGGGAAATGACCACCTACGAGGCCGCGCATTTCCTCAACGTGTCGCGGCCTTTTGTCATCAAGGAAATCGAGGCCGGCCGCCTGGGATATCGCATGGTCGGGACACATCGGCGCATCCCGTTTCAAGATCTGCTGGCGTATCGGGATGAGGCTCGCAAGCGTCAGGAAGAGGCCTTGCGGCGGATGGCGGACAACGCGGCCGAACTGGGCCTGGACGAGTACTGAGATCGATGGCCGGTCACGCCCGCTATACGGCGGTGCTCGACGCTTGCGCGCTGTATTCGGCCGCAGTCTGTGATTCGTTGATGAGCCTGGCCGTCGCGGGCCTCTATGCCGCCAAATGGACAACGGCGATCGAGGATGAGTGGATGCGCAATCTGGAGACGAACCGGCCGGAGCTTGCGGGACGCCTCACGATGCGGCGCGACGCGATGCGAGCGGCGGTCGCCGATTGGGAGGTCGAGCCCGCTGCCTGGCAGGCCTTGGCTGCCCGCCCCGAGCTTCCGGACAAGGACGATGCGCACGTCCTGGCTGCGGCCATTGCCGGCCATGCGGACTGCATCGTCACCTTCAACCTGAAGGACTTCCCACAAGAGGCCCTGGCCCCGTTCGGCATCGAAGCCCTGCATCCGGACGACTTCATCCTGGCTCAACTCGATCTCGATCCATTCACGGCGATCGCCGCCTTCAAGCACATGCGTGCTCGCCGCAAAAGGCCGCAGGAGTCCGCTGAAATATTTGCGGCGGGCCTGCGACGCAACGGTCTGGTCTTGACCGCGGTCCGGCTGATGGAGGCTGCGGAGTTGATCTAAGCCCGGTTCGCCAACAACGCGGGTTCCACCGCCACCTCGAACGGCATCCTCTCCAGCACATCCTTCACCACATCCACCCCCGCCGGCACCTCGATCAGCTTCAATCCATTGGCCGTCAGCTCGAACACCGCACGCTCGGTGACGTACACCACCTGCTGCCCGTCCGCCCGCGCCCGCAGCCCGCTGAAGGTGATGTGCCGCACCGCCTTGACCAGCTTCGGCACCGAGCCATGCCGGTGAATCCGCACCGCGCCGTCGACCAGCCCGACCTCCAGCCCCTTGGCCTCGAAGCTGCCGCAGAACACCACCTTCTTCGCCCGCTGCGTGATGTCGACGAAGCCACCCGGCCCGACGATGTTCTCGCCCAGCCAGGAGACGTTGACGTTGCCTTCGGCATCCAGCTCGCCCATGCCGAGGAAGGCGATGTCGATGCCGCCGCCGCTGAAGAAATCGAACTGGTCGGTGGACTTGACGATCGCGCTCGGGTGCCGCGTCGCGCCGAACAGATGGCCGCCCAGCAGCTCGCCGTTGTGCGGCCCCTGTTCGATCACGGTCCAGCTGATCTCGATGCCCTCGGCCTTCGCGACCGCGGGGATGCCGTCGGGCACGCCGAAGCCGAAGTTGACGCACTTGTCCGGCGCCAGCTCGCGTGCCGCGCGCTTCGCGATGATGTAGCGGATGCCGTCGGGCAGGACGGGCGCGCTGCGTGACTCGGGCGGCGGGATCTCGCCGCTCATCGTCGGGTCGTAGTCGGCGCCGGTGGTCTGGCGCTGGCCGCTGTGCTCGCACACCAGGTCGACCAGGATGCCGGGCACCGAGACGGCACGCGCCGGGCTGATCGGATCGGCCGACACGTCGCGCACCTGCGCGAAGACACGGCCGCCGCCGTTGTGCGCCGCCAGCGCCGCGGCGAAGGCGTCCATGTCGGCCGGCTCCTCGCGTGTCGTCAGATTGCCTTCGGGGTCGCTGGTGGTGCCGCGGATCAGCGCGAAGTCGATCTTCCAGGGCTTGAACCACAGCAGCTCGCGGCCGCCCAGGGTGACCAGCTCGACCAGGTCCTCGGTCGCCTTCGCATTGCAGCGTCCGCCGCCGTGGCGCGGGTCGGCGAAGGTGTGCAAGCCGATGTGCGTCACCAGGCCATGACGGCCGGCACCGGTCTCGCGCAGCAGGGTCTGGATCACGCCGGCGGGCAGGGTATAGGCCTCGATGTGCTCTTCGCGCGCCAGCTGCTGCATGCGCTTCGACCAGGTCCAGTGGCCGCCGATGACGCGCTTGACCATGCCCCGATGTGCGAAGCGGCTGATGCCGCTGGCCACGCCGTCGCCGATGCCCAGGCCATGGATCAGCGTCAGATCGCGCGGATGCCCGGTCTCGAGGAAGCGGCGCTCGATCGCCGCCGCGATGTGATCCGGCTCCTGCAGCCCGCCGCCCGATCCGCTCAACACCACCACCGCGCCATCGAAGATCTCTTCGGCCATCTTCGCGGGCTCGACCACGCTCGCTGTCTTCATCACGTCTTCCTTCATCAAGTGCTTGCCCGATCGGCAAAGCTGAACTACCATTCTAGTAACTAACTAGTTATTACGTGCAAGGGTTCTCACCGAGGCCGCCGCGGACGCGGTGCTCCGCGGCCGGGGGCCAACATCTGAGGAGACAGCGTGAATCTTTCGACCGAGCACCAGCAGGTGGCCGACATGGCGCGGCGTTTCGCCAATGAAGTGATCCGGCCCGAGGCCGAGCGGCTGGACCGGGAGGAGAGCTTTCCGGCGCCCATCTACAAGGCGATGGGCGAGACCGGACTCTTCGGCATCACGGTGCCGGAGTCGCTGGGCGGCGCGGGGCTGGATTGCCTGGCCTACAGCATCGTGATGGAGGAGCTGAGCCGCGGTTATGCCTCGGTCGCCGACCAGTGCGGTCTGGTCGAGCTGCTCAGCACCCTGCTGTGCACGCACGGCACGCCGGCGCAGCAGGATCGCTGGCTCGGGGCCTTGGTGCGGGCGGAACTGCGCGGCGCCTATTGCATCACCGAGGCCGGCGCCGGCACCGATGTCTCGGGCATCAAGACCACGGCCACGCGCAACGGGGATGGCTGGTCGCTCTCGGGCGCGAAGCTGTGGATCCACAACGCGCCGGTGGCCGACGTGGCCTTCGTGCTGGCGCGCACCGATCCGGCCGCCGGCAAGCGCGGCATGAGCATCTTCATCGTCGACTGTTCGCTGCCGGGCGTGAGCCGCGGGCCGAAGGAACACAAGATGGGGCAGCGGGCGTCGCAGGTTGGCGAGCTGAATTTCGACGAGGTGCAATTGCCGGCCGATGCGCTGCTCGGCACGCCGGGCCGCGGCTTCCACATGATGATGAGCGTGCTCGAGAAGGGGCGCATCGGCATCGCGTCGCTGGCGGTCGGCATCGTGCAGGCGGCGCTCGAAGCGAGCGTCGAGCAGGCGAAGATCCGCAAGCAGTTCGGCCAGCAGATCGCCGATTTCCAGGCGATCCAGTTCATGCTCGCCGACATGGCGAAGGACTGCGAGGCGGCGCGGCTCCTGGTGCGCTCGGCGGCGATGAAGATCGATGCCGGAGCCGATGCGACGGCCGCGGCATCGATGGCCAAGTGCTTCGCCGGCGACATGGCGGTGGCCCACACCGCGAACGCGATCCAGATCTTCGGCGGCAGCGGCTACATCCGCGGCTACGAGGTCGAGCGCCTGTACCGCGACGCAAAGATCACGCAGATCTACGAGGGCACGAACCAGATCCAGCGCGTGATCATCGCGCGCCAGCTCTTGAAAGCCTGATCATGAGCAGCACTGACAAACGCAAGACAGCCCTCGTCACCGGCGCCTCGCGCGGCATCGGCCGCGCCACCGCGCTGGCGCTCGCGGCCGAAGGCTTCGACATCGCCGCGGTCGCCTTGGAGGACGAAGAGCGGCTGGCTTCGCTCGCGAACGAGGTGCAGGCGCTCGGCCGGCGCTGCCGCGGCTTCGATCTCGACATCGGCGACATCCCCTCGCATGCGGGCATGCTCACGGCGGCCGTCGAGACCTTCGGCGCCATTCACTGCCTGGTGAACAACGCCGGCGTCTCGGTGATGCAGCGCGGCGACCTGCTCGAGGTCGGCCTCGACAGCTATGACCGCTGCTTCGACATCAACACCCGCGGCACCTTCTTCCTCAGCCAGTCCGTCGCGCGGATGATGGTGTCCGGCGGCGAGGCGCCCGAAGGCGCACGCAGCATCGTCTTCGTGACCTCGTCGAATGCCGTCGCGGCGACCATCGAGCGCGGCGAGTACTGCATGTCGAAGACGGCTCTCTCGATGGCGGCGCGGCTCTTCGCGCTGCGCCTGGCGCGGCACGGCATCGGCGTCTACGAAGTGCAGCCCGGCCTGATCCTGACCGAGATGACGGCGCCATCCAAGGCGAAGTACGACGGCCTGATCGCCGAGGGCATGACCGCGACGCCGCGCTGGGGCCAGCCGGAAGACGTGGCTCGGGTGATCCGCACGATGGCGGCCGGCCTGCTGCCCTACACCGTGGCCCAGGAGGTGCGCGTCGATGGCGGACTCCTCATCCAGCGATTCTGAGGCCGGGCCGATGCGCGAACTGGCCAGGCGCGGCGACCTCTGCTGCATCAACACCGGGACGCTCGGCTTCCGCGAGCCGATCGCGGTGAGCGCACGGCGCATCGCGGCGCAGGGCTTCGGACACATCACGCCATGGCGGCAGGAGATCGACGAAGACCACCCGGAGCGCGCCGCCGCAGCGATCCGCGAGCAAGGCCTGTCGGTCGCGGCGTATTGCCGGACCGCGTACTTCACGGCCGACGATCCGACCGGTCGCCGCGCCGCGATCGACGACAACCGCAAGGCGCTGGAGGCGGCCGCGGTGCTCGGCGCCCCGGTGCTGGTCGCGGTGGTCGGAGGCCTGAGCCCGCACTCGAAAGACATCGCCGGCTGCCGCCAGCAGATCCTCGACGGCCTGGCCGCGCTGCTGCCGACGATGCAGGCCACCGGCGTGCGCATCGCGCTCGAGCCCTTGCATCCGGTCTATGCGGCCGACCGCAGCCTGTTGAACACGCTGGCCCAGGCGCTGGACTGGTGCGAACAACTCGACCCGCGGCAGGAAGGATGGTTCGGCGTCGCGGTCGATGCGTACCACGTCTGGTGGGACCCGGACCTGATGCCGTCGATCGCCCGCGCCGGCAAGCGCATCCTGGCCTTGCACGTCTGCGACTGGCTGTGCGAGACCCGCGACCCGCTGCAGGACCGCGGCATGATGGGCGATGGCCTGGTCGACCTGCGCCGCCTGCGCGCGGCGGTCGAGGCGGCCGGCTACCGCGGCCCGGTCGAAGTCGAGATCTTTTCGAAGCTGGACTGGTGGACACGCAATCCCGATGAAGTGCTCGCCACCTGCCGCGAGCGCCTGTTCAGTCTTTGTTGAGCGAGGCACGTGAACCCGGCCTAGGGTTTGTGCCGAATGCGCTTCAAGTAACCATTTATAGAATTAACACATGAGCCACATCCAACTGCCTTCGTCCACCGGTGCTCTCGAACGCTACGTGCTGAAGGGCACGCCGCTGCCGGTCGTGCGGCCCGCAGCGGCTTTCAATCGCGTGGTGTTCTCGGCGGCGCACGTCGTGGCCGATCCGTTCGCCGAGGCCGACCCGTCCAACGGCGGCGCGATCGACTGGGACTCGACGCTCGCCTATCGCCGCCATCTCGCGGGCCTGGGCCTGGGCATTGCCGAGGCGATGGATACCGCGCAGCGCGGCATGGGCCTCTCCTGGGCCGACTCGCTGCTGCTGATCCGCCGCACCCGCGACACCTTGAGCGGCAGCGGCGTGCCGATCTTCAATGGCTGCGGCACCGATCATCTCGATCCGGCCGCGGTGCGTTCGCTCGACGACGTGGTCGACGCCTACCTGCAGCAGATCGATGCGATCCAGTCGGCCGGCGGGCGCCTGATCCTGATGGCGAGCCGCGCACTCGCACGCGTCGCACGCACGCCGGACGATTACCTGGCCGTCTATCGCCGCGTGCTCGCGCGCGCCGAGGCCCCGGTGGTGCTGCACTGGCTGGGCGAGATGTTCGATCCCGAGCTGCTGGGTTACTGGGGCACGAGCGATCTCGATGCAGCGCGCGACGTGGCCTTGCAGGCCATCGCCGAATCGACCGCCAAGGTCGACGGCATCAAGATCTCGCTGCTCGACAAGGCGCGCGAGATCGACATGCGCCGCCGCCTGCCATCCACCGTGAAGATGTACACCGGCGACGACTTCAACTACCCGGAACTGATCGCCGGCGACGAGCAGGGCCACTCGCATGCGCTGCTCGGCATCTTCGATGCGATCGCGCCGGCGGCTTCGCTGGCGCTCGGCGAACTGGCCGCGGGCCGCAGGGAGCGCTTCCTCGAGATCCTCGCGCCGACCGTGCCGCTGTCGCGCCGCATCTTCGGTGCGCCGACGCGCTTCTACAAGACCGGCGTGGTCTTCCTCGCCTACCTGAACGGGCATCAGCCGCACATGGTGATGCTCGCCGGTCATCAGGCGATGCGGCCCTTGCCGTACTTCGTGGACCTCTTCCGGCTGGCCGATCAGGCCGGGCTGCTGAGCGATCCGGATCGTGCGGTCGCGCGCATGCAGAGCTTCCTCGCCTTCTACGGCGTCGGTCGTTGAGCGGGGCACGATGGGCAGCTTGATCGTTCAACGTGACGGCCCGTTGCTGAGCCTGCAGCTCGGCAACCCGGGCAAGGCGAATGCGCTCGATCTCGAGATGCTGGCCGCGCTCGATGAGCAGGTCACACGGATCGCCGAAGATGAATCGGTGCGCCTGGTGCTGCTGCGCGGCACGGCCGGCGGCTGTTTCTCGTCGGGTGCCGACATTCGCGAGTGGTCGCCGATGAGCCCCGAGGCCTTCGGGCGCGACTGGATCGGCCATGGCAATGCGGTCTTCCGCCGCTTCGAGCGCCTGCGCTGCCCGACGGTGGCGGTGATCGAAGGCCTGTGTTTCGGCGGCGGCCTCGAACTGGCCATGTGCGCCGACATGCGTGTCGCGACGACTGCCGCCCGGCTGCGCTTTCCGGAGGTGGCGATCGGCGCGATCCCCGGCTGGGAAGGCGGCACGCGGCTCGCGCGCCTCGCCGGCCGCGGGCGGGCACTCGAAGCCGTGCTGACGAGCCGCGAGATCGACGCCGCCACCGGAGAACGTTGGGGCGTGCTGAACGCCGTCTGGCCCGCCGAAGGCTTCGAGGCCCGGCTCGCGCAGTGGCTGGCCCCGCTGACCAACGTGTCGCCGCGCGCCGCGGCCCTGGCCAAGGCCTTGATCGTCGACGACGAGGCCGATCCCGTCATTGCCTACCCGGCAGCCGGCCGGGCGATCAAGTCCAGCCGCGACGCCGACATCGGCATCCGCGCCTTCTTCGACAAGAAGACGGCCGCCTTTTGACCCTTCAGGAACACAGCATGCAGATCCGTCCCTTGCCCAGCGAACCGCGCCGCTTCCAGATGTTCATCGGCGGGCGCTTCACGTCCGGCATCTCCGGCCAGTACATCACGCGCCTGAGCCCCGGCCATGGCGTGCCGGTGGCCGAATGGCCCTCGGGCATCGCCGCCGATGCCGAGGCCGCGATCGCCGCCGCGCGCCAGGCTTTCGACAAAGGCCCGTGGCCGCGCATGAGTGCCGGCGCACGCGCCGCGGTGCTGTTCAAGATCGCCGACCTGATCGAGCAGAACGCCGACGACCTCGGCTTCATCGAGTGCCTCGAGACCGGCAAGCCGCTGACCCAGGCGATCGGCGAGATCCGCGGTGCGGTCGACGTCTGGCGCTTCGCGGCCGGCGCGGCGCGCACGATGAGCGGCGAGAGCTTCAACAACCTGGGCGAGCGCGTGCTCGCGATGGTGCTGCGCCAGCCGCTGGGCGTGATCGGCGTCATCACGCCCTGGAACTTCCCGTTTCTCATCCTGGCCGAGCGCCTGCCCTTCCTGCTCGCGGCGGGCTGCACCGCGGTGATCAAGCCGGCCGAGGCGACCAGCGGCAGCTCGCTGCGCCTGTGCGAGCTGCTGCAGCAGGCCGGCCTGCCGGACGGCGTGGTCAATGTCGTCAGCGGGCGCGGCTCGGTGGTCGGCCAGGTGCTGCTCGACAGCGCCGAGGTCGACATGGTCTCCTTCACCGGCTCGACCGGCATCGGCCGCAAGGCGATCGAGGCCTCGGCGGCGAGCGTCAAGAAGCTCGGGCTGGAACTCGGCGGCAAGAACCCGCACATCGTGTTCGCCGACGCCGATCTCGACGACGCGGCCGATGGCGTGGCCTTCGGCATGGCGTTCAATGCCGGCCAGTGCTGCGTCGGCGGCAGCCGGCTGGTGGTGCAGCGTTCGATCGCCGAGGCCTTCACGAAGAAGCTGGCCGAGAAGATGCAGCGCATCCGCGTCGGCGATCCGCTGGACGACCAGACCCAGGTCGGCGCCCTGTTCGACGAGGCGCACATGAAGAAGGTGCTGGGCTATGTCGACGAAGGTGTGCGCCAGGGCGCGAGCATCGTCTGCGGCGGCGGGCGCACCGCGAGCGATCGCGGCTGGTTCGTCGCGCCGACCTTGCTGACGAATGTCGCGGCCGGCACGCCCTTGCTGCGCGAGGAGATCTTCGGTCCGGTGCTCGCCGTCGTCCCGTTCGATGACTACGACGATGCGATCAGGATCGCCAACGACAGCGAGTTCGGCCTCTCCGCATCGATCTGGACCAAGGACATCAACCAGGCCTTGCGCGCGGTGCGCGATGTGCAGGCGGGCCGGGTGTGGGTCAACACCACACTCGACAACGGCCCCGAGACGCCGCTCGGCGGCATGAAGCAATCCGGCCTGGGCCGGGACGCCGGCCTCTCCGGCATCGAGGAGTACACCGAAGTGAAGACCGCTCACATCAACCTGCAGCCGCGGACGCATTGGATCCGGTGAAGCCGGTGTCTTTCATGAGCTACGACTACATCGTCATCGGCGCCGGCTCGGCCGGCTGCGCCTTGGCTGCGCGGCTGAGCGAGCAGCCCGAGGTCAAGGTGCTGCTGCTCGAAGCCGGCCCGCAGGACACCAATCCCTACATCCACATGCCGGTCGGCTTCTACAAGATGACTTCCGGCCCGCTGACCTGGGGCTTGAAGACGACCCCGCAGAAACACGCGATGAACCGCGAGATCGTCTACGCACAGGCCAAGGTGCTGGGCGGCGGCGGCTCGATCAATGCCCAGGTCTTCACCCGCGGCTGCCCGCAGGACTACGACGCCTGGGCCGATGAATTCGGCTGCGAAGGATGGCGCTTCAAGGATCTGCTGCCGCTCTTCCTGCGCTCCGAAGACAACGACACGCTGGCGGGCGAATGGCATGGCGTCGGCGGCCCGCTCGGCGTCTCCAGCCTCGCGCCGCCACATCCGCTGACACGCGCGTTCGTGCAGTCCTGCCAGCAGATCGGCATGCCCTACAACCCGGACTTCAACGGGCCGAAGCAGGACGGCACCGGCGCCTACCAGACGACGATCCGCAACGCGCGCCGCTGCTCGGCCGCGGTGGGTTATCTGCGGCCCGCGCTGGCGCGCAAGAACCTGAGCCTGCGCACCGGCGTGCAGATTCTGCGCATCGTGGTGGAGCAGGGCAAGGCAGTCGGCGTCGAGCTGTTCGAGAACGGCCGCGCGACCGTGGTCCGCGCCGATCGCGAGGTGCTGCTGACGGCCGGTGCGATCGGCTCGCCGAAGCTGATGCTGCTGTCGGGCATCGGGCCGGCGGACGAGCTGCGCGCGCTCGGCATCGACGTGGTGGCCGATCTGCCCGGCGTCGGCCGCAACCTGCACGATCATTACGGCGTCGACCTGGTCTACGAACTGAGCGGCCCGCACAGCTTCGACAAATACGCGAAGCCGCACTGGATGGCCTGGGCCGGCCTGGAGTACGCCTTGTTCCGCAAGGGGCCGGTGGCGTCGAACATCGTCGAAGGCGGCGCCTTCTGGTACGCGGACAAGAGCGCGGCGACACCCGACCTGCAATTCCACTTCCTGGTCGGCGCCGGCGTGGAAGAGGGCGTGCCGAAGATCGGCTCGGGCTCCGGCGTCACGCTCAATTCCTACACCGTGCGGCCGCGAGCGCGCGGCTCGGTCACCTTGCGCAGCTCCAATCCTGCCGATGCCGCGGTCGTCGACCCGAACTTCCTGGGCGACGAGTACGACCTGAAGACCTCGATCGAAGGCGTCAAGATCAGCCGCGAGATCCTCAACCAGTCGGCACTCGCCAAGTACATCCGCAAGGAGCATTTCCCGGGCGACGCGGTGAAGACGCAATCGGACTTCGAGCAGTACACCCGCCGCTACGGCCGCACCTCGTACCACCCCGTCGGCACCTGCCGCATGGGCGTCGACGCCCAGGCGGTCGTCGACCCGAGCCTGAAGGTGCGCGGCATCCGCGGGCTGCGCATCTGCGACAGCTCGGTGATGCCGCGGCTGGTCAGCTCGAACACGAATGCGCCGTCGATCATGATCGGCGAGAAGGCCTCGGACCTGATCCGGGTCGCGCAGAACTAACCGGTTATAGCGAGACATCCATGATCCGACACGTCGTACTACTGCGTTTCAAGGAGGAGGCTTCGGCCGCACGGCGCTCCGAACTCGCGCTCGCCTTCGCCGGCCTGGAGCGGGACATCGCGCAGATCGGCGCGATCGAGTGGGGCGTGAACGCCAGCGCGGAGGGCCTGGACAAGGGCTTCACGCATTGTTTCGTCGTCAGCTTCGCCGGCGCGGCGGAGCGCGATGCCTATCTGCCGCATCCGGCGCACCAGGCCTTCGTCGCGCAGCTGCAGCCCTGGCTCGCCGACGTGCTGGTGCTCGACTACGCACCGGCAGGAGAGGGCGCATGACGGTACCCGCCATGATGCGCGCCGCGGTGCTGGTCGCGCCCGAGCGTTTCGAGATGCGCACGGTGCCGGTGCCGGAGATCGGCCCGAACGAAGTCTTGATCAAGGTGCGCCGCTGCGGCCTGTGCGGCACCGACATCCACATCTTCAAGGGCCACTACTCGGCCGACAAGCTGCCGCTGATCCCCGGCCACGAGTTTGCCGGCCACGTCGCTGCGGTGGGCGCGGCGGTGCGCAGCGTGAAGCTCGGCCAGGCGGTGACGGCCGACATCAACATCGGCTGCGGCGAGTGTTTCTATTGCCGCAAGAACGAGATCCTCAATTGCCCGGCGATGGTGCAGCTCGGCATCCACGCCGATGGCGGGCTGGCCGAATACGTCAAGGTGCCGGCGAGCCACATCGTGCCGATCCCGGCCGATACGCCGATCGAGCTCGCCGCGCTGACCGAGCCGGTCTCGTGCATCGTGCGCGCGGTGAAGAAGAGCCGGCTGCGCCTCGGCGAATCGGTGCTGATCCTCGGCGCCGGGCCGATCGGCAACCTGCACCTGCAGGTCGCGCGGCAAGCGGGTGCAGCGCCGGTCATCGTCTCGGAGCCGAATCCCGGCCGCGCCGAATGGGCGCGCCAGAGCGGCGCCGACCATGTGGTCAGCGATGCGGCCGGTCTGCGCCAGGCCGTGCTCGATGCCACCGGGGGCCGCGGCGCGGATCTGGTGATCGAATCGGTCGGCCTGACCGCGCTCTACGAGCAGGCCTTCGAGCTCGTGCGCCCCGGCGGCCGCGTGCTCGCCTTCGGCCTGGCGGAGCCGAGCGCGCAAGCCCACTACCTGCCGTTCAAGGTCGTGCTGAAGGAGCTCGGCCTGCAAGGCAGCGTGGCCGGCATGGGCGACGACATGCACGAGGCGATGACCCTGATCGCGCACGACCGCGTGCAGCTCGGCCACTTCGTCGAGACGGTCTATCCGCTGGAGCGCATCGCCGAGGCGATGCAGGCCTTCGTCTCCGACAAGACGATCAACAAAGTCCAGATCGCCATGCCCTGAGCGTGGCTCCACCACTCCGAGGACAACCCGCCATGAACGTCTATTTCGAGAAGACCCACCAGCGCTCCTTCGGCACCTTCCCGCTGCATGGCGAGGCGCTGTCGAACGCGCTGCGCGATGCGATCGAGGTCGGCTACCGCGCGATCGATACCGCACAGATGTACGAGAACGAAGCCGAGGTCGGCGCCGGCCTGAGCGCCGCCGGCGTGCCGCGCGGCGAGCTCTGCATCACGACCAAGGTGCACCCCGACAACTTCGATGAGGACAAGTTCATCCCCTCGGTGCGCGAGAGCCTGGCAAAGCTTCGCGTCGAGCAGGTCGACGTGCTGCTGCTGCACTGGCCGCCGATGGACGGCGACGTCGTGCCGTCGGTCAGGCGCCTGGAGCAGGCGGCGCGGCTGGGCTTGACGCGCCACATCGGCGTCAGCAACTACACCGCGGCGATGATGCGCACCGCGAAGGCCGCGATCGAGACGCCGCTGGTGACGAACCAGGTCGAGTTCCATCCGCTGCTCGACCAGAAGGCCTTGCTGCGCGCCGCGACCGAGACCGGCATACCGCTCTCGTCCTACTGTTCGGTGGCACGCGGCGAGGTCTTCAAGCACCCGATCTTCGGCGAGATCGGCGCCGCCTACGGCAAGAGTGCCGCCCAGGTGGTGCTGCGCTGGATCCTGCAGCTGGGCGTGCCGATCAACACGATGTCGACCCGGCGCGAGAACATCCGCGCCAATTTCGACATCATGGACTTCACGCTGTCGAGCATCGACATGGACCGCATCGGCGCGATGACCCGCACCGGCTACCGCATCATCGACAAGAACCTGGTGCCGTTCGCGCCGGTGTTTGACTGATTCCAAGGAGACTGCCATGCAAGCCTCGCAAAAGAAAAAATTCGGCCGCGTCGACCTCGAGGTCTCGGCTTTCGCCTTCGGCACCGCGCCGATCGGCAACATCTTCCGTGCCGTGCCGGAGGAAGAAGCCGCCGCGATGATCGACACCGCCTGGGACAGCGGGGTGCGCTTCTTCGACACCGCGCCGATGTACGGCCACGGCCTGGCCGAACTGCGCACCGGCCACGCCTTGCGCTGGAAGCATCGCGACGACTACGTGCTTGCCTCCAAGGTCGGCCGCGTGCTGAAGCCTGCCCGGCGGCAGGACATCGATTTCAACCCGTGGGTCGATGCGGCGCCGTTCACGATGCACTTCGACTACAGCTACGACGGCACGATGCGCGCGTTCGAGGACTCGCTGCAGCGCCTGGGCCTCGAGCGCATGGACATCTGCTTCATTCACGACATCGACGTCTTCACCCGCGGCACGGAGCAGCCGGCGGTGTTCGCGCAGGCGATGGACGGCTGCTGGCGCGCGCTGGAGAAGCTGCGCTCGGAAGGCAGCGTGAAGGCGATCGGCGTCGGCGTCAACGAATGGGAGGTGTGTCACGAGGCCTTGAAGCAGCGCGATTTCGACTGCTTCCTGCTGGCCGGCCGCTATACCTTGCTGGAGCAGGATGCGCTCGACGAATTCCTGCCGCTGTGCGAGAAGCGCGGCGCGGCGGTGGTGGTCGGCGGCGGCTTCAATTCCGGCATCCTCGCGACCGGCGCGAAGCCCGGTGCGAAGTACAACTATGCGCCGGCGCCGGCCGCGATCCTGGAGAAGGTGGCGCGCATCGAAGGTGTCTGCGCCGAGTATGCGGTGCCGCTGCCGGCTGCCGCGCTGCAATTCGTCGTTGCGCATCCCGCCGTGCCGTCGTTCATCGCCGGTACGCGCACGGTCGGGCAGCTGAAGCAGAACCTCGAATGGTTCAGCCATCCGATCCCGGCCGCGTTCTGGGCCGAGCTGAAGCGCCAGGGGCTGCTGCGCGAGGATGCGCCGGTTCCTGCCGCGGCCTGAGGAGCGCGGCGATGGCGATCAAGGTACGTGGTGTCCAGCATATCGGCCTGACGGTGCCTGACATGGCCGAGGCGGTACGTTTTTTCGAAGCCGTGTTCGGCGCGGTGACGGTACTCAGCACCGGCCGGCTGGAGGTCGATGATGCGTTCATGACGACGCGCCTCGGCGTGCCGGGCGGCCGGCGCATCCGCGACATCAAGGTCCTGCGCTGCGGCAACGGCACCAACCTCGAGCTGTTCGAGTACGAGGGCGAGGCGCGGTCGCCGGTCAAGCGCAATTCGGAGGTCGGCGGGTTTCATATTGCCTTCGAAGTGGACGACGCCGAGGCGTCTGCGGCACGCCTGCGCGAGATGGGTGTCGCGGTACTGGAGGGGCCGACCCTGGTCGACTCCGGGCCGTTCGAAGGCCTGAACTGGGTGTATCTGCATGCGCCCTGGGGGCAGTTCTTCGAGCTGGTCAGCATGGCCGGGCCGCTGGGTTACGAGGCGCAGGGCGGGGCGCGGATGTGGTCCCCGGCGGCGACCTAGGAAATACCCTCTTGCAAGCGCCGAAGCCCGTGCCTAAAGTAACCAACCAGATAGTTACTAGCTGACGGGATCTCCAGCCAACAGCCGTTCCATCACCCCCGTGGCGACGCCGACCCATGCGCAGTTGGGGATGTTCCAAAACCACCGGAGGACGACATGTCTTTCATCAAGAACTTCATCGAACAAGAAACCGCCAAGCGGCGCGACTTCCTGCTGGCCAGCGCCTACGGCCTGGCCGGCGTCGCCGCCGGCACGATGGGCCTGCCGGCCTTCGCCCAGGGCGCGAAACCCGCCGTCGCGTGGAGCTACCGGGACCGCAACAACCCCTACTGGCACGCCATCGTCTCCGGCGGCGAGAACTTCGTCGAGAGTGTCGGCATGAAGAAGTCCGACCTGGTGCACCTGCTGAACAACGGCAGCTCCGAGAAGTCGCTGTCCGACATCAAGTCCTTCCTGTCGAAGACCGGCGGCAAGTGCGCGATCGCCTGCGACGCCAACGATTCGCCGAACTGCCGCCCGGTGGTCGAGGCCTGCGCCAAGGCCGGTGCCTATGTCTCGACGATCTGGAACAAGCCCGACGACCTGCATCCCTGGGACTTCGGCGACAACTGGGTCTCGCACATGAGCTGGTCCGACGAGGGCCCGGCGGAGAAGACCGCGCGCATCCTCTTCGAGGCGATGGGCGGCAAGGGCGCGATCGTCGGCGTCGGCGGCATTGCGGCGAACAACCCGGCGGTCGAGCGCAAGAACGGCCTGATGAAGGCGCTGAAGGACTTCCCCGGCATCGAGCTGCTGGACTACCAGCCCGCTGACTGGGCGACGCAGAAGGCCAACGAGGTGATGCAGGGCTTCCTGACCCGCTTCGGCAAGAAGATCACCGGCGTGTTCTGCGCCAACGACTCGATGGCCTACGGCGTGCTCGAAGCGCTGCGCGCCGAAGGCCGCAAGCTGCCGGTGGTGGCCTATGACGGCAACCCCGAGGCGACCGACCTGGTGATCAAGGGCGACCTGCTCGCGAGCTGCTTCACCAATCCGTACTGGGGCGGCGGCGTGACCGCGGCGCTGGCCTACCACGCGGCCATCGGCACCTTCAAGCCCTCGAAGGAGCCGAAGGAACATCGCGAGTTCTATGGCCCGACGATCCTGATCACGCAGAAGGACGCGGCGGAGTTCAAGAAGAAGTACATCGCGGCGACGCCGAAGTACGACTGGAAGGACTTCTGGGGCCCGAGCAACGGGCAGATCAAGTATCGCGGCGCTTGATCGAGGCGAGATGGACTCCGCTCGTGAAATAGGCGCGCTGCCGGTGCGCGCCCCCGCCCGACCCACCGGCACCGGCGCTCCCGAGCGCAGCCACACATCCGCCATGCGCTCTGTCGATCGATCCGAATTCATCACGCAATGGGCTCCGTCCCTGGTGCTTGTCGTGCTGGTGCTCGGCTTCAGCCTCGCGAACCCGAACTTCCTGAGCCTGAGCAACCTCGGGCGCATGTCGATCGCGGCCACGCCCGCGCTGATGGTCGCGCTCGGCGTGACCTTCATCATCATCATGGGGTCGATCGACCTCTCGATGGAAGGCACGGTCGCGACCACCGCGGTGCTGTTCGCGATCGTCTTCAACCAGTTCGGCGGCGCGCTGCTCGGCTGGGCCTGGCTGGCGATCCCGGCGGCCTTGCTCGCCGGCGCGGTGATCGGCCTGATCAATGGCGTGGTGCACGTGAAGCTGAAGATCCCGTCGTTCATGGCGAGCCTCGCGATCGGCTTCGTCGGCATCGGGCTCTCGGTGCTGCTGACCGGCGGCGACATCGTGAGAGTCAACGACGACGTCTTCCGCGCCCTGCTGCTGGAGCGTGTCTTCGGCTTCCCGCTGATGGTCTACGTCGCGATCGTCGTGGTGCTGCTGGCCTGGTTCATCCAGCGCAAGACCACGATCGGACGCAACTTCTATGCGGTCGGCGGGGGCGAAGACCTGGCGCATGCCTCGGGCCTCAACGTGCAGCGGGTGCGCATCGTCGGCTTCGCGCTGGCCGGCGTGTTCTACGCGATCGGCGCGATCCTCGCGGTGGCGCGGGCCGGCATGGCGGAAGCGCTCACCGGCTCGAACTACATGTTCGTGTCGATCACCTCGGTGGTGGTCGGCGGCACCTCGCTGATGGGCGGCAACGGCGGCGTCTGGAAGACGGTGGTCGGCGTGCTGATCGTCAACGTGATCAACAACGGCATGGTCGTGATCGGCCTGCCGCGCTACGTGCAGGACGGCGTGCTCGGCGTGCTCGTGATCATCGCGGTCGTGCTGTCGACGAACCGCCGTTCCCTCTCCCTCGTGAAGTGAGTCGCCATGCTTGAATTCCGCAAAGTCGAAAAGACGTTTCCCGGCGTGCGCGCGCTGAAGGGCATCGATTTCAGGATCGAGCGCGGCGAGATCGTCGGCCTGGTCGGCGAGAACGGCGCCGGCAAGTCGACCCTGATGAAGGTCATCTACGGCGCGTACCGGCACGATGGCGGCGAGGTGCTGATCGACGGCAAGCCGACCCGCTTCAACAGCCCGCGCGAGGCGATGATGAGCGGCATCGGCATGGTGTTCCAGGAGCAGTCGCTGATCACCAGCCTGTCGGTGATGGAGAACATCTTCCTCGGCTTCGAGCAGCAGTTCGTGCGCTTCGGCGTGATCAACTGGAAGCGCATGGCCGCGGCCGCGAAGCGGCAGCTGGCGAAGGTGCACCTCGACATCGACCCGGCGATGATCACCTCGAAGCTGTCGTTCGCGCAGCGGCAGATGGTCGAGCTGGCGAAGGTCTTGACGCTCGAGGAGCGAGTCCAGGGCGACCTGGTGATCCTGCTCGACGAGCCGACCTCGGTGCTCGCGAAGGAGGAGGTCAAGCTGCTCTTCTCGCTGGTGCGCGAGCTGCGCTCCCGCGCGGCCTTCATCTTCATCTCGCACCGGCTCGACGAAGTGGTCGAGCTCTCCGACCGCATCTACGTGCTGAAGGACGGCGAGGTCGTCGACACCGTGAACCGCGCCGACGCGGTGATCGAGAACATCCAGCACAAGATGGTCGGCCGCAACATCAACAAGGAGTACTACCGCGAGGAGAAGCAGAAGCCGCCGTCGGCGACCGAGGTGCTGGTCGAGGCCAAGGGGCTGACGCATGCCGGCAAGTACGAGGACATCAGCTTCAAGCTGCATCGCGGCGAGGTGCTCAGCCTGGTCGGCGTCGAAGGGGCAGGGGGTGAAGAGATCATGCGCACGATCTTCGGGCTGGAGTCGCCCGACAGCGGCTCGCTCTCGATCAAGGGCAAGCCGGTGAAGAGCTACAGCGCGGCCAATGGCGTCTCCAGCGGCATCGGCTACATCCCGCGCGAGCGCAAGGTCGAGGGCATCGTCGCCGGCATGTCGGTGGCCGAGAACATCACGCTGTCGCAGATGGGCAATTACAGCCGCGGGGGTGTGTTGCGGGTCGGGGCCGAGAAGGTCTTGGCCAAGGAATGGATAGACCGGCTGGAGATCAAGACCCCTTCGGCCGATGCGCCGGCGGGCAAGCTCTCTGGCGGCAACCAGCAGAAGGTTGTCCTGTCGAAATGGCGCAGCGGCGGCTCCGATGTGATCCTGCTCGACCACCCGACGCGCGGCGTCGACATCGGCGCCAAGGAGAACATCTACGAGGTGGTGCGCGAAATGTGCGCCGACGGCTGTGGCGTGCTGCTGATGGCCGACACCTTGGAAGAAGCGATCGGCCTCTCGCACACGATCGCGGTGATCAAGGACGGGCGCATCACCCAGTGGTTCGACTGCAAGCCGGGCGAAAAGCCCTCGCCGTATGACCTCGTCCACCACATGACCTGAAGGGGCTCATGCCATGAATTTTGACAAGATCCGCCCCCACTTTCCGTGGATCACCTTGGTGCTGTTGACGGTCGCGGTCAGTGCGATCAATCCCACGTTCCTCGTGCCGAGCAGCCTGATCCAGATGACCGCCGACGTCTCCACCCTGTTCGTGATGGCGCTCGGCATCACGCTGGTGATCTACATCGGCGGCATCGATCTGTCGGCGCAGTCGGTCGCGAACATGACGACCGTGCTCGCCACGCTGGCCCTGCCGCTGATCGGCTTCTGGGCGCTGCCGGTGGTGGTCGCGATCGGTGCGGCGATGGGTCTGGCCTCGGGCTATGCGTCGACGCGGCTGAAGGTGCCGTCCTTCATCGCGACCTTGGCGATCGGCGGCGTGGCGCTGTCGATCGGGCAGTACGCCTCGGGCCAGCGCGCGCTCTTCATGGATGCCGAGATGCGCGATCGCGAGTTCGGCTGGATCATCGCGAGCACGGCCGGCGTGCCCAACGAGATCCTGATCGCCGCGGCCTTGCTGGCAGTGCTGCTCTTCATCGAGCGCCGCACCACGCTGGGCCGCGCGCTGAAGGCGATCGGCGCGGGCGAGCCGGCGGCGGCGGCCTCGGGCCTGCGCGTGGCGCGCTACAAGATGACGGTGTATGCGATCTCGGGGCTGATCGCGGCCTTCGCCGGGCTGCTGTTCTCGGTCAAGCTGGCCGGCGGCGCGCCGAACATCGCCGAAGGCTTCCTGCTGCCGGCGATCGTCGCGGTGCTGATCGGCGGCACGCCGTTGACCGGGGGCGTCGGCGGCGTGCTGAACACCTTGATCGGCGCGATGATCGTCGCGGTGATCCGCACCGGCATGGTCTATCTGGAAGTGCCGCCGCAGGCGCAGCAGATCGTCTTCGGCATCGTGCTGATCGCGGCGATCGCGCTGACGATCGACCGCAGCAAGCTGGCGATGGTCAAGTGAGGGCGGCTTCGGTGGTGCAGGCGCGAGGCGTGGTTTTCCCGGCGCGGCACGAGTTCGCGTTGCAGCCGGTGGACCCGCCGGCGGCGCTCGCGCCGCACGAGGTGCGCGGGCCGACCTTGTGCTCGCTGATCAGTCCCGGCACCGAACTCGCCTGGGCGGGCGGCGAGAGCTTCCCGATGTTTCCGGGGTATGCCGCGGTATTCCGCGCCGAGGAGATCGGCGGCGCTGTAGAGGACGTTGCGCAAGGCGATCTGCTGCTCTGCATGGGGCCGCATCGCAGCTATCAGCAACTCGAGGCACGGCACACGGCGGCGCTGCCCGACGGCCTGGCGCCGCAGCACGCGGTGCTGGCGCGGCTGATGGGTGTCTCGATGACGAGCCTGATGACGACCGCAGCGCGCCCGGGCGACCGGGTCGTGATCAGCGGTGCCGGACCGGTGGGCTTTCTGGCGGCGCGTTTGTTCGCACTGTCGGGATACGAGGTCTGGGTGATCGAGCCGAACGAGGCGCGCCGCCGTCTGGCGGAGCAGGCCGGCCTGCCGCGCGTGCTGGCTCGCCTGCCGCTGGAGGACACGTCGTTCAAGGGCACGGTTGCGCTGGTGCTGGATTGCTCGGGTCACGAGCAATCGGTGCTCGATGCCTGCGAGGTCGTGCGCCAGCGTGGCGAAGTGGTGCTGGTGGGCGTGCCCTGGAAACGCCGGACGGAGATCGATGCGCACGCGCTGCTCGACCTCGTCTTCCGCCACTACGTGGTGCTGCGCAGCGGCTGGGAATGGGAGCTGCCGCTGCACACCCAGGCCTTCCGCTGGGAAGCCTTGACCGAGGGGTACAACAACGCGGGCCAGAGCATCTTCTCGGGCTTTCGCAAGGCGCTGGGCTGGCTGGCCGAAGGGCGCATCGGGGTAGAAGGATTGATTCAACTGGTCGATCCGCGGGAGGCGCGGCAGGTCTATACCGATCTGCTGGAGCGCCGCGGGAAGGGTCTGTTCCCGATCTTCGACTGGACATTGGACGAAGGACATTGATGAAAGCATTGGTCGCAGTCAAACGTGTCGTCGACTACAACGTGAAAGTGCGTGTGAAGTCCGATGGCACCGGCGTGGACATCGCCAACGTCAAGATGAGCATGAATCCCTTCGACGAGATCGCGGTCGAAGA
>Ga0105239_10001529_pt1 | contig 30676 bp, 17 predicted proteins | sample KBSC44metaG_FD_92761 | JGI IMG/M metagenome (GOLD analysis project Ga0105239, IMG submission 92761) | Corn rhizosphere microbial communities from Kellogg Biological Station, Michigan, USA - KBS C4-4 metaG | ecosystem: Host-associated > Plants > Roots > Rhizosphere > Soil | place: Michigan, USA...
ACGCCGTAATGAATATCTTCGAGGAACTGGCACAAAAGCTGCTCAAATATGAGGTAGATAACTTCAAGAGCTGGCTGTACACATTAGCTAAGAACCACTGCCTGATGCAGTTACGTTCAATCCGTCGCATGAAGACCAGCGAGTTCGACCCCGACCATATGCAAACAGGCGAAGAAGTGCATCTGAATGGTGTATTTGAAAAAGAGCAGCAGCTGGACAAATTATCAAAATGCCTGGAAACCCTGTCGCCTGAACAAAAGACCGCTGTTGAATTGTTTTATCTGCAGCGGAAATGCTATAAAGAGATCGAAGCCACGACAGGCATCGAATGGAATAAAGTAAGAAGTTATATACAGAATGGAAGAAGGAACCTGAAGATCTGTATGGATAAGCAGGAACCCTCCATCGAAACTATAAAAGTAAAATGACCGGTAAGGACAAGCATATGCCTTTGTATTCATCCTCGGATATCGAAAAATACCTGAGCGGGGAGCTCTCTGACCCCGAAATGCATGCAATGGAACGTGCTGCCCTGGATGACCCCTTCCTGGCCGACGCACTGGAAGGAATGACCCTTCACCGGAGCCTCCCCGAACAACCTTCTTTCCAGCAGGACATAGACTCCCTGCAAAAAAGACTGGATGACCGCGTGTCCCGGAAAAAAAGCAGGCTCCTGCTCCTACCCCTGCCCGTGAGATATGCAGCTGCCGTGATATTGATGCTGGGCATCGGCGCCACGGCCTGGTATACTCTTTCATCTAAAGGAAAGAACTATGCCCCGCTGGCTGCCAGCAAGGTAGAAGTGCCTACCCAACAACCGCCCCCCGCACAGGCCCCCGTCCCGGCAGCCGCTGCTACGGACTCTGGCAATATGACACTGGCCGACGGTAAAGCCATTGTCCAGTCCGACGATCAGGTGGCCACCCAGTATGAGACGGAGCTCGTTAAAAAAGACGCCGACAGGGCCATCCGTGAGCGCAAAGCAGATAGTCTCGTGCAGTTGAAAAAAGATATCAGCACCTCTTATTACTATTCTTCAGCCGACAAGGATCTGAGTGCACCATCTTATAAGAATAATGTTTCCAACCTGGCCAAACAACCCGCAGCGCCCTCTGTCAATAATAATAATGTGTTGAACAATAGGAGAGCGTATGGCTTCTATGATAGCACCAAGACATTTCGCCGTGATAGTCTCTCTTTTGCACTTGAAGGGGTTGCGTCCGGAGTTACAATCCAGAAAAATGCAGATCTGGACGTTCTTAAAAAAACGCTACCCGATCAGCTGGTATTCACAGGCAAGGTCCTCAATACACAACATCTTCCCATTCCCGGCGCAACCCTGTCCTTTAAAACAGGGCAAAACTATTTCAATACAGTCACCGACGCCAACGGGAACTTCATGCTGAGGCTTCCCAAATATGATACCTCCCGGATGGTAGCCGTCAATTATATAGGTTATGAACAGGGCTATATGACGCTGAATACGGACGACAAAACAGGCAATGTAATTTTCCTCAGACCCCAGACGGCATCACTCAACGAAGTGGTAGTGGTAGGCTATGGGGCTAAAAGAAAAGAGCTTACCAGAACAGATATCAATTCAGTCCCGCCGCCGCCGTCACAAACAGCAGTTCCGGCCGAAGGCTGGTCTGCTTACACGAATTACCTGGAATTAAATAAGAACTCCCCCCAAATAGACACCACCATTCGTGGATATGAATCCATTTCATTCATTGTCAACAAAAAAGGCGAGCTATCCAACTTTAAGGTCGAACGATCCCTCTCCCCTGCTCACGACTCGCTGGCCATTCGCCTGGTCAAGGAAGGTCCTTCGTGGAAACTGCTGAAAGGCAAAAAGGAAAAAGCAAGGGTTATACTCACCTGGTAAGTGTCCGGAGGTTCGTTCTGCTTACCGTTCATCCAAACTTAAAGAGTGGGTTATGCCTACTGTGTGTATATTCGGCATCTAAATCTAACACACATGACACCGAAAAGGTCTTTACTATTGTTTGCGCTGTCGACGTCCTTGTATTGCACCAGCATGGCGCAGTCCATAAAGACACCGCCGCCTTCTCCTCCCCAGTTCGTACGACAGGATTTTGGCCTCTCCAATATTGAACTGTCCTATTCCCGTCCGGGCGTAAAAGGCCGTGCCATCTTTGGCGATCTCGTACCCTACGGCAAAGTTTGGCGCACAGGCGCTAACCAGGCAACGACGCTCACCTTCGGCGATGATGTAACCATCGGAGATACAAAAATCCCTGCCGGCAAATACGGATTGCTCACCATCCCCGGCGCGGACGAATGGACCATCATCATCACCCATCAGCTGGATGTTACTCAACCCGCCGCTTACAAACAGGACCAGGATGTGGTACGTATAAAGGTCACACCGATGTCTATGCCCTTCTCCGTCGAGACATTCACCATCTTCTTTGGCGATGTTACCTCCGGCAGCTGTAACCTTGACCTGTGCTGGGACAAGACGATCGTTATTCTCCCCATCAAGACGGACATCGATTCGAAGGTCATGACCCAGATAAACAATGCCATGAATAAGGACAATCATCCTTATTTTACAGCCGCCCTTTACTACCTGGACAATGGGAAGGACCTGAACAAGGCGCTGGAATGGTTCGACAAGGCCATCGTACAGGATCCCACAGCATTTTATGCCGTCTACCAAAAAGCCCGCTGCCAGGCCAAAATGGGCAAAAAACAGGACGCTATCGTCACAGCCAAGAAATCCATCGAGCTGTCCAAACAGGCCAACAACACGGATTATGTAGCATTGAACGAGAAACTGATCGCCTCCCTGCAATAAAAAAGGCATCTCATAAAAAAAGCCCCGTGAGGGGCTTTTTTGTTTATTGCAACCTGGCCAGCCATAGACTGGCATTCATAAATAGCTGTGTGTGGCTCAGCGTCGGCCATCCGACAAACAGCGTATTACCGGAAGCCCCCGTGCCATCATCCATCGGTGAGCTGTCGGTCACGACAAAGACCCTGCCCGTGCCAAATGTGGAAGAAGCGCACATGATATGAGTGGTATTCTGCGCAAATCCGCTTTGCCAGATCAACCCCTGTACAGTGCTATTGGCGGAAGTATTGATGGTCACGGTAGCGCCATTGTTGAACTGCAGCTGGGATACACTGCCCTGCGACCCGTTGAGGATCGGATTGGTGCTCCCGCCGGTCCATACGTTGCTGGTAGTCTCCGAAATATTGGTGAGGTCGATGCTAAACCCAAAAGGATTGGACGCAACGCTGTTATTGGTCATCAGGTCATTCCAGATATCGGGAGAATCGTGCCCGTCATTATTCCTGTCGGAAACGGTGTGGTCGGAGATCATGAACAAGCCGCCGCCATGACTGATAAAATTCAGGATAGCCGTCTTCTCGGCTGCCGTAAAAAGTATATTGGGCTCATCCACGACAAATACATCGTAATTGGAAAGATCCTGGGCATTGGAAGTATTCCCATAGGTAATAGCCGTGCCGGAAGGCAGCGTCTCTACGGTATTGCCACCCTTGACCAGGGCAATGCCCCAGCTCGATATAGCGCCTGTCCAGTAGGTCTCAGCCGTCGACGAGGTGATCCCGGATTGAGCAGGTGTCGGGATACGCTGTGGGGTGCCTCCATCTTCATCGATGACCCAATCCGCATTGCCGGCTGTCTCGGCCTTCGTAGCATCAAACAGGAACTTCTTGCCGCCTGTCCCCCCGCCGCCACCGGAACCGGACCCATTGACGGTGAAGTCATCGAAATTGACACGATTGCTGCTGCCATCCGTCTTACGCAGCTGGAATCTGACGTTACCCGTCACCGTCAGCGTGAAGGTTGCGGTTTGTAAAGTAGTGGAGCTGGTGGTGACCGTTGAACCGGCCTGTACAAAAGAGGAGCCCCCGTTGGTGCTGTACCATAGCTGCCAGGTACTGCTTCCGTCCGAGCCAAAGACGGCATGCTGTACGGAAACTGAAGTAGCTCCGCCGGCAAGGTCGAACTGCATGGTAATGGTCCCGGAATTACGTACCCGGGCGGACTGCGAGCCGTTCTTGCGGTCTGTCGAGAGATTACCCAGGAGGGCGTCATTAAAGTTCCAGACACCCGTACTCAAAGTAACATTGGCTGCGGCATAGGCCGTTTTGGTGCCCGTCTCAAAATTTTCGACGGTAATGGTAGCTGCTCTGGGAACTGTGGTTGAGGAATCCGTCCGAACGGAGGACTGCTTTTGGCAGGCGCATAGTGATACCGCCAAAAGGATCGATAAGGTAATCCTGTTCATCATAATAGAAAAGTGTTTATTAATTTTAAAATTACGCCTTATCCCTGGGACGGATATTAAGTTTAGATGAACAGATATGTATTACCTCGCTGAGCAGGATCACCCCTACCGCACCCACGACATTGAACCAAAGAAAGCTCAAAGGCACGATACCTTTCCGGCTGAGTATATTTAAAAAGATGACGCCGGCCTCTACTATAATGGCGCTGATGAATACAGAAGTTCCACTTACCCTCTTCCGGTAGAACGCCACCAGGAATATACCCAGTATCACCCCATAGAACAGCGACCCGAGCACGTTCACCGCCTCGATGAGGCTGTTCCCCAGGTTGTAGGCCAGCTGCGCCACGGCAACACAAAAGATACCCCAAAACAATGTATACATACGCGACAAGCGGTATTCCTTTTCTTCACTCGCCGGCCTGGCATAGCGCTTATGAAAGTCCACGATCGTACAGGATGCAAGAGAGTTGAGCGTTGCGGCTATGGATCCCCAGGCAGCCAAAAAAATAACGGCGATCAACAGCCCCACCAACCCTTTGGGTAAATAATCCACGACAAACCGGAGGAAGATATAATTAGTGTCGTTATCGTCGCCTCCCACGTCCTTTAACCAGCGCTTGACGGTGGCCCGGTAGGTGGCCTTTTTTGTTTCAAGGGTCTGTAGTGCTGGTGAGCCCATTGACCGGATCCTCATCGACTCGGTGGAGTCGTATGCCTTTTCCAATACCACCAGCGAATCCTTATATTTCGACGAAGCCAGCTGGTCGATCTGTGACTTGTTGAAGAAGACGGGTTCTTTGTTGAACTGATAAAAGGTAAAGACCAGCACACCCAATAAGAGGATGAGGAACTGCATAGGCACTTTCACCAGCCCGTTCATCAATAGCCCCAGACGGCTTTCGCTGACAGACCGGGCCGTAAGATAACGTCCTACCTGCGACTGATCCGTACCAAAATAGGAAAGGGCCAGAAAGAATCCACCGATGATACCGCTGAACAGGTTATACCGATCGTTCCAGTCAAAACCTTTTGAGCTGATGCCGGTAGTAATAATATTCAGCTTACCGGCCTTGCCGCCGATGTGCAGCGCTTCGGATATCCCCACTCCCTCCGGCAATCGATGCACAACCATATACCCGGCAATGAACATACCTGCAAATATGATGATCAGCTGCAGCTGCTGTGTATAGGCGACGGCCTTGGCGCCGCCGGTCATGGTATAGATGATAAGCAGCCCTCCCATAAAGATATTGGTCCAGACAATATCCCATCCCAACAAAGAAGAGAGTATGATGGATGGGGCCGAGATGCTAATACCCGTGGAGAGTCCTCGTTGTAAAAGGAAGAGGAAAGAGGTCAATGTGCGGGTCTTGAGGTCGAACCGCTGTTCCAGGAATTCATAAGCGGTGTAGATCTTCAGCCGGTGGAAGGCGGGCACGAATGTGATACAAAGGACCACCATGGCCAATGGCAATCCAAAATAATACTGGACAAAGCCCATGCCCTGCGTATAGGCCTGCCCGGGAGCCGACAAAAATGTGACGGCGCTGGCCTGGGTGCCCATGATACCAAGCAGCACCATGTACCAGGGGACCATCCTGTTGGCAAGGAAATATCCATCCAGATCCCTGCTGGTGCGGCCCTTATACAACCCATAGGCAATGATGCCAAGCAATGTTAGAACCAGGACGATCCAGTCTGGCCGGCTCATGAAAATTTTTTGGTGAGAAAATAAAAAAACAGGATCAATAATATCAAAAAGCCTATGATCAGCACGTACCAGCTACTCCACCGCCGAAATAATGGTACTTCTTCCTCCTGTGTTTCTTCTGTCATAACGCAATATTTTTGTCAGACACTATTTCTTATTCCTGTTGGCGTTCCTGTTGGCGATCAACGCCGCCACCGTCAATCCAACGATGAGACCTATGATCAGGCCAAAGGTCGCCCGCTTGATAAACCGTCCTACTACCAGTCCAACGATGATGGCCGTCACTATGGCAATATCTCTTCTGCGATGCATGAATTAGAATCCCTTCTTTTGATTTAATGCAATAATATTGGCCAGCAGCCGGTAGGCTCCCGGCACACCAGCAGGCAGCTCCCGGAAAAAGACCAGCCCTGTATACACGAACTTACCCTTACCATAGCTGGTCGTGACCAGGCTCCCGTTCTGAGCCCCTTCGCCGGGATCATGCATGGACAATATCGGCTCATATTTCGGGTCCAGCTGGTCGATAAAATAAATACCTCTCTCCTGTATCCATCCCTCAAAATCCTTATCGGTGATCTTATTCGGAAAGTTGAGTACGGCATGATCCGGCAACAGGAAATTCACTTTGGCCGTCTCGTCCGTCACCCGGCTGTTGGAGATGGCAAAAGGATAGGGCCCGATCTTCACACGGGAGTTGCCGATGTTGGTGCGGTTGTATTGTACGATGAGATTGCCGCCCTGCTTGACATATTCCATCAGCAGGTCATACTTGCCCGCCAGCCAGGGATGTACATCATAAGCGCGTACACCGGTGATGACGGCATCCAGCTGCCGCAGTGTGCCTTCAGCAACATCCTTCTCCCGGAGCATGACCACTTCATACCCCATCTGCTGCAATGCCTGCGGCACCTTATCTCCCGCCCCTTCGATATATCCAATGCGCCGCCCAAGGATCTTTATATCTGTTGATACGAACTTTTCCCTCGAGGGGCTGAAATAGTCTATACGGGGAATATGATCATAGGAAATGGTCCTTAATTGACGAGCCGTGTCCTGCGCACCATCATGCTGGAACAGCAGACTGGACCAGGCAATGCCGGGCTGGTGATCCACGGGACGGGCTGAGTAGACAAGATCCGAACCCGCAGCGGCCTTTTCCTGGATGGCAATATCCGCGGCCCTGGTCAGCGTCACCTGCGGCCTGCCCCCACGCGGATCCTGAACCTTTGTCTCCACCTCGAAATTCTTTTCTTCCCCATCGGCAAATACCACGAGTTCCGGGTCGAAGCGGGCGGTCACAGGCGGCAATACGGTCACCGGCTGGTACAGCTCCCCTTTCACGGGGTCGGTGAATTTGTATTGTACGGGCCGGGTAAAGCTGACATCCTCGCCATCGATCAGGAGGTGAAAGGTCGCCTCAAAGGCAGGCATGCTCTGCGCATTGCCGATCAGCAGCTGATCGCTGACATTGTACGACCCCGGCGCCATTTCCTCTGCCAGCCAGTATGGCTGTGTCACGGGCTGTTTCCGGGGGACATTGATATTCTTTTGGAGGACATAATTTTTATTGGCTGCCAGCTCTTGTTTATACAGCGTGTCGAAGCCATCTACCTTTATCTCTGCAAGGGATGCTTTTACATTCAGCCGGTTGTTTATAACAAAGGATACGGGAAGCACATCCCCCTGTACCGTATAGCCGCTGCGGGTGGAAGCTTCCAGCCAGAGGCCGCTGCAGGCCTCGATCAGCCTCAATACCTCTTTGCTTTTTTGTGTCTTCCAATAGCCGTCCTTTAGTTCGGAGATGGCTTTGTATACCTTTATCAGTCCGGGAACAGATGCTGCCGGATCGGTGAGTGAATAGCTTTTTATGGCCTCGTCAACGAGCTTCTGCACTTTCTCGCCGCCTTCTACCCTACTCCAGGTCAAGGGAACATCATCCATGGGGTCGTCGTGGGCCGGCGCTCCTTCCACCAGAGTAAAATACTCCATGGATTGTCCACGGGCGGGGGTGAGCGCTGCTCCCTGGCTCTTATGCTGCGTACGGCTCTCGGCCGCGATCTCTCCATAGCTCTTTCCCAGCACGGGGTTATACAGCCCCACGTCGATCTTCAGCTGGTCTTCGCTGGTAGTGTTGGTAGATCCAAAATTGAAGGTATTCCAAAGGATGCGTTTGGCCTGCCATGGTTTTACGCCATACTTGAACTGTTCGGGGAATCTATTGGGGTCGGCAGCCGCCTTGAATGCCTCATGCGCCAATAACGCCGACGCGGAATGATGTCCATGTCCTGCACGACCGTCCTCGGGGAATCTTGTGATAAGCACGTCCGGCTGGAACTTCCGGATGACCCAGACCACATCGCTCAATATCTTCTCTTTATTCCAGGTACGAAGCGCCTCTTCTGTTGTCTTGGTAAAGCCAAAATCAAAGGCCCTGGTAAAGAACTGCTCGGCCCCATCGATCCGGCGTGCAGCCAGCATCTCCTGTGTACGTATCAGCCCCAGCTCCACACCCTGCTCGTCGCCGATGAGGTTCTGACCGCCATCGCCCCGGGTCATGGACAGGTAGCCCGTCCGGAACAGCCGCTCCTTCGCCATATAGGCAATCAGCCGGGAATTCTCATCATCGGGATGCGCCGCCACATAAAGCACCGTCCCCAATACATTGAGCTTTTTCAGGCGAAGGAATATCTCGGCTGAGCCTAATGTTTCAGGAGACTGAGCCCTGCTGCCGGCTGTCGCCGTCAGCACCATTAATAACAAAATCCATTTCATGGACTGCAATTTAACGTTCAATTGTCATTAAGATCATCTAAATCCACCAACGGTACTATTGTCCCACCAGGAACACGGCATTACAAAATAATAGCTTGCCATTCTCCCAAAAGCTGCGGAACAACGGGTCATCTGCCATATATACGATCTCCCCTCTGCCCATCTCCTGAACACCAAAGATGAGCCCGTCCTTCAGCTTTTCTTTTGCCTTATTACCCGTAAACCCACTGACATAACTATCTTTTTTAATAACTCCCACATTCCAGCCGCCCTCTTTTATGAACTCATATACATTGTCGTCCTGCTTCAACGTATAATACTTGTCCGGATAGCCGAAAGCCAATGGATGCGTATTATCCAGCTCCACCCGGTAGATGGACCCGGGGACGCTGCTCATCACCTCTTCCCGCTGTCTGTCGCCATAGTGATGCAGTAAGGAATAATCATCGTCCTTTTTCTTATCGTCGTCTTTTTTATCATCGCCTCCCCTTTCTTTCAACCCCCATTCCAGCTTCGACAGCTGCGCCACGGCATTCTCCATAAGAATGAGCCTGCCGCCTGCCTGGACCCAGTTACGCAAAGGCTCCGCGGCGCCCTTATCAGCCAGGGCCTTGTAATACCCATTGGGCAGGATCAGCACATCATAGCTTTTGAGGTCCATACGGCCCAGGTCCTCTGCATTCAGCTGGCTGATGGGATAATCCAGCTCCTGCTCGAAGAGATGCCATACTTCTCCGGCATTCAAAGAGCTTACCTGCTCTCCTGTCAGCATACCGACCTTTGGCTTGTGGATCAGACGGACACGGCCGCTGCCAAAATCCGCCCCCTTGTCTACAAAGCCGGAAGCAATGGGATATAGGTTCACACCCGTAGACTGAGCGGCAGTCTTTACCACGGACCAGAGCCTGTCTCCCAATGCGCTGTTACCCGTCGCCGTTATAAGCAAAGTGCCTTTTTCAAAATCCTGTCCCCCGGATTGAAAAGCCTGTTCGGCATACCGGACCTTTATCCCCTTTGCCAATAACTGGGAAAGGCACCGTACATTGTTCATCCCCGTCCAGCGAATCGCATAGGCGTAAGCGCTGGACGACCCCTCAACAGGTGTAGCCTGTTGAGGGGTATTGCCGGGGGCTACATATGCATTCAACCCATACGCCTGCAATCCATATACATAAGGAACAGACCAGGCCGTAATATCATAGGTCACCGAATCGCTGATATGAGAGGTTCGTTCAAACAGCACTCGCAGCAGATTGGACCTGGGCTGATTTGTATTGATGACGATGTCTCCGGGAGCAGCCTTGATGGCAGCTGACCTGCCTGTTTCATAATGTATTCCTGTATAGCTGCCTGCAGGCGCCGGCGCCCACTCGATATTATTCTTATCGAGCAGCAGCTTCAGCCGGGTGAGCCTGTCGCCATACTGATCATTACGGATAAGATAGGCCTTGAACTCACCACCCGGCCTTTCCCGGGCATCCGTGAAATACTTATGGAACTCTTTTATCAGACGGGCGGCATTCTGGGAAGATACTTCTATGGTAGAGATACCCGTGGTATAATGATGCTCCAGCCTGTCGGCCAGGGTCAGCGTATCCTCATTGGCCGTTGCCACAGCCAGACCTCCCCGGGGCGATCCTCCCTGTTCAAAGGTCATACCGATGGCCCCGTTATAAGTGGGATAGGTGTCCCCGTAACTGGGATAAAAAAGATCGAACTCTTCCTTTGTAAAATAAAGCCAGCCATGGCTGTCGAAATACTTTGCATTGTTCTTTCCTATCTGGACCTGGAAGTCCCGCTGCCACGGCGTGATCACATCGTGATAAGGCTCTGCCGCCGGAGCAAAATAATAGGGATTGTTATATCCCTGTTCATGAAAATCCACATGTACCTGGGGCAGCCAGGCATTGTATTTTTTTAGCCGCTGCTGTGTCTCTATCTGTGTCTGCCAGGCCCAGTCCCTGTTGAGATCAAAATTATAGTGATTGGTCCTTCCTCCCGGCCAGGGTTCCCGGTGCTCCCTGGACTGAGGATCGGGATTGGCGTTCTTCCCTACCGCCATGGTAAACCAGTTGACATACCGATCCCTTCCATCCGGATTGATACAGGGGTCGATGACGATGATGGTATGCTGCAGCCATTCCTTTGAGCGGGTATTGGCAGGGTCCACCAATGAATACAGCGTTTTCATGGCAGCCTCGGAAGACGAAGGCTCGTTGCCGTGTACATTGTAGCTCAACCAGACGATAGCGGGAGTACTCTCATCAGCAGTGACCCCATCTTTCAATACGCCAGCCAACCGGAGATTGTTACGCCGGATATCTTCCAATCGCTGCAGGTTTTCCGGAGTGGCAATGAACGCCAGCATTAAAGGACGTCCCTCGTATGTTTCTCCATACTGCTCCAGCTTTACTTGCGATGGCAGCGCTCCCGCTACCTCCTTAAAATAATTTATGATCTTGTAATGAGGGGTATAATGATCTCCCAGCTTATATCCCAGGAAAGCTTCCGGGGAAGGGACGGTCTGGGAAAAAGAATTTATAAAGAAGAATAGTACTAATAACAGGGAAATAAGCTTTTGCATAAATGTTTTCTCTTGGCTTTAAATGAAGTGATCGCTAATGTCTGTAGGCCTTCGTCCGATGTCCGAGCACTCGCTCGTCCTCGGTCGGGACCTACGGTCCTGGACGAACCGCTGCCTGCGGTTATTGTATGGAGCATGAATGTAAGACAACAGACAAAAACAAAAAAATGGTACCTTTCCATTCAAATTCAATTTTATTATGCGTCTCCTGATCGCCGGACTCCTTATGCTGGCAACCTATTCTCTTTTAGCACAGACAGCTACCCCCTATTCTTATAAGATCCAGAAAAAGACCGTTGTCACAAAAGGGGCCGTTGTTTCCGCCCATCCACTGGCCAGCGGGGCGGGGATTGCCATATTGCAGAAAGGGGGTAACGCCATCGACGCAGCCATTGCCACCCAGCTGGCGCTGGCGGTAGTATATCCCGGTGCAGGCAACATCGGAGGCGGAGGCTTTATGGTGGCGCACTTGTCGACAGGCCGGAATATAGCCCTGGATTTCCGGGAAAAAGCGCCGAGCGCAGCTACCAGGGACATGTACCTGGATTCCAACGGCAACGCCCGCCCGGACCTGAGCCAGAATGGTCACCTGGCAGCCGGCGTCCCCGGAACCATTGCGGGTATTTTCTCCGAGCTCAAATATGCCCGTCTGCCCATCTCCACGCTGATCCAGCCGGCGATCGACCTGGCGGAAAAAGGTTTTGCGATCACGGAAGCGGAAGCCCGCAGTCTGAATGCTTCACAAAATGCCTTTAAGAAATATAATACCGTCGCTCCCGTATTTGTAAAAGAAGGTGGATGGCGGGCCGGAGATACCCTGGTGCAAAAGGACCTTGCCAGGACCCTGCAACGTGTCCGCGACAAAGGCGCAGCCGGATTCTACGAAGGTGAAACGGCCAGGCTCATCCTGGAAGAAATGCAACGGGGCCGGGGGATCATCACTGCCGCCGACCTCCGCGGATACCAGGCCAAAGAACGGGCGGCCACCGTATTCCCCTACAAAAAATACAGCATCGTCACCATGCCCCTCCCCAGCAGCGGCGGCGTCATCCTGCAACAGATGATGAAGATGGTGGAAGGACAGCCGTTAAAGTCCTATGGCTTCGAGTCGGCCCAAACGGTGCACCTGATGACGGAAGTAGAACGCCTTGCCTATGCCGACAGGGCCAAATACCTCGGCGACGGGGACTATTATTCCGTGCCGGTGGATACACTTACCAGCGCATCCTATATCCGTCAGCGGATAGCGCTGATCCAGCCCGATAAAGCAGGTACCAGCAAGGATATACAGGCCGGCGTCCTTTCTCCTGCCAGCGAAGAGACGACCCACCTGAATGTATACGACCGGGAAGGTAATGCCGTATCCATCACCACCACCCTCAACGGAGGCTATGGTTCTAAAGTAGTAGTGGCGGGGGCCGGCTTTCTCCTCAACAATGAAATGGATGATTTCAGCATCAAGCCCGGGGTGCCTAATATGTACGGCGCTGTAGGTGCGGAAGCCAACGCCATCGCCCCTGGTAAACGCATGCTCAGCTCGATGACCCCCACGATGGTATTGGATAATGGCAAGGTCTTTATCATCACGGGCACCCCCGGCGGTACAACTATCACAACCTCCGTATTCCAGACGCTGATAGATATGCTGGAATTCAATATGACCCCGGAGGACGCCGTCAATAAACCCAAATTTCATCATCAATGGCTGCCGGATGAAATATTCGTGGAAGCAGGCTTTCCCATCGAAATCCGGGAGGCCTTACTAAAAATGGGATACAGGATAACCCAACGGGGCAGTATCGGACGTACGGAAGTGATAAAAGTATCGGATGGGAAAATAGAGGCGGTGGGTGATGGGCGAGGCGATGATTCGGCAGCAGGATATTGAGCAATAAAAATCATTCATATGAGCACATCATTAGGTAGCGCATACCTGGAATCAGCCATCAAAAGGGTCGCAGGCTATAAACTCCTGGGAGACTATACGTTCCGGCAGCTGGAAGAAAAGGACTTTTATTATACGCCCGTTATTGGCCAAAATGTGCATGACGCAAATGAAACACATTCTGGCCAACCATCTAATGATCGGCCTTCGGCCGGAACGCCTGTGGCGTCCCAAGGAGAATCCAACAGCATCGCCGTCATTATAAAACACCTCAGCGGCAATATGATCAGCAGATGGACGAATTTTCTCTCCGAAGATGGAGAAAAACCAGGGCGCAATCGCGAGACTGAATTCACCCTGCAGGAACATTACAGCCGCGAGCAATTGATACAGCAGTGGGAAAAGGGCTGGGACTGCTTCCTCACTACCCTCCGCAGCCTCACGGAAGACGATCTGATGCGTACCATCTATATCCGCCACGAGCCCCTGCTTGCCATCGATGCGATCAATCGGCAGCTGGCCCATTACCCCCATCACGTGGGACAGATCGTATATATTGGAAAAATGATCCGCGGCAAGGACTGGCAGTCCCTGTCCATACCCAAGGGAGGCTCCGACCAGTTCAATCGGCAGATGAAAGAGCAGCATAGCCGTTAAACTTCTATTAAAAAGGACTGTCTCACGCTAAAGACCCATTCATCCCTGGATTTCAGGGTTTATTGGTATTGAATTTGCACATCCCTGGGTATTGTGTACTTTTACAACTTGAAACAATCATCCCCTGAGAAAGATTTGGAAAATACTCCGTAATACATTATTAATTTTACTACTACTCCTAGTAACACTTTGGTTGCTCATCCAGTTACCTCCTGTTCAGACATGGCTCGTTTCAAAAGTTACCAATCGCATCTCTCACCAGCTCCATACTACCATCAGGGTCAAACGCGTAGACTTCTCCCTTTTTAACAAAATGGTGCTGGACAGCGTGCTGATAGAGGACCAGCGGCACGACACCATCCTATATGCCGGCGCCGTAAAGGTCAACATCACGGATTGGTGGTTCTTCAAGGACAAGACAGAGCTGCAATACATCGGGCTGGAAGACGCTACCATCCGGCTGCATCGTACGGACTCCGTATGGAACTATCAGTTCCTCGTCGACTATTTCTCCTCCCCTTCCAAACCCAGGACGACGGCTGAAAAGGACAGCACCCAGCCTGTAGAGCTCGATCTGAAAAGGCTCGATCTTACCCGCATCCATTTTGAAAAAAGAGATGAATGGAGAGGAGAGACCATGGACCTCCGGCTGCAGTCCATGTATCTGAACGCCGATACGCTGAGCTTTACCCAAAAAAAAGCGCGTATCAGCGTATTGGAATTTACGAAGCCCGACTTTACGCTTTCCAATTACAAAGGCAACAGGACCATTCAGCCCGATACGGCCCTGATCATTGATCCGAACCATCTCCGGCTCAATCCGGATGGATGGGACCTCACGGCCAGCAAGGTGGCGATCATCAACGGCTCCTTCCGCAATGAAAAACCCGCCGACACGGTTGCCAACAAGCATTTCGACGGCAACCACATCTATTTCTATGCGGTCAACACCCGCTTCACCAATCTCAAGCTCCATAAGGATACCATTACAGCACAGATGCAGCTTGCCACAAAAGAACGCAGCGGTCTGGATGTAAAAAAGCTCAATGCCCGGATAAAATGGTACCCCGAGGCCATGGAGTTCCATCGCCTGGATCTTGTTACGAACAAAAGCCATCTCCGGAACTTTTTTGCCATGCGTTTCAGGACCATCGACGATATGTCCGACTTCGAGACCCGTATCCGGATGGAGGCTGATCTTACCGACTCGGACGTAGACACGGATGACATCGCCTACTTCGCCCCCGGGCTAAAGGACTGGGAAAAACATATTCGTATCTCAGGTATCGTGAAAGGGTCCGTGTCCGACCTGGAAGGAAGGAATGCCACGATCGAGGCCGGCAAGAATACTTCCTTAAAAGGGAACTTTCGTATAAAAGGGTTGCCGGACATAGATAAGACCTACCTGGACTTCCAATCCACGGAGTTCAACTCCACCTATGCGGACATGGTCCTGCTGGCGCCCTCCATCAAAACCATCGAGCAGCCCCGTATCGACCACATAGAATGGCTCCGGTTTAAAGGCAGCTTCACCGGCTATGTTCGGGACTTTGTTACGAATGGCATCATCGAGACCAACCTGGGCGCGGTCAACGCCAATGTAAATATGAAGCTGCTGGAATATGGCCCCTCGGTATACTCCGGCGCTATCAGCACAGATAATTTCCAACTGGGCTCGTTCCTGGATAACGATAAAATGGGCAGGATAGCATTCCAGGGCAAGGTCGTCGGAGCAGGTTTGAAAGCAGGCACGCTGAACGCCTCCCTCGACGGCACGATCAACAGCCTGGAGTTCAACAACTATACTTATCAGCATATCCTCATCAATGGAGCGGTGGCCAAAAGAAAATTCAATGGCGAGCTCATCTCGGGCGATCCCTCTCTGGATGCCCGCCTGAATGGATTGATCGACTTCAGCCAGGAGATACCGAAGTTCGACTTTGAGGCGCAGGTGGCAAAGGCCGATCTTACCAAGCTGCATTTTGTACAGCAGCAGGTAGAATTCAACGGCAAGTTCAAATGTAACTTTTCAGGGGACGATGTCGACAACTTCCTGGGTCGTGCCAGCATCTATGACGCTTCTGTTTTTAAGAATGGGCAACGGGTCTCTTTCGACAGCCTGATGCTGGAGTCCAGCATCGTAGACAATAACAAGACCATTACCATCGTCAGCAACGAATTCGACGGGGCCATCGTAGGCGAGTTCTCCATCAAGGACCTACCCGGCAGCTTCCAGACCTTCCTGAATAAATATTATCCCAGCTATATCAAGCCGGCGAAGACGATCCCTACCAATCAAAATTTCAGCTTTGTCATCACCACGAAAAAAGTGGAAGAATATATAGACCTGTTCAACAAAGAATTGAAAGGTTTCAACAATACCAGCATCAGCGGGCGTATCGATACCCGGGACAACCTGCTCGATCTGAATGTGGACCTGCCGAATTTTGCCTACAAGAACATCAGCTTTGATAACCTTACGCTCAAAGGGCGGGGCAACCTGGACAGTCTGGCCATGGAAACGACCATCGGCGACGTCCACCTCAACGACAGCCTGCATTTCCCTTCCACCCACCTTCACATGAAGTCCTCCAATGATCTGTCCAGCGTGCAGGTGACCACCAGCGCCAGTCAGACCCTCAACTCAGCCAATATTTCCGCGCAGGTCCAGACCCTTCCTTCAGGAGTGCGTGTAACATTTGATCCTTCCACCTTCGATATCAACAGCAAGACCTGGATCATCGATAAGAACGGCGAGCTGTCGTTCACGAATAATATCGTCTCCGCAGATGGATTGACGCTCCATAATGGCGAGCAGCAGATACAGGTGACGACCCGCCCTTCCGAAGAAGGCAACTGGAATGATATGCACATCGATCTTAAAAAGATCAATATCGGTGACTTCACGCCTTATTTTGTCAAGTCGGAAAGACTGGAAGGTCTTCTTTCAGGAAGCGTCGATATGACCGACCCCTTTGGCAAACTGACGGCGCGGTTCAACGGTGACGCAGATCAGTTCCGATTTGACAACGACTCGATCGGACACCTTCAGCTGAACGCTGACTATCAAAGCAATGCCGGATTGCTGAATACGTCCGTCCATTCCGATAATAAAAACTATCATTTCGACCTGAAAGGATTGATCCATACAAAGGACAGCATACAAGGGCCTCCCATCGACATCGTGGCGGATGTCAGCGATACAAAGGTCGATCTGCTGGAAAAGTATTTAGGCGGGATCTTTACCAATCTTTCAGGCAATGCAACGGGGAAATTGCATATCGTCGGTCCGGGTAATCAGCTTCAATACCTTGGAACGGTGCAATTAAAAGATGCGTCGTTGAAAGTAGTGTATACGCAATGTACCTATAAGATACCTGCCGCTACCATCCTCTTTAAAAAGGATACCATCGACTTTGGCAGTTTCCAGCTAAAGGACAGGATGGGTCATACCGCCAGTCTCACAAGGGGGCGGCTCTTCCATCATGCGTTCGATGACCTGGGTTTTGATTTCGAAATGAATACCAACCGCCTGCTGCTGCTGGACACAAAGGCCACCGACAATGGACAGTTCTATGGGTCCGTCATTGGCAAGGCCCGGATAACGCTTACCGGCCCTGAAGAGGATATGCGTATGTACATCAAAGGCGAACCTACGGACAGTTCCAATATCTTTCTTCCACCCAGCATCACCCGGGAGCGCGGCGAGGCGGATTTTATACAATGGAAAGTGTATGGTAAGGAAATGAAGACGCAGACGCAGGACAAAAAAGCTTCCAATCTTTTTGTCACCCTGGACATGTATGCCAACAACTACGCGAATGTCTATATGATCCTGGACCCGCTGACAGGGGATATCATCAAAGCCAATGGCCATGGATCGCTGGTAATGACGGTAGGCACCAACGACGACCTGAAGATGATTGGAAGGTATGATATAGACAAGGGGAACTATAATTTCACGTTCCAGAGCTTTATACATAAACCTTTTTTGCTTAAAGAAGGAGTTGGGAACTATATACAGTGGAACGGCAATCCCTATGATGCCATTATCGGGATCACAGCCGAATACACTGCCCAAAATATACGTTTCACCGACCTGGGTCTCACGGGGGCCAGCGGCTTTGCCGTCAGCAGCCAGGGTGTACTCCGATACAGGGGGGATATCGTCGTCACAGCAGACCTTACCGGACGTCTGGCTTCGCCTAGGATCGCTTTCCAGATCGACCTCCCGTCCAATTCACCTTTAAGGAATGATCCCGAAGCGCTGATCCTTTTACAAAAAATACAGAGTGACGCCAATGAGCTCAACAAACAGGTGTCCTGCCTGGTGGTATTGAATACCTTTGTACCTCTCTCCAGCAGCACCAACGCCTTTGATGCGGGAGGCGCTCTGACAGGCGTCGTGTACAACAGCATTTCGGGCGTACTTAGCAACTATTTCAGCCGCTGGGGTCTCAACCTCCTGAGAAGGATCTTCAAGGACAACAGTCTTCGTGTCAACTTCAACACCAGCTTTTATAACGGCACCGCCACGCTGGACAACTATGACCCGGCTGCCCAAAGCAGGCTGACACCCGACAGGACGAACCTCAACCTTTCCGTCGCCAAAAGCTTTATGCAGGAGAAGCTGACCCTCACCCTGGGCAGCGCCTTCGACATTGGCATGGGCGCCCAGCAGGTACAGGCCGCCTCCTTCCAGTTCCTGCCGGATATTACCGCCGAATATAAGATCACTACCGATGGCAGGGTCGTCCTTTCCTTCTTCTACCGCGACTCCTATAATTATCTGTCCGGCAACCATACGCAAAACAGTTCCGGCGCCAGTATCTCCTACCGCCGCGATTTCGATCGTATCGACGAGCTCTTAAAAAAGAAAAAGAAACCGCCACTCCCTAAAAAAGAGGATAAAAAACCACCCGAAGCTACAGGGGATAGCAACACTACCGCTAAAGACACTCCCGGCAGCAGTAATTGATCTTTATAAAGCCCTTATTTCAGTATCTGATGCCCCAGCTTGTCCCGCTTGGTTTGAAGATATTTTTCGTTGTGGGGATTGGGATGTATCTCGATGGGCACTGTGTCCACGATCTCCAGGCCATATCCGAGCAAACCCGCCCTTTTTCTGGGATTATTGCTGATAAGTCGAAGTTTACTGATCCCCAGGTAGCGAAGTATCTGAGCGCCTACGCCATAATCCCTTTTATCCATCGGGAAGCCCAGGTGCAGATTGGCTTCCACGGTATCCATACCTTCTTCCTGGAGCTTGTAGGCCTTTAGCTTATTTACCAGGCCGATGCCGCGGCCCTCCTGGTTCATATATAATATAGCGCCCTTGCCTTCCCGCTCCACCATCTGCATCGCCTCATGCAGCTGTTCGCCACAGTCGCACCGCATCGACCCCAGGATATCTCCTGTAAAGCACGAGGAATGGACCCGTACCAACAGCGGCTCGTCCTTCTTCCACTCCCCTTTTACGAGGGCCAGGTGCTCATTGGTGGTATTCTTTTCCCGGAAGGCGATCAGCTTGAAATGCCCATATTTGGTAGGCATATCCACCCGGACGATCTCCTCGATGAGGGAATCGATCTTTAAACGATATTCTATCAGGTCCTTGATGGACACCACTTTAAGATCAAATTTTGCCGCGATCCCGAGCAGCTCGGGCAGGCGGGCCATCGTGCCATCCTCGTTCATGATCTCAACCAGCACCCCTGCCGCCTCGAATCCGGCTAGTCTTGCCAGGTCGATAGTGGCTTCCGTATGACCGGCTCTGCGTAATACCCCGCCTTTCTTGGCGCGAAGGGGGAAAATATGACCGGGTCTGCCCAGGTCTTCGGGCCTGGTAGCCGGGTCGATAAGCGCCTGTACGGTCTTGGCCCTGTCACTGGCAGAGATACCTGTGGTACAGCCATGTCCCAGCAGATCCACCGAAACGGTGAAAGGAGTTTCATGCAGCGCGGTATTATTATTCACCATGAGGCCCAGCCCCAGCTCGTCACAACGGCCCTCTTCGAGCGGCGCACAAATAAGACCCCGTCCGTGCTTGCTCATGAAATTGATCACTTCCGGAGTAACATTTCTTGCAGCAGTGATAAAGTCCCCCTCATTTTCCCTGTCCTCGTCATCTACCACGATCACCAGCTTTCCCCGCTTGATATCCTCAATGGCGCTCTCAATACTTGCCAACATGTAGAAAAAATTTAATATAACATAATGTCTGTCCTTCAGACGAACCGCTTCCAGCGGTACCGGCAGGCCCCACGCGGCCCACATGCAAAGGTAACAATAAAACGACTGTTTGGTTGAAAAGGATGCCTGTACCGGCTAAGCCCCTGAGATTCACCGATTATCCCAAATCTTAAAAATTTGTGAATATTATTTTGCTGTTTGGTGCAGCCTTTTTATAGTTTTGCCTTTCTTTAGCACGAGCATATAGATGCCTTCCTTCCTAGAAAAACCTCGATTGCAGCCTGTTAAGCGTTAATAATTACTTAACGCGGATCGTAACCATGATGACAGAACAAGATCATTTCTTTGCAGGCTGAAAAAAAATAATAAAAACGACTATTTATGATAAAACGACTGCTATTATCAGCAATCACAGTTCTTTGTGTGTTTTTTACATTCGGTCAGGAGACTACTTCCCAGATCCTGGGAACGGTTACCAGCCCTCAAGGGCCCCTGGCAGGCGCAACGGTTATAGCGCTTCATACCCCCACCGGAACCCGTTATACTACCACCACCCGTAAGGATGGACGTTTCAACTTACCTAACGTACGAATCGGCGGTCCTTATGTTCTTACCATAACTTATGTAGGTTTTAAAGAACAAAAGCAGGAAGGTATCAACCTGGTCATAGGCCAGGACTTCACAGCCGACTTTACCATGAGCCCGGATTCAAAGGAATTGAAAGAGGTCACCGTAGCAGCTACCCGGCAGAATAAGATCTTCAACAACAGCCGTACCGGCAGCCAGGAGATCATCACCCGCCAGCAGCTGGAAAGACTTCCCACCATCCAGCGTTCGATCCAGGACTTTGCCAAGCTAGAGCCGACTTCCAACGGTCTTAGCTTCTCCGGTTCCAACCCTGGTATGAACAATATCACCGTAGACGGCGCCGACTTCAATAACTCCTTTGGTCTTTCTTCCACCCTGGGCGGTCAGGCCAACGCCCAGCCCATCGCACTGGATGCCATCGACCAGATCCAGGTCAACGTAGCCCCTTATGACGTAAGGCAGGGCGGCTTCACCGGCGCAGGTGTCAACTCCGTCACCCGCAGCGGTACCAACCAGATCAGAGCTACTGTTTATGATTATATCAAGACCCCCGGCACCATCGGCTACAAAGTTGATAATACCAAGGTGCTGAGGACTCCCTTTACTTACAATATACTGGGAGCCAGCATCGGCGGCGCCTTTATTCCCAACAAGCTGTTCTACTTCGTCAATGCTGAACAGGACCTCCAAAGCGCCCCCGCTACCAATATCATTCCTTCCGACGCCAACCACTCTCCTGCCGCAGGCTCCGTGTCCAATGCCAATGCAGATGTGCTGGCAGGTATCGCCTCTTACCTGAAGACAAATTACAACTACGATCCAGGCGCATATACAGGTTTTTCCTTCAAGACCAACAACTATAAGGTCAATGCCCGCCTGGACTTCAACATCAACAACTACAATACGCTGACCCTGAAATACAACTACCTGAAGTCCTATGCTGACCAGTTCGCCAGCACAAGCCGTCCAGGCTCGGGCCAAACCACAGGCGGTCAGCCCGGAACCTTCTCCCTGCCCTTCTTCGGCAGCGGTTACAGGATCAACAACAATCTCAACATCTATATCCTTGAGCTGAATACCCGTCTGGGCAATAAAGCCTCCAACAAGCTGCAGATTGGCTACACCCGCGAAAGGGACTTCCGCAGCCCCCAGTCTTCTTCCAAGAGCTTCCCCCTGGTGGATATCATGAACAACGGCAATATCTATACGACCTTTGGGTATGAAATGTACACGTACAACAATACCCTGAACATGGACTCTTATCAGCTGACGGATATCTTCAGCTTCTATAAAGGCGCTCATGAGATCACCATCGGTACCCAGAACAGCTATAAGAAATACCAGAATGCATTCGCTCCTGGTTTCAATGGCGTATACCAGTACAATAGCCTGGCTGACTTCGAGAGTGGCGCACCTGCTGCTTCTTACTACCAGCAATACTCTACCCTCAAAGGTGGCGCTTTCCCCTGGGCTTATGCAGGCGCTACCAACCTGAGCCTGTTCGCACAGGACAAATGGCGCGTAACACCCACCTTTACCCTGAGCTATGGCGTTCGCCTGGACTACACCACTTATCAGAATAAGTTTACCCGGAACGATAGCTTCGCTGCTCTCAAATTCCTCAACAACGCACAGTATGACGTAGGCTCTGCCCCCAACGGCTTCCTCGTTATCTCTCCCCGCGTAGGTTTCAACTGGGATGTTACAGGCGACAGGACCTGGCAGCTGCGTGGCGGCGCCGGTATCTTCGAAGGCGCTCCGCCCTTCGTATGGATCGAGAACCAGGCCGCCAACAACGGCGTCCAATGGGGTTCCTTTACCAAGAACAACAGCGTAGTATTCAATCCTGATCCGAGTGCGACCCTGGCTGCTATCCTGGGTTCCACACCTCAGACCAATACACCGACAGCGTATTCCGTCAACATCATCAATAAGAAGTTCAAATACCCCACCAAGCTGCGTACCAGCGTAGGCCTGGATAAAAAACTGGAAGACTGGGTATTTACAGGTGAGTTCACGTACAGCAAGGACATCAATGCGCCTTATATGTCCAATGTCAATCTGAATGAGACCAATGCCATCAATATCACCAACGGTCCTGACACCCGTCAGCGTTACCTCAATGGCATTTCGACCACCAGCAATAAATATTATGCAGGCACCGGAGGCGCTACCCTCTCTAACCCCAACATTGGTAATGGCATCCTGCTCTCCAATACAGGCAAGGGATATGCTTACACCGCCACTGCAAGGGTACAGAAGAACTGGCGTAACCTGTATGCCAGCGTCGCTTATACCTACAGCGAGACCAAGACAGCTATGGAAAATGGCAGCACGGCCAGCTCCCTCTGGGCAGCCCGCGCCGTTGCCAACACAGACCCCAACGCACCTACCCTGGCACGTCCCAGCTGGTATCAGCCGCATCGTATCATCGCCACTGCAGGATGGCACATCGAATATGCCAAACGTTTCGCAACTTCCGTCAGCGCCATTTACGAGATCACTACCTGGGGCGCTACTTCTTATGTGTATAACGGCGACCTCAACGGCGACGGCAACACCGGTAACGACCTGATCTATATTCCCCGCAGCGCCAGCGAAATCAGCCTGGTGCCCGTCAACGGCGGTCCTTCCAATATCGGCAACGGTACCCTGGATCATACCGACAACCGTACTGCCGCCCAGATCTGGACACAGTTGAACAACTTTATCAACCAGGACCACTACATGGCCAAACACCGCGGTCAGTATGCACAGGCTAACTCCGTTATGTACCCCTGGTACAAACACCTCGACCTCAACGTTACAGAGGATATCTCTTTCTATACAAAGAACAGAAAAGGATCGGACAAGCACACGCTCCGTCTGAGCCTGGATATCCTCAACCTGGGCAACCTGGTGAACAGATATTGGGGATTGGTCAAGACACCTTCCGCAGGTTCCAACTTCCTCAAGTTTGAAGGTATGAGCTCTGATGGCAAGACACCTCAGTTCTCCTTCCCCTACCTGGATGCATCTAACCAGATACCTGTCGTGAACAGCTTTGCCCCCAGCACATCTCTTACCAACTTTGCTAATGGTCAGACATTCACTGCCAGCCGCTGGCAAATGCAGTTCGGTATCCGTTATTTGTTCAATTAATGAAAACCCTTGTACAATTGAAAATATTTAATATGAAAAAATTATTTCTGTTCTTATTCATCGCAGCCGGAGTCATCGTGCTGGCCTGTAACAAGACCACTACGCTGCCGGCTTATACACAAACCATCGTCTTTACCGTAGCCAGCAAGATGTCCCATGCCAAGGACACTGTTAGCAGCAAGGGCGATACCCTTTGGCTGACAGCTTCCGGCACTATCAATGATACTTCCAGGAAGTATGGCATCACCGGCAATCTTAAAACGGCCGACTCGGTCAACAGGACACCTTATGCTGTGTTGAATATCAAGTCTATCCCCGTGACGTTTACCAACGCGGCCCCGGATGCTTCCGGCATGTACAAATGGAGCGCTACCATGGCGCTGCCTGTTCCTGCTGTAGCAACCAAGACCAAGTTCTATACAACAGGAACTTTTGTCTTTGGCCAGTTTGGCAGCAACCAGATGGGCAACACTGCCTCAACGGACAGTAAGTATACTTACGCGAAATAGTTCAACCCTATAATCAAAAAGCCCGGCGTTTGCCGGGTTTTTTTTATTTCAACCATTGTAAGAACGCCGGCATCACCTGTCCCCAGGTGGCCACATCATGACGTCCTCCCGGTATCTCTACATAACAAATATCTTCTTCCGGGCGATATCCTTTCGCGACCAGCTGCTTCATCAAGTCCTGCGTGTCGTCGATGGAGTCGATAATACCATTGTGATTCCTATCTTCTTGTTCATCTTCCGTTCCGCATTCAAAAAAGAAACGCAATCCCGGATAATAGCTACCCGCCGCAACCTGCCGGTGCATGATCCGGTGAACATTCTCATCATAGCCGGCATCGGTCTTGTCCTTTGTCCTCCACCAAAAGCTGCCGGAGAAAAGTCCTGCCCGGGCAAACTCCTCCGGGTGATGCCATAGGATATCGAGAGCGCTCAGGGCTCCCAGCGAGAACCCCGCTATTGACTTGCTTTTAAAAGAATGGCCCTGGTACCAATCAGAAAGGGCAGGTATCAGCTCTTCCAGGACAAAGGCGGTATAGGCTGCCGCTTTGGACCCTCTTCCCATATAATCCGGAATGCCCGCTGTACCATATTCGTTCTTTCTGTCCGGGCCGGCATGTATACCCGCAATGATCATCGGAGTGATCCTGCGATGGAGGTATAACTCTTCCAGGATGGTGTCAAATTGCATGACAGGCAGCTCCTGCCCATCATTGATCAACAAAAGATCGGAGGATGCAAGGTGGCGAATGCCGGCGGGAGCATAAATATCTACCCATACTTCACGGCCCAGGAACGAAGACTCTATCACCATATGCTCATTAATGACTACGGGGCTACTACTCACTTCCATAAGCGCCAAATATATAGAATGTTCATAATTGGAATCTGTCTTTTTTTCATTAGATTTGGTTTACCTGTAACGTTCGTACAGGTATAATTGATATGGATTTGGGGGAAGAATATCATAAATGGCATTCCGCCGCGCTTGGCAGAGAGTTTCAAATGCTTGTATTTGGGCATTCAGGCTATCCCGTTATCCTCTTCCCTACCTCCCAGGGCAGCTATTACCAGAATAAAGATCAGGGGCTTATCGAGACGGCCCGATGGTTCCTGGACAATGGGAAAGTAAAGATCTACTGCCCGGACAGCATCGACGCGCAAAGCTGGTACAATAAGTCCGTATCGCCCGCAGAAAGAGCCTATCAGCATACCCTATACGACCGCCTGCTGCTGGAAGAGATCTATCCAAGGGCCCGTCATGAGACGGGATATGATCGTATCGCTACGGCCGGTTGCAGCTTCGGAGGCTATCATGCGGCCAATTTCGCATTCCGGCACCCGGGTGTCACCAGCTATTGCTTCTCCATGAGCGGTGTCTTCGACATCCGCAGCTTCACGGACGGATACTATGACGACAATGTCTATTACAACAATCCTGTGGACTTTATCCCGGCAGCACAGGACCCCGAACTATGGAGAATGGGTATCGTGCTCGGTACGGCCGAATGGGATAGCTGCCGCGGACAGAATGAATGGCTGAGCAGCCTGCTCGCCGCCAAGAATATCGGCCATTGGCTCGACATCCGTCCCCAGCGCAATCATGACTGGCCTGTCTGGAAGGAAATGTTCCCGCATTACTTGTCTATGCTGCCAGGTGCAGGCTAATCTCAAATGCGCCCAATAACCAATTAAAACCGAGGTGTATGACCCCCAAAAAAATAGGTATCTTATTTGGTAAGGAACGAAGCTTTCCGATGGCCTTTATAGAAGCCATCAATCGAAAGAATATTCCCGGCATCGTAGCAGAACCCGTCCGGATCGACAAAGTGGTACAGGGCGAATCCAGCGGCTATGATGTCATCATTGACCGCATTTCCCAGGACGTACCTTTCTATCGGGCTTTTTTGAAAAATGCCGCGCTGTGCGGAACAGCCGTCATCAACAACCCCTTTTGGTGGAGCGCCGATGAGAAATTCTTCAACAATTGCCTGGCCACCCGTATAGGCGTCCCTGTCCCAAAGACTGTGATCCTTCCCTCCCGCGAACTTCCGCCGGACACCAGCGACCAGTCCTTCCAGAACCTCTCCTATCCCCTCGACTGGGTCAAGATCTTTCAATACGTGGGATTCCCGGCCTATATGAAACCCTTTGCAGGCGGTGGCTGGAAGAATGTGTACAAGCTGCATGACGCCGAAGAGTTCTATCAAAAGCACGGTGAAACGGGACAGTTAGTTATGTTACTGCAAGAAGAGATCATCTTCTCTGAATACTACCGGTGTTATTGCATAGGAGGAAAATATGTCCGTATCATGTCCTATGAGCCACGCAACCCGCATCATCTCCGTTACAATGCCGACTTCTCCCCTTCTGCAGAAAGACTGCTGCAGATGACCGAGATCGTGCTCCGTATCAACGCCTGGCTGGGCTATGATTTCAACACCGTCGAGCTGGCCGTAAGAGATGGTATCCCCTATGCCATCGATTTCTGTAACCCGGCCCCTGATGCGGAAAGGACCAGCGTAGGAGAAGATAATTTTAACTGGGTGGTGGAAACATCGGCCGACTATGCCATCGAAAGAGCTACCGCCCACCAGGATGGCACAGACAACCTCACATGGGGAGAGTATCTTAAACACGGCGTACAGCACAGACATTTTTGAGAATACACTACACAAAGCGGAGCACGGCTCCGCTGGCCGAAGGCCCATCATTAGACAGTGCACCGGGGATGGGTATATTCGGATCAAACCAGCCCCGGGGCACTAATACTAATGGCAGACATTAACTACAACACTTTCACGCTGGGAGTAGAGGAAGAATATATGGTGGTGGACCCAGCCACCCGCGAATTGAAAAGCCACGAGCAGAAGATAGTGACGGAAGGCCAGAAGGTCATCCGGGACAAGGTAAAGGCCGAAATGCACCAGGCGGTGGTAGAGGTAGGTACTGATATTTGCGCCAATATCGAAGAGGCGCGCAAGGATGTCTCCACACTCCGAAAGACCATCTCCCAAATAGCCGAAGGGCTGGGCTTATGGGTAGGCGCCGCGGGCACTCATCCTTTCAGCCACTGGCAAAGCCAGCTGATCACCGACCATGCCCGGTATAATGAGATCGTCAACGAGCTGCAGGAGGCCGCCCGCAGCAATCTGATCTTTGGCCTCCACGTACACGTGGGTATGGAGAACAGGGAAATGGCCAACCATATTGCCAACTCCACCCGGTATTTCCTCCCCCATGTCTATGCGCTGAGCACCAACTCTCCTTTCTGGGAAGGGCGGCTCACGGGCTATAAATCCTTCCGGACAAAGGTTTTCGACAAATTCCCACGTACAGGGATACCCGAATATTTCGAGAGCATCGAGGCCTATGACAATTTTGTCAAGCTGCTGGTAAAGACCAATTGTATCGACAACGCCAAAAAGATCTGGTGGGACCTGCGCGTACATCCCTTCTTCAATACGGTGGAGTTCCGCATCTGCGATGTCCCCATGACGGTGGACGAGACCATCTGTATCGCCGCCCTTTTTCAGGCTGTGTGCGTGAAGATCTACAAGCTCCGCTCCAGGAACATGAACTATATCCAGTATTCCAGGGCGCTGATCAATGAGAATAAATGGAGGGCCAGCCGGTATGGCATCGACGGTCATCTTATCGACTTTGGAAAGGAGGAGGAAGTGAACACACGCGCCCTGATCTACGAACTGCTGGACTTTGTGGACGATGTGGTTGATCCCCTGGGCAGCCGGTCGGCTGTCCGTTACGCGGAAAAAATACTCGAGGCAGGTACGGGAGCGGACAGACAGCTGAAAGTATACGAAGAATCCGGGAATCTTACCGCTGTCATGGATTATATACACGATCAGTTCCTGCACAACGCATAAAAAAGCCCCGGGTGATCCGGGGCTCTTAGCGGACCACAGGTCCGCCGGCCAAAGGCCCATCATTAGATATTTTGGCCGAATGGGTAAATTCCAGACATCCATTCCGGCCAAATCCGTTAGAATGCCAGCTTGAAGTCGGCATCCGTCAATCCGGTATTTAGCTTGACGCTCTGCACTTTCATATCCAGCACCAGCTCCCCCTGGTCCATTATCACATGGTAAGGGAATTTAAAGCCATTCACATCCCTGTAGTCACTGTAGTCCACTGTGCTGGTGCCGCCACGTGAGCCGGTCATAGAAGCCTTGATCTTATACCCGGTGCTCACCTCATAGTAGTAAGTGGCCGTATTGCCCGACGGCATCGTTACCTTGACCTCATACGCATCTTTCCCATTCATGTTCTTGATGCTGGTAAGCTCGGTCTTATAGCCGTCCTTGGAAAAGTCCAGCTCGGGGAAGAGCTTTGAATCTTCCTTGATCTCTTTCCGCGCACCCTCATCCAATGTGGGGCTCTGTCCCATCTGGGAGAGCTTTACGCTATCCCCATTGATCAATATTTTTATCGCGGTGATATTTTGGTCGGGCACCGTGATCTCCATATAGGATTTATCGGCCCCTTTTATCTTCTGGGTGCGTACGATCCTTGATCCCTGCACGTCACCGTTGGAAGTGATGACAATATCCGAAAGGGCAGCAATCTTATCCTTCCCGCCAATGCTCTGGAGATATTTGTTCACCACATCGTTGACCGTAGTGCCGGGCGGTACGGGCTTGATCTGGGCGACGCTCGTCCAGGAATTATTGGAAGGGTTTATATCGGGAAAATCGTGCGCAGGGTCGATGACTACTGTCTTGATCCTGGAAGTGGAAGGATAAGCGAAGGTCTTTGAACCGCCTTTCATCCATATCTCCACGGGCAGGGTCAGGGTGTCCCTGGTCCCATTCTCCTGCTCGACGGCCAGCGCCACAGGCATCGCCATCTCTTCCAAGTTCTCTACGGTGATAAGCGCTCCCTTCGATGGATCATTCTCCACGTACTTGACCTCTTTTACTCCCTGATCCAGCTTCCAGTTGTTTAAGACCCATCCTCTCCAGAACCAGCCCAGATCCTCGCCGGAAGCATTCTCCATCGTATGGAAGAAATCCCAGGGCGTGGGATGTTTAAAGGCCCAACGTTTGATATAGGTCCGGAAGGCATAATCGAATCTTTTCTCGCCCAGCACATATTCACGCAGCAGGTCAAGCGCCAGGGCGGGCTTGGAATAGGCAGCCACTCCAAGGTTCCCCGATTGGATGACATCGGGAATGGTCAAAAGCGCTTCGGAGCTGGGACTGAAAAAATATCCTGATTGACGCTGCTGGTCTTCCTTACGGTGGAATTCCCCATCGTTGAACACCTTTGTATCCACGCCATTGATAAAAGTATTAAAGCCCTCATCCATCCAGGCATATTTTCTTTCATTGGAGCCCACGATCATGGGGAACCAATTGTGCCCGAACTCATGATTGGTGACACCCCAGAGACCGCCCTGGCGGCTGCTGGACGAACAAAAGACGATGCCGGGATATTCCATTCCACCCACAACACCTGCCACATTGGTGGCAACGGGATAGGTGAACTCGAACCATTCCTTTGAATAAAGCTCGATACATCCCTTCACAAATTCTGTGCTGCGTCCCCATGCACTGTCACCGGCAGCTTCCACCGGATAGACGGACTGAGCCAGCGCTTTTTTCCCGCTGGGCAGGTCGATCCTGGCTCCATCCCATATAAATGCCCTCGATGCGCCAAAAGCTACATCGCGGGTCTGTGTACATTTATAATGCCATGTAAGGCTCTTTTTCGCAGGATGGGCAGATGGGTTTGTTACATCCTCCGCCGTGCGGATAAATACACGCTTTTCACTGCCCTTTGCCTGTGTCAGTCTGCCTAATTGAGCGGGCGTCAGCACTTCCGCGGCATTCAGCAGCTCGCCCGAACCTACGACCAGCAGGTCGGAAGGAGCCGTGATACTGTAGTCGATGTCCCCATATTCCAGGTAGAACTCACCCGCACCCAGGTAAGGTAGGGTATTCCATCCATAAATATCATCGTATACCTCCATACGGGGGAACCACTGAGCTATCTCATAGATCCAGCCATTGCGGGTCTTCAGCCGCCCCATCCTGTCGGTGCCGTATTGTGGCACGGTAAAAGAATAGTCGATCTTTATCTGAAGGCTGGCCGCGCTCTTCAATGTATTGGCCAGACGTATCTGCATACGCGTATCCGTTACCAGATAATCCGCCTTGGAGGACACTCCATTTGCGATGATCGTCACGGACTTGATCACATCTCCATCGGTAAAGGTCTTGTTTGCCCATCTGCCGCCCGTCACGGGATTGGTGATCTCTCCACGGGAATCTTTACGGTAGATGTTCTGATCCATCTGCAGCCAGAGGAAAGGGAGGTTGTCAGGGC
>Ga0105239_10001530_pt1 | contig 30624 bp, 34 predicted proteins | sample KBSC44metaG_FD_92761 | JGI IMG/M metagenome (GOLD analysis project Ga0105239, IMG submission 92761) | Corn rhizosphere microbial communities from Kellogg Biological Station, Michigan, USA - KBS C4-4 metaG | ecosystem: Host-associated > Plants > Roots > Rhizosphere > Soil | place: Michigan, USA...
GGAGGGGGGAAGGGGGAAGGGGGAAGGGGATGTAATGTATATACGCGAGCGGCAAAATTGAATGCCAATGAAGTTAATGAAGAAACTGTTCCTTAAAGCGTGAAAGCAAAATGATACCAAAACGCTCATTTTTTTCATTGAGACTTTTCTCGGACAGTGACTGACCCGATATCTCCAGCTCATAATTAGATGTCTCGAGTCCATTTGGAGGAACCAATACTGAAACCGCCTCATGTAAGAGCGAGGCGAGAGTCACCTGACCTATCGGGTGCGAATGGCAGGTTGCTCCTGCCTTCACTCGATGCAGTGTTATTTCCTGACGGCTGCTCCTCCCTTAATGAGACAGTAGGTCGTAGCTGCTAACATGTAACATCATGTTATACTATTTCGTTTTCGCTCATGGCCATATTGGAACCTCAGACCTTCTCACCCACTCTTCTATCTATCCATCAGAACCATCCAGGGAGGGCTTCAAACAATCAGCTCTTTACCTAGGTCCTCCGCCCGGCTCTTGAGCCCATCCATAACTCAGCGGTGGAAAGTCAGTCCATCCAGCAGCACCTCAATCAACTGCAGCCTGTCTTCCACGTCTTTGCTTTCGCGTCTCCAAAACCGGAGCATTTCAATGACCTTTCCCACCGCCACGCGCCACCCCTCGGGCATCAAGAGGGTCAACTTTTCAGTCCGAGCCGCACCGAGAAGGATGAATGCACTTCTTGTGCAAGAACGCAACATCAACCATGTTCCATGGTGTCGGTAGTAAAATCCCTGTTCATTCTTGTCGATTCGCTCAACGCATATCGCCAACGCTTTGTGGACTAAAGCATCCATCGTCGAGGCTGGCAATGTGGACGTTCGGTCGGTGGAGTCCGGGTTGATGGCGGCAACGACGAAGGGCCAGTACATCATCTCGTAACAATCAAGCAGATGGCCCTTGAGGATAAATTTCAACGAGCGGTGGAGTTCGCTCTCTTCTCCAATTGAGGGTGACTCAAGTTCAAGCGACTGTGGAAGGGAGCGTATCCAATCTGCCGCTTGTTGTTCGAATCCGAGAACCGTTTCCACCACGGCTGATAATGAGCTCGATGGCTTCGTGTCATAGTTGTAGTTTAAGATCCTGTTTCCAAGCCGTCGAAGTGCGATCTCAGCTAGGTAGAAATACCACACTATCTCTCTTTGAGATCGGAGGCCCTCAGGAGGTGAGGGAAAGAAGGCAGGATATGTCAGGTCCCAGATCGAAGTTTCCGAAACATTGAGCTCTAGTCGCAGTTCGCTAGGAAGCGTCACTTGTCAGTCTTTGGGAGTGCTGCAGCATGGAATCGAAACTCACAGCTCGGACTTGAAGCAAGTCCAGTATATGCTTTCCCTGAGTCGTTGCTCTCCCTCTGGGTCGGCTCCTGGGGATCCCTTGCCAGTATAAAATGCCTGACAGCAAGCAAGTGCCTGAACGAACATTTTCCAGGCTTCCATTGGACGCAGTGTTGCCATCAGGTACACTCCAGCGAGGAAGAAGCATTGTGCTTCAAGCACACCCGTCCTGCAAAGCAAGAGCCCCATTCTCTTCTGTGCGGCATTAAAAAACGACTGGGATTGCTTGAACTGGAGGCTGCTTCGGAATGATGAGGCATCAGGTTGGTGACCACCGTCGAATGCCACAACAGCAGATCCATGGGCGTATATGAGAAGCTTTGAGGTTCATTAGATTAACAAGACAAGTTTCTGGGGCACATTGCTTACCAACAGACATGACTGCGCATCCCAGCCTATACCATTGAAGCGGGCATCACGCATGTATCGTTGAATCTTTGCTTCCTCAAGCACCGGATTATAAATGAACACGTTATCCATAAACCGTGCGACCAGTGTCTCTTCAGCGAAATGCTCATCGAATTCAGTGGCCATGAACAGCCCCCCTTGGGGGCCATCGTCTGTCGCGTTGAGGAGCGATTTGAGATCGATGTTTGGATTCAGATCATCAAAGACTGACCAGGATAAAATCCCTTCAATGTTCATATGACACGGGGTGGGGTCTTTCGTCCTCTCCAGGCTAGGTGAGTTCAACGTTTTGAGCCGAGACAAGGCTCCTCGGCTCTCCTCTCCAAGATTACTAGGTGGAGGCGGGACAGCATGATCCTGATCATTTCCCTTGCGTAGGAGCTCCTCAATCGTGTTCAACTTGTCCAATATCGCGAGACTCGCAGAATCGAAACTGTCCCAGTCAGGATAATGGTCATAAACTGAGCCTTGAAACCGAGGATATGCCGCCCAAATACATACCTAGAATGATCGCCTTCTGTGTAGGTGCATTCCGCGCCAATGGCGAGGCAACTTGAGCATGATGGTCTCTCGTTATTACATTTGGTTCTCCGAACACGGCACTTCTGACAAGCTTGTATAGCTCTCTTCCGCGGATATGAGGACTTTATCCGCGTGGCCGCTCGCTTCTTGGACTCAGGCAAGGCGTTGTCAGCCTCCAGTGGTTCAAACGAAGAGGCATTCGCTTGAACAGGGACTGATAAATGGCCACGCGGTTGAATTTGAGGGTCGAAATCTGTTTCATTGGAATGGAGAATGTTTCGAAGCGAGCTTTCCATGCTCGTCACGCTGTTCAGCCGATGCTCCACCCGATCTACCGGGAGAATCTGGGGAAGTAATCAGGTTGAATGATGTTGAGGAGCGGATTACCGGGAATCTTTAAAAGCGTCAGCGGAATCCTGGAGGAAGCTTCATTCGCGGGCTCGCCAGTTGAAATGGCACCACCTGCAATTGCGGGGGAAATGAGTCGGTTGGTTGCCACGAAAACAATGCCAACCCTGAGCTCAACAATACAATCACAGCATCTATCTGCAGAACACCTTCATAGTTGGCATCAGAGTCTTCATTTCAAGAAAATGCGACCTAGGCTCAACCCCGATACCTGACAGCCCTAGACCAGGTTTGAAAGTTCTGGGAGCTCAGAAGGTGTGATTGCAACACCACTTGTCCGTTCTGGGCATAATTCTACGTCTTTCTGATGATGGGCGTCATGCCACGGCTGGTCATCTCAGGCGGGGGTTAGCGCCCAAACGGGGACGCCTTTGCCTTGAATACTACCTAAGTATCCCCAACCTCCGCACTCCTTTCCCTTGACAGGCGCTGCGGAATCCCGGATTCGCTTCTTTGTACTCCCCCAGCCGGGGGATCACACCCTTCCACGCCTTGAAACCGTTTTCTAGAATATGTATAGAACAGCTGAAGCAACATGGCAGAAACATTTAAAAGGAACATCGTTCTCGACATCAACATGTCCATTTGCAGTGTCATCTTCTCTGTATAGCTTTCCAGCTTCCGAAACTCAATCAATTCAATAAAGGGTCGCTATGGAAAAGCCTGTTGGTCTTCAGCATGAGAATAAGGCTATTGGTTCTGTCATGGAAGATGTTCCACCCAAAATCGAGCAGGCGCAAATTGCTGCCGAGGAAGAGCACAACTTATCAGTTTGGGGGGCCTTGACCCAGAACAAGAGAGTTGTTTTCTGGTGCATCTTTTTCGCTTTCAGTGCTATTGGATGGTGCACAAACTTCTTCGCCCTCTGATATTTGTCAAGCTGACCGACTTGTGCACAGGGGCTTCGATGCACAGGTCAATGGTGCCATGGTTGGAGTACCCCAATTTCGACGCACTTTCGGGTAAGCATACCTTGATTGGAAGGCTGTCTCAACGCATTGTCTGATTCCAGTTAGCTACATCTACGAGGGTGAACCAGTTATCCCTGCCAGCTGGCTGTCCGGGTTCAACAGCATCTCTAGCGTTGGGCAATTTTTTGGTGGCTTCGCTTGTTCCTACATCTCGGATAGAGTAGGCAGAAAGGGATCCCTCCTCATAGGGCTTGTGATTGTCACCGGCGGAATCTTTGGTGAAGTCTTTGCGACCACCCGACCAGCTTTTCTCATCGGCAAATTGATCCTCGGCATCGGTCTTGGATTTTACTTGACCATCGGTCCACTCTATTGCTCTGAAGTGGCGCCTGTAGTCATTCGTGGTATGGTGACTGGTGGTATCAATTTTGCGATCGTCATTGGTCAACTACTGTCAAACGCTGTTATCAAGGGATTTGGAGGACGTGATGACAACTGGGCCTTCCGTGGTCCATTTGCAGTCCAATTCTTGTTCGTCGGTGCGTCTCAAAATCTTACCACCAAATACATTATGCTAACAGAGGTTTAGGAATTTTGCTAGTCGGTCTCCCATTTGCACCAGAGTCACCATGGCACTTTGTGTATCAAAACCGTATCGAGGATGCGCGACGGAGCCTCCAGCGCTTGCACGGAAAGGACGTTGATGTTGGGCCTAGACTGGCGATGATCATAAGAACCATTGAAGAAGACAGTGAATTGTTCGAATCAGGACGCTGGAGCCAGTGCTTCCGCGGAACCAATTTAATTCGAACCGTCATCTCCGTCGGGGTCTTTGCCTGTCAGCATCTTTCCGGGATCGTCTTCGCTCTCGGCTTTTCGACATACTTTTTCGAACTCGCTGGTATTCCCCTAAGTCATGCCTTCGATCTTGGTGTTGGAGTCACCGCATGTGGAGTTGTTGGTGTTATAATTTCCTGGAGCGTGATCAACACTGTCGGTCGCAGAAAACTGTTTGTTGGAGGCATGATTGGTATGACAATCGTCATGGTCCTGATGGGCATATTGGATGTGGTCCATACTTCTGCCGCTCGCTGGGTTCAGGCATCTTGCACAGTCGTGTATGCACTGATCTACCAGATTACTATTGGCGTGATCGCTTTTGCACTCCTTGGAGAGGTGTCAACTCCAGCACTTCGAGCCAGGACAATTGGCCTTGCAACTGCTTGTCAAGCTGTCTTTGGCACACTGATGAATATCGTTGTCCCATATATGGTAAGTCCACAATTCAAAGGCCGTCTAGAATCACCCATCACTGACTTCTCCTTTCCCAAGGTCAATCCTGACAAAGCAAACCTCAAGGGCAAAGTCGGCTTCGTCTTTGGTGGCGCTTCCTTGCTCGGGACGATCTGGAGTTACTTCTACGTCCCCGAACTCAAGGACCGCACCTTCCAGGAAATCGACTATCTGTTCCACCACAGAGTTCCTCCCAGGAAGATGGGGAAAGTCAATATCGAAGATCTCTCTGACAATGCGTGATATGGACCAGAATTTCTACACAGGGGAAAGCAGTTGCTCAGGAGTACTCGGCGAGGCTGTAAGCATTGCCACACGACATTGTTAGCTACGCATATATTGAGTCAAGGACGAGAGAGAGAGAGAGTTTTGCTGTCTCTAAGTCAGATTCTAGCAGGAGCTTAACGTGTCTGGATATGTTGAACCCCGATACGGTACTCAGTACGGTAATGACACTGACATAAATATGTACGTACCCGAGATTTGAGAAAATAGTTTACTTATGACACGTATCCAATTGGTCCTTTAATGCCAGAAACCCATCTAATTATTCGAGTGATGTACACGCTAAAAGGAGGCAGGGAAAGAAAAAAAGGGGTAAGGCTGTGCAACCCAAGGGAGTCTTCTAGTCAAACACGCAGTCAGAATCCCCAGTGTCTGGGTCCACGGCTATGCATACCATGCCACTGCGGACAACCGGTCTTGGACATTCTCTCTCCCTCTCTTTTTCCCCCTCTATTCTATTCCCCTCATATAGCAGCCCAACCCCCACCGCCCTCTAATTACATTACATTACATTACATTACACCTCCTCCTCAAACGGCGTCCTCCTTCTCCTCAAAGTCGACGGCCGCCTCCTTGGCGGCGGCGCCGCCTCGTCTCAGACGACGGTGGTGGTCGCGAATCGTCTGGGCGGCCAGGGCGCTGTCCCTGATCTCGGGCGTGGCGAAGATCAGGTCGATCTCCTCGAGGGTCTTGCCGGTGGTCTCGGGGCACAGGAAGTAGACGAAGGGGATGGCGGCCGCGCACGACAGCAGCATCCACAGCCAGATCTTCCAGCCCACGTTCTGCAGCGCGATCCCGCCCGCGAACACCGTGATGAAGCTGAACAGCCATTCGCCGAACGCGCCGGCCGCGCCGCCCAGGTGGCGGAGCTTGAGCGGTGCGATCTGTCGAGGGGGAGAGGTCGTGTTAGCTGGGTCTGGGTGTGTTGGGGCGGTGGGGGGAGAGAGATAAAATATAAAAGAGAACGAGATAGCAGTTAGCTTACCTCAGGTCCGTAGAGCCAGGGGACACCGATCCAGCCGTAGCCAAAGGCGAAGTTGTAGACGACGATGGCGCCGACGGCAACCCATTGCGTGGCGGTGCTGGGGTTGGGCAGGCCGATCATCGCGACGAAGACGACCATGCACACCGTCAAGATCGCCGCCGACCAGATCAGCACGTTGCGACGGCCCACGCGCTCGATCGTCCACGGGAGCGGGAATGTCCCTGCCGCGAAGCCCGTGTTCATGACCGCGGCGAGGAGTTGAGAGAGGAACGGTGAGAGTCCCACTTGGTCGAAGATCACGGTCGAGTAGTATACGGAAAGATTGATGCCTGGGGATTTCAAAAAAAAAGAGGAACCACGTCAGTTGGAAGCCTCGTTGCCGCAGCGCAGGAGAAGCACCACTTACCCATCATTTGCTGCAAGGAGAGAATCATGAATGAGATCCTGATTCGTTTTCCAGCGCGCAGATCGCTTCGATCCCAGATCAGGTCGAGGGGGTTGAATTTATGCTCGTCTTGGTCTTCCAGCTTGATGGCCGCGAGAATCTCGTTGATCATGGCCTGGACCTGTGGGTCGTCGAGGGGACGATCGTGGAGGCGCATCACGACGTCGTCGCCCTCTGCGTTCCTCCCTTTGGCATAATACCATCTGGGCGTATCCGGTAGGAACAGGAGACCGCAAAGGGAAATCATGGCGAAGAACGCCTGGAACGCAATGGGGAATCGCCAAGACACCTGGTTGGTCATGCGCGTGAACCCAAAGTCAACCCAGTAGGCGAGGGCTACGCCTGAAATGAGCCACACGCACTGGACGGCGACTTCTGGGCCTCGTTCCTTCTCGTCAATGCTCATCTCCGCCATGTACGTGGGCACCGAACACGAAATGAAGCCGATGCCGAAGCCGCACAGTATCCTTCCGACGATGATGTGTGGCACGGACATTGCTGACGCTTGGATTGCTGTGCCCACGATAACGAATCCGTCGCCCATTAAGATGCAGCCTCGCCGTCCGAGGGGCATGCCAAGCATAGTGACTGCCAGTGAGCAGACGGCGGCCGCCAGGGTGTATGAGGAGGCAATCATCGGAATGACATAGGTGCCTGTCGGATTGCCAATGGCGTCAAGAAAGGGTTTTGTTGTTTGGACGCCGCCCAAAACACCAGCATCGTATCCATACATGCAAAAAGACTGCCTAGGGTTAGTGATGGTCAAGGAAGTTGATAACAGGCTCGATGACCAGCTACGTACCAATGCACAGCATACGCTCATGATACGGTAGAGTACTCTACCCTTGACATGCTTGAGAAACATGTTGAAAAAGCTTGAGATTGTCACTGGGGCTAGTTGTAAGGTAGACGGGGGTGGGTAGAGAAAGAGTTGGATTGTCGATCTCTACCATGCAGTAAACAACGAGGCTTTGCGTCAAGATATAGATAGGGACGTGCAAAACACCTCGCTTGTCGGGAGGCCATACCCCGCAAAGAGAAAAGTGGATGCTTGGTTGGAGATTCGTCATTCGCTGGTTTCCCCCTCCCCGCAATTTGAACGCTTGAGGTGCTGATGCGGGTTTCAATTTCCGGGGAATTTAATCGCACGGGGGAATGCCCCAGCGTTGAGTTTCCTGTTATGGGGTCCCTGGCCTCCCCAAAGTGTTCCGTTTTCGGGATCAGGACAAGAGTTGGACGAGCTGTCGAGATAATGTTTGAATCTTCTTGCTGTCAGCTTTATAACTCGTGTGGAACTGGTGATGCCAAATGTGTAGCTCCAAGCTTGATTTCCCCTCGCTGGCGAGGAGGACTATGGTGCTCTAGGTGTCAGTGTGATTGTGCTGGACCATAATTCTTTGCTTCATCCTATATTACCGCAAAGCCAGCATAGGGTCTACTGCTCAATGAATACGCCAGATGGACGAGTTTTTCGTGATTGATCGTACTCTAGCATTACGACCAGTGACGTGCTTGGTTTTCTTTCAGCCGACTGCAATTCAACAATTATCGCTGGCAAGAGGCGACGTTCGGGCGAGACATATTTCATGTACAGGAGGCAGCGAGAGGACGGTGAACGACACATTTGGGAACCATTGCCCTCGGATTCTCAAGTTATGCCCTATTATTGGAAGGTTTCTCCAGGTTAGGTGGGTGTCGCAACTAGGGATTTGTTCTCGGGGGGGGGGATAACTGAACTGGACGAACAACATACCCGGGTGGAGGCTCCTCGCCACCCTCTCGCGACTCAAAAATTTGGGCATCAAGAATGGAAAATAATGATCCCGATGGAAGCCAGGGCGGGATTTGAGGTCTTGATCTTTATTAGCCGTCCAGTCGTGTATGTTGATTGGGATCCACAATCCGCAGGGCTTGATATATTCCAGCTCTATGGCCAATAATTTCAATTGGAGGGTCGGAATGGCTCAAGGTTCAGTCAGACCGAAGGGGCGCAAGTCTAGACGCAATCCATGGGAGATATCCATCGCAAACTTGTATCTTGCAAGCATACATAGATCCTTCATGAGACGCCAGAGCAAGCATAAGGGGTACTTGAACCACGTGACATTATGGCCAGCGAACGGGTTTCAAAATCCGCGGCGATATAGGCTCTTAATTAACGCCCATAACCGAGAATGCACGTATACTCCGTACAGCGGGGTCCGTGCCGAAATTTGGAGTTGACTGCCAATCTGGAGAGCATCGACTCCTTCAACAGCAACAGCTCAAACATGATTCTGCTGCACATTCAGGGCTTGCCTTGGTCTATTCAGTAGAGCGTGAATCTGGCCCCAAATGAACCCCCATTGTCATCGTTTTCAAAGAACGATTCTCACAGGCACACGTGTGAGAGGTTTGATTCAGAATCGTACACCGCCATTGATCTTTGCCCGAGGATTCAGAACACCACCCGCACGTCAATATTGTGCAAGCCAGGCTCGCCAGGGCTCTGCACCTGACAAAACACTTCCTGTAACTCAGTCTGGCCCCAAAAACAATTCGACGGGGAGGTCAATTGGAGACCTGCTTTCCTTGAATGGCCGAGTCACTGTTGTCACCGGTACGTAAGAATTTGTCAACAAGGTGTGCTCAGGATTGACCACAACAGGTGGTGGGCGAGGCATTGGCTTGTCACTGGCTCGAGCTGCAGCGGAATTAGGAAGCGATGTAGCGGTGCTCGACGTCCTTGGAAAACCCCACGATGACCTTCTCAGGATTACCGACGATTTTGGCGTTCGCATCAAGTATTATCAGTAGGTAGATGCATTGATTAAAGTGTAAAATCCGAGTTCTGATGGCACAACCTAATCCAGGACCGACGTCACGGATCAAGAAAGCTTGACACGGGCTTTTGACCAAACCGAGCAGGATTTTGGACAGATAAACAATTGGTAGCACACTTCATCTTCTTTGAAAAATCAATCATACTGATCATTTCAGCGTCACTGCGGCCGGTATCGTATTAGATAAGTCATTTTTGGACACGACTTGGGAAGAGGGTGCAAGGATACTCAATGTCAATGTTGGTCGCACGAACAGGATCCTGGCAAGTTCTTGAATTGACGAGTTTTAGGTCTTGGGGACATATTTCGCAGCACAATTGGCGGCAAGGCGCATGAAGAATCAGAAAACTGGGGGAAGTATTGTTCTCATAGCCTCTATAGCTGCGACAACAGCATTACCCACCCAGCGACTGGGAATATATGGTGCGTCCAAAGGGGCAGTCAAGGCTCTTTGTCAGCAGCTTGCTGTAGAGCTCGGTCCTGCTGGGATTCGCGTGAATTCAGTGTCTCCAGGGTTTATCACCACGGAGATGACGGCTGGCCTTGCCGTCACAAACCCTGAGATCATTTCTGCGTTCACTTCCGCAGTCCCTCTACATCGTGTTGGTGAAAGAGAAGACCTCAAGACCCTTGTTGGATATTTGCTCAGTGACGCTGCCGCATATACAACAGGAAGTGATATCCTAGTCACTGGTGGCCTGCACTCCGGCCACCTGTAGAATATGCTGTTTAGATGTTTTAGGAATTGGGGAAATCGGGTTGAGTCTCTTGGGGAGGAATCTGCGCAAAATCCAAGTTGTTAAAGCCACTCCAAAATAGTGCATCCAGAGAGAACTCGTCAAAAGTGGAGTCCAGAAAATTGAATGCTTGACCAGTGTCAGACATGCCAGGATCGAATGCTGAAATATTGGTTTCTGTGGAAGCGGATTTCCGTCGATCAACGTTGACTCCAGAGTTGCTTTCTTTGCGTTTCTTGTACATATAGGACTCTGAATCAATGTTCTCGCTCCAGGGATTATGTCGTTTCCCCTTTGATGATCTAGACCGTCGGAGGAGTTCGCTTTTCATGCCCATGATCACCTCCAACGCTCTTGCCGAGTTCTTGTATGCTAGGCCAATCTCGCTCAGAGCTTGACTGCATATCTCCAGATTCTTCCAAGCAACATCGCTGCGAAATTGATCGGTGGCCCCGCAGGCCGTGAATACGTGGATCAAAGTCACGGTAAATATCAAATGAACTGCTTGAATATTAATCCTCCTGAGTCCGTAAATCCGACGGTATATTTGGAGCAGTCGGGCGACCGAATTTGCGGAACTTGTACAGGCATCACGAGTGACGGCGATCTCGGAAGGGAGGAGACCCCTAAGTTTCTTTGCTGAGGCGAAAAAAGGGCGCGTTGTGATAACTAGAATGCAATGATACTGCATACTGCTTCTTGTGAGTAGTTTGGTCACCATCTTTTCGGAAAGTGGTCTTACTGGAGTTGAAGAACATGAGGAAGGTAGACAGTATTATTGTCGAAGTCATCAACCATTAGATTCAGTGGGAGATCCATTTGCCATTGAGTAAGAGTGAGTCGCATGGCGCTAGCAAAGTCATAGAGCTGCCTTGGGCTTTTGGGATCCACCAACCCATCGGGGTATCTAAGATCATTAATTGAACGTCCGACACGATTTTAAGAGGGGCCTACAGTATCTCGCGGATAATGGTCATGTTTGCACATAGCTTGACGTTCCAGATCGCCAACTCTTCGATCGGATCGGGCATACTTGGCATGTCCAACCCTTCGCTTTCGTCAATATATGGCGACCAGTATTTCTGCGCTTGCGATGAATTGGGATCGTTCTCAGAAAATGCGACGGTGATATTCTTGTCATCCAGGCCAACCGGTCTGCCGACGTACAGGCTCCACATCCTAATAGGGTTGCAGTCAGCAACTACGTAAACCAACAATAGGTATCTTTACCGATCGTGGACAAAAACGCCACCCCAAACCACTCTGCGAACAGCGGCTTCCTCCTCTTGAATCATGCCAGCATCAACATATGGCTGGGGATCAAGATGCAGACCAAGGTCGACGGCCAGTCTTACCGCCATTCCTAGCTCCTTGTCAGATTGTCTCTGTGCCTGATTTTTAGAGACATACCGCTGTTTAGCCACCCACGTGCATCTCGAGTTAAGGCAGCTTCAATGGCACTCAATATGACGAGTGATTGGACAGTAGAAATTGTCGGTGCATCCATTTCAAGTTCGAGCAGAAGTTTCGCTCGTGTGGCAAAGAAGTCAGGAAGATTGTCTGGCAAATCTGGACAATGCCTTGTTGTCAGTGTAGCGCCAATTGAGCACCTAATGAAAATGCAACGCGTCAGTGATGTGCCCGTTTATTTTGATGATCTCGTTCTTTCACCCACATTGCATTCGTCAAGACCTCCGAGTAGACGGAACTTGACGCATTGGTCGTCTTGCATCTGCGACGTTCGCGCCAGAAGACGCTTTCGTTCACTACATGAATACTTGGGTCCTCCCAGCACAGATAAAGCTTCAGTAAATGATCTTCAAGCTCCGTGCTAACGAGATGACCGACACCACCACCTATAAGTAGATTGGCCCCGTCCTCGGAGGCAGAGCGAAACTTTGACTTTGATAATGACATCGGACCATTGTGCAGGATGTGAAGATTGGATGTTGCTCCGTAGAATCGAAGCTGGCCATCTTCTGCGATTTGCAGTGAGCCAATCCGCCCAGATAACTGATCCATCAAAGCCTCGGAATCACCGTTAATGCTAGAATTACCGGTTTGATCTGAGATATTGACTCGGTCCGGAGATGACTGATATGATACAAAGTTCCCATCAGGGAACGTAGTGTTTGGTGGATTTTCTAAAAGCCCCAGGGTCAGCCAGGTCTCGAGAATGAAGGATCTTGACTTACGAGGCCACGTCCCTATGTCATTGTCAGGCTCAAACTTAGGAACAGTCGTGTCCAGGTCCGAAGGGCTGCTCTTAGGAAGTGCCAGCGATGATGGGTAATAACCAGCAAGCTGTGCTTGATGATGCATTGGCGGCGGACTCGGTAGAGCGATGCCATTTTCGACAAGCAAAGTCTCCAGCTGTTGACAATAAGTTGTCAGAGCCAGCAAGCGTTCTTTGGGAGCAATTTTTCGCTTATCCAGCCCATGTTGGTAGACACATTCCTGTTCGTATAAGACACAGTTGGAACACCGAGGGACAGCGCCATCGCACTTGATTTTGCGGCGCCTGCAGTTGGAGCAGGCGGTGGTAACGTGCTTTCCTTTCTTCGTTTGTACTTCATCGGTCGAACCAGCGTTCAAGGACATTGTGCTTCAACAGATGTCTGGAGGATATTCGGCATGATGATTAATATAGCGTGGCACCAGTACAGGTTTGTTTACACCCTTGATGCTGTGACCTGTTGAGGTGAAGATGCGTGAAAGTCCATGCGGGGCACAATGTTGGGTACGCCTAGGTACGGGGTACGAAGTAATTACAGTTAGGACTTAGCGAAATCCACTAACACGTGATCTAATACAGAATTGGTTAGTAGCATGCCTGCCGCTAACTGAATGTGGATACCAGTGATGCCGCTTTAGAGAAGCAGAGCCAGGGGATTAAGATTCCTCGCTCACCTATCGATGTCATGTATTTGCAAGTTCACCAATATTGCCTCGCTACGCGTTCTTCTTCATTTGTGAAGACTGTAGCATTGCCCTTGACAAGTGGCCTGCAATAAAGTCTAATTCCAAGCAGGTTGTTTGGATTGAAAAGTGTTCCCACCATGGTGGGTTCGCCTGATATTGCGGGTATCTCTTGATCATCTTTCGCCGAAGACGCCATCCACATACATAACATGCGGTCATCATTTTAACGCCCTCTCCGCTCTTAAATAAAAATCAACGCAAACGTCTCGTAGCCCAAGGAGATCATCGTCCTTGCTTACAGTGCAAAGCTGGTTCAAGGTGTGCAATACCGGCTGTGCAAGTGCGAGGTCTGATTTTGCGTCCACTCCCTCTGGGTTACTGACAATATATGAGAGAATCACTGCCAGAGCAGCAGCAATGGCCTCCGACGTAAGCCTAAGAGAGCATGTTAGCCGATTCTCGATCAAACCTCCTTCACACACCAGTTCTAGATTTATCGAAGGGATCGCTTACCAGTTTATTGCTACGTCATCGGCAGCCACAGAGCTCAGGAGGCTAGCCAGACGCTTTGCATCTTGGTACAGGTGCTGAGACTGTGGTCTTGCAAGCTGTTGCTTCAGGCCTCCGGCCGAGAATGCCCTTCTCTTTGAGTCTGTCTCTGGGGGAAGATGCGCTAGGAGAACATAGAACGTGCAGAAGACGGACGCCTCGACCGCAATTATATGGACCAAATCTGATCGGTGGAGATGATTCTGCAGTTGTTCAACAGTCAATTGACTTGGCCATCGACCCCGCCATGTATTCAGTCTCAGCGCCAGGGTCTGCCACATCACGTCACCATCGAAGCCCGGGTTCCTTGAGGCCTCTGGTGTCTGCAACAGCTCCATAAGTTCGGCCATAATCAGAGCCAGCTCTGCACGCAGACGAAAGACATTCATTTGAAATTCTCCACCAATCGCACAGATCTCTCCCGCCGCGTCTGGATCCTCACTGGCTGGGAGATCGACGGTGATGAGCTCGGCACTCATGGTGGGAGCCTTTCCGGCCTTCAGGCTCCAGTCTGAATCGAGGATAAAGGCAATCCAGAAGACTCGTTGCTGTTGTAGCCTTTCCCTCGGTGATATGCTGGTCTTCAGGGAAGGGTCATTAATGCGAAGGTCTTGGGTCATACGTAGTGCCATGGAGGCAAACGTTGCGGCTGGTTTTGGATTAGAGGACCTAAACATATCCAACAATCAGTATGATGATGATTCGATGCTTCAAGTCGTCCTCGAGGACTTCCAAACATGGCCCATTTATAGCATGGAAAACACGCTCACTCACGTTGATATCACCACTGCGGTCGCGAGATATATCTGACACAACAGGAGACTTGGAGGAAGGATGACGAGATTACCAAGATTCGACAAGGATTCCTCCAGATATATGTCGGCATTTTCCGAGTCCTGCCTGACTCCAAGAGGGCTCATGGCACGCAATCGGTGGGCAATTGCGAGCACCAGCTTCATCGCAACCCACAACTCGACCGAACCCTCCGCCCTCCCATTATAGCAATCTTCGAAACAGGTACTTATGGTGACTCGATCAAACAAAGGAATGGCGGCGTTGAAGTCGACCAGATACTCTTGCAGCAGGAAGTATCCGCCTTCTGGGGGTGGGAGGGAGCACTTCTTGTCACCGACATATTTCACCTTCGGTTGCAGATCTATCGGGGTCGCCGTAGCTCTATGCTGATTTAGCTCGATTTGCTGGGCTGCAGTGGCTGGCCAAAAGTCAAGGTTGTCTGAAGTCGACAAGACCATAGAGCTTGCGATGGAGGTGTCAAGCCCAGAATTTGCCCTTCTGCCTGTTGCACCATTGGAAGTCTGAGTCACAGAATCACCTTGATGCGGATTCAACGGCAAGGCGAAGGGATCTATCGATGCAACCGAGGAGGTTAACGAAATCGGTGTTCGTGCGTCAGCCTCCTCCACACGTGTGCTCGGCACCTGGGGGGGCACTAAAGAACTCCGGATCAATTGCTCAAGGCTCTTAAGTCGGTCCTCGAGGCCCTCAATCTGCTTCCTGGTGCTCACATAATTATTAGCCAGTCCGTTCCGTAGAGTGGTTGGGGAGCGAGAGCACCCACCTTTTCTTCTTCTCTCTTGGCTTCGCGATATGCGTGACCTGACACACGGACTTCGATTTCGTGCACGACGAACAGCGTTTGACTCCCTCTTTCAAATCACATCGTCGCTTCTTGAGCCGGCACAGATCACAGCTCTAGCCAAATCGTCAACTTCAAAGCCCAAAATGCGAGTCCGACCCCCTCCGGGCGGGATTCGTCCATACTAACCTGCACAATATTCCCTCTCGGTATTAGCTCGCGGGCGGCCTCCATGATTGGAAAACCAAAATGTGGTGCCCAATAAAAGGATAGAATGTGGCGATTGACTGACTGACAGGCAGGAATTCCAATTCCGCTCCGCTGCTATTGTGGTTGAAGAACGGAGGTACCTCGTTAGTATGTATGGATGGATGGATCTGGCTGACTCGGCCGGTTGGGTGACGATCTTGAGCGCACCAGGCACCCGCCAATAATGGACGTTCAACCAAGATCTATCAATTAAGTAAGATGTCTCAGATTGAAAGACACTCAGGTTTCAACGAGCGCAGCTATGTTTCCCGGTTCCAAGCGCTCTTGAAAGTGGACAAAAGGCGAACAGTGAACACACATATTTCTATACAGCATCAATCAATCCATCCCTCCATCCATAACCTTAAATATCCCGCACGACACGGCGCCACAAGCCCTTTGGAACACACTTAGATCGGCGCCCATGCAATGACATGGCCTGTCGTTCGTTGGGGGGCGCGTAGTCATCACGAAAATCCAACAAAGCGCAGTGTCGTCTCATCGCCAGGGTCTGGGGAGCACTTCGCGCCAATCACCAGCGTGGGATGCGTCGTGGATGACCAAGCGGCTCCGACCAGGGCTCTCGCTTCTGGTGGCATGTGCGGACGCTCGGAGCTTTTCTGCGTCCGCACGCACCGTTCCGATAAGCCAGACATATGTACATACATACATATTACATACATAATAACATGGCCATGATGGACGAGCATATCGCGTTGGCAGCGACGAAGAACTTATTGGCTGTTTATTATTATTATTGTTTTTGTCTTTCTTTCCCATGTCAAATGAGGATCATGGGCAGACATCACTAGCAGTCAGTCTCGATATCAGCCGGTCGTACATTGCTAGACGGCAATGACTGTAAGGGAGGTCCCCGTGGACCCTGTACTTGCCACTGAACTCGACGATGAGTAAACTGCGCTATTACCTAAGGCTACGTACCTATTTGATGCCAACAACGGCGATTGATATAGTATCCAAGTGACTTCCTTATTGTAACCCCGTTCCCTTCGTTCGTTCGACTGGTCAACTGCCTATCAGCCTATCAGCCTGTTTCAGCCCGAGACTATCCCATAATTAGTCAATATACTAAGTAGTTAATCATTGACGATTCAGTCAAATATCTGTCGATTATCTGGCTATCTACTGGCAAGAAGATATTTCTATTTACCCCATGGTACAGCAACAACAACACAAGGCCGCCCCCAAAGACCAAAAAAAAATCTTCGCCAGCAACTTAATTGATAGCTTAGCTTTTGTGTTCCTGGCCGTGCCCCCCCTTCCCTTGTCTGGTGCTTTCCCGCACGAAACCTGCGGGCTTGCTGTGCCTTTCTTTCACACCAAACCACGATCCGAACCTACTTACGCTTGAAGGCAACTCCGTGGTTAGCGAGCTTGAAAGTATCCCTATTACTCAAGAAGTGAGTCATCAATCAATCACGCTTCGCTCGTCAGAAAATCAAGGCCGTCGTTTGGGGAGGCGAATCCTCGTGTTGTACAGAGTACTAGTTACATATGTACTTACTTATGTAACTTATACGCCGCACGAGCGACCCGAGCGATTGAGACCCCAAAGAAAAGTCGAAGGGCCCCGTCGGGCGCCCCCTCCTTTCGTATTCGCTCTTTTCAGCCTTATGGCTGGCTCCATCTCCAGGTCTGTCTGGACGACGCTAGCTGCATACACGGCCGTGAGCCGAGGCTCAAGGGAAACCAACGACTCCAAACAGTACCTGGTAGGTGGTTTCCGCCGTGTAAAAGCCAGGGGGGTGTTTTACTCATATATAGCATGTATGTATTAGTATTTGTAAGTTACCCTCCTTCGCTGACACTCCGAACTTGGACGATGAGAAAAGTCGTTGCGGGGGACTTTATCCGAGTCACAAATAACAGCAGACGGACAAAGCTAATGACAACAACGGCCAGTGGCGGCACCTGAACTGATACATAATTAGTTGATTGGGGTTGGGGTTTGGGGTTTTTTTCGTGGAAAAATCATGTATATCGTCGATGCGTGGGCGAACCCGACGGGCTTTGAGGGTGTAAGTTTCCCAACGGTTTCCCAAGTTTTTCCAAGTTTCCTTCCAGTCCAGTTACCACTACTCTTAGAACCCCCAGAATTTGAACATGAAAAAACATCCATCATCCTACGCGAGAGCGGCGCACCAACTGACTCTCTACCTCTCTGTGTCCCTTGTCCCCTCGTCCCTCGTCGACGGAAGGCAGAAAAGCAAAAGGACAAAACGCACAGTGAACTGACAAGAAGAACCGACAAACCATGTAGCTCCCCGAAGTCGAACGGCTCTTCAAGCAAAGCCACGCGGATCCCGCACTGACGCAGTCGCGCCTCAGCCCGGCGGAGCTCATCTCGATGATGGACGCGGCGGGCGTGTCGCAGATCTGCCTTGCGGCATGGCGACGGCCCGGGAAAACCATCTTCTCCAACGAGGACGTCGCGGCGTACACGCGCGCGTACCCGACACGGATCTTCGGGCTCGCGACCGTCGACCTCCTGGACCCGGTCGGCGCCGTGAAGGAGCTGGAGCACTACGTCGTCCGGGAGGGCTTCAAGGGCCTGCGCGTCGTGCCCTGGCTGTGGAACCGGGCGCCGACGGACGCGCACTACTGGCCGCTGTACGTCAAGTGCATCGAGCTGGACGTGCCCTTCTGCACGCAGGTCGGGCACACGGGCCCGCTGTGTCCCAGCGAGCCGGGGCGGCCGATCCCCTACATCGACACCATCGCGCTGACGTTCCCGCAGCTGAAGATCGTGTGTGGCCACATCGGCCACCCGTGGACCGCCGAGATGGTCGCCGTCGCCTGGAAGCATGAGAACGTCTACATCGACACGAGCGCGTATCTGCCAAAATACTACCCGCCCGAGCTGGTCACTTTCGCCAACACGATGGGCCGGAAGAGGGTCTTGTTTGGCACGAATTTCCCGCAGCTGGCCTGGAAGGCTTGTGTGGAGAGCGTCCAGCGTGATTTGGTTGATGGCAAAGGGCAGGGACAGGGACAGGGACAGGGCCAGCTGAGGCAGAAGGTTGTGGAGGATTTTATGGGAGGAAATGCGAAGAGAGTGTTCAAGTTGGAGGATCCGGAATCTGCTTCGTTGCCACGGGCGTCGCTGTGATGGGAACAGCGGAGTTGTTGGCCACTGACGATAATGCTACCTAATGTAAGTAGATGAGTGATTCCCTATTCTGTCCTGTACGCCATGCATTCATCATGTAACGTGCCGTCGCGTCTCAATATCACCCATTGACGCATTTCAAAATTCCATTCCGTCCGTTCCCGTTACTCCTTCCTCATCCCTCTCTCTCTTGACCCTCGTCATCTCGCTCTTCAATAGACCTTTGACGAAGACATCGAACATCTCGACGTATGGTTTCAGGCTCGTCTTCTCCCAATCGTTGATCTTCCTTGCCGGGAGGCCAGCTCCAGCTGACCCATTTTCCTGTTGCGCTTCGCCCTCGGCCGTACTGCTGAATAAGTCGACTTCCCGGAAGAGATCAGTGACCTTTGGCACGGAGAAAGGGTCAAAAGACTCTGCTCGTTTCATGTCACCTCCAGACGTGATAGGTACGCAGACTCTTCCAGTGCCTGGATGTACGACGAAGGGACTCTTCAGCAAATGAATGCGTTTCTTTCCGACCTCCACGTCAAGTCTGGGGTAGGTGTATTCCAGAAGAATATCCTGTTTTGCTTCCATCAATGCTTTGGTGTCAAGACTCTTGCTAACACCAGTAGCTGCGAGGGAGTCAATGTCGGCCCATTTTCGCGTACTTGCGCGGTCTGGGCTGCTGGCCCACTTCTTTGCCAAAGCGTCACCAAGAGCCTTGTCGGGAATCAATTGAAGGAGTCGATCCTGACCAGCCTGAGTCATGAATGGTTCCTGGTCGACCAAAACTTGCTGAAAGTACGGTTTGAGGATTTCAAGGCTTCGAACAATGTGAGGATGCAGTGGCCGTTTGAGATTGACTCGCTTCCCACTCTGTGTACCTCCCTTTAGAACCTCAAAGTATCCGGTGATTGCTTTCCGCTTGTCGTCATCTAGTTCTCTCGCTTCCTTGTCGCTGATCCAGGCGTGGACACCACGTCTTCCAGAGTAGATCCAAATGATGTGTTCGAAACCAAAATCCTCCCTCAATGCAATATCAACTACTTTGATAGCCATTGTTGCGAAAGCCCAACACTTCGGGCATATGTTTGCCTTCACACAACAACTTCGAATGTCATCGTAATCCGTCAAATCAATATCGAATACAATCTCTTTACTTAATGGACGGAACATTGAGCTTTTTCGTAAAGTCTTCCGATCCCTGGGGTTTGTGGTATATACTGGCCCAATTTCAAAACGGGAAGGATTTTGCCGTATGATGTCTTTCCTCAGCATGTCAGAGTTGGGGTATGATTGATACCGCAAGTAGGCATCATTTTGTAGTGTGAGAGCGAACTCTCGGTTACCAAAGTCCGGACCAGGCTTTGGTGAGTGATTCAACCACTGGAAGAGCGATCGAAAAGGGAAGAATCGGGAGTAGAACTGCTTCATCAGGGCTGAATCTGAGTAGGACTCCTGCTGGGTATCTGAGATGGTCTGAGAGGAAGATTCTGACGCCAAAAGAGGAGGGGACGAAGGGAGTGTATTTGAGCTGGTGAAGTCGAGTTCGGCCTCTAATTGATCATCATCTTCATCGAACAAGTCTTCGAGTGCAACAGCTGCTGCACGAGGGGTTGTGGCGCCTTCTGGTTCAGTAGTTGTTGCAATTGCCGGTGCATCTGGCAGTTCAACATCGTCGTCACTTGTAGGCGAAATGCCGCGTGGTGATGATGATTCTGCCATCTTGATACCCATTTTGGAATTGCTGAAGTTTTGGTTCAAGTAGTGTTGGATGTCACTGAAAATGGGAACAGGAATTGGAAGTTGGTAGGAGACGCGTTCTGGTTAATTGAGACGCGTCCGAGTCAAGGCTTGCGCGCTACTGCTAACTACTGAATCGGGGAGAAATGAACGCCCACGGATTATCACGTGCTGAATTGAGAACTGACATAATTACGGAGTAATTAATAATATTACTCCATACATCCGCGTTACATCCGCGTGCTTCGAGCCGCCAAGCTTTAGGGCTCTTTAGTATTTCAATCGCCTACAGGGATAAGGTGAAGTTCAAGGTCTAGAGTGGACAAGTAAGAGGGGAATCAAGACACAGCAAGTTCCATAATTCTTTGATTCGGACACACGAGCCTCATGCCCCGCTAAACATAGACTATCATCCAGATCAATTCAAATCGATCATAAAGTGCCTCTAGGCATATCTCCAAAGGGTTAAACGAGAAAATCTATAAGTACATCAAGGTATATTTTCCTTCACCTCATTCGCATCTGAGAATGGGCCAGAGTCATGCTTGACCAACTCGGGTCGGGTAGCAGATGCTGAAGCTCCCATATGCTGAGGGTCTCTGGCTCGGTTAATCGCGTCCTCAATCATAGCGTTGAGGGTGGCACTATTGCTGTTGGTATGTCGGTGTGTTGGTCCTCCTGGAGACGAGCTTTGGAATGGTAATATTGAGCTAACACCTGAAGATCGTGCCGTGTGGCCGGCGAATGCAGGTCTGGGAATTGTGATGGGAGAAACGGGAGTAGAGTCCAAGGTGGAGTTAGGGGTAGTTGCAGAAGAGCTGACGACCACTTCCTTTTCTTCCCAGAATACGGGCGTCTTCTTCTCAGAACTGTCCGAGGAACTGGTCTTTTGTGACGCTGCTTTGGCAAGATTACCTAGAGTAGGTACACGGCTTCCTGAGTTGATTTTCTTGATCTCAATGGGCCGAGCAACAACGTTCTTGGCGACAATGGAGTTACCGCCGTTTCCTAGCTTGGACGCTTGCGGAATTTGCGGTGTTCGCGTGTTGGGTGTTGCACCACTTGAAGGCGTAGTCGCACCAGATTTGACACTGACCACATTTGCTTGGGCTCGGAAGGCATGCTGAGCTGGAATGGGCGGGACAATGGCATCACTCTGGTAGATAGTGCCTGCTACACTGTCGCGGGCAAGACTTGGTGCGATACTGATACGTGGATCGAATGACGCGTCTGACCAGGTGGAATCTCTCAAATCTCGAGGCATAAAAAAGTGTTGTTCCATATGGGGCGTTGACCCGTTTGACCTGGTTCCAGGGAGTGAAGGTACGGGTGGAGTGAGGCCAGGAGATTCAGGTGGCGATCTGACGGTAACACCTGGAATGTAAGCAATTTGAATGACGTTGGACGCTCGTGTGAAGACGGTAGATGCGATTGAATGTGTAGACTTGGTGGACTGGTGGGCAGAACGGCTTAAGGTTGATTGATCTCGTTTCTCGGGCGGATCCCAAGTTTCGACACGAGGCTTCTTCTTCTTCAGACAGAATCGCCAAAGCAGATAAGATATAATGGCTAAAGCAGCAATGCCACCAATAACTCCTCCCACAATGGGACCAATTTCGGTCTTCTTTTCGGGGGCTGTCTGACCCGGTAAAGAGCCTATTTTAACGCAGGTGGTGGATGCACATGAATCGCAAGATTCTGCTTTTAAGGAGCACTTTTCATCCACACCGCAGGGAGGGCAGGCTGGAGGGTCGGGAGGGCATTGAACACAGCGCCTGAATAAATGATGTTTGGTAGAGTCCATAGCGATCGATTTGAAGGCTCACTGGCCTCCTGAACCTCATTCAAACTCCAAGTTGACGGATTTGTATATCCAGGGTCGTGCAGTCCAGCGACACGGGTGATGGAAAAGGAAGTTGCGCGCTTCAGGTACAAGGAGGTATCGGTACGGATTCCTTGATGGCTCGGATTGAATCGGTGGGTATAGACGTAGGGATCGCAGGGAAACGCAATAACCAAGCAGACGTGATCGAGCTCAACTCTAGAAATGAAGATTCGAAGGAATAAAAAATTGAAATCCTTTGTTGTTCGACGAGGTAGGACAAAAAGTGAGCGAAGGCGAAGATAAAGGCGAAGACGAAAGCGAAAGAATGCGGACCAGCCAGGAATGTCTCAGTCAACGGCCAGAGACAACCGTGAGTAACGGAGTCAAGAATGGAGCGAAAATGACTGAATAGTAGTTGGTGAAGGGATTGAACAACGCAGATAGGTAGTGAGAGTAGGTGGAGGAGAAGGAGTTGATGATCAGCAGTGGCAGATCTGGAGAAGCTCGACTCGACAAAGGGACGAGATGCCGCATGGAAGGGATCTCTGGCGATGGTGGATGGATGGACAGGTTCTGGGCTTGAACTTGCTTACGGCCTGCCGAAGGGGACGAAATGAGCCGGCAAATGGGCGTTGGGATGTGCCTGGTTGAGATGGTCTGTGGGAAAGGTGGTGCAGGATGAGATGGAGCTGATGGAGCAGCTTGGCCTTGAGTGGGATGCCTTCAGTGGAGGGATGGGAAATGAAGGGGTGTCTGTCAACCAAAGGCAGCCAAAGAAGCGGCAGTGCTGCTTCAAGGTGGAGCCCGCTTATAATGCTTGCAGAGGTTACGCGGCACCAAACAGAGATGCGCGAGAGACCCCAAGACCAGGTCTCAGGGAAGCATCGAGGGTACCGAGGGTCTCGTCAAAGGCCGAGAGGCGGTTGACAGGGGAGGTCTTGGGGCTACTGGGCTTTAACTGGAGGCTGCTGGGGGTCACCGGGGGTCCACGGGGGGCGGGGCACGCCACCAGATGCTTGTCTCTGCTGGGTCTCAATCCTTCAGACACGCCTAAGCTTGCCTGTTCGCACAAAGACTGAGGGCTCCTCGGGCCCCTCACACTTCAATCTCCTGAAAGCTTTGCTTGTGCTGCTCCCTGCGTTCGTCAGATCACCACACAATCAAGCGAGATTTCTTTGTGTAGAAGTGGCGATTACTGGATGTGTGATATATAATGTCAGCCCACCCAGCTGTTATCGAAAATGCCAGCAATTCGATCTCGATGGCTCCGTAATCTGGACGCGGTGTGGAGGGCGAAATGTTACTCGTACGGCGTACTCCTAGATATCGATTGGCATTGGTTTGAATGGCTTACTGGTATCAATGCTCCCTATCTCGATGTGTGACGGCCCAGTAAATACGGAGTACACGTCGTGGGTGTCAATCTCGCTCGACTTCCCTGTGTGCTGGTGTCCATTGTATTCTTTTATTGCAGCAGAGGGCACAGATCAAGGGCATGGAGCCAGTCAATGTGGTTGAGATGTGTCACTCAGGGGAGCAACTGGAAGATTCTCGGATGGTTGCATCTTGAGACTTAAGTCAATGATAATGTGACGGCCAAAGGGGCCCCTTTTGCATTGTACTGTACTGACACCATGCTGGAGGCCTCAATACGTTGAGAATTCCCATATCTAGACAGGTAAAAGCAGAAGCAGGCGTTGCTATGCTTCAAGGCTCGTCTGCGTTCGACGAGGCTTTACAGACATCCTTATCTCCTGAGCAGAGCAATCTGATGCCATCAATTGTGCACTGGGCGTCCTCTCTCTCAACCTGAAGATCGGCACGATCTTGCTTGACGAAGTGTCATGGTGTGAGGGCCTTGGGCTTGTGTGGCGAGAGCGGCCATGTCGCAGTGCACCGCCATCCGTGTAGGACTGATCTGCATGGGAAATACCTAAAAATGGCATCTGCAATTTTAAATGTGGCGCTGCTGCAAGACATCCTCCCATGAGCAGAACAAGGATGCCGTCTAGTCGGGCACCGCATCCAATCGCACAAGCCACAGGTTGAGGGTGGTGAGAAGAGAGCATCTACGAGTACTCCGTAATCCGAAAGAGGATGATACTTCATCTGGTCAGCATGTTGCTTATCCGTGAGGCATTGATTAGTCTATCGACTGTGATTGAAGGGTATTCGGTATAGTACTCCGTACTCCGTACAGGGTGCAAATCAATCGTGAAGAGTGCTCGTGCCTCATTCTCGTAGCTGAACTATTGGCAACAAAGGTTGTGAGGGCCCGGGGTATCAGCCACTGACGATCTCGAAGAATAGGCGGTGCTTAGCCCCAGTGAAGACGCAACGAACATGAATCTGCAATCCACCACGCCCATGCCGACGGCGACGCCCACCAGTCAGCTACCAGTACGGATACGGAGTACTACTACAGAAGGGTCTGTGCTTGGGAGACACCCCGAGCGCCCCCCCAGTGACGATTAACCACTGCCTACTGACCACCCACAGCGCTTGTTGCCGCCTAAGCGGCCAAGCCATTGCACTCTAAGGTCCATAAGGTAACGGGCCCATTGCTCGAGGACGCGTTTCATCCCCAGATATTCAGGGGCTTGCTTTGATCAAAGTGACGGAGGTACGTCTCAGGTGTTTCCATGACATGCATCGAAATACTCCGTAGTCCGTATCTCAAAAGAATGCTCATGGGTATGTACCTCAGGTGGCTTAGGAAGTAAAATCTCTGCATGTCAGCAACAACAGGCATATTCCCGTCAGCCGCCAGTCGTTCTTAGGGCGGGATTAATATTGTCTGATTTAGGCCTTCAGCTGATGGCCTAGTGGTGGTGCTGGTGGCTCGCATGGCAGGGCTGATATAAGCATCTGCTATGGGGTACCTGAGTCGTCGACTCGACCTGGAGAGCTTGCTCCTCTCACTTGTATGTGCATTGGGCACTGATCATGCCAAAAGGACGTTAGGCTTCCTAATCCAGTCCGTCCAGCTGAACAACGCCTGGTTGCTAACCAACAACCTGATCCGTGATCAATGTATTCTCGCACAGCCTGGTGGAAGTCCCGCCGTCGCAACACGAGAAAGTCGTCAAGGAGGTGCAGCGATTGGCGCCCTCAAGAGAACCAGTCTCCTCGCCATCTAGTTGACTGTAGTAGGCACATGGAGCTGAAAATGGCACAAATAGGCCATCGCCCAGAATACTCTCACTCTTACAAGTGCTTGTGTATGTGTGTAGGAATCCGCCACTCGACTCAGGGGAGGCGGTGGCCCTTTTTTTTCTCTTGGGGGTCTCATTGTAAATCCGCCTGCTGCTCCTCACTGGATCGGCCTCGTGGCTGACAGGATAGTATTGGACGGTATTGGATCGCTGGGTCACGCTTCACGCAGGGATCCCAAGGATTTGAAACATCGCTGCCTCTCCTCTTTTCCATGTTTGGCTACCGCTCGACTGCTGCGCTTTGCTGCTAGTACGAATAGCACGAATAGTTCTAATAGTAGGGAGTGCTGCTGCTAAGGCGCTACGAGAGGACTCATACTACCGAGTGCCGTGGGCAGTATTATGTGCTACCCCAAGTACTCACTCCTAACCACCTGCACCCACCATCCAAATCCGTGCACCTCCAGTCTGCAGGGCCACCAAAGAATCCTGCTTTCTTAGATCTTGGTTTCTTTGTTCCTCTTTGCTTGTCATCTATCTTTCTTCACCTACATCCTACCATCTCTTCCCTTTGCAGCTCCGCACTCAGTCATTTCACTTCCCTTGCTGTACAAGATCAAATCCGTTTCAGTCACCTTCCGGCCCTGGCGGCTGTCATCTCTCCAATACATAACCTCTCGCCATCAGCCAACGCCGCAAATTGTCCCAATTGTCCCACCCACCCAGCTGATTAAACCTCGACCCTACCCACCACACTCGCTCGTGTGTAGCTGTATCACACATACAACATAATGGCCAACCCCTATGGCGGAGGCTACGACCAAGGTCACCAACTCGGTGACCTTGGAGGGGGAGGTGTAAGTGCAAGGAACGAACGATACATCACCGAGCTCAAGTACTGACTACCATTCAGGGATATCGAGGAGGAGGCCGTGGTTCAGACGATGAGGCTGAGCATTCGCTATTACATCAAAATCCATCACACCAACCCCAGTACGACAATCCTCCTCCGCATACTCGACCCTTGACTCCTGGTCAGGAATCCGTCTACACCCTCAACGAATCTTACGCTGCTGGAGATGCCTCCAGAGCTCCAACCACACAATATGGCGGCGCTCAGCAGAATAACCCCTATGACGGAGGATACGGCATGAGCAATTCTCAAGCTGGCTTCCCCACCGGCCCCCCACAAGAACCATACGACCGGTCCGATTCCACTGAAGCCTGGCGCCAACGACAAGCACCAGGCTACGGCACAATCAAGAGATATGCCACCAGAAAGGTCAAGCTGGTCCAGGGAAGTGTTCTCAGCATTGACTACCCAGTCCCCAGCGCCATTCAAAATGCCGTTCAATCCAAGTATCGCAATGATCTTGAAGGCGGCAGTGAAGAGTTCACCCATATGCGCTACACTGCTGCTACTTGTGATCCTGACGACTTCACCTTGAAAAACGGCTATAATCTGCGGCCAGCGATGTATAACAGACATACCGAGTTGCTGATTGCCATCACATACTACAACGAAGACAAGGTCTTGACTGCCCGTACTCTTCATGGTGTCATGCAAAACATCCGCGACATCGTCAATCTCAAAAAGTCTGAGTTCTGGAACAAGGGTGGTCCCGCCTGGCAAAAGGTTGTTGTCTGTCTCGTCTTTGATGGTATCGACCCTTGTGACAAGAACACCCTGGATTTGCTGGCTACAGTTGGTATCTACCAAGATGGTGTCATGAAGAAGGACGTAGATGGCAAAGACACCGTGGTACATATTTTCGAGTACACCACCCAGCTTTCAGTCACCGCCAATCAACAACTGATCCGACCCAACGACAATGATCCCACCTCGCTACCTCCGGTGCAGATGATTTTTTGCCTGAAACAGAAGAATAGCAAGAAGATCAATTCTCATCGGTGGCTGTTCAACGCATTTGGCCGCATCCTAAACCCTGAAGTCTGTATTCTCCTCGATGCCGGTACAAAGCCAGGACCGAAGTCTCTTTTGGCGCTCTGGGAGGCCTTCTACAACGACAAAGATCTCGGTGGCGCATGTGGTGAAATTCATGCCATGTTGGGTAGTGGTGGGCCCTTCGGTCGCAAACTGCTAAATCCTTTGGTCGCTGCCCAAAATTTCGAGTACAAGATCAGTAACATTCTGGACAAGCCCCTGGAGTCCTCTTTTGGTTATGTCAGTGTGTTGCCGGGTGCCTTTTCCGCATATCGTTTCAGAGCCATCATGGGTCGCCCACTCGAGCAGTATTTCCACGGTGATCACACACTGTCTGCAAGACTCGGCAAGAAGGGTATTGAGGGCATGAACATTTTCAAGAAAAACATGTTCTTGGCCGAGGATCGTATCTTGTGTTTCGAATTGGTCGCGAAAGCCGGTTCCAAGTGGCATCTCAGCTACGTCAAAGCCTCCCGTGGCGAGACTGATGTTCCTGAAGGAGCTGCCGAATTTATCGGTCAACGTCGTCGATGGCTCAACGGTTCATTCGCTGCTTCCATCTACTCCCTCATGCATTTCTCGCGGATGTACAAGTCTGGTCACAACATCATTCGCATGATTTTCTTCCACATACAAATGATCTACAACATCGTCTCGGTCGTTCTGTCCTGGTTCTCCCTCGCGGCTTTCTGGCTCACCAGCAAGATTTTGATGGATCTTGTTGGCCAACCCAGTGAAAGAAATGGCAACACGGCATTTCCCTTTGGCAAGACCGCCACACCAATTATCAATACCCTTCTGCAATATCTCTACCTGGCTTTCCTGCTTCTTCAATTTATCCTGGCGCTCGGAAATCGACCAAAGGGTTCTAAAATCGCTTATATGATCTCGTTTGTGGTGTTCGGTGTGATCCAGTTGTATGTCATAGTGCTGTCAATGTACCTGGTAGTACGAGCCTTCACAACAAACACGACTGATATCATAACCGACGAGGGTGCTGGCAAGTTTCTCAGCTCATTCTTTGGGTCCAGCGGACCCGGAATTGTCATCATCGCGTTGGCTGCTACCTTTGGACTCTACTTTATTGCATCCTTCATGTACCTCGACCCGTGGCACATGTTTACATCTTTCTTCCAATACCTCCTACTCATGCCATCCTTCATCAACATCTTGATGATCTACGCGTTCAGCAATTGGCATGACGTGTCTTGGGGTACGAAGGGTGCGGATAAGGCGGATGTTCTACCGTCCGCGAAGACGAATAAGGATGAAAAGGGCAAGGTTGCAGTGATTGAAGAAGTCGACAAACCTCAAGCCGATATCGATAGTCAATTTGAGGCTACCGTTCGCCGTGCATTGGCACCATATGTGCCCCCAGTTGAGAAAGAAGAGAAAAACTTGGAAGATTCGTACAAGAACTTCCGAACCCGGCTTGTGGCCACATGGATTTTCTCAAATGCTCTCCTGGCAATCGGTATCACGAGTGACAGTCTCAAGGAGTTTGGTTTTGCTGTAGGTCAAGCCCTCAATATCTTGGAGTGCTTCCACTAATCCCCTTTGCAGAGTCAAGCTACTGATCGCAGTGCCTACTTTTTCCGAGTATTACTGTGGACGACGGCGGCCTTGTCGTTAATTCGATTCATTGGGTGCTGTTGGTTCCTCGGAAAGACAGGCCTGTTGTGTTGCTTCGCCAGAAGATAGTTCAATTGGGCGAGAGACATTGGGACCATGGCAAACGATGACCTTCCTGTGACCAAGTAATGGAGTTTTGGATGTAGAAAATTGGAACCATGGATCATAGGATAGGCAAACTATTGTTCATGCATGTTGTTGCTCTTAGCAAAAGCTCATCATGAAGGTTGTGTGAAGCACTCCTGCTACTCCAGGTCTGCTTGGAATGTTGGGAATACATACGCATTTTACGGCATACCCGAGGACTCCGTACTAGTTGTAGTTTCCAGAGTACAGCTTCGACTTAAAGTTAGTCAAAGAGCCCCTTTTAAAGCGGCGTCACTAACACGTCATGTGAGACTGCGGGCGATTTGGCACCCGGTAGGCACCTGCCCTGAGCCGGCTTTGCAAGTTCAAACCATCAAGTACTCGTATAACCCGAATTGATCAAACATTCACAGGACGATCTTGAAGCTCATATCAGTTTCAGGATCATTACGTTGCGTTTGTTGCTGCCGTGACTGAAATAGATGACGACATAGTTCAGACCGGTAGATCATAATCCTCAACTCAGATAAATCTAAGCACAGTGCGCTCGCTACCAAGCTGCCGTGACTGTTCTACGGGTTACCACCCCATTGCCCCCCACCCAAGCGAGAAATTTCTCGAGAATACCCTCGTCTGGCTTAAATCCATCCTATACGCCCATACTGCTTTGTTGGCACTGCCACAACCAACCGCCAAGATGATGAAAATATGGTCAATGGTATGACACTTGGTCAGGACGGGCAGGAGTCGGTGTGCTGACAGGAGGACAGAAGCAGCAGCAACAGAAAGATGAACAGGCGCAAGGAGGAATGCAGAAGAAGAAGAAAGTCACAGCGGCACAACTAAGAGTGCAAAAAGGTGGGCTAATAAGGACAAAATATTACACATCCATTCGATGCTCACCATACGATCAGATCTGAGCGAGTTATCATTGGGGACGACGATGAAGACAATATTCCCTAACCCAGATGACATCCTCAATTTCACCCTGACAATCGAACCGGACGAGGGTATGTACAAGGGAGGCAGTTTTGTCTTCAGTTTCGCCATCAACCAGAACTTCCCCCACGATCCGCCCAAGGTCAAGTGCACACAAAAGATCTACCATCCCAACATTGACCTAGAGGGCAATGTCTGCTTGAATATTCTCCGAGAGGATTGGAAGCCAGTATTGAACTTGAATGCGGTGATAGTGGGGATGCAGGTAAGCAGTGTCGGGGAAATCAAAAATGCACTGTCCTATATTGATCTCGTGACCGCAGTTCTTGTTCCTCGAGCCCAATGCATCCGATCCTCTGAACAAAGAAGCGGCCGAAGACCTCCGAGCGAACCGAGAAGGCTTCAGAAGGAATGCCAGAACAGCGATGGGAGGGGGTGCCGTTCGAGGTCAGAGTTATGATCGTGTTCTGAAGTGATAAACGTCCAAAACATAGAGATTTAGGGCCGGTACGCACGAAATGATTCCACGATAAGCATAAGAATCTTAAGCATTGCAATTTGGGAGTCAGGGAAGGGTCGTATGGGCTGGCGGAGGGTAGACGGCGTCCAGACCTCCTGTCATGTCCCATCAACATTTGGAGTTGGATCATTTCCCCTTGCCATCGCACGAGCATGTATTGCC
>Ga0105239_10001534_pt1 | contig 30533 bp, 28 predicted proteins | sample KBSC44metaG_FD_92761 | JGI IMG/M metagenome (GOLD analysis project Ga0105239, IMG submission 92761) | Corn rhizosphere microbial communities from Kellogg Biological Station, Michigan, USA - KBS C4-4 metaG | ecosystem: Host-associated > Plants > Roots > Rhizosphere > Soil | place: Michigan, USA...
CAGACCCGCCGGGCGGCCCCAATCTAGGCGCAAAGCACAGCCGTAGCTCGGGCTACGGCGAGCATTTGCAACGACGAGTGGGGGCGTCCTGCGGGGATGAGCGGCCATGCCGGATTGCCTCTCGCCCTCTCAGTCGGGCGCTGGGCCGCCCCAAGCCCGACTGCGCCCCCGTGGGGGGCAGCGAAGGCGCAGGGCGACAAGCTTGGGGGCCATCATCAGTCGCGAGTGACGCGCATGACCTCTTCGGCCGACGTGATGCCCTCGGCCACCAGCCGCTCGCCGTCCTCGCGCATCGAGCGCAGCCCGGCCTGTTCGGCGGCAACGAAGAGCTGGCTCTCGGCCGCACGCGCATGGATCAGCGCCGACACCTTGTCATCCGCCACCATCAGTTCATAGACACCGGTGCGGCCCTTGTAGCCGATGTGGTTGCAGTCCGCGCAGCCGACCGGATGCCAGCGGCCGCGGGCGTCCTGCTTGCGGCAGCTCATGCAGAGCTTGCGCACCAGGCGCTGCGCCAGCACGCCGAGCAGCGTGGAACTGAGCAGGAAGGGCTCGACCCCCATGTCGGTCAGCCGCGTCACCGCGCTCGGCGCGTCGTTGGTGTGCAGGGTTGCCAGCACCAGGTGGCCTGTCAGCGAGGCCTGGATCGCGATCTGCGCGGTCTCGTAGTCGCGGATCTCGCCGATCATGATCACGTCGGGGTCCTGGCGCAGGATCGCGCGCAAGGCCTTTGCGAAGGTCAAGTCGATCTTCGAGTTGACCTGGGTCTGGCCGATGCCGGCGAGTTCGTATTCGACGGGATCTTCCACCGTCAGCACGTTGGTGGTGCTGGTATCGACCCGGCTCAGCGAGGCGTAGAGCGTCGTCGTCTTGCCCGAGCCGGTGGGCCCGGTGACGAGCACGATGCCGTGCGGCTGCGCGATCAGCTTGTCGAAGCTGCTCAGCACGTCGCCGCTCATGCCCAGGCCTTCGAGCGTGAACTTGGATTCGCTCTTGTCGAGCAGCCGCAGCACCGCGCGTTCGCCGTGTGCCGAAGGCAGGGTCGAGACACGCACGTCGATCGCGCGGCCGCCGATGCGCAGCGAGATGCGCCCGTCCTGCGGCAAACGCTTCTCGGCGATGTCGAGCTCGGCCATGATCTTCAGGCGCGAGATCAGCGCCGCATGCAGCGCCTTGTTCGGCTGCACCACTTCGCGCAAGGTGCCGTCGACGCGGAAGCGCACCGCGCTCGAACGCTCGTAGGGCTCGATGTGGATGTCGCTCGCGCCGTCCTTCGCGGCCTGCGTCAACAGCGCGTTCAGCATGCGGATGATCGGCGCGTCGTTGGCGGCTTCGAGCAGATCCTCGACCGCCGGCAGGTCCTGCATCATGCGCGACAGGTCGACGCGGCTTTCCACTTCGCCGATCACCATCGCGGCGCTCGATTCGCCGCCGGCATACGCCACCGCGATGCGCTGCGCGAGGGTGGAAACCGACTCGCGCTCCAGCGCATCGACTTCGTACAGCCGCAGCACCTCGGAGAGCGCCGACAGCGACGTGGTCTCGCCGGCCCAGAGGCGCAGCTGCTCGCCGTCGTCCTCGAGCAGCAGGGTATGCGCCTTGGCGTAGGCGTAGGGAAGGGGATGGCGTGCACCCATGCGCTTGCTCAATGGTTGGCCGGATCGTCGGCGGGCCGCGGGCCACGATCGGCGCTCGCAGCAGGTTCGGGCGGTACCGCCAGCGGCGGCGCCTTCACCGTGCCTTCGACCTTGTTCACCGGCGGCAGCACCGGCGATTCGTTGATCGGCGTGAGGAAGCTCGGCGTCGGCTGCGCATCCTTCTGCATCGAGCGAATCATGTTGTAGCGGTCCATCGACATGCGATTCTGCGTCTCGCCGTCGCGCATCACGATCGGCCGCAGGAAGACCATCAGGTTGGTACGTTTCTTCGTGCGGCTCTCGCTGCGGAAGAGCGCGCCGACGTAGGGAATGTCGCCGAGCAGCGGCACCTTGGATTTGTTCAAGGTGTAGGTGTCTTCGATCAGGCCGCCGAGCACCAGGATCTGGCCGTCGTCGACCACCACGGTCGATTCGATCGAGCGCTTGTTGGTCGACGGGCCGGCATTCGAAGTGCCGGGCGCGACGTCGGTCGACAGGCTCGACGACTCCTGGAACAGCTGCATGCGCACCACGCCGTTTTCGCCCACCTGCGGCTTGATGCGCAAGGTGATGCCGACGTCCTTGCGCTCGATCGTCTGGAACGGGCTGCTGGTCGCGGTGCCGGTGTTGGTGTATTGGCCGGTGATGAACGGCACGTTCGAGCCGACGATGATCTTGGCTTCTTCGTTGTCGAGCGTGATCAGGTTCGGCGTCGAGACGATGTTGGTATCGGCGCGGCTCTGCAGCAGGTTCAGGATCGCGCCCAGCCCGTAGCCGCCGCCGTAGTTGTGGATCAGCGCCAGATTCAGGCCTTCGCCCAGCAGGTTGCTGCTGGTCGTGCTGCCGCTCGTGCTGCCTGTCGTGCTGCTGCTGCTTCCCGCCGCGCCGAGCTGCTGCTGCGTCAGGGTCAGGATGTTGCCGCTGGTGCCGAAGTTGGTGCCGCTGTAGAGGCCGTTCTTGTCGCCGTTCTTGCCCAGCAGGCCTTGCCACTGGAAGCCGAAGTCGGCTGCGTCCGAGCCGCTGACTTCGACGATCATGCTTTCGATGTAGACCTGCGCGCGGCGTTCGTCGAGCTGGTCGATCATCGTGCGCAACTGGCGGTACATCGGCTCCGGCGCGGTGATGATCAGCGAGTTGGTCGACGGGTCGGCCTGCACGAAGCCGCCGGTCGACGGGGCCGCCGACTGCTGCACCGGCGAGGTCGCCTGGGTGCTCGCGCCGCCAGCGTTCGCGCTGTTGGCTGCCGTCTGCTGCAGCGGATTGGATTGCGAGCTCAGGCCGCCGCCAGCCCCGCCGCCTCCGCCCGCGCCGCCGCCGGACTGCCCGCCACCGGCGCTGTAGGCCGCGCGCAGCACGGTCGCGAGCTTGGTCGCGTCGGCGTTCTTCAGGTGCACGACGTAGATGTTGCCGGCCGGCCCGGAGCCGTTCGGCGAAGGCCGGTCGAGCTTCTCGACCAGCTGCTTGACGGTGGTCATGCGCGCCGGGTTCGGCGCACGCACGATCAGCGAGTTGCTGCGCGAATCGGTGAGGATCGACAGCGCGCCGCCGCCGCCAGCCGGAGCACCGGGGGCGATGTTGGCGACGCCGCCGCCCGCCGAACTGTCCGCGAGCTTCTGCACCAGCGGCGCGAGATCGACCGCGACCGCGAACTGCAGCGGGATCACCTCGACGTCGGAGGTGGTTGCGACGTCGAGCGCCGAGATGATCTTGCCGATGCGCTGCAGGTTGTCCGCGTAGTCGGTGATCACCAGCGTGTTGTTGCCCGGGTTCGCGTTGATCGTGTTGTTCGGGCTGATCAGCGGGCGCAGCACCGCGACGAGGTTGTTCGCGCTTTCGTGCGTCAGCCGGAAGATCTGCGTCATCACCTGGTCGCCGCGGCCGTTGACTTCGCCGATCGAGACGTTGCCGGTCTGCAGCTTCGCATCGGGCTCGGGCACGACCTTCAGCAGGCCGCCGCTTTCCACCACGGTGAAGCCGAGGCCGCGCAATGCGGCGAGGTAGTTCAGGTAGGCCTCGCGCGTCGTCACCGGCTGCTCGCTGTAGAGCGTGATGTTGCCCTTGACGCGCGGGTCGACCAGCACCTGCCGGTCGAGCATCGCGCCGATCGCGCGCGAGACGGCCTCGATGTCGGCGTTGACGAAATTCAGCGTCACCGGCGCCTTCGACTTGATCGCCGGGCTCGCGCCGGTCGCCTGCGCGACGGCCAAAGGCTGCTGCGCGAACTGGGCGCCGAGCAGGGTGCTGATGACGGCGACCGAGCGCAGACGGCGGGCTCTCGACGGCCGGGCGCGAGGAGCGTCCGGCATGGGGTGGCGCTGGGTCATGGCTATCCGATCGAAATGACAGAACGTGCGCCGTTGCGCCGCCCGATGATGTTGAGTAGGTTGTTCAGCGCCGCTTCGTCACCCGGTGTCGCAGTGGCTTCTCCGCGGAATCGCACGCCGCCCGGGCCCCAGGTGCCGGTGCCGCTGAGCTGCAGCGAGCCTTGCACCGTGCCGAGCGTCAGCTGCGAGGTGCCGGGATTCGCCGGATCGCCGGTGATCGTGAAGCGATAGCTGCCGAGCGGATCGAGCGTCGAGACGCGCGAAGAGGCGTTCTGCAGGTCGAGCGTCGCCTGGCCGGAGATGCGCCAGCGGCCTTGCACCGATTCGAGCGTCAGGCCGGGTGTCGAGAGACGCACGGTGCCGCCGATCTTCAAGGTGTTCCAGGGTGTGCCGAGCCCGCCGAGCAGTTCGCCCGGCCAGTGGCCGACCCAGTCAGCCGGCGGCGAGACCAGGGTCACCTGGATGCGCCCAAAGCCGGGCTTGATCGCCAAGGTCAGGTTGCCGTTCAGGCAGCAGGGGTGCAGCGCGTGCAGTTCGATGCCGCTGCCGCCGACGCCGAGCGACCACTGGAAGCGGCCGGGCAGGCTGGCGGCGTCGCGGCTGTCCGGGCCGCCGGTCAGCACCATCACCGCGCTGCCGGACCAGATCGTACCGCGTGCATCGGCAAGCACGACGCGGCCGTTGGTCGCGCTGTCGACCGCGCGCGCCAGCCACGCCGCCGGCGCGAACGCGATCAACGCGATCACGAGGCCGACGCCGGCGCCCCAGGCGGCCCAGCGCATGCCGGCGTGGCGCGCCGCTTCCCAGGCTTTCTCGGCGTAGGTGGATTCGGACCAGCCGGTCGTCGTCGGCATCCATTGGCGCTGCGCTGCTGTGCGCCGGCCGAGCAGGCTGGCCTTGACCGGCAGTTTGGCGCGCGGGCGTGTTCCGAAGCCGGATTTCATGTCCGTCCCCCGGTCGATGCAAGCGGCTTCATGGGGCGGCCCCGACGGTCATCACGATGCTGCCGGAGTAGCCCTCGGGCCCGCGCGACAGCTGCGCTTCGACGACACGGGCGCGCGCCGCGCTGCGCGCTTCGCCGAGCCAGGCCGCGAGCTGCGGACCCTGGATGCCGGTCAGGTTCAGGGTCGCGCGCTCGCCTTGCAGACTCAGGCCGGCCTTCGGGCCGAGGCGGTCCGATGCGGCGCGCAGCGCGGCGCCCGCCTGCGACGGCGACACCGTCGGCGCGGCGCGCAGCTCGCGCGATTCGCCAGCGAGGCGCTGCATCTGCTGCATCTGCGCGTCGAGCGCGTCCATCTGCTTAGGCGCATCGCGCAAGGTGCGCCAGGCCGGGCCGATCGCGATCATCCAGACGATCATCAGCCCCACCGCGGCGACGCCGGCCGCGACCAGCCGGCGCTCGCGCGGCGCGAGCTTCATCCACCAGGTATCGAACTGGCTGCGAAAGCTTGCCAGCGGGGTCGACAAAAGAATGTCGGGGTCGGCCATCAGGAGCGTCCCGGCGCCGGAGCGCGGCTGAGAGTGAGGCCCCCTTCGGTGCTCTCGACACGCCAGCCCGACGGTTGCAACTGGCTACGGAATTTCTGCACTTCGTCATCCCCCCAGCCGGCGGCCGAGAGCGTCAGCCGCCCTTGTTCGTAGCGCACGCTCTCGGCGGGCGGCCGGCTCGGCGGCCAGGCGCTGGCGGCTGCGTTCAGCAGCGGCTCCAGATCGGCATCACCGGCCTTGCCGGCGGTCATGCGCAGGCTTTCGGTCTCGCGCTGCATCTGCGTCGGCGCATCGAGCACCGCGGTGACTTGCGGATAGGTGCTCTTCAGCAGGCTGACCATCTCCGCGCGTTTGTCTTCGAGGATCGCGTGCTGGCGCCAGGCCCAGAGGTTCAGGCCGACGATCTGCGCCGCGATCAGCGCCAGCACGCCGGCGCGCACCGGGCGCCAGGCCGGGCTCATCGCCTGGCGCAGGATGTCGCGCAGCGCGCGCATGCCGCGTTTGCTCGCGATCAGCTCGAACTGGCGCAGGTTCCAGGTCGAGCGGGTCGCCTGCAGCGAGCGCTGCGAGGCGTCCATCACCGTGATCGGATGGCCGAGCCAGGCGCCCGCTTCGCGCGAGGCGGCGGGTGTCGCCGTCCAGCGTGCGGATTCGGGCAACGGGTCGGGCAGCAGCCGGCGCGCCAGGCCGCCCTGCAGGCGCAGGGTGGCGACGCCATCGGCATGCGCGTAGGTCAGCGTCTGCGTGGCGAGCGCGCCGGTGGCGTCCTCCGGCGTGTCGGAGAAGTGACCGACCGGCGGATCGTCGGGCCAGGACATCGGCACCATCCGGTCGATGAAGACTTGCGCCTTTTCCAGCGCCGCCAGGTGCGCGAGCAGCCAGGGCTGGTTGACGGCGGCGACCCAGGTCGGCTGGCCGACCGCGGCGTCCGGCGCCAGCGCGAGGTGCACGTCTTCGTCGAGCAGGGCTTCTTCGAGCAAACCGCCGAGCGCCGCGCGCATGCGCTGGGCCGGCGCCTTCGGCAGGGTGACGCGGTGCCAGCTGACGTCCGCGTCCCCGAGCACCGCGATCGTGCTGCTCATCTTCGGCAGCAGCGCCGGGGCGCAGCGGCCTTCGTCCTGCAAGGTCAGGCCATCGTTGGTGACGACATAGTCGTATTCCGTCCCCGAGCCCACCCGCAGGGGCTCGGCATCGTTCGGGCTGTGCGCGCGCAGCCGGGAACGGGGGGGGATCTGGACGACAAGAATCGGCATGGGGCCCTCAGGGTAGCGCTAGATTATGAAATACCGTCCCGGCCCGGTCTCATGAAATCAAGGACTTAGACCGCCTTGTTGTGACGCGGGCGCAGGTCGAAAATGAAGCGGCGGTCTCCCGCCGGGCGTGTCATTGGTCGACGGAATTGACCCGTTCGCGACGCCGGACGATGACGTTGCGACCCTGGCGTTCGACCAGCGAGACCTCTTCGAGCACCCGGGTGCCGAGCCGCAGCCGGCCGTGGACTTCGAAGAAGTCCGAATTCAACCCTACCTGCGCGGCAGCGAGTAACTGCGGGTTTCCCAGGTACGGGCCGACCTCGGTCTTGTCGGCGAAGGGCTTGGCCTTGCGCACTTCGACCAGGCGGTTCGCGGTGGCGAGGTCGGTGCCGAGCACCGCGGCGAGCACTTCGGGCGGCGCGGTGTTCATGTTCACCTGGGTGTTGACCGGCAAGATCATCAGGTAGGGCCGCAGCCGCCGCAGCGCGCCCGGATCGATGCCGAACCACGCCAGCTCGGCGAAGCTCTGCGGCATCAGCGGGGTATCGGCAGTCGAGTTCTGCGCCGCCGGTGCCGCGGCGCTGGCGGCGTTCGCGGCCGGAATCGGCGTGGCACGCAGCAGGTTCTCGGCCAGCTGGTCGGCCACGCCCTTCGCGACACCGACCATCTCGCACAGGTTCTCCAGCACGATCAGCTCGGCCGGCACGATCTTCACCTGCCCCTGGATGATGCCGACGACGTTGTGCAGGTTGTAGTGCGACTGCACGTCGAGGATGCGGCCGGAGAGGAAGGCTTCCGGCCCGTCGTCGGTGTTGTCCTTGTCGGCGGCGAGGAAGGTCGAGAGCCGCGCTTCCGCCAGCGGCACGGCCCAGGGCTCGCCGAGGTGGTCGACGTTCGAGGTGCGGAGGTCTTCCTTCAGGATCAGCCGCGCCCAGTCGAGCGCGCCGGAGAGGATCCAGGCCGATTGCGTGCGCGCGCGCTCCGCGGTCTCGACCTGCACCGCGCGCCATTGCTGCCAGACCATCGAGGCCGACATCGTCGCGACCAGGGTCACGATGACCATCGCGGTGAGCAGCGCTGCGCCGCGCTGGCGGCGGCCGGAAGAGCGGCCCGGCAGTCTCATGGCGTGATGCGGATGTCGCGCGTCAAGGTGCCGGCCATCCCGCCGCCTTCGACGAAGCTGATCACGACGCGCACGCCCTTGGGCAGTTGCACCCGCTTGGCGGCCGCCATTACTGCTGTCACGGCGGAGGACGGGTCCGAGGCGGCGGAAGCCGCCGGGGCCGGGACGGCCACCGTGTCCTGCGCCAGGTCACCGGTCGACTGGCAATTGCTCCAGCCGTTGGTCTGATAGAAATAGATCTGCCAGTCCGAAACGCCGGTCAGCGCGCGCAGCTGCGACGGCTCACCGCCTTGCAGCTGCAGGCTGCGCATCCAGGCGTCCTGCAAGGTCTGTGTCGTCGTCGACGGCGTCGCGACCCAGCGCTTCAAGACGCCCTGGCGCAGCGACCAGACGACGAGCTGGATGCCGTTGTCGGTGCGGCGCGTCAGGCGCAGTGACGAGCCGTCGCAGGCGAGCGCCTGCGGCAGCGCGCCGGTGTCTTCGATCGTGCTCAGGTCCTGCTCCCACTGGGCCAGCACGGTGTTGACGCGCAGGATCTGCTCGACATGGCCTTCGCTGGATTGTTTGGCGCGCGAGATGCCGTCGACCCCCTTCCAGGCCATCGCGGCCATCACCGCCATCACGGCCAGGGCCACCAGCACCTCGATCAAAGTGAACCCTGATTCGTCCTTCATCGCGCGAGCACCGTCGACATCGTCAGCAGCGGCAGCCCGTTGTTGTCCGAGATCTTCACGTCGACGCGGCGGAAGTTCGGATTCGGCGTCGGCCGGGTCGTGATGTGGCCGTTGTAGGGGCGGCCCATTTCCTCGCAGGCGAAGTCCGAGTCGCCGATGTCCGGCGCCAGGCCGGCGAGGCGGAAGGCGGTGAGCTGGTTGTCGGCGCACCACTGAGCCGCGGAGACGTCGATCAGGCGTTCCGCGTTCGAGGTCAGCGCGCCGGCGGCCTTGAAGCCGGCGCCGAGCGTCACCGCGACGATGGCCACCGCGACCATCACTTCGATCAGCGTGAAGCCGCGTGCACGAGCCGGTGACGGATGCCGCGTCATCACGGTGCCTGCGTCTCGTCGTCGGAAGGCACCGCGAACGGCGCGAGTCCGTCGGTCGCGAGCACGATCTGCTGGTTGTCGAGCCGCAGCACGATGCGCTGCGGCGGGATCACCGGATCGGGCCCGAGCTGCACCGCGCGGGCACCGACGATCTCGGCGCTGACGCCTTCGTTGAGCCAGTTCGTCGGCGCGTTCTCGGCGCCCGGCGGCAGGCCGACGAAGCGAAAGCCGGCGTTGCCCTTGCCGTCGGTCGCGCCGGTCACGTTGCCCGCGGAGTCGACTGCCGTGGTTTCCCAGCGCACCGCCATGCCGGCCGAGCGGGCCTCGACGCGGGCCGATTCGAGCAGCGCGGCGAGGCGCACCGCTTCACGATCGAGCCGGGTCGATGCCGGGTCGCGCAGCGCCAGGCTGGCGACCGACGTCGCGATTGCAATCAAGGCCATCACGACCAGCAATTCGATCAGGGTGAAGCCGAAGTCCGGCCTCAGCGTTCCCGCGCCGGGCTTCATCCCGATGCACCGGCGGCGGCCGATGCACGGGGGCTCACTGCCAGGAGCCGATATCGGCGTTCTTGCCATCGCCGCCCGGCTGCCCGTCGGCGCCGAGGCTGTAGACATCGATCTCGCCCTTCACGCCCGGGTTCACGTACTGGTACGGATTGCCCCAGGGGTCCTTCGGCAGCTTGTCGAGATAGGGCTTCCAGTTCTGCGGAATCGCGCCGGTGGTCGGCTTCGCGACCAGCGCCTGCAGGCCCTGGTCGGCGCTGGGGTAGCGCTGGTTGTCGAGCCGATACAGCTTCAAGGCCTGCATCAGGTTGTTGACGTCGGTGCGCGCCGCGGTGACGCGCGCATCATCGGCGCGTTCCAGCACGTTGGGCACGATCAGCGCCGCCAGCACGCCGATGATGACGACCACGACCATCAGCTCGATCAACGTGAAACCGCGGGCGCGCCGCGGACGGGAGGGAGTGCGAAGTGGAGTCATCGGGGAGCCGGCTGTCGAGGAATCCGCAGATCGGTGCGTTCAGACCGTCGAACGGGGGATTGCGTTCAATCATAATCGGCCGATGAGTTCGCGCGTGTCCGCTTTCGTGATCTGGGCCCTGGTCGCGGCCACCGGCGTGTTCTGGGGCCTGCGCCAGTTCGTGCGCGGCCCGGGTGCGCCGGCCTACACCGTGCCGATCGGCGATTCGACCGTGGTGCGCGGGGATCTGACGCGCCTGCTCGGCGCACCTCCGGTCGCGCCGGCCGCTGCCGCCCCGGCGGCGCCCGAGATCTCGACGCGCTTTCGCCTCGTCGGCGTGGTCGCTCCGCGCGGCAATGTGGCGGGCTCCGGCGTTGCAGTGATCGCGATCGACGGCAAGCCGGCGCGCGCTTTCCGTGTCGGCGCCACGCTCGATTCCGGATTGATGCTGCGCTCGGTGGCGCAGCGCAGCGCCGCGATCAGCAACGCCAAGGGCGATACCTCGTTCACGCTGGAATTGCCGACGCCGGTGGCCGCCGCGATGGGCAGCTTGCCGGCCGTCTCGATGACTTCGCCGGATGCGCTGGCGAGCGGCGCGCGGCCGCAGCAATTCAACCCTGGCGCTGCGCCGATGATGGCGGCACCGCAGATGGCGGCACCGCCGGCGCCGATCCCGGGCTTTCCGCCGCCGCCGACCGACACCGAAGGCACGCCCCTCGATCTGCCGCCGCCGCCGCTCGACCAGAACGGCCAGCCGGTGCGCTGAACGCCGGACTCCGGCGCGCGGAAACAATCACACTAAACCGGGCGACTGGGTGGCCGGAGTGATCGGCCCGGGATGGGTCGGCCCCGGGTCCTCGCCTTCGGCGACTTCGGTCAACAGCGCACCGGCCGCCTTGATCAGCGGCCACGCCAAGGTGGCGCCGGTGCCGTCGGTGCTTTCCATGCCGAGCTCGAGCAGCGCACTGCCATGGAACAGCCCGAGCGCATGGTCGAGCCCGGCCTCGCTGTGGCTGCGTGTGAACAAGGCGTAATCGGTGACCGGCGCCGCGATGCGCGAAGCGACCATCAGCGCGGCGCAGGCGGCCATGCCGTCCACGATGATCAGGTGGCGCTTGCTCGCCGCAACCAGCATCACGCCGACCATCATCGCGCAATCGAATCCGCCGAAGGCCGCCAGCACTTCGACCGGATCGGTGATGTCACGGTGCCGCCCCTGCGCGCCCTGCAGCACGACGAGCAGGCGTGCCAGGTCGTCCTGACGCATCTCCGGCCCGGTGACGATCAAATCGCGCACCGCGGCGTTGGCGAGGCGAGCCAGCACCAGGGCAGCGCTTTCGGGCGCACCGAGGCCGATGCCGGCACAGGCCACCGCGTTGCCGGGCAAGGTGTCGGCGATCTCCATGCCGGCGCGGATCGCGGCGTGCGCCTGATCCACCGTCATCGCCGGTCCGACGCGCGAACTGCGCGTGCCGTGCGCGATCTTGCGCGCCATCAGACGCGGGTGCGGCTCCAGTGATTCGGCCACGCCGGCATCGACGACGACCATCTCCATGCCCTGGATGTGCGCAAACACCGAGAGCGGCAGCTGGCTGCGCAGCAGCTGGCGCACGACGACGGCGGTGGACGACGCGCCGGGCGGACCGACACCATCCACCGCGAGCCCGTGATCGCAGGCGAAGAGCGCGATCTGAGGATCGCGCAAGCTCGGTTTCAAAGTGTTCTGAATCAGCCCGAGGCGCACTGCGAGCGGCTCGAGTTCGCCCAGGCTGCCGGTGGTCTCGCTGCGTTTGGCGAGTTTCTCGCGCAAGGCGGCATCGAGCACGGCGTTCGATGTGGTCGTGATCAGCGAGCGGGTAACGGGCATGGTGGGGGCGCTCTCTTTACAGCGGGATCTGTCTGGCCAACGCGGCGATTGTGGGGCCCGCGTCCGGCCCGGGGCAATCGGGCCGCTGTCCGGGCTCAGCGCAGGAACAGCCGGTAGGCGGGGTTGTCGGTTTCGTCGATGCAGGGATAGGCCAGGCTCTCGATGAATTCGCGCAACGCGCGCCGGTCGCCGCGCGGCACCTGCACGCCAACGAGGATGCGGCCATAGTCCGCGCCCTGGTTGCGGTAGTGGAACAGGCTGATGTTCCATTCCGGGTGCATCGTCGAGAGGAACTTCATCAGCGCACCCGGCCGTTCGGGGAAGACGAAGCGGAACAGGCGCTCGTCGCGCGCGAGCTCGCTGCGCCCGCCGACCATGTGGCGCACGTGCTCCTTCGCGAAGTCGTCGTCGGTCAGGTTCAGCGTATCGAAGCCATGTTTGATGAAGTGCCTGGCGATGACTTCCGATTCGCCGCGCGTGTGCGTCGTCAGGCCGACCAGGATGTGTGCCGTGGCGGCATCCGAGATGCGGTAGTTGAACTCGGTCACGCTGCGCGGGCCGATCAGTTCGCAGAAATGCCTGAAGCTGCCGCGCTCTTCGGGGATGGTCACCGCGAACAAGGCCTCGCGTTCTTCGCCGACCTCGGCTCGCTCGGAGACGAAGCGCAGCCGGTCGAAGTTCATGTTCGCGCCGCAGGTGATCGCGGCATAGGTCCGGCCCTTGGTCTTGTGCGTGTCGACATACTGCTTGATCGCGGCCACGCCCAGCGCGCCGGCCGGTTCGAGGATGCTGCGCGTGTCCTGGAACACGTCCTTGATCGCGGCGCAGACCGCATCGGTGTCGACGATGACGAACTCGTCGACCAGTTCGCGCGCGAGGCGGAAGGTCTCGACGCCTACCGTCTTCACCGCGGTGCCGTCCGAGAACAGGCCGACGTCGGCCAAGGTCACGCGCTTGCCGGCGCGCACCGAGCGCGCCATCGCGTCGGAATCCCTGGTCTGCACGCCGATGATCTTGATCTCGGGGCGCACGGCCTTGATGTAAGCGGCCACGCCGGAGATCAGGCCGCCGCCGCCGATGGCGACGAAGACCGCGTCGAGTGCGCCCTGGTGCTGGCGCAGCATCTCCATCGCGATCGTGCCCTGGCCGGCGATCACGTCCGGATCGTCGAAGGGATGCACGAAGCTCAGCTTGTGCTTCTTCTCGAGCGTCAACGCATGCGCATAGGCATCGGAGTAGCTCTCGCCGAACAGCACGGCTTCGCCGCCGAGCGCACGCACCGCGTCGATCTTGACCTGCGGCGTGGTCACCGGCATCACGATGACGGCGCGGCAGCCGAGGCGCCGCGCGCTCAGCGCCACGCCCTGCGCATGGTTGCCGGCCGATGCGCAGATCACGCCGGCCTTCAGCTGCGCCGGGCTCAGATGCGCCATCTTGTTATAGGCGCCGCGCAGCTTGAAGCTGAACACCGGCTGCGTGTCTTCGCGTTTCAGTAACACGGTGTTGCCGACCCGGGCAGAGAGATCGCGCGCGATCTCGAGCGGGGTTTCGAGCGCCACGTCGTAGACCTTGGCGGTGAGGATGCGCTGCAGGTATTCGGCTAGCGCGGGAGTCGCGGTGCGCGCCGCCCGCTTCACTGGCGTTGCGCGGTTCGGGCGAGCCATCGATGCTCCTGGTGAGGGGCGCGCATGATACGCCAGCGCAACGCCCAAGAAAAAAGCCCAAGGCTTGTGGCCTTGGGCTGAATCCACCAATGGAGGAGGTGGAGGAGACAATCGGCTGAGGCGGATGGAGCTGCTTGGAAGGGTGCTCTATTGCGCCTCAATAAATACATTCTAGCGGCATCCCTGCTGCGCTGCAACAAGGGCCGGTAGTTTTCACGGCAGGTGCTGTCGGTGTGCACAATGCACCAGCGCAGGCTTGAAGCAAGGACCCGACGACATGGAATGCACCATCAACTGGCAGAGCGCGAGCGGCATGGCCTTCATCGCCGAAACCGGCAGCGGCCACCTGATCACGATGGACGGAGCGCCCGATGGCGGCGGCCGCAACCTGGCGCCGCGGCCGATGGAGACGGTGCTCGCCGGCACCGGCGCTTGCACCGCCTACGACGTCGTGCTGATCCTCAAACGCGGGCGCCATGACGTGCGGGGTTGCCAGGTCAAGGTCACGTCGGAGCGTGCGCCGACCGATCCGAAGGTCTTCACGAAGATCCATATGCACTTCCTCGTGACCGGCCGGGCGTTGCCGGAGCCGGCCGTCGAGCGGGCGATCGCGATGTCGCACGAGAAGTACTGTTCGGCCAGCATCATGCTCGGCAAGACCGCCGAGATCACGACCAGCTTCGAACGCGTCGAGGTCTGATCGGGTGGAGCCCTGCTCAGACCCGGTGCGCGACGGTCGTCATGAACTTCGCCGCGGCGCGCATCACGAGGCGGGCGGGCAAGGGCAACTCTTTCGCGCCGGCATGCTGAGCCTGCTCGGCATGGCGCGCCTCATCCGTCTTCATCTGCGCGACCACGGCGCGTGACGCCGCATCCTGCGCCGGCAGGCGCAGCAGGTGGCCGTCGAGATGTTGTTCGACCTGGCGCTCGGTCTCGACGACGAAGCCGAGGCTGGTCCGGTCGCTCGCGCGGCCTGCCGCGAGGCCGATGCAGAACGCGCCGGCATACCAGAGCGGCGTCAGCAGGCTGGGGCGATCGGCCAGCTCGTCGAGTCGGCGTCGTGTCCACGCGAGGTGATCGCCCTCCTCGCGCGCCGCATCGATGAAGTGAGCGCGCAGCGATGGGTCGTGCGTGGTCAGCGCCTGCGCGTGATAGAGCGCCTGCGCGCAAATTTCGCCGACGTGGTTGACGCGCATCAGCGCGCCGGAAAGGCGGCGCTCGTCATCGTCCATCGGTGCCGGCGGCACATCGACGGCCGGATAGGGCCGCGACGAGACCGAGGCATTCGACAACGTGCGCAGCGCGTGATCGGCGGCGGAAAGCCAGGAGTCGACGGCGTTCAAGGGGGCGTTCATCCGGATTCCTTCGCATGCTTTCGCTGACCCGCCCGATGTTAGCGCCGAGCTTTCCGAGGTTAGTCATTCCTAACTCGCAGGCTCAGTAAACGTGATCTCGGGCGTCATGGTCCGGTCATCTGCAACGCCCTGTTCGTTGTGACGGGACAACATGCTGGCCTCTTTTTTGGGTCAAATCCTGGCTTACGGGGCGTCCCTCTGGTGCAATACATCCAACTTCCGATGAGGAGGTTGGCCTGATCAGCCCCTAGCGGGTGTGACCCGATCGGGACCTCTTGTTCAACCTAGGAGATAGTTGCAATGAAAAAATCTCTGCTTGCTGTTGCCGTGCTTGGCGCATTCGCCGGTGCTGCTTCCGCTCAGTCCTCAGTCACGCTGTCGGGCACCGTGGACGTCAACCTGCGCTACGTCAAGAACGACGACACGAAGTTCAAGCAGCTCGGTACGGACGGCATCAACAGCAGCCAGCTGGTGTTCTCGGGTCGTGAAGACCTGGGCAGCGGCACGTGGGCCGGCTTCACGCTGAACAGCGGCATCAACCCCGACACCGGCACCTCGAACAGCAAGTTCTGGAATCGCCGTTCGACCGTCAGCCTCGGGGGCAACTTCGGTGAAATCCGCCTCGGCCGCGACTACAACCCGACGTTCTGGAACATGACCGTGTTCGACCCGTTCGGCACGAACGGCGTGGGCGACATGACCCATGCGTTCACGAACCCGAGCGTCGGCGGCCTGACCGCTGCCCAGTCAGCGCTGCTGCCGGCTGGCGGCGAAGCGGGCACGGCCAACACGACGACGGTTCGCTCGGACAACGCAGTTCAGTACTACCTGCCGTCGAATCTCGGCGGTGTCTACGGTAACGTGATGATCGCCGCGGGCGAAGGCCTTACGAACACCCGTTACGAAGGCGGCCGCATTGGCTATGCCGCTGGCCCGATCAACGTCGGCATCGCCTACGGCCAGACGCACCTGCTGGTCAAGGACAACAAGCTGAAGCACTTCGACTTCGGTGCTTCGTACGACTTCGGCTTCGCCAAGCTGGTCGGCCAGTACATCCGCCTGAAGACCAACGAAATCGGCGGTGTCAGCGGTGTTGACGGCACGCAGGACATCTGGCAAATCGGCACGGTGATTCCGCTGGGCCAAGGCGAAATCCATGCGTCCTACAACCGCAACAAGGGCAAGGACGACCTGGAAGACGTCGGCTCGAAGATGGCCGCCATCGGCTATGTGTACAACCTGTCCAAGCGCACCGCGCTGTACGGCACGTACTCGTACCTGAAGAACGACACCAACGGCTTCTACGCCGTCGGCGGTTCGGTTCCTGCCGGCCAAACCCTGGGGTTCAAGTCGCAAGGCGCCGAATTCGGTCTGCGTCACTTCTTCTGATCGGGCGCTTGTCTCGCACAAGCCCTCGAACAGTCAGAAAGCCGCCTTCGGGCGGCTTTTTTTCGTTCTGCGTCGCGCAGCGATCTCATTTGCTTACGGCATGACTTTTGCGCATCCTTCGCGCCCACCATGCTCGCTTTCATCCTCCGCCGCCTCGCGCAAGCCGTGCTCGTCCTGCTGAGCGTGGCGTTCATCGCGTTCATGCTGTTCCAGTACGTGGGCGATCCGGTCACGAACATCCTCGGGCAGGATGCGACGCCGCAGCAGCGCCAGCAATTGCGTGCCGACCTCGGTCTCGACCGGCCGTTCCCGCTGCAGTTCGCGCGCTTCGTCGTGAATGCGGCGCAAGGCGAGTTCGGCCTCAGCCTGCGCCAGGGGCGCAAGGTCTCGTCGCTGATCGCCGAGCGCCTGCCGGCGACGCTCGAGCTCGCTGCGGTGGCCGCCGTGCTCGCGCTCGCGATCGGCATTCCGGCCGGGGTCTATGCGGCAATCCGTCGCGGCAGCGTCGGCTCGCAGGCGATGATGGTGCTGTCCTTGCTCGGCGTTTCGCTGCCGAACTTCCTGATCGGCATCCTGCTGATCCTGGAGTTTGCGGTGGTGCTGAAATGGCTGCCGAGCTTCGGCCGCGGTGAAGTTGTCGCACTGGGGCCCTGGACCACCGGCTTGCTGACCGTCGATGGCCTGAAGCACCTGATCCTGCCGGCGATCACCCTGTCGGTCTTCCAGCTCACCTTGATCCTGCGCCTCGTGCGCTCCGAGATGCTCGAGGTACTGCGCGCCGACTACATCAAGTTCGCGCGCGCGCGCGGCTTGCCGACGCGGGCGATCTACTTCGGCCACGCATTGAAGAACACGCTGGTGCCGGTGATCACGATCACCGGCCTGCAGCTCGGCACCCTGATCGCCTTCGCGATCATCACCGAGACGGTGTTCCAGTGGCCGGGCATGGGCCTGCTCTTCATCCAGGCGGTGCAGTTCGCCGACATACCGGTGATGGCCGCCTACTTGTGCCTGATTGCGTTGATTTTCGTCATCATCAATCTGATCGTGGATTTGCTCTACTTCGTCGTCGACCCGCGCCTGCGCATCGAGAAGGCCGCGGGTGCCCATTGAGCAGTCAAGGAGACCGCATGCGATTGAAGACCCTGGCACTGGCCGCCGCGCTGACGACCGCCTTCGGGGCGAGCCACGCCGTGACCCTGCGCGTCGCCGACGTCGGCGACGTGCAATCGATGGACCCGCATTCGCTCAACGAAACGCTGCAGATCGCCTTCGACGCCAGCATGTACGAGCCGCTGATCGGCCGCGACAAGAAGATGGGCCTGGTACCGCTGCTCGCGACCAAGTGGACGCAGACCTCGCCGACGGTGTGGCGCTTCGACCTGCGCAAGGGCGTGCAATTCCACGACGGCACGCCGTTCACCGCGGACGACGTGGTGTTCTCGTTCAAGCGCGCCGCCGATCCGGCCGGCGACATGCGCGGCTACACCAGCTCGATGAAGGACGTGCGCAAGCTCGACGCGCACACGGTGGAAGTCGAGACGCTGACGCCGAATCCGATCCTGCCCGACGTTCTCACCAACGTCCCGGTGATGAGCAAGGTCTGGTGCGAGGCGAACAAGGCGGAGAAGCCGGTCGACCGGCGCAAGGGTGTCGAGAACACGGCGAGCTTCAAGGCCAACGGCACCGGGCCGTTCCGGCTGAAGGAGCGCAACCCGTCGACCAGGACGGTGCTGGTGCGCAACTTCAACTACTGGGACAAGGTCGAGAGCAACGTCGATGAAGTCGTGTTCACGCCGATCGGCAATGATGCGACCCGCGTCGCCGCGCTGCTCTCGGGCGAGATCGACCTGATGCAGCCGGTGCCGCTGCAGGACATCGAGCGCGTCCGTTCCAGCGGCAGCTTCACGGTGCTGCAGGGCCCCGAGCTGCGCACGATCTTCCTCGGCATGGACCAGAAGCGCGACGAGCTGCTCTTCAGCAGCGTGAAGGGCAAGAACCCGTTCAAGGACAAACGCGTGCGCCAGGCCTTCTACCAGGCGATCGACATCGAGGCGATCAAGTCGCGCGTGATGCGCGGCGCTTCGACGCCGACCGGGCTGATGGCCGCACCCGGCGTGCGCGGTTTCCCGGCCGAGCTGAACAAGCGCCTGCCCTACGACGTCGACGCGGCGAAGAAGCTGCTGGCCGATGCCGGCTATGGCAGCGGCTTCGAGGTCTCGCTGAACTGCCCGAACGACCGCTACGTCAACGACGCGGCGATCTGCCAGGCCGTGGCCGCCAACCTCGCGCGCATCGGCGTGAAGATCAACCTGCAGACCGAGACCAAGGTCAGCTACTTCCCGAAGATCCTGCGCCGCGACACCAGCTTCTACCTGCTCGGCTGGACGCCCAGCACCGTCGACTCGCACGACGTGCTGTCGGCGCTGATCGCCACGCCCGACGACAAGGGGCAGGGCACCTTCAACCTCGGCGCCTACAGCAATCCGAAGATCGACGAACTGGCCGCGAAGATCCAGTCCGAGACCGACGACACCAAGCGCAATGCGCTGATCCGCGAAGCCTTCAAACTGCACCAGGACGACGTCGGCCACATTCCGCTGCACCAGCAGGCGCTGGCTTGGGGCTTCAGCAACAAGGTGAGCCTGGCTCAGCTGCCGGACAACCGCATGTTCTTCAAATGGATCACGCTGAAGACCCGATGATCCGGCGCCTCGGCGATCGATGAAGATCCGCTTCTTCGACGGCGACCTCTGGTACGGCTTTCGCACCTCGCCGGTGGCGATCGCGGCGGCCGTGGTCGCGTTCGCCTGCCTGTTCTGCGCGGTATTTGCGCACTGGGTCGCGCCGCACGATCCCTTCGACCTCGCCACGCTCGAATTGAGCGACTCGCGCCTGCCGCCCGCCTGGCAGGACGGGGGCTCGCGCAAGTACCTGTTCGGCACCGACGACCAGGGCCGCGACATCCTCTCGGCGCTGATGTACGGTGCGCGCATCTCGCTCTTCGTCGGCTTCGCGTCGGTGCTGGTGTCGATGCTGATCGGCGTCACGCTCGGCCTGCTGTCGGGCTTCGTCGGCGGCCGCACCGATGCCCTCATCATGCGCGTCTGCGACGTGATGCTGTCGTTCCCGGCGATCCTGATCGCGCTGCTGGTGGACGGGGTCGGCCATGCGCTGTTCCCGAATGCGCATGCGAGCCTGGCGTTCGGCGTGCTCATCGTCGCGATCTCGCTCACCGGCTGGGTGCAGTACGCGCGCACGGTGCGCGGCTCGACAATGGTCGAACGCAACAAGGAATACGTGCAGGCCGCGCGCGTGATCGGCGTGCCGCCGCTGCGCATCATGCGGCGTCACGTGCTGCCCAACGTGCTCGGGCCGGTGTTCATCCTCGCGACCCTGCAGGTGGCCTCGGCGATCGTGATCGAGGCGACCCTGTCCTTCCTCGGCGTCGGCGTGCCGCCGACCACGCCGTCGCTCGGCACCTTGATCCGCGTCGGCAACGACTTCCTGTTCTCGGGCGAATGGTGGATCACGATCTTTCCCGGCGGCATGCTGGTGCTGATTTCGCTGAGCGTGAATCTGCTCGGCGACTGGCTGCGCGACGCCTTGAATCCGCGCCTGAGATGATGAGATTGAAGCCCCCAAGCGCACTGCGTTCGCTGCCCCCCGAGGGGGCGCTCGTTGCCCTTCGGGCGGCCAGGCGGGCACCGGGATGACGCCCTTGTTGGAGGTCGACCACCTGCGCGTCGAATTCCCGACGCGTCATGGCCGCCTGGTCGCGCTGGACGACATCTCGTTCGAGATCGCGCCGGGCGAGATCCTCGGCGTGGTCGGCGAATCGGGAGCCGGCAAGTCGCTGACCGGCGCCGCAATCATCGGCCTGCTCGATCCGCCGGGGCGCGTGGCGGGCGGCGAGATCCGCTTCGACGGGCGTCGCATCGACAAGCTGCCGTACGAGGAGATGCGCAAGATCCGCGGCCGCCACATCGGCGCGATCTTCCAGGACCCGCTGACCTCGCTGAACCCGCTCTACACCGTGGGCCGGCAGTTGATCGAAACCATCCAGACCCATCTGCGCGTGAGCCAGGCCGAAGCGCGCCAGCGCGCGATCAAGCTGCTGCAGGAGACGGGCATCCCGGCAGCCGAAGCGCGACTCGATCAATACCCGCACCAGTTTTCCGGCGGCATGCGCCAGCGCGTCGTGATCGCGCTCGCGCTGGCGGCCGAGCCGCAGCTGATCGTCGCTGACGAGCCGACCACTGCGCTCGACGTCTCGATCCAGGCGCAGATCATTTCGCTGTTGAAGCGCCTCTGCAAAGAGCACGGCGCCGCAGTGATGCTGGTGACGCACGACATGGGCGTGATCGCCGAAACCTGCGACCGGGTCGCGGTGATGTATGCCGGCCGCATCGCCGAGATCGGACCCGTGCAGGCCGTGATCCACGCGCCGGCACATCCCTACACCGCCGGGTTGATGGGTTCGATCCCGGCGATGGACGAGGATCGCGAGCGTCTGCTGCAGATCGACGGTGCGATGCCGCGGCTGAACGCGATCCCGGCCGGCTGCGCCTACAACCCGCGTTGCCCTCGGGTGTTCGCGCGCTGCCGTGAAGAGCGGCCCGATCTGATGCCCGCCGGGAGCACACGGGCCGCTTGCTGGCTGCATGCGCCGGAGGCATCTCGGTGACTGCATTGGTGGAAGTGCGCGACCTGGAAAAGGTCTTCGATGTCTCGGCGCCGTGGCTGAACCGGATGGTCGAGCGTCTGCCGCATCAGTTCGTGCACGCGGTCGACGGCGTCAGTTTCACGATCGAGCGCGGCCGGACCTTCGCCCTGGTGGGCGAATCCGGCTGCGGCAAGAGCACCGTCGCGCGGCTGCTCGTCGGCCTGTATGCGCCGACTCGCGGCAAGGTGCTCTATGACGGCATCGATGCCGCCGAACAGCTGCAATCGGCGCGCGGCAAGGCCTTGCGCCGGCGCATGCAGATGATCTTCCAGGACCCGTACGCCAGCCTGAATCCACGCTGGCCGGTGTGGGACATCATCAGCGAACCCTTGCGCGAACACGGCCTGGTCAAGGGCGATGCCGCATTGAAGGTGCGTGTCGGCGAACTGCTGGCATCGGTCGGCCTCGCGGCGGCCGACATGCACAAGTTCCCGCACCAGTTCTCCGGCGGCCAGCGCCAGCGCATCTCGATCGCGAGGGCCCTTGCCACCGGGCCCGAATTCCTGGTCTGCGACGAGCCGACCTCGGCGCTCGATGTCTCGGTGCAGGCCCAGGTGCTGAACATCATGAAGGACCTGCAGCGCGAGCGCGGGCTGACCTATCTGTTCATCTCGCACAACCTCGCGGTCGTGCGCCACGTCAGCGACAGCATCGGCGTGATGTACCTCGGGCGCCTGGTCGAGATCGCCGACAAGACCAGGCTCTTCGCCGCGCCGCGCCATCCGTACACGCGCATGCTGCTCGATGCGATCCCGGATATCCACATGAGCGGCCGCGCGCGCACGCCGGTGCAGGGCGAGGTGCCGAACCCGCTGAACCCGCCCAGCGGCTGTTCGTTCCATCCGCGCTGCCCGCATGCGAATGCGCGCTGCAAGACGGAGCGCCCGGGGCTGCTGACGATGGCCGGCGTGCAGGTTGCCTGCCACGCGGTGGAAGAGGGCCGGATCTGATCCGGCCACTCAGGCGGGCTCAGCGCGGCAACAGGCGCTCGTCCGAGAACAGCGAGCGGACCGTCTCGCGTTCGCGAATCAGCCAGGCCTCGGCGCCCGCGACCATGACCTCGGCCGCACGCGGACGTGTGTTGTAGTTGCTGGCCATCGTCATGCCGTAGGCGCCGGCCGAGAGGATCGCGATGCGATCGCCTTGCCGCACCGCGAGCGCGCGTTCGCGCGCCAGCCAATCGCCGGATTCGCAGATCGGGCCGACGACATCCCAGGTCTGCGGCGCCTCGTCGCGCCGCGTGCACTCGGCCACGCGCATCCAGGCCTGGTACATCGCCGGACGCATCAGATCGTTCATCGCGATGTCGGCGACGCAGAAGTTCTTGGTCTCGCCCGGCTTCAGGTAGAGGACCTCGCCGATCAACGCGCCCGCGTTGCCGACGATCGAGCGCCCCGGCTCGAACAGGATCTTGCGATGGCCGTGGCCGCGCAGATCGATGCGTGCCAGCAGTTCGCGCACCAGGCCTTCGGTCTCGGGCGGCTGCTCGTCGTCGTAGGTGATGCCGAGGCCGCCGCCGAGGTCCAGATGTTCGATGGCGAGGCCGTGCGACTCGACACTTTCGATCAGCTCCAGCAGCCGGTCCAGCGCATCGAGGTAGGGTGCGCTGCTGGTGATCTGCGAGCCGATGTGGCAATCGATGCCGACCACTAGCAGGCCCGGCAGAGCTGCGGCGCGCAGATAGGTCTGGATCGCGTCGGCATGCGAGACGCCGAACTTGTTGCCCTTCAGCCCGGTCGAGATGTAAGGGTGGGTGCCCGGATCCACGTCCGGGTTGACGCGCAGGCTGATCCTGGCCGTGATGCCGGTTTCTCGTGCGACCGCGGACAGCACCTCCAGCTCGGCTTCGCTCTCGACGTTCAGGCACATCACGCCGGCTTCGAGTGCGCGGCGCATTTCGGCGCGCGTCTTGCCGACGCCGGAAAAGACGATCTTCGATGCTTCTCCGCCGGCGGCCAATACGCGTTCGAGTTCGCCGCCGGAGACGATGTCGAAGCCGGCGCCGGCTTCGGCCAGCGTCTGCAGCACCGCGAGGCTGGAGTTCGCCTTCATCGCGTAGCACACGAGGTGATCGCGGCCGACCAGCGCGCGCTGATAGCCGGCAAGCGCCTGCAGCATCGCCCCGCGCGAATAGACGTAGAGCGGCGTGCCGAAACGTGTCGCCAGATCCTCCAGCGCCAGGTCTTCGATGAAGAGTCGATCGCCGCGATAGGCGAAATGCGGGGCACCGGGAAGAGTCATCGGGGAGTCGAGGCTGAAGAGGCGGGGGGCGCAATCGGCGCGCTGGCCGAAGCCGCTGTCGCCGGCGGCTTGGCGATGAACAACGGGCCTTTCTGGCCGCAGCCGCCGAGGCTCGAGAGCATCCACAAAAGACCCACTAGCGACGCCGCTTTCCATCGAAGGGTCATGCCCTGCACCGCTAAACTCGCAACCCGTTTGACCATCGAGCGATTCTACTGACCATGCCTGCCACCGATACCGTGCCGCCCGCCTCGCGCCTGGCCGACGCGGACTACCGCAGGCTCAGCGAGGCCTTGCTGGCCGGCATCGAGACAACCCTCGATCGCTGGCTGCAGGAGGACGTGGTCGACATCGATGCGCGCCGCACCGGCGGCCTGTTGGAGATGTCCCTGCCGGGCGGCAGCGCGCTGGTGGTCAACACGCAGCCGCCGCTGCAGGAGATCTGGCTCGCGGCACGTTCCGGCGGTTTCCACTTCCGCTGCGTCGATGGGCGCTGGCTCGATACGCGCGATGGCGCGGAGTTCTTCGAGGTGCTGTCGCGCTGCGCTTCGGAGCAGTGCGGCAAGGCGCTGCGTTTCAGCGCCGGCTGATGACACGAGGCCGAGGCGAGCCCGAGCGCCCGGCCGCCCGAAGCCGGGTTCGCGTCCCCTTGGGGGACCGAGCGCGGTACTCCGCGCTCGAGGGGCTGCATTCCTTCAGCGTTTGAAGAGATCGAGGATGCTTTTCTTTTCATCCTCGGTCGGCGCGGTCGGCAGCTTGTCGTCCAGCCCGACGCTGCTGACCCCGGCCCCGTTGGCGTACTCGTTGTAGTACCAGTCGCCGCCAATGTTGGAGACACCTTCCGGCGCCTGGTACTCCTCCACCGGCACGCCCTTCAGCGCGGTGCTCATGTAGTCGATCCAGACCGGCAGGGCCAGGCCGCCGCCGGTTTCGTGATCGCCCATCTTGCGCGGCGTGTCATAGCCCAGCCAGACCACGCCGACCAGGCGCTTCTGGAAGCCGGCGAACCAGGCATCCATCGAATCGTTGGTCGTGCCGGTCTTGCCGAACAGGTCGGGCCGCTTCAGCTGCGCCTGCGCCTTGGCCGCGGTGCCGCTGCGCGCAACTTCCTGCAGCATGCTGTCCATCACGAAGGCATTACGCGCATCGATCACGCGCATCGACGCATCGAGCGGCTGAGGCTTGGCTTCGTTCAGCACATGGCCGCGCGCATCGGTGACCTTGGTGATCAGGTACGGGTTCAGGCGATAGCCGCCGTTGGCGAAGACTGCGTAGGCCGCGGCCTCCTGCAGCGGCGTGACCGAGCCGGCGCCGAGCGCCATCGTCAAGTAGGCCGGATGTTTGTCGGCATCGAAGCCGAAGCGCGAGACCCATTGCTGCGCATACGGCGCGCCGATCGATTGCAGGATGCGGATCGACACCAGGTTCTTGGACTTGGCCAGCGCGCGCCGCATCGACATCGGTCCTTCGAAGCCGCCCTCGTAGTTCTTCGGCTCCCACGGCTGGCTGCCGGTCACGCCGGCATCGAAGAAGAGCGGCGCGTCGTTGATCACCGTGGCCGGTGTGAAGCCCTTCTCGAGGGCGGCCGAGTAGATGAAGGGCTTGAAGCTCGAGCCCGGCTGGCGCCAGGCCTGGGTCACGTGATTGAACTTGTTCTTCGCATAGTCGAAGCCGCCGACCATGGTCTTGATCGCACCGGTCTGCGGATCGAGCGCCACGAAGGCGCCCTCGACCTCGGGCAACTGCGTCAGCGACCAGTCTCCCTTCGCGCCCTTGATCAGGCGCACGACCGCGCCGCGGCGGATCTGCGTCTTCGGGTCCTTGCCGGCGAGACCCGAGGCCACCGGCTTCAGCCCGTCGCCGGTGACGGTCACCGACTCGCCGTTCTGCAGCACCGCGACCACCTTCTTCGCACCCGCTTCCAGCACGACGCCGGAGCGCAACTCGTCGTTGTCCGGGTGATCGACCAGCGCCTCGGCAATGCGCGCATCGAGCTCCCTGGCGTCGGCCGGCAGGTCGATGTAGGCCTCGGGGCCGCGATAGACCTGGCGCCGCTCGAAATCCATGATGCCCTTGCGCAGTGCGCGATATGCGGCCATCTGGTCGGTCGCGTTGATCGTCACCGAGACGTTCAGGCCGCGGGTGTAGGCGCTGTCGCCGTACTGGCTGAACATCAGCTGGCGCGCCGCTTCGGCGACGTACTCGGCGTGCACGACGACATCCGTCGGCGCGCGGTATTTCAGCTGCTGTGCGCGGGCCGCATCGCGCTGCTCGGCGGTGATGAAGCCGTTTTCCAGCATGCGGTCGAGCACGTAGTACTCGCGCTGCGTGGCGCGCTTCGGGTTGACGATCGGGTTGTAGGCGGATGGCGCCTTGGGCAGGCCGGCGAGCATCGCCGCTTCCGCGACGGTCAGCTCCTGCAGCGGCTTGCCGAAGTAGATCTCGCTCGCCGCCGCGAAGCCGTAGGCGCGCTGGCCCAGGTAGATCTGGTTCATGTAGGCCTCGAGGATTTGCTCCTTCGAGAGCTGGCGCTCGATCTTCAGCGACAGCAGGATCTCGTAGATCTTGCGCGTGAAGGTCTTCTCGGTCGACAGGTAGAAGTTGCGCGCCACCTGCATCGTGATCGTCGACGCGCCCTGGCTACGCAGCTCGCCGAACTGCGCCAGCCCGGCACGGATCACGCCCAGGTAATCGACGCCGCCGTGTTGGTAGAAACGCGCATCCTCGGCCGCGAGAATCGCGTCCTGCATGACCTTGGGCGTCTGCGCGATCGGCAGATAGCTGCGCCGCTCCTCGCCGTATTCGCCCAGCAGCACGCCATCGGACGAAAACACCCGCATCGGCAGCTTGGGCCGGTAATCGGTGAGGCTGCTGATCTCGGGCAGGTTCGGGTAGGCGACGGCCAGCGCGATCGCGACCAGGGCCAGCAGCGCCAGCGCTCCTGCCAGCAAGAGGCCGAACAACCAGCCGGCACTGCGGAGAATCCAGCGGCCCCAGGAGGGGGAGGCAGACGAAGGGGAAGGCTTGTTCGGGGGCGCGCGGCGCGAAGGCGGACGCTCGGATTCGCTCATGGGACTCCAGCGGGTTCAAGCCCGATTATAGAAACCTCCCCCTTCTTGGGCGCCTGAAACGTGAACTGCGCCGCAGATTGCCGCGTGCCCGCTCAGGGTCTCCCCGAAAGCGGCCGGCAAAGCGCGTGAAGTACGTCGGAGTTTCGCAACTGGCGCCGTTTCACGAGGGCGAAACCTGCTCCGTTGTCAATGGCTTTGCTGCTAGCATTCAAGTAACTTCTTAACAAGCCAGTACCCCATTGTTGGGGGGTCAGCGGGAGACGGCAACGTGAGTTTTGTCGACGTGCTTTTCGGCCGAAAACACCCCGCGATGATCGGGTTGGACATCAGCTCGTCCAGCGTGAAGCTGGTTGAGCTGGCGCAAAGCGGCAGCGGTGAATTCGTGCTCGAACGCTTTGCCTCCGAGAGTTTCGAGAAGGGCTGGATCACCGACGGTCAGATCGAGAAGTTCGACGAAGTGGCCGAGGCGGTGCGCCGCGTCGTGACCAAGAGCGGCACCAAGACCAAGCAGGTGGTGATGGCGATGCCGCAGTCCGCGGTGATCACGAAGAAGATCATGCTGCCGGCCGGCCTGCGCGAGGAAGAGCTCGAGCTCCAGGTCGAATCCGAGGCCAACCAGTACATCCCGTTCTCGCTCGATGAAGTCAGTCTCGACTTCTGCGTGATCGGGCCGAGCCCGACCTCGTTCGGCGACGTCGAGGTGCTGATCGCCGCCTCGCGCAAGGACAGGGTGCAGGACCGCCAGGGCCTGGCCGAAGCCGCCGGGCTGAAGCCGGTGGTGCTCGACATTGAATCGCATGCCTCGCGCCTGGCGATGAGCCGCGTCATCGCGGCGCTGCCGAACGAAGGCAAGGATGCGCTGGTCGCGCTGTTCGAGATCGGCGCCGACACGACCAGCCTCAAGGTGCTGCGTGACGAGGAGATGCTCTACGACCGGGACCAGGCCTTCGGCGGCTCGCAGCTGACGCAGCTGATCTCGCGCCAGTACGGCTTTTCGTTCGAAGAGGCCGAGCAGAAGAAGCTGGCCGGCGACCTGCCGGAAGACTACGAGGCCTCGATCCTCAGCCCGTTCGTCGACAGCCTCTCGCAGGAGATCGGCCGTGCCTTGCAGTACTTCTTCACCAGCACGCCGCATCACAAGGTGCACTACGTGATGCTGGCCGGCGGCACGGCGACCTTGCCCGGGCTGAAGGACCGTGTCACCGAGCTGACCGGCTTCGCCTCGATGGTCGTCAACCCGTTCGACAACATGCGGCTCGGCTCCTCGGTGCGCGAAAGCAAGCTGCGGCGTGAAGCGCCGTCGTACCTCACCGCATGCGGCCTGGCGATGCGGAGGTTCCTGCAGTGATCCTGATCAATCTACTACCGCACCGACAGGAAAAGAGACAACGCCGAAAGATCGCCTTCTTCGTCGGCCTGGGTGTCTCGGCGGTGGCCGGACTGGTCGTCGTCGGCGTCTGGTATCTGGTGCTGCAGCAGATGACCGACTCGCAGCAGCAGCGCAATCAGTACCTGTCGGGCGAGATCGCCAAGCTGGAAAACCAGATCAAGGACATCGCTGCCCTGAAGGCGGAGATCGAGTCGCTGAAGGCGCGGCAGAAGGCGGTCGAGGATCTGCAGACCAACCGCAACATCCCGGTGCACCTGCTCAACGACCTGGTCAAGCAGACGCCCGAAGGCATCTACCTGACCTCGATCAAGCAGGCGGATCGCATCGTCAGCGTCACCGGCATCGCGCAGACCAATGAGCGCGTTTCCGAATTCCTGCGCAACACCGCCTACAACGCCCAATGGCTGGAGCGGCCGGAGCTGATCGAGATCAAGGCGGCTTCGGTGACCACCGCCGGGCGCGAGCAGCGCCGGCTTTTCGATTTCTCGATGAAGCTCAGCATCAAGTCGCCACCGGAGGCCAAGGCCGCCGCGCCCGCCGCCTCGGCCGCAGCCGCGCGCAAGTCCTGAGGAAGCGTCGATGGCAACAAGCACCTCCAAATCCGCCGGAGTCGACCTGAATGCGATGGTCGAAGCGGCCGCCTCGCAGTTCCGCGGGCTCAATCCCTCCGAACCCGGCCAGTGGCCGGTGCTGCCGAAGTCGGCCGCCTGGCTGGCGCTGGCCCTTGCGATGATCGTGCTCGGCTGGTTCGGGCTGCTGTCGGGCGCCGACGAGACGCTCGAAGCCGAGCGTTCGAAGGAGCCGGCGCTGAAGCAGGACTACCGGCTGAAGCTGGCACAGGCCATCAACCTGCCCGAGTTGAAAAAGCAGAAGGCGCAGGTCGAGGAGTACGTGACCCAGCTCGAAAAACAATTGCCCGGCAAGGCCGAAATGGACGCGCTGCTGTCCGATATCAATCAGGCCGGACTCGGCCGCGGACTGCAATTCGAGCTGTTCCGTCCGGGCCAGATCGTCGTCAAGGATTACTACGCCGAATTGCCGATCTCGATTCGAGTCAGCGGCCGCTATCACGATATCGGTTCCTTCGCTGCCGATATCGCCAATCTGTCGCGCATCGTGACCTTGCACGACTTGAGCATCGGTGCGGTCAACGTCAAGGATGCGCCGAACACGCTGGCAATGGACGCCACCGCGCGGACCTATCGCTATCTCGATCCGACCGAAGTCGCTGCGCAGAAGTCGGCCGCCAAGAAGCCCGGAGCCAAGCCATGATGCAGCGCTTCGCCCGAAGGACGGGTCTGCTGGCGATCTCCGCGTCGCTGCTGGTTCTGGCCGCCTGCAGCGCGGATCAGGAAGAGCTGCAGCAATGGATGGATCAACAGCGCCGCGAGGTGCGGCCGAGCATCGAGCCGCTGTCGCCGCCGAAGAAGTTCGATCCGCAACCCTACGTGATGAACGACGGCGTCGATCCCTTCAGCGCGCAGAAGCTCTCGGTCGCGATCAAGCAGGAGACGCGGCAGCAGAGTTCGCTGCTCGCCTCCGAGCTGAACCGGCGCAAGGAGCCGCTCGAGGCGTATCCACTCGACAGCATGGCGATGGTCGGCAGCCTGGCCAAGGCAGGCAAGCCGTATGCGCTGCTGAAGGTGGACAACCTGCTGTACCAGGTCAAGCCGGGCGACTACCTCGGGCAGAACTACGGAAAGATCATGCAGATCACCGAGACCGACATCACGCTGCGCGAGATCGTTCAGGACGCGACAGGCGAGTGGATCGAGCGCAACAGCACGCTCCAGCTTCAGGACAAGGGGCGTTGAGGACCATGCAGGAGAACCAATCGATGAGCAAGTGGAGGGCATGCGGCCTGGCGTTCGCGCTGTTGTGCGGCACCGCATTGCAGGCCGTGGCGGAGCCGGTGATCCAGTCGGTCAGCAGTTCGCAGCAAGCGGGCGGGCAGGTGATTCGCATCGAACTCACAGAATCGCTCCCGGCCGTGCCGCAGGGCTTCGCGGTGCAGACGCCGCCGCGCATCGCGCTCGATCTGCCGGGTGTCAGCAGCTCGCTCGGCAAGCCCAGCGTGGAGATCAACCAGGGCAACATCCGCTCGGTCAACGTCGTGCAGGGCGGCGACCGGACGCGGGTCGTGCTGAACCTGAAGCAGCCGGGCACCTACCGGGCCGAACTGCAGGGCAAGGCGCTGATCATCGTGCTCGATGACGGCGGTGCGGCCCAGGCCGCGGCCCCCGTCCCGGCATCGGCCGCCTCGGGCGCGCCTCAGCCCCCAGCCGCCCCGGTGCACTTCGCCGAGAGCCTGAACAAGGGCCAGCTGCCGCTGCAGAACATCGACTTCCGTCGTGGGCAGGATGGTGCCGGCCGTGTCGTCGTCGACCTGGCGAACAACCAGGTGGGCGTCGACATCAAGCAGCAGGGTCAGAGCCTGGTGTTGGAATTCCTCAAGTCTTCGTTGCCGGACAGCCTGCGCAAGCGGCTCGACGTGACCGACTTCGGCACGCCGGTGCAAAGCATCTCGACCTTCCAATCCGGCGATCGAGTGCGCATGGTGGTCGAGCCGCGCGGCGCCTGGGAGCACTCGGCCTATCAGAGCGACAACCAGTTCGTGCTGGAGGTGCGGCCGCAGAAGGTCGACCCGAACAAGCTGACGCAAGGCCCGGGCTTTGCCGGCGAGAAGCTCTCGCTGAACTTCCAGAGCATCGACGTGCGCGCCCTGCTGCAGGTGATCGCCGACTTCACGAACTTCAATGTCGTGACCAGCGATACCGTGACCGGCAGCGTGACCTTGCGGCTGAAGGACGTGCCCTGGGACCAGGCGCTGGACATCATCATGCAGGCCAAGGGCCTGGGCCTGCGCAAGAACGGCAACGTGATCCTGATCGCCCCGAAGGATGAGCTGGCGGCCAAGGAGAAGGCCGATCTCGAGTCGAAGCGGCAGATCGCGGATCTGGAGCCGGTGCGCACCCAGTCGTTCCAGCTCAACTACAC
>Ga0105239_10001535_pt1 | contig 30515 bp, 29 predicted proteins | sample KBSC44metaG_FD_92761 | JGI IMG/M metagenome (GOLD analysis project Ga0105239, IMG submission 92761) | Corn rhizosphere microbial communities from Kellogg Biological Station, Michigan, USA - KBS C4-4 metaG | ecosystem: Host-associated > Plants > Roots > Rhizosphere > Soil | place: Michigan, USA...
CGACCATCTGTCGACCCAGCTGGCCGACCGGCTCGACTCGAGACGGACCCTGCGCCAGCGGCTGCGGCGGCTTCGCGACGAACGTCTCCGGCAGGTCGCGGCGTACCCGTTCGTCGCCGACGGCCACGACGTCCGCCGGGTGTCCGCCTGGGCCGGGCTCACGGCGTACCTCGAGCAGCGGTTCGGCGCGTGGGCGTTCGAGGGCGGGACGGCGGCGCTGCTCCAGGCTCTGGTGCGCCGGACCGGGACGCGGGGGGTGGCCGTCGTGCACGGGAGGGCTCGCGATGTGATCGTCCGCGACGGCCGGGCCGCCGGCGTCGCGACCACGGTCGGCGATCTCGACGCGGACGTGGTGGTGTGCGCCGTCGACCCGCGGCGGCTGCCCGCCCTCGCCGAGTACGTGCTCCGCACGATGCCCGCGATCCCGGCGGCGACGACCTACGTCGGGCTCGAGGGCGACGCGCGCGACCTTCCGCACGAGCTGGTGGTGCACGGCGACCCGATGCTGGTCCTGCGCACCCGCGGCCGGGCGCCCCAGGGTCGCCACGCCTGGACGATCCAGTGGCGGGGCCGCCGCGACGAGGATCCCCTCGCGGCTCTGGCGCGGCACGGGCTCGACGTCCGCGAGCAGACGGTGACCCGGGTCGACCTGTCTGCGCGCGAGCTGGTCGAGCGGTGGGGCGGCACGCCGCTCGGTGTGGCGTGGCAGGGGCGCGGAACGGTCCGGCAGCGGCTCGGTCCGCGCACACCGGTGCCCGGGGTGTACGCCGCGGGAGCCCACGCGACACCGGGTTCGGGTCTGCCGTACGTCGGACTGTCGGCCGCGCTGGTCGCCCAGGTCGTCGGCAGGGCGTGACCGGCTGCTAGCGCAGCTGGAAGGTCACGGTCACCGAGGAAGTCACCGCCAGCTCACCCGGCTCCAGCGCGACCGCGTCGAGCGACGCCTTCATCGCCCGGCCCACCGGCGGGTCGGCGTACGCACCCTCCATGACCGCCTGCGGATCCCCGAGCTCGGAGCCGGCGAGTCCGGCCAGGTGGGTGCCGCGATCGACGGCGTCGGCGTACGCCGCCTCGCGGGCGGCGGTCTCGGCCGGGGCGCGGTCGGTCACCTCCAGCGAGACGCCCTCGATCTGCAGGCGCTCGCCGACCGCCTGCACCAGGGCGCCCAGCAGGGCACCGGCGGTGTCGATGTCCTGGCACGTCATCGTCAGGGAGTGCCGGGCCTCGTACCCGGTCGGCGTCCCCCGCTGGTCGTGGGTCGGCCAGATCTGCACGGCCGTGGACCCGATCCGCTCGGGCGTGGTGTGCTCGCGGCCGGTCGCGACCGCCTGTCGAGCGGCACTGTCGGCGCCCGCGAGCGCGTCGGCGACGCCGGCCGCACGATGCACCGCCGCCACCCGGACGACCGCGGAGTCGGGGACGACCCGGGCCTCGCCGTGCCCGGTGACCGTGACGGTGCGCATGGGGCCATCCTGCCCGAGGGGGCGACGCTCCGCGTCAGACCGGGATCTTGAGGGCGGCGAAGATCTCCCGCGTCGCCTTGGAGCGGTTGAGCGTGTAGAAGTGCAGCCCGGGCGCCCCGGCCTCGAGCAGCTGTTCACAGAGCTCGGTGGCGATCCGGATGCCCTCGGCCCGGAGCGCGGCCGGGTCGTCCTCGAGCGGCAGGATCCGGGCCAGCGTCTCGGCCGGCATCTCGCGCCCGGACAGGCGCACCATCGTCCGCATCGAGCTGAGGTTCAGGATCGGCATGATGCCCGGGACGATCGGGAAGTCCGCGCCGACGTCGACGGCACGGCGTACCAGGCCGGTGTAGTCGGAGGCGCGGAGCACCATCTCGGTGATCGCGAACTCGGCGCCGGCGTCGTACTTGGCCCTCAGCACCCGGGCGTCGTGCTCGAGGTTCGGCGCGTCGCGGTGGCCCTCGGGGAACGCCGCCACGCCGACGGACAGGTCACCGCTGGCCTGGAGGAAGGCAACCAGGTCCGAGGCGTACTCGAGTCCCCCCGGGGTCGACGCCCACGGCCTGCCCGGTCCGCCGGGCGGGTCACCGCGGAGGGCGAGCACGTTGCGGATGCCTGCCCGCCGGAGGTCGTCGACGATCGCCGCGAGCTCCTCGGTCGTGTGTCCGACGCAGGTGAGGTGAGCCATCGGGAGCATCGACGTGTCGTGGGCGATGCGTCTGGTGATCGCCACGGTGCGCTCGCGGGTGCCGCCGCCCGCGCCGTACGTCACGGAGACGAAGGTGGGCCGCAGCGCCTCGAGCTCGCTGATCGAGCGCCACAGCACCTCTTCGCCCTCGGCGTCCTTGGGCGGGAAGAACTCGAACGAGAACGAGGGCTCCCCGCTGCGCAGCAGCCGGCCGATGGCCGAGGGGTCGGGCATGCGTGTGAGTGTAGGGAGCGAGGTCGTGTGACCGGGGTCGCGTCCATGCCGGTGGCCGGGCACGGCCGCCGCCGGACCGCCTCCTAGGCTCGCCCCGTGACCGACACCGCACCAGCGTGGGACCAGGCCGTGTTCCGTGCCCGGGTGCAGGCGGCCCTCGACGACTTCCTGGCCGAGCAGGCCGAACGGCTCGCTCCGCTCGGCGACGACGCGGGCCGGCTGCTCGGCGAGGCCCGGGCGTCGGTGTCCGGCGGCAAGCGGTTCCGCGCGGCGTTCTGCTACTGGGGGTTCCACGCGGTCGCGGGCACGTCGTACGACGACTCCGAGGAGGAGGCGCTGGTCCGGGCGTGCGCGTCGCTCGAGCTGCTCCATGCCAGCGCACTGGTGCACGACGACTACATGGACGCCTCCGACACCCGGCGTGGCCGGCCGGCGACGCACCGCGGCTTCTCGGCCGAGCACCGCGCCGACGGGTGGCGGGGTGACCCCGAGCAGTACGGCGCGTCCGCGGCGATCCTGCTCGGCGACCTGCTGCTGAGCTGGTCCGACGAGCTGCTCCGCCGGTGCGGGTTGCCGCTGGACCGGGTGGTGGCGGCGCTCGACGTCTTCGACCGATGCCGGTCGGAGGTGATCACCGGGCAGTTCCTCGACGTATCGGTGCAGGCGCGAGGTGTCGCCGACGTCAACGCAGCGATGACGGTGCTGCGCTACAAGTCCGCGAAGTACTCCGTCGAGCGGCCGCTGCACATCGGCGCCACCCTGGCCGGCGGCCGCGAGGAGCAGCTCCGGCTGCTCAGTGCGTTCGGGCTGCCGCTCGGCGAGGCCTTCCAGCTGCGCGACGACCTGCTCGGTGTGTACGGCGACCCGTCCGCGACCGGGAAGCCGGCCGGCGACGACCTGGTCGAGGGCAAGCGGACCGTTCTCGTGGCTCTCGCCCTGGACGGCGCCCCGACCCACGACGCCGCGCGGCTGGATGCCGCGCTGGGCTCGGCGCTGTCGGCGGACGAGGTGACCGAGCTGCGTGGGATCATCGACGCCTCGGGCGCGCATCGGCAGGTCGAGCGCGTGATCGTCGAGCTGACCGGCAAGGCCACGGAAGCACTCAGCCGGGCCGACCTCGACCCGCACGCCCGCGACGTACTCCTCGAGCTCGCCACCGCGGCCGCCCACCGCCTCGTCTGATCGCCGACCCGTCCAGAATCCGGGGTTGAACCGGCTGGAAAACTTGGTTGAGCCGTCCCATATCCAGGCTCGAGCCGCCACTCGCCCGGGATATGAGCCGGGTCGACGTCGGATTCGAGACGGTTCAGGCCAGGATTTGGGACGGCTCAACCGTCAGTCGAGGGAGGGGACGCCGTCGACGGAGGGGCCGTCGCCGCGGAGGAGTACGGCGAAGCGGCCACCCTTGTCGGCGTTGACGCGCCCACCCAGCACCGAGAGGGCGACCGAGAAGGCGCGATGGTCCTCACGGGCCAGCGGACCCCAGCCGTCCCAGAGCAGGACCCACCCCTCGCTGTCGCCCGCGGTGATGTCGCCGAGACAGTCGGCGAGGGCGTCGAAGTTCTGGCCGTAGTAGTCCGGGAAGTGCAGCGCCTTCCCGACCGCCTCGAGGAACTCGGCCTTGGTCGTGTGCTGCCAGCCGTCGACCTCGGCGAAGCGCCAGCCGGCGTGCTCGACGGTGTGGCGCACGTCCTCGACCGGGAAGTGGCCGTGCCATCGGTAGATCCCCGGCTCGACGTGGTGGGCCAGGAGTCCGGCCAGTCCGCTCATGGAGAGATCCTCTCGAACGTTCGGTAGTGGTCGTCGGTCCAGTACAGCTCTCCCCCGGAGCCTTCGATGATCCGCCGGGCGCCGCGGTCACTCGCACCCGGGGTGGGCACGGTGTACTCGTGGTAATAGCCCGAAGACTCCGCGGGGAGCAACCCCTCACGGTTCTCGAACACGACTCCGTCGCGGTCGTACGGGAACGGACCTCCCGCCTCGATCAGCGCCACCGTGTCGGCGGCTTCGGTCGGAAGCTGCGCCAGAGCGACGCGCGGCAGGTCCGTCGGATCGGCGTCCCCGTCGCGGCCGCCACCGGAGAACCCGCCCTGGTTGAGCGCCCAGGTGAGGATCGCCAGGGCCAGGACGGCGACGAGTCCGAGCCACATCCGGCCACGGGCCGGCGTGGGTTCAGAGGCCCATGGCCTGCGCACGCCGTTTCACCTCGGAGCCGCGGTTCTCACGGAGCGCGTCGATCGGCCGGCCGGGCAGGTCGTCGTCGGTGAACAGCCAGACGATGCACTCGCGGTCGTCGTACCCGCCGTCGTGCAGGACCGTGAGCAGTCCCGGCAGCCCCTTCACCACCAGCCCGTCGTCGAGGAACGCGGCCGGGACGCGCGGCCCGGCACCGGGGATCGGTACGGCGGCGGCCAGCTCGTGGTCCTTGATCATCGTGCGCACCTTGGCCTCGGTCACCCCGAGCAGGCGCGCGGCCTGGCCCCAGTCGAGCCACTCGTCGACGAGGCGTGAGAGATCGGCATCGGCCAGCGACGTCATGGCACAACTGTGGCACCTGACCTGGGGGTACGGCGCGCCGGGGCGCGATGAATGGGGTCCCGGCGACCCGATCCGTAGGATGGGCGGACCCGATCACTTCCCCGACCGGGTGTACGGAGGGTCGACGTGGAGACAGACACGCGCGCCCACGGGGGCGGCGCCACTGTTGCCGACCCCGTGACCGGGCATCTCCTCGACGGCCGCTACCGGATCGGCCGGCGCATCGCCCGAGGCGGCATGGCCAGCGTGTACGAGGCCCTCGACACCCGGCTCGACCGCACCTGCGCGATCAAGATCATGCATCACGGCCTCGGCGACGACGTGGCGTTCGCCGACCGCTTCAAGCGCGAGGCCCGGGCGGCCGCCCGCCTCAACCACCCGAACGTCGTCAACGTCTTCGACCAGGGTGACGACCCCGAGATCGACGGCGGCACGCTCTACCTGGTCATGGAGCTGGTCCCCGGACACACGCTGCGCGACGTGATCCGCGACGACGCACCGATGCCGGCCGCCAAGGCCCTGGCGATCATGGAGCCGGTCGTCTCGGCGCTCGCCGCCGCCCACCGGTCCGGGCTCATCCACCGCGACATCAAGCCGGAGAACGTGCTGATCGCCGACGAGGAGTCGAGCGGGCGGGTCAAGGTCGCCGACTTCGGCCTCGCCAAGGCGGTCAGCGCCGACACCCAGCACACCGCGACCGGCGGCGTCATCATCGGCACCGTCTCCTACCTGGCACCGGAGCTCGTGGTCGACGGCACCAGCGACGCGCGCGCCGACGTGTACGCCGCGGGGGTGGTCCTCTACGAGCTGCTCACCGGCGAGAAGCCCCACGCCGGCGAGTCCCCGATCGCGATCGCCTACAAGCACGTCCACGAGGACGTCCCGCCACCGTCGCGCCTCGCCCCCGGTGTGCCGCCGTACGTCGACGCGCTCGTCGCCCGCGCCACCGCGCGCGACCGCGCCCAGCGCCCGGCCGACGCCGGGGTGCTGCTCCACCAGCTCCACCGCGTCTCGCAGGCCCTGGCCGGCGGGGTCCGTGACGACGAGGAGCTCACCGCCGACCTCGCTCTGCCGGCCCCGAAGGCCGAGCCCTCCGAGCCGGTCACCGACGACACCAACGCCTTCGAGATCCTGCCGATCGCCGAACCGTTCGAGGCAGCCGGCCCAGCTGCCCCGCCGGTCTTCGAGCCGCAATCTCTCGCCGTACCGCCGAGCGAGCCGCCGGTGCGCATGCTGACCCATCCCGCAGGACCCCGCCGGTCGCGACGCGGGCCCGTGCTCCTCGCCGTCGCGCTGGCGATCGCCGTGGCCGCCGGACTCGGGGCGTACTGGTTCGGCTGGGCGCGCTACACCGCGACCCCCGGCGTCATCGGGCTCACCCAACATGCCGCCACGGTCAAGCTCGACCACGCCGGGCTCGACGTGAAGATCGGCGACCCGTCGTACTCCGAGGACGTCCCCGAGGGCCGCGTCGTCGGCACCGACCCGGCACCCGGCGCGCGCGTGCTCGACCACGGGACGGTCACTCTGAGCATCTCGCTCGGCAAGGAGCGCTACGCCGTCCCGAAGGTCGCCCGGATGACCGTCGACCAGGCTCAGGACGCGCTGCTCCGCCAGCACCTGACCTACGGCCGGTCGTTCCTGCGCTACGACGACTCGGCGCCTCAAGGCATGGTCCTCGGCAGCAACCCCGCGGCCGGACATCGCGAGCCGCGCGGGTTCCAGGTCGACCTGGTCGTGAGCCGCGGACCACGCCCGATCCATGTCCGCGACTGGACCGGCCGGAGCGCCGACCGCGCCGTACGCGTGATGCGGGCCCAGGGCCTGCAGGTCGACACCGGCGACCAGCAGTTCTCCGACTCGGTGCCACGGGGACACGTCATCGCCCAGGACCCGGTCGCCGGCCGCGTCGTCCATCGCGGCGACACGGTGTCGCTGACCGTCTCGAAGGGGCCCGAGCTGGTCCAGATCCCGGGCAACCTGCGGGCGATGGGCGTCGATGCCGCCACCGCGCTGCTCGAGGGACTCGGATTCCAGGTCAAGGTCGAGCGCTCCGACATCTACCTCGGCCTCGGGTACGTCGCGGACTCCGATCCCAGCCCCGGCTCGATGGCCCGCAAGGGCAGCACCGTCGTCCTGAAGATCGTCTGATCCCCGACGTGCCCTAGCGTGGGGCGGGTGCCCGCGGAGTCTCGTCGCCTGACACTGCTCGCGACGGCGGCTCTGCTGGCGGTGACGGCGTGCTGGGGCTCGACGTTCTTCCTGATCCACGACCTGCTCGAACGGGTGCCGACGCTGGACTTCCTGGCGGTCCGGTTCGCGATCGCGAGCGTCACCCTGATCCTCCTCGCGCCCAAGGCCCTGGGCCGGCTCACCCGCGAGTCGCGGCGACATGCGGTCGTGCTCGGCTGCCTGTACGGCGTCGCCCAGATCCTGCAGACCGCCGGCCTCGCGCAGACCCCCGCCAGCGTCTCCGGGTTCATCACCGGCATGTACGTCGTGGCCACGCCGGTCTTCGCGGCGCTGATCCTGCGCACCCGGATCGGCGCGCTCACCTGGGTCGCCGTGGGGCTGGCCATGGCCGGGCTGGGCGTCCTCACCCTCAGCGGCTTCTCGGTCGGGTACGGCGAGGCGCTGATCTTCGTCGCGGCGATGATCTACGCGCTGCACATCGTCGGGCTCGGCGCCTGGTCGGACGCTCGGCAGGCGCTGGGGATGGCGATCGTGCAGCTGATCGTGATCACCGTGATCTGCCTGGTCTGCACCGCCCCGAACGGGCTCGTGCTCCCCGACCGCACCAGTGACTGGCTCAGCATCGTCTACATGGCGGTCTTCGCCGGGGCGGGCGCGATGATCGGGCAGACCTGGGCCCAGGCCCACCTCCCGCCGACCAGGGCGGCGATCATCATGAGCATGGAGCCCGTCTTCGCGGCGCTCTTCGCGGTGCTGCTCGGCGGTGAGAGCGCCACCGTCCGGATGGTCTTCGGCGGGCTGCTGGTGCTCGCCGCGATGCTGATCGCCGAGCTCGCACCCCGGCGCAAGGTGGAGGCCGAGGTCACCCATCTGACCGTCTGAGGGCCGGCCGGGGCTGGGGCCGGACCCCGGTCTCCACCTAGATTGAGCGCATGGACGGCCAGACCGAGCGCTGCGCCCACTGCGGCACCCCGTCCACCGACGGCGGGCGGTTCTGCATCAACTGCGGCGCGGAGCTCGGCACCGAGCCCACCAACCCGCGGATCTTCCCGTCGGCCACCGACACCGCCGAACGGTCCTACGACGTCCCGGCACCGCTGTACGCCGCTCCCCCTGTGTCGCCCGGCCCGGCGGCACCCTCCTCCGCCTCCGGTCCGGCCCCGGGCCCGACACACCTGGCACCGAGCTCCCACCCCCGCCGGCCGGGACCGGGCCCCGGCCTGTGGGTCGCGGTCGCGGTCGCCATGGTCGTGGTGCTGTTGCTCGGGGGCTTCCTGCTGTTCCACGGCAGCGGCGGTGGCGGTGGTGCCAGCTCGACGGCGACTCCCCCGATCGTGCCGAAGACCCATTCCTCACCCAGCTCGCAGACCACCGAGTCCTCGCCCGCTGCACCCTCGTCGTCCCCCTCCGTGCAGGTGACCGGCCCGCCGACGAACGTCGCCGGGTTCGCCCAGGCCTCCGCGCCCACCCATGCACCCGCGGGCCTCGACTTCGGCGGCCGTCCGGTCACCTACGTCGCGGCCAACATGGTCGACGGCCGCAACGACACCTGCTGGCGCACACCCGGCGACGCGACCGGCACGGTGCTGTCCTTCCGGCTGGACCAGCCGACCCGGCTCAGCCGGGTCGGGCTCGTCAACGGCTACGCCAAGATCGCCTACGCCAACGGGCGTCCCTACGACTGGTACCAGGGCAACCGCCGCGTCCTGTCCGTCGAGTGGATCTTCGACGACGGCAGCCGCATCACCCAGCAGCTCGGCGACGACCGCGACATGCAGCAGACGGCGATCCATCCGGTGACGACCAGCACGGTCAAGCTCCGGATCACGTCGGTCTCCCCGCCGGGCAAGGGCCGCGCCGCCCGCGACGACACCGCGATCAGCGAGGTGCTGCTGCTCGGCCGGACCGGCTGACCCTCAGAGCTTCGACAGCACCACGGCCGCGGCCTCGGCGTCCTGTCGGCTCACGTCGAGGTGGGTGACCATCCGGACCGCGGTCGGCCCGACCGGCGCGACCAGCACGCCACCCTCGAGTGCGCCGGCGACGAACGCGGCGGCGTCGCCACGCGGAACGACGACGATGTTGGTCTCGACGGTCTCCGGGTCGAGCCCGCACGCCTCGGCCAGCAGCCGGGCGTTCGCGTGGTCGTCGGCGAGCCGGTCGACGTGGTGGTCCAGCGCATGCAGCCCGGCAGCGGCCAGGATGCCGACCTGCCGCATCCCGCCGCCCATCCGCTTGCGACGTACGCGTGCCTCGGCGATGGCCTCCGCGGTGCCGACGACCAGCGAGCCGACCGGCGCCCCGAGTCCCTTGGACAGGCACACCGAGACCACGTCCGCGCAGGCGCCGTACGACGCGAACGGGACACCGGTCGCGACATGCGCGTTCCACAGCCGGGCACCGTCGAGGTGGACGCCGATGCCCACAGAGGTCGCGTAGGCGCGGAGCGCCTCGAGGTCCGCGAGCGGGAGGATCGTGCCGCCGGCGAAGTTGTGGGTGTTCTCGACCGAGACCGCGGCCGTGCGGACGAAGAAGGGGCCCATGTCCGGGGCGTACATCGACTCGATCGCGGCCTGGTCGATCTGGCCGCGCGGGTCGCGCCAGGTGCGCATGGTCAGGCCCGTCAGCGCGCCGTGGGCGCCGAGCTCGGCGCGGGCGATGTGGGCGGACGCCTCGCAGAGCACCTCCTGCCCCGGCTGGACGAGGGACGCCACCGCCAGCACGTTGGCCATGGAGCCGGTCGGCGTGAAGAGCGCGTCCTCCTTGCCGAACATCGCGGCCACGCGCTGCTGGAGCTCGAAGACGGTGGGGTCCTCGCCGTACACGTCGTCGCCGACCTCGGCGTCCATCATCACCTTCCGCATCGCGTCGGTCGGGCGGGTGATCGTGTCGGAGCGCAGGTCGATGGTCACGACGACACGCTAGCCGCGGCGTCACCGGCGTCCTGCGCGGGCGTGACAATCGTCAGGGCGGATCGATGACGCGCGGCATCGGTGCCCGGGTGGTCGCGCCACTAGCGTCGACGCATGACCTCAGCCGACAACGTGATCGTGGCCGTCCTCGTCCTCGGGTTCATCCTGTGGCGGCAGCTGCGGCCCCGCGCGGTGCGCGAGGACAGCCCGTTCCGGCTGATGCTCGTGCTCGGCGTCGTCGGCGTGGCCGACGTGGCCGGCTTCGCCGACGGCCATCACGTCACCGGTGCCGCGTGGACCCTGCTGGCCGCGAGCCTGATGGTCGGTGCGGTCCTCGGCGTGATGCGCGGAGCGTCCGTGCGCATCTGGCGGCGGGACGGCGTGCTGGTGCGCCAGGGCGGCGCCGTCACGGTCGCGCTCTGGGTGGCCGGACTCGGTGTCCACGTGCTGGTCGACGTGGTCATCCACGGCGTGGACCGGTCCGCCGCCGGCATCGGGACCGACGCGATCCTGCTGTACCTCGCGGTGGCGCTGGCCGCGCAGCGCCTCGTGACCCTGACCCGGGCGCAGCACCTCGCCGCAGCCGCAGCCTGACCGCCGCCTCAGTCGAGGTGGTGCAGCCGGTCCCACAGCTGCGACCACGGCAGGTGGGGATCGGTGCAGACCGCCACCGGCAGCCCCTGCTCCTCGTTGTCGACGTCGACCTGGTCGTCGAGCCGGGCCACCACGCGACAGGTGAACAGCGTGCGCGCGAGGTCGTACTCGCCGCCCACGAAGACGACCGTGGTGGTGTCGTCGGGCGGCCGGGCCTGGTCGTAGAGGGCGTTCTGCGCGCTGAAGACCGGGACGTCCGGGCGGTCGCGGTGAACGGCACCCGCCTCGCCGTAGTTGGAGGTGACCACCACGGCGTGCGAGTGGTCCGGCAGGTCGTCGTACGGCGCGGTCATCTGGTCGACGTACGCGGGCCAGCCGATGGAGTCCTGGGCCAGCAGGTTCACGTCCGGGACGGGGGTCGCGCCGACGCTCCCCACCGGGATGATCGGCAGGCCGAGGACGAGCGAGACCGCGCCGTTGAGCGCGAACAGGCCGGCCCACACCCGGCCGAGCCGGTGCTCCATCGCCACCACTCCGGCGGCGAACGGGATCGGCAGGATGAACACCGGGTAGTGCGGCTGGGCACCGGAGACGAAGGTGAACAGCACGACCACGACGACCACGACCACGAAGAAGCGGACGCGGGGGTCGCGCCACATCGCGCGCAGCCCGGCGACCCAGATCACGACCAGCGGCGGACCGAGCAGCACGAGCAGCAGGACCCACATGCTGATCCGCACGTCGCCGGCGTTGTTCTCGGCCAGCGCTCGCCCCATCCGCAGCTGCGGCAGGTCGTGGGTCAGCTGGTAGACCACGTTCGGTAGCCCGATCAGCAGCGCCAGCCCGGCGCCGCCCCACAGGTACGGTGAGGCGAGGCGCCGGCGCGGGCCGACCGTCGCCAGGCCGATCGCGATGCCGGCCAGCAGCACCAGCACCAGGAGCTTGTTGTACGTCGCGATCCCCGCCACCGCGCCGGCCACCAGCCACCAGCGCGGCTCGTCGCGCAGCTCGGCGCGGAGCACGCACACCGACACCAGACCCCAGGCCACCAGGTCGGGCGTCGACGTGAGCAGCACGTGGCCGAAGAGCAGGACCGCCGAGGTGGTGGCCATGCCCCAGGCGGTCCAGGCCTGCGCCTTCGCCCCTCCCCCGAGCTCGCGGGCGATCAGCGCCGTGATCAGGACGCAGCCGGCCCCGCACAGCGTGGCGGGCACCCGCAGCAGCCACGGGCCGCCGTCATAGGCGGACGCCAGCGCGTGGGCGATGAGCGGCGTGAGCGGCGGCTGGTCGACGTACCCCCAGGCCGGCCGGAGCATCGCGAAGTAGAGCTCGTCGCGGTCGAAGCCGTAGCCGTTGCTGAAGGCCGTCAGCACCACCACGACCACCACCACCGGTGGCAGCACGCGCCGCCAGGCGACGGGCGGCGGGGTCATCTCAGGCGGTGCGCAGCATCTCGGCGACGAGGAAGGCCAGCTCCAGGGACTGGACGCGGTTCAGCCGTGGGTCGCACACCGACTCGTAGCGGGTCGCCAGGTCGAGCTCGGCGACCTCCTCACCGCCCCCGACACACTCGGTCACGTCGTCCCCGGTGAGCTCGACGTGGATGCCGCCCGGCCAGGTGCCGAGCGAGCGGTGGACGTCGAAGAATCCCTGCACCTCCCCGATGACGTCCTCGAAGCGGCGGGTCTTGTAGCCGGTCGAGGTCTCGAAGGTGTTGCCGTGCATCGGGTCGCAGACCCAGGCCACCTCCAGCCCGGCGGCGGTGACCTTCTCGATCAGGGCGGGCAGCAGGTCGTTGATCCGGGCGGCACCCATCCGGGTGATGAACGTGAGCCGGCCGGCCTCGTTGTCGGGGTTGAGCCGGGCCGCGAGCGAGATCAGGTCGTCCGGCGTCGTGCGGGGGCCGACCTTGACGCCGAGGGGGTTGCGTACCCGGCTCAGCAGCTCGACGTGGGCGCCGTCCAGGTCGTTGGTGCGCTCGCCGATCCAGACGAAGTGGCCGGAGACGTCGTACGGGGTGCCGGTGCGGCTGTCGATCCGGGTGAGCGCGTGCTCGTACTCGAGGATCAGCGCCTCGTGGCAGGTGTGGAAGTCGACGCGGTGGAACTCGTCCGGGTCGGCGCCGATCGCGGACATGAACCGCATCGCCCGGTCGATCTCGTCGGCGACCTTCTCGTAGCGCTTGCCCACCGGGGAGTTCGAGACGAAGTCGGTGTTCCAGGTGTGCACCTGGCGCAGGTCGGCGTACCCACCGGTGACGAAGGCGCGCACGAGGTTCAGCGTCGACGCGCTCGAGTGGTAGGCCTCGATCAGCCGCTGGGGGTCGGGCACCCGCGCCTCGGGGGTGAAGTCGAACCCGTTGACGGCATCGCCGCGGTACGCCGGGAGGGTCACGCCCGCGCGGGTCTCGAGGTCGGAGGAGCGCGGCTTGGCGTACTGGCCGGCCAGCCGGCCGAGCTTCACCACGGGGACGGACGCGGCGTAGGTGAGCACGACGGCCATCTGCAGCAGCACCCGCAGCTTGTTCCGGACGTTGTCGGCGGTGGACCCGGCGAAGGTCTCGGCGCAGTCGCCGCCCTGGAGCAGGAACGCCTTGCCGTGCGCGACGTCGCCGAGCTTCGTCTTGAGCTCGTCGCACTCGCCGGCGAAGACCAGCGGCGGCAGCGTGCGCAGGCGAGCCACGGCCGCGTCGACCGCCGCGGCGTCCGGGTACGCCGGCTGCTGCGACGGACCCAGCGCGTGCAGGGACGCCAGGTCGGGTACGGCCGCCGCGGCGGAGCCGCCCAGCGCCGTGGCCTGCCCCGAGGAGGGGAGGGACGAGCCGTCTCGAAGGGTCACCGGTCAAGGGTACGGCGGGCGGCGCCACTCCCTGGCACCGCCGGCGTCTTCCGGACGTCGGCCGAGCTAGTGGAGCCGGGAGTCCAGCACCGAGAACACGGGCGCTCCGAGCCCGGTGACCATGTCGTATCCCGGGGTGTCCGCGTAGTGCCCGTTGGCGCCGACGACGATGTCGGTGAAGCCCGGGACGGGCGACGGGTTCGGCGTGGGCACACCGGACCGACCGGGGTTGACCTTGTCGTAGAGCCGGTACAGCCCGATCGAGGCCAGGCCGAGCCGGTTGTGGTGACCCGACTCGAGGCGCGCCCAGCCGCCCAGCATCAGCGGGGACGACAGGCTGGTGCCGCCGATGCCCTCCTTCTTCCCCTTCACCCAGACCGCGGCCGCCGTCGCGACGTTGGGGTCGGCATCGAGGGAGATGTCGGGCACGGCCCGACCGCCGGAGACCAGCCCGGCGTTGTAGCCGGGGTCGGAGTCGGCCGTCCACCAACCCGCGTTCTCGACCTCGCTGATGCCGCCGCCCGAGCCGACCCATCCGTACTCCATCGGGGTCCCGCCGAGCGGGTCCGCAGCCCGGCGGCCGGACCTGTCGACGACGAGACTCGTGCCGCCGACCGCGGTGACGTACGCCGACGAGGCCGGCCAGTTGGTTCCGGGCGGCTCGGTCGGGACGCCGACGCTGGCGCCGTACGCGCAGCCGGACCCGTTGTCACCGGACGACGCGAAGAGGGTCTGCCCCTGCATCGCGCCCTGGGTCAGCAGCTGGTCGGTGGCCAGCATCGAGCCGTCGAGGTAGGGGCCGACGTCACAGCCGCCGATGCTCGCCGACATGGCCCGTGCCCGGTTCTGCGACACGAAGGCCGCGAATGCCGGAACGATCGCGGAGTCGGTCAGGGACCCGACGGAGTAGAGGTAGAGCCGCTTGACGTGCGGGGCCATCGCGGTCGAGGTCTGGGTGTCCATGTCCCACTCGTCGAGCCCGGCCGCGTCGTGGCTCTGGGGGCCGACCTTCACCCGGGTGACCGGGACCCGCGGCAGGTGGTAGGTCCGCTCCGCCGTCCGCAGGTCGGCGACGACGTGCCGCATGCTGCCCTGGGTGAGGACGGCGATCGAGGTACGCCGACCGGCCGAGGTGTCGCCGGTCCGGTAGGTCCGTCGGAATCTCTTGGGGGGCAGCAGCAGGAAGGGGTCGGGACTGCCCGACGCCTGCGTGTGCCGTGCCGGGCGGGGGGTCGGCAGCTGGAACGTGTTCAGCCCGATCACGGCCGAGACGGTGCCGGCCAGCGCCGTGGGCACCCGCGCCACCGTGGTGTTGGCGAGGAAGGTCTGGCCGCTGACCCGGAACTGCGCCAGCGACGTGCCGAACGCGCGCTCCGCCTGGGCGGCGGTCGCGGTGGCGGTGACGAGCTGACGGTTGCCGGTGACGTGGAGGCCACGCATCCCTCGCGAGGCGAGGTAGTGACGCACCGCCGAGACCCGAGAGCCCGACGGGGCGTAGCGCGCGTTCCACTGGTGGGGGGTGAGGTAGTGGTGGTACGACGCGCTGCCGGGGGTGTACATCGCCCGCAACGCCCGCCGCTCGGCTGCCTGGTGCCGAGGCGTGAGGGCGATCGCGAGGTGCAGGCGGCGGCTCGCGGGGATCGGCGTGGCCAGCCGGGTGGCCCCGAGCCGCGCGGAGTCGAACGCCAGGGTGTGTGTGGCGCTCCACGTCACCGGAGCCGGGGCGGTCGCCGCGGATCCGGGTGGTGCCGTGAGCCCGAACGTCCCGAGCATGACGGTGGTGGACAGGAGGAGGACGCGTCGGGCGGTCGAGGTGCTCACGGCACGGTCAACGACGCAGCCACCGCGGCGTCACGGAATGCCGCGCCCCCGGGGCCGGTTGCCTCCGGCATGAGCGCAGCCAGACGAGTCGTCGCGGCGGGGTACGGCGGGCCGGAGAACCTGGTGGTCGAGGAGCTGCCTCTCCCCGAGCCGGGGCCGGGACAGGTCCGGGTGTCGGTGCGCGCCGCCGGCGTCAATCCCTACGACGCGAAGGTGTACGCCGTACCCGGCGACCCGTCGAGGCTGCCGATCCGGCTCGGCTTCGAGGCCGCGGGGACGGTCGACGCCGTTGGCCCCGAGGTGTCGGCCGCCGTGGGCGACGAGGTGATCGCGTTCCGGGCGAGCGGGGCCTACGCCAGCGATCTCGTGGTCGACCAGGGTGCGCTGACGCCGAAGCCGTCCTCCCTCGGCTGGGCCGAGTCGGCCGGGCTGATGCTGACCGGCGCGGCAGCGTGGCACGCCCTGGCGGCGACCGCGGTGGGTGAGGGCGACACGGTGCTCGTGCACGGGGCCACCGGCGGCGTCGGCCTGACGGCGGTGCAGCTGGCGCGACTGCGTGGGGCACGGGTGGTCGGGACGACCAACCCGCGGAACGACGACCTGCTGCGCGAGCTCGGGGTCGAGCCGGTCGCGTACGGCGAAGGGTTGCTCGACCGGGTGCGGGCCCTCGCGCCCGAGGGGGTCGACGTGGCGTTGGACCTGGTCGGCACCGACGAGGCGATGGACGTCTCGCTGGCGCTGGTCGGAGATCGATCGCGCCTCGTGTCGATCGCGAACTTCGCCCGGGCACCCCGTGAGGGCGTGAAGCTGCTGGGCAACGGCCCCGGCGCCGACCCGGGCACCGAGATCCGGGACGCGGCCCGGCCGGAGCTGGCCCGGCTCGCCGGCGACGGCTCGCTGCGCGTGCTCGTGGCGTCGACGTACCCCCTGGGCGAGGCGGCCGCGGCACACCGCCAGATCCTGACCGGCCACACCACGGGCAAGCTGGTGCTGCTGCCCTGAGCGCGCGGTGCGGGCCGTCGGCCCGCCGGCGTTCCGGCGAGATCAGCCGAAGAAGACCTGGGCCTCGGCGTACTCCGCCGCGGTGACCAGCTTGAGCTCGCCGGTGCCCTCGATGAGGGGGACGCGGACGATGTCGGTGCCGCGGAGGGCGACCATCTTCCCGAAGTCGTGCTCGGCGACGGCGTCGATGGCGTGCAGGCCGAAGCGCGTGGCGAGCCAGCGGTCGAACGCCGTGGGCGTGCCGCCACGCTGGACGTGACCCAGCACCACGGCCCGCGCCTCGGCGCCGGTGCGCTGCTCGATCTCGGCGGCCACCCGGTCGCCGATGCCACCCAGGCGCACGTGCCCGAACGAGTCGACGTCACCCGACACCAGGGTCATGTCGCCCCCCTCACGCGGCACCGCGCCCTCGGCCACGACGATGATCGGCGCGTACTTCGTCTCGAAGCGCGTCGTGACCAGGTCGCAGACCTCCTCGATGTCGAACGGCACCTCGGGGATCAGGACGACGTTCGCGCCGCCGGACATCCCGGCGTGCAGCGCGATCCAGCCCGCGTGCCGCCCCATCACCTCGACGACCAGCGCGCGGTGGTGCGACTCGGCGGTGGTGTGCAGGCGGTCGATCGCCTCGCTGGCGATGTTGACCGCGGTGTCGAAGCCGAAGGTGAAGTCGGTGCCGGACAGGTCGTTGTCGATCGTCTTCGGTACGCCGACGACATTGACGCCGAGGTCGGCCAGCCGGGTCGCCACGCCGAGCGTGTCCTCGCCGCCGATCGCGACCAGCGCGTCGATCGCGCCCTCGGCCAGGTTGTCCTTGATCCGCTCGACCCCGCCCTCGATCGTGAACGGGTTCGTGCGGCTCGAGCCGAGGATGGTCCCGCCGCGCGGGAGGATCCCCCGCACCTGGGGGATGCCGAGCTCCATGGTCACACCCTCGAGGGGACCCTTCCAGCCGTCGCGGAAGCCGACGAACTCGAACCCGTGGACGGCGACGCCCTTGCGCACCACCGCGCGGATCACCGCGTTCAGCCCCGGACAGTCGCCGCCGCCGGTGAGGACTCCGATGCGCATGCTGATTCCTGACCTGTGCGTGTTGTTGGATCGTTACAAGGGCAGCCGACAGCCTAGGGCCCGGCTCCGCCCCGGCGTCAACCGTCCGGCACCGGTCCGGCGGGCATGGGCGAGCACGGGCGAACACGGGCGAGCACGGGCGGGCAAGGGGCGAGCTGAGCTCACGACGTCGAGGGGGCCTCCGCCGTGGAGTCGACCGGGCCGGGGTCGGGCTCGGCCACGTTGGTGACCGGCCGGGTCACCTGCGGCATCCGGTGCCTCAGCACCTCGATCAGGATCGCCCAGACCGCACAGATCAGGATCGGGCCGCCCCACGTCGCCAGGGAGCCGCGGTCGAGCAGGGCCGTGTACAGCAGCGGCGACAGAGCCGCGGCCGCGCTCCACGCCAGCTGCGTCGCCGCGAGGTACCGGCCGCGTCGGTCCGCGGGCGGCGTCTCGTTGGCCAGCGCGGAGACGACCGGCCCGGCGGTCATCTCACCCAGGGTGTAGACGAACGCCGCCACCAGCACCAGCACGATGCCGGTGGTCGCCGACAGGTCGCCCGCGGCGTAGAACATCACGTACGACGCCGCCGTGAACGCGACCGCCACGTGCATCACCCGGCGTCGGGTGCGACCGGTCATCGCGCGGACCACCAGCCCCTGGCCGACGCCGATCATCACGGTGTTGATCACGAACACGGTCCCCGGGATCCAGCCGGGCAGCCCGAGCAGCTCGATGAAGTACACCGGCATCGCCACGTTCAGCGTCATCGCGGCCATCGCGTAGCAGAAGACCACCGCGATCAGGGTGCGGTAGCCGCGGTCGGCGAACGCCACCCACCAGCCGCTGCGAGCCGAGCCGGTCGCGGACGCATCGGCGCCCATCGGCCGGCCACCGCCGGCCACGGCCAGCATCAGTCCGAAGGCCAGCAGGTACGACGCGGCGTTCGCCACCACGACCGACTGGAACGCGACCCCGGAGCCGATCGTCAGCGCGACCGCCGACACGACTCCGCCGACGCCGTACCCCGCGTTGCGCATCGCCTGGAGGAAACCGAACCACAGCTCGCGCTCCCCCGGTCGGGTGATCTGGGTGACCATCGGCCCGAGCGCGCTCCAGAACGCCTGCCGGGTGGCGGTCGCGCAGAAGATCAGCACGGTCACCACGACCAGCGAGTGGGCGAACGGGTACATCAGGAACGCCACAGCCGCGCCGGCGTTCCCGGCCTGCATGACGATCTTGGGGCCGACCCGGTCGACGAGGGACCCGAGGAACGGCACCACGGCGATCGCGGCGGTGTTGGCGATGGTCATCGCCAGTCCGAGCTCGACCAGCGAGAGCGACGTCTGGTGCAGGAAGTACAGCATCGACAGGGGCATCCAGATCCCGCTGCCGAGCGCGTCGATCGCGAGGGCGGTCACGAACCTCCGATGAGGTCCGACGTCCGGGAACCCGAGTCGCTGCAGCATTCCCGCCATCCTCCATCTTCAAGCCCGGTCGAGGGCAAGCCCGGTCGCTACGGTGGCGCCATGACGTTCTCCATCGTGGCGCGATCCATCGACGGTGAGTCCTGGGGAGTGGCCGTCGCCTCCAAGTTCCTGGCCGTCGGGGCCGTCGTACCTGCCGCGGTGGCCGGCGTCGGGGCGATCGCCACCCAAGCAGACGCGAACGTCGCCTACAAGGGGCTGGCCCTCTCCCATCTCGACGAGGGGGCCACCGCGTCGGTCGCACTCCAGCGACTGCTGGAGGAGGACGACGGGCGCGACGAGCGTCAGGTCGGCATCGTCGACGTCGACGGGGGTGCCGCCAGCCACACCGGCCATGCCTGCCTGGACTGGGCCGGCAGCGTGACCGGGGCCGGGTACGCCATCCAGGGCAACATCCTGGCCGGTGACTTCGTGGTGGCCGCGATGCAGGACGTCTTCGAGGCCAGTGACCCCGACGAGCCGCTGGCCCGGCGCCTGCTCGCGGCCCTCGCCGCGGGCGACGACGCCGGCGGCGACCGGCGCGGCCGGCAGTCGGCCGCGCTGCTCGTGGTCAAGGAGGGTGCGGGGTACGCCGGTCGCGACGACATCGCGGTCGACCTGCGCGTCGACGACCACCCCGATCCGGTCACGGAGCTGTCCCGGCTCCTCGACCTCAACCACCTGTACCTGACCGCGTCCACGCCCGCCGAGCAGGTCGCCATCACCGGGGTGCTCCGCGCCGAGATCGACGAGCACCTCCACGCGCTCGGGTTCGACAGCCTCGCCGACTGGGCCGGCACCGAGAACTACGAGATGCGGGTCGATGTCGGAGGGGCGTGGATCGACGAGCAGATCCTGGAACGGCTCCGCGACGCAGCCCGGGAGTCGAGCCGGTGAGCGTGCTCGCGATCGACGCCGGCACCACCGGTGTCACCGCGCTCGTCGTCACCCCCGAGGGCCGGATCGCCGCCCGCGGCTACCAGGAGTTCGCGCAGCACTTCCCCCAGCCCGGCTGGGTCGAGCACGCCCCGGAGGAGATCTGGCAGGCGACGCTCGAGGCGACCCGCGCCGCGCTCGCGTCGTACGACGCCGCGGAGCTGCGGGCGGTCGGGATCACGAACCAGCGCGAGACGGTCCTGCTCTGGGACCGCGAGACCCTCGGGTCGCCGCGCCGGGCGATCGTGTGGCAGGACCGTCGTACGGCCGCGATCTGCCAGCGGCTGCGCGAGGAGGGCCACGAGGCACGGGTCGCCGAGCTGACCGGGCTGCGCCTCGACCCGTACTTCTCCGGCACCAAGCTCGCCTGGCTCCGCGAGCACGAGGCGCACACCTGGGCGCTGGTCGAGGAGGGCCGCTACGCCGTCGGCACCGTCGACTCCTACCTCGTGGCCCGGATGACGCGCGGCACCTGGCACGTCACCGACGTCTCCAACGCCAGCCGCACGTTGCTGATGGACCTGTCGACCGGTCGATGGTCCGACGAGCTGTGCGACCTGTTCGGCGTGCCCCGCGACGCGCTGCCCGAGCTGGTGCCCAACTGGGGCGAGATCGGCGCGACCGACCCGGCGTCGTTCTGCGGACTCGAGCTGCCCATCGCGGGCCTGGCGGGCGACCAGCAGTCGGCGCTGTTCGGCCAGACCTGCTTCCGCACCGGAGACGCCAAGTGCACCTACGGCACCGGGTCCTTCATCCTCACCAACACCGGAACGGCGCTCGAGCGGTCGGATGCCGGGCTGTTGTCGACCGCTGCCTGGCGCTCCCCCGACGGCGAGCTGACCTACGCGCTCGAGGGCTCGATCTTCGTGACCGGGGCGGCCGTGCAGTGGCTGCGCGACGGCCTGCAGATCGTCGGCTCCGCGGCCGAGACCGAGGCGCTCGCGAGCACCGTGGACTCGTCGGAGGGGGTGGTCTTCGTGCCGGCGCTGACAGGGCTCGGCGCACCCCACTGGGACCCCCACGCCCGGGGCACGATCCTCGGCATCACCCGCGGCACGACCCGCGCCCACCTCGTGCGCGCGACGTTGGAGGCGATCGCCTTCGAGGTGCGCGACGTACTGGCCACGATGCCCGGAGCCGACTCCTCGCCGTTGCGGGTCGACGGCGGCGCGGCGGCCAACGACCTGCTCTGCCGCCTCCAGGCCGACCAGCTCGGCGTCGCCGTGGAGCGGCCGCAGATCGTCGAGACCACGGGGTTGGGAGCCGCCTTCCTGGCCGGTCTCGGGGTCGGCGTCTGGGACTCCACCGACGACCTCCGCGAGACCTGGCAGCTCGACGCCCGCTTCGAGCCCAGCGCCGACGAGGACACGCGCGCTGCCGCCGATGCGTCGTACGCGCGATGGCAGGAGGGCGTCCGCCGCTCCCTGAGCTGGGCCGACTGACGGGACACCCCCCTCGAGCCTGTCCTCGGAACCCGGTGTCGGCCTGGTAGCGGGACACCGATCGGGACTATCCCAGCTTGTCGAGCGCCTTCTGGGCGGCGTCGCGGGTCTTCACCGCGGCGGAGTGGGCGGAGGCGGCGTCGGTCTGCACCTCCTCGGCCTCTTCCAGCTCCTCGTCGGTGTCTTCGGCCGACGACTCGAGCTCGGTGAGCGTGCGGCGGAGCTCGTCGATCTCCGACTGGAGCTGGAGGCTGCGGGCCTGGAGGTCCTCGACGGCCTGGTTCGCCTCGGCGAGGGCCGACTCGGTCTCGTCGACGGTCTCCTGCGCCGCGGCCAGCGCCGCCTCGGCCTCCTCGCGCTTCCGTGCCGCCGCGTCGTCACCCTCGCCCGGTACGACGTGCAGCTCCGGCGGAGCGGGCTCCTCGCCCATGGTCGGCGTCGCCGAGAAGCCGAGCGCCTCCGGGACCGCGACCACGGCCGCGACGTCCACGCTGTCCACGCCCGTCGACGACAGCGCCGCGGTGAGCAGCCCGCTGCGCACGGCCCGGGCGCACTCGGGGTCGAGCATCGCCGCGGTCAGCGTCGCCTCGACCTGGTCGGCGACGGACTGCGTGACCTTCACACCCTCGTCCTTGGCCAGCGACCGCGCCTGCTGGGTCACCGCCGAGGTCAGCTGCCGCCGCTGCCTGGTGAGCGCCCTCAGCTCCGCGCCGTCCATCCCCTCCTGGGCGTCGCGCAGCGCCTGGCCGACCGCGATCACCTGGTCCACCTGCGCTGCCTCGCGTCGTACGAACAGGTTCACGACCCAGGCCGCCACCGAGGGCTTCTTCAGCTTCCTGACCGCGGCCGCGAGCTCCTTGTCGGCCCTGAGCTCCTTGGCCTTCGCGTCCCGCGCCGGCGTGAAGGCCTCCTGAGGGAGCGCATAGAGCTCGTCGGCGAGCTCGAGCAGGTCCGGCGTTCCGGTCATCGGCCGTACTCCAGCTCGACGGGGTACGGCGGCCACTCCGCCTGCTGCTCCCGACCGGTCGGCGTCCAGCCCAGGTGCTCGTAGAAGCCACGGGCTCGCGCGTTGTCGCGAAGCACCCACAGCCGGTGCACGCCGGTGGCCCGCTCGACCGCCCGACGCGCGAGGCCACGTCCCCACAGGCCAGGCCGGACGCCCAGATGGCGCAGCCGCTCGTCGTCCCAGGCGAGGTACACGTCGAGCCGCTCGGATGGCCCGGCCACCTCGACCTGCACCTCGGGATCGGCCAGCAGCCGCCGCCAGCGCTCGCGGACGTCGGCAGAGGGATAGGGGACGCCGGGGAAGACGTGCGCCAGCGCGACCAGGTTGGTGTCGCGCTCCACCGCCGTCAGTGCGTCGGCATCGGCCGGGGTCGCCGGCCGGAAGACGGTCTCACGCGTCGCCGTCATCGCCGCCATCGCCGTCATCCTCCAGGCCCTGCTCGATCACATAGCGGGTGAGCTCGACGCGGTTGTGCAGCTGGAGCTTGCGGAGCGTGTTCTGCACGTGGTTCTGCACGGTCCGGTGCGACAGCACCAGGCGTTCGGCGATCTGCCGGTAGCTCATCCCCTTGGCGACCATCTTCAGGATCTCGGTCTCCCGCGCGGTCAGCGCGTTCTCCGGCTCCGGCTCGTCGGTACCGCCCTCGTTCATCCGCCGGAACTCGCCGAGCACCAGCCCGGCCAGCCCCGGCGTGAAGACGCTGTCGCCCGCGGCCACACGCCGTACGGCATCCAGCAGCTCCTGGCGCGACGCGGACTTCACCAGGTAGCCGGTCGCCCCCGCCTTGACCGCCTCGAGGACGTCCTCGTGCTCGCCGGAGGCCGAGAGGATCAGGACCCGCGCGGACGGATCGTGGCCGAGCACGTCCGAGGTCACCTCGACGCCACCGGGACCGGGGATCTGGAGGTCGAGCACGACGACCTGCGGTCGCGCCGCGCGGAAGCGGGCCATCGCCTGGTGGCCGTCGGCGGCGACGGCCACCACGTCGTACCCCGCGTCCTGGAGGTCGCGCTCGACCGCGTCGCGCCACATCGGGTGGTCGTCGACGACCATCACCCGCAGGCGCGCCTCACCGTCCCCGTCGGACATGGAGCGACCATAGGACACCGCTCAGTCCCGACGCGTGTAGCGGCCGCGGTGATGGCGTAGCGGCTCGTCATCGTCACCGACCTCGAGGTGCTCCACGACGGTCGTGACCAGGGTCGACCAGCCGACCTCCTGCTCGGACTCCAGCCGTACGCCGGCCCACGTGGTCGCGGTCGCAAGTCGCGGACCCCAGTGGGTGTCCAGGAACTCCGCCTGCCGGAACATGCCTCCGGGAGCGGGCGCCGTCCCGGCGAAGATCTCGGCCAGGTCGCGGTCGTCCCAGGTGAGCAGCTGGACCACGCCGCGCCCCGATCGGAGCAGCCGCTCGGTCAGGTCGGCGTCCGGGTCGAGCAGCGCCAGGACCCGGGCGTCCTCCCCCGCGCCGACCAGGAACGACGTGACGGTGAGCCCGGCGCGGTGGGGCTCGACACCCGCGGTCCAGAGGCCCACCGTGCCGCCGATCCGGCCGCGGAACTGACGTACCGGGTCCGGCTCGGGGTCCCGGAACGGGTGCTCGGCGTGGATGGTCACGTCCGCGAGCCTAGGCCGCGGCCGCCGTCAGCCGATGGTCTGCGTCTCAGCGCTGGCCGCCGCCCGGAGGAGGGCCTCCGCCACCTCGACCGTGTCCGTGGCGTCGGTGATGCTGACGACCCGGCTGCCGTGTCCGAGCACCGCGTCGCGGAAGGCCTCGAGCTCGACCAGGAGCGGCTCTCGCTTCGGGATCGCGTAGCGGGTCACGTCACCCTGCACCACCCCCCGGAACGACGCGAGCGTGTCCCAGGAGACCGGTGCCAGCCCGTTGGCGTAGAACGTGAGATCGGCGGCGATCGTGTCGGCCACCAGGGTGCCGCGCTCGCCGGTCACCACGGTCACCCGCTCCTTGAGCGGCGAGAGCCAGTTGACGAGGTGGTTCACCACGATGCCGCCGGAGAGCGTCCCGACCGCGGCGACGAGGTCCTCGAACTGCCGGCCCGACCGGTGCGCGGTCCGGGCGGCGAGGTCCACGTACGGCCGGTCCGCGACCCAGGCGGTGAGGTCCACGTCATGGGTGGCGAGGTCGAGCACGACGCCGACGTCGGCGATCCGGGCCGGGAACGGGCCCTGGCGCCGCGTCGCGATCTGGTAGATCTCGCCCAGCTCGCCGTTCTTCAGCCGCCTCCGCATCTCCTGCAGCGCGGGGTTGTACCGCTCGATGTGGCCGACGCAGGCCAGCAACCCTGCGGTGGTGAACGCGTCGGCGATCCGGCGCGCGGCCGCGACGTCTGGGGCGACCGGCTTCTCGATGAGGGCGTGGACGCCGGCCTCCGCCAGCTGCACCGCGACCGGCTCGTGCAGCGCCGTGGGCACCGAGACCACGGCCAGGTCGACGCCCTCCTCGAGCAGCTCGTCCACCGTGGCCACGATCGGCAGCTGGTCGGCCGCCCGGTCGGTGGGTGGGTCGGGCTCGACGACGCCGACCAGCTCGACGCCCGGTAGCGAGCCGAGCACGCGGGCGTGGTGCCGGCCCATCTGGCCGAGCCCCACCAGCCCGGCACGCAGGTCAGCCATGACGAGCCGCCGCCCCGTTCACCGCGCTGACGACCCGCGCGCGCTCGTCGTCGGTCAGGCCGGGCCTGATCGGCAGCGAGAGCGCCTCGCGGCTCGCGCGCTCGGTCTCCGGGAGGTCCAGCTCGAGCCCGTACGCCGGCAGCCGGTGGGTCGGGACCGGGTAGTAGACGGCCGCGTCAACGCCGGCCGCGTCGAGCTCTCGCTGCAGCTCGTCGCGCGCGGTCGAACGCACGGTGTACTGGTGCCACACCGGGTCGGCCTCGGGCAGCACGTACGGCGTGACCACCCCCTCCAGGTCGCGGGTGTACGCCGCGGCGACCGCGCGCCGCTCGTCGTTCCAGGCGGGCAGCCGTCGGAGCTGGACCCGGCCGATGGCGGCGGCCACGTCGGTCATCCGGTTGTTCAGCCCTGCGACCTCGTTGCGGTATCGGATCTCCATCCCCTGGTTGCGCAGCAGGCGCACCCGTCGTGCGGTCTGCTCGTCCCGGCAGACGACCATGCCGCCCTCACCGGTGGTCATGTTCTTGGTGGCGTAGAAGCTGAACGCCGCCACCTCACCCAGCGCACCCGTGGGCACCCCGTCGTACGTCGCGGCGTGCGCCTGGGCGGCGTCCTCGAGCAGCAGCAGCCCGTGCCGCTCGGCCACCTCGACGAGGCGCGACCAGCGGGCGGGCTGGCCGTACAGGTGCACCGGCAGCACCGCCGCCGTCCGCGGAGTGACGGCCGCGGCCACGGCCCCAGGGTCCAGGCAGAAGGTGTCGGGCTCGATGTCGGCGAAGACCGGCGTGGCCCCGGCCATCACCACGGCATTGGCCGTGGCCGCGAACGTGAACGACGGCACGACGACCTCGTCGCCGGGTCCGATGCCGGCGGCCAGAAGGCCGAGGTGCAGCGCGCTGGTGCCGGAGTTCACCGCCACGCAGATGCGCCCGCCCACGACGTCGGCGAACTCCGACTCGAAGGCCGCCACCTCGGCGCCCTGGACGAGTCGCCCGCTGGCGAGTACCGCGGTCGCCGCCGCGATCTCCTCCGGTCCCATGTGGACGCGCACAGCCGACACGCGCGCCACCGATGTCTCAGTCACTCTCGTCACCCTCACGTAGCAGTCCCTGTTCCTCCACGAACGACGCGCCGGTGACCGGGCATCGCCACCCCTCACCGTCGCGCACGAGTCGGCGGCCCGCCGGCCCGACCCAGCCGATCCTCCGCGCGGGGTTGCCGACGACGAGGGCGAAGTCGGGCACGTCGTCCACGACCACCGAGCCCGCCCCGACCAGGGCCCACCGGCCGATGGTCACCGGCGCCACGCACACCGACCGGGCACCGACCGACGCACCGCGACGGACGACGACGCCGACGGCGGTCCAGTCCCCCGTGCCGGCCCGGGCGCCGTCGGGCCGCACGGCCCGCGGGTAGGCGTCGTTGGTCAGCACGACCATCGGCCCGATGAAGACGCCCTCCTCGAGCATCGCCGGCTCGTAGACCTGCGCATAGTTCTGGATCTTGGTCCGGGCACCGACCCGGACGCCGCTGCCGACGTAGGCGCCGCGCCCGATCACGCACTCCTCGCCGAGCTCGGCACGCTCACGGATCTGAGCCAGGCCCCAGACCACGCTGCTCTCGGGCACGACCGCGTCGGCGGCGATCTCCGCCTCGGGGTCACGCACGTGCCTCACCCCTGACCAGCAGACGCGTGGCGGCCTCGCCCCACCAGAGCAGCGCGGCGCCCACCGCGGTGAGCACCACCAGCAGCCACATCGGGGGACGGAGCCAGGCGGCCGAGTCGACCAGGGGGCTGCGTCCGACCTCGACGTGGAGGGTGTACGCCGCGGCCACGACCTGCGCGGCCACGAACAGGAGCCCGGCCAGCACCGGCCACGGCCCGGGCAGGGTGCGGGCCGCCCGGTCGAGGGCGAAGCCCGCGAGGACGGCCATGCCGAGGGCGAACGGGAGGGCGTACCGGCCCTGCCACGCCGCGCCCAGCTCGTCGTACGACGAGACGCTGGTGACGAAGGGCAGGACGAGGGACACGGCCACGACCGCGGCGATCCCGATCCGGATCCGGTGGTCCGCGCAGCGGAGGGCGGTGACCATCACGGCGCCGAACAGCAGGAGGTAGCAGACGTACACCGCCGGGCTGGTGGCGTCGTCGCGCATCGGGAAGGCGGCCACCGACTGCAGCACCCACAGCGGCACCAGGGCCGACACCTCGCCCACCCGATGGGCGATCGACGTGTGCACGGGGTCGGGGACCTTGCCCAGCTCGAGCGCACCCATGGCCATCGTCCAGACGACGCTCTGGACGGCGCTCACGGCGACCACCGCCGCCGACAGCTGGACGTCGCGACGACGAAGGAGCCGCCGGATCCGCCCGGGCTCGGTGCGTACGGCGACCAGCACCACGGCCGGCACGAGCAGGCACCAGAGGGGTCCCATCGGCCGCAGGGTGCACAGGGTGGCTCCGGAGACCGCGGCCAGCACCGCCAGCCGGCGTACGTCGTGCGCGTCGGCGACCAGCAGCCCGACGGCCGCCGCCCAGAAGGCCAGTCCGGCCGCGATCTCGACGCCGTTGGGCGAGACGATCGAGCAGGAGTAGACGACGACCGGCGTGCACGCCACCACGGGCCCCAGCAGGGCCACCCGCGAACGCGCCCACGTGCGGAGGGCGCCGAGCGCGAGGGCGACCAGGGCCAGGGCCAGCGCCGCGGTGGCCAGGCGCATCACGTAGAGGGCGGCGGTCCCGTCGAACGGCAGCGCCACGGTGCCGACCACGGCGTAGTAGAGCGGGTGGTAGCGACCGGCGCCGCTGGCGATCCGGACCAGGTCGCCCTGCCCGGTGCCGACGCAGTCGGAGGGCGTCGTGTACACCCGCGCCTGGCACTCGGGACGCGCCGCGGCGACGATGTCGCGTGGCACCTGCAGCCACGCGCCGGTGCCGCGGGTGGCGTCGCTGGGTGTCGGGATCCACTGGCCGTGGGCGGTCGACGCCGCCCGGTAGGCGTGGTCGAACTCGTCGGTGCCGCCGAACGGCGGCACCAGCAGGACCCACGAGACCAGGAGCACGGCCAGGCCGGTGAGGAGGGGGTACGGCGATCCGGACGTGCGGTCGACCCGGACCGGCGACGCGGCGACGTCGCTCACGGTCACCGGTTGCCCTCCTGGATGTCCAGCTGGAGCGCGGAGACCAGGAAGTGCAGACCGCTCAGCAGCGGCGCGACGGCGAGGAGCACCGTGCCCGGCGTGGCGACCGGCGGCCCGAGGGTGTTCACGATGGTGAAGATCCCGAACGCCAGGCCGACCGTGACCAGGAAGAGGCCGGTGAAGAACATCAGGGCCACCGCGGAGAACGACTGGAGCACGTACTTCCACCACATCCGGTGCCAGAAGCCCCTGAAGAGCAGCCGCAGCAGACGGGGCGCGACCTTGCTCACCCTGAGCCCGGACACCTCGGCGCCGTACACCGCCGGGATGGGTACGTCGCGGGCCGGGACGCGCAGCACGTTGAGCTTGATCAGCAGGTCGTTCTCGAACTCGTAGCGTCGCGACAGCCGATCCAGCTGCAGCCGCTCCAGCGCGTGCCGGTGGATCGCGGTGTAGCCGTTCTGCGGGTCGAAGAGGTTCCAGTACCCCGACGCGGCCTTGGTCAGGAACGACATGCCGACGTTGCCGATCACCCGGTGCCGGGGCATCCCGGCGAAGGAGCCCTCGCCGTAGAACCGGTTGGCCTTGGTGAACTGGGCCTCACCGTCGGCGATCGGGTCGATCAGCGACGGCAGGAACCGCGGGTCCATCTGCGCGTCGCCGGCCATCACGACCGAGACGTCGCAGCCGAGCTCCAGCGCGCGCTTGTGGCCGGCCACGATCGCGCCGCCGACCCCTTGGTTCTCGGGGAGACGGTGTACCTCGGTCCGGGCGTCGGCCGCCGCCTTCGCCACGTCGCTGGTCGCGTCGGAGCTCGCGTCGTCGACGATGATGATGTGGTCGACGAGCTCGGGCGCCGTCGTGATCACGGTCCCGATCAGGCGTTCCTCGTTGTGAGCGGGCACGACGACGGCGACACGCAGGTCCCGGTACACGACTGTTCGGCCTCCTTGGTCGTCACGAGGATATGGAAAGCCCCGGGGTTTATCAGGGGAATCGCCGGGCCGTCGACGCGCGGAAGACCGCCCCCCTGAAGCGGCCCGCAGGTCACTTTCTTTACCAAGTCCCCGGTGCGAACCGGGTCGTGCCCTCAGAATGTCGGCATGTCTGGCACCCCCTCGACCGTGGCGGACGGCCCAGCGAACCGGCGCCGCCCGATCGCCGCGTGGCTGTTCCTGGTCGCGTTCGCGGTCTACGCGCTGACGATGTCGCGGACGCTGTGGACCACCGACGTGTACGGCGCGAACTGGACGTCGTGGCACATCGTGACCACCGGCTCCCCGTGGATCGACGGAGCGAGGATCCCCGACGTGGGACACCGCTCGACCGAGCTCCTGGCCATCGTGCACACCCACGGCGGGCATACCGCGTTCGGCCGGTTCCCGGGCGTCGTGGCCGCGACGCTCCCGGCGTACGTCCTGCTGGGCTCGGGGGCGATGTCGATCGTGCCCGGCAGCCTGACCGCCGCCCTGCTGACGGCGGGGGCGCTGACCCTGTTGTTCCTGGCGCTGCGGCGCTCCCTGACGGAGCGGCAGGCCCTGCTCGCCGTCGTGCTGTTCGGCTTCACGACGCCGGTCTGGACGGTCTCGGCCAACCTGATGTGGCCGCAGACCCTGACGGTCCTGGGGATCGCGGGGATGGCCTGGGCCTCGGCGACGGGACGCTGGTGGTGGGCCGGCGTGTTCGGTGGCATCGCCCTGTGGGGCCGGGTGCATGCGGCGATCATCGTGGCCGTGCTGGGCCTCGCGGTCGGGCTGCGCCGTCGCGACCCGGGCATCGTGCTGCGGATCGGCCTCACCAGCGGAGCCTTCCTGGCGGCCAGCTGTGCGTGGATCCACTGGGTCTACGGCACCTGGAACCCCCTGGGTGCCTACGACACCGGGACCGTGGGGGCGAACGCCGACGCCTACCGGTTCAGCATCCCCAACCAGCTCGGGATGTGGGTCTCACCCGACCGTGGCCTGCTGGTCTGGACGCCGTTGGTCCTGCTCCTGCTCCCCGCGCTGGTGCGCTCGTGGAGCTCGCTGCCCGACTGGTCGCGCTCGCTGCTGGTGGGCGGCCTCGTCTACACCGTCCTCGGCGGCGCGCTGAACACGTTCACCGGCGGGGACGGCTTCTACGGCTACCGCTACGGCCTCGAGCTGCTCGCCTCGGCGACGCCCGCGCTCGCTCTCTCACACCGCCGGATGGGCCGGGTCGAGCGGGCGCTGTTCGGCCCGGTGGCCGCGGTGCAGGCCTTCGCGTTCCTGCTGGGAGGTCTCTACGAGAACCTCTACCTCTCGCAGACCGTGGCCTGGCACCAGAACGCCTTCGTGCACGCGCTCGACCGGATCGGCCCGGCGGGCTGGGTCGTCACCGCTCTCGTGGCCCTCGTCGGGTTCCTGGTCGGGCGCAGGTTCTCGAGGGTGACGGGGCCCACGCGCGTCGCCGGAGACCGGACGGTCGACGAGGTGTCCGTCTAGCACGACTCGCCGTACGTCAGCGCGGGAAGGTGAGCTCCCACTCCGTCCCGTAGGAGCCGGTCGACAGCTCGGCCCGGCCGCCGAGCTCGGCGACC
>Ga0105239_10001537_pt1 | contig 30494 bp, 35 predicted proteins | sample KBSC44metaG_FD_92761 | JGI IMG/M metagenome (GOLD analysis project Ga0105239, IMG submission 92761) | Corn rhizosphere microbial communities from Kellogg Biological Station, Michigan, USA - KBS C4-4 metaG | ecosystem: Host-associated > Plants > Roots > Rhizosphere > Soil | place: Michigan, USA...
CAAGCGCGGCCTAACCGCGGCTGCCGGCGGCCTACTGCGTCTCCAGCAGCGGATCCCTTATCACCTGGCGGTGGAACTCGTACTGACCGGTCGGCCCTGGCCGGCCACCGCAGCTGCCGAGGCCCATCTCGTCAATCGCCTCTCCGAGCCCGGGATGGCTCTCGACACGGCCCTGCAGCTGGCAAGGGAGGTCGCGGCAAACGCGCCGCTCGCCCTGGCGGCGTCCAAGCGTGTGCTCGTCGAATCGGCCGATTGGCCCCTGGCCGAGAAGTTCGAGCGCCAGGAGAAGTACGTCGACCCGGTGCGCCAGAGTGCCGATGCCAAGGAAGGCGCACTCGCCTTTGTAGAGAAGCGCACCCCCGTATGGACCGGCCAATGAAGAGAACTTCCCTGGACGTACGCACCCAGACGAGGACACCGGAGCTGACATCCTGACCTCGGCGCGCTCACGCATCATGCGTGCAGGTGCTCACGGACCGGAGCCCGATCCGCGATCTCGCGGCATGATCACGTGGTGGTGTTGACCACCAGCAAGTGGCGACAGCGAGAGCCAGTTCAATGAGCGATAACTCGACGACGTCCCCGTCTGGGTCAGGCGCACGGCAATTCAGCCTATATTCGCCGGCGGACCAGGCGTTCGTGACTTCCGGATCATTCCTCAGTTACCTCAATCGCACCGGTGGGGCACATCGTCGCGGCCTCACGGGCAAGGACAACCTGATCCGGATCGGTGATAACGGGCGAGCGGACGATCGGAATCCCGTCCGGGCTTCCGGACAGATCGAACAACTCGGGGGCGACCTGCTCGCAGAATGCTGTCGATCCGCAGATCGTGCGGTCGACCGTGATACGCACCGTCGTGGTGGGCGGTAGGTCCTCGGGTTCATTCACTTCGGTGCCCCACCCTTCGCCTCCACGGTGCGCCGGCATTCGACGACCAAGGTCTTCCAGGTCGGTCGGCCGGTCATGTCTTCGACCAGTTCGGTGGCGTCGAGGTCGACACGGGCGCCACGTTCCTGCAGCATCCGGAACATCCGCACTGCAAGCCCGAGCTGATCAGCCTCGACCGACGCGAGCCGCGGGAACCCGGCGACAGCCAGGTCCTTGCCGATGCACATGTGTGCCCCACCGCCGAATCCGAGGCCGTACTGTGCGACCTTGCCCTGCAGGACCCGGTCGGGGTCGAAGCCGTGCTCGGCGATCGCGCTGGTTCCGCCGGACTCCAACTCTGCGTTGCCGGCGGGCCGGTTGACAATCACGACCTCGCCGTCCTTCACCAAGGTACCGCTCGGCAATGTGGTGGTCGTGGTTGCGGTGCGGTAGAGGTTGTTGGTCTGGCCAAGGCGCATCGATTCGGCGAAGCAGCGCTGCAAGAACGCAGGCTCCAGTCGGCGGTCCTCGTCCTCTGGGTGTCTACGCAGCCAGCGGTCCAAGTCAGCGACGGCGAAACAGAGCGCGTTGACCGTCGAACCGACCGCCGCCACCATGAGCAGGCTTGCCTCGCGGTTGGCAGCATCCGGGCCGAAGCCGTCGTAGTAGTCCTGATGCCGCACGATCAAGCTGAGCAAGTCGTTGGGCATGGCATCGTCATCGAGTTCACCGGCCCTGATCCGGGCGTAGATCTCCTCCCGGCTCTTCCGCGCGGGATTGAAGTACTCCTCCACCATGCGATGCTGCGCATTGAGAGCCTCGCGGGTGACCTGCTCTTGATTCTCCACGAACTTGCTGCGCACGCCGCGTTCGACAGCGGCCACCAACGACTCGAACTCCTCGTCGACCTTGGTTCCCTCAACCACGCGGTCGACGCCTACGAGGCGAGCTATCAGCCGGATCAGCGATCGACGAAGCTCGGTGACCAGATCAACCCGGACGTTGTCCGGGTCGCCGGAAACAGCAGGTGCCGCCCGGAGCAGTCGATCGATCTCGGGAATCAGGTACTCCTGCTCGTAACCCTTCAGAACCGCAGTCCGCTTGAGTAGCGCCGTGAGGATGCGTCGCCGTTCGAAGTGCTCCTGTCCGTGCAGATCGGCCGCGACACCGCGGATGACCAGCGTGTGCCACTGAGCGCCGTGGCCAGCCTCAGCAGCCAGGGGCGCGAAGTCCTGCGACCGGAGCACGAAGTTGATGTCCTCGTAGCTCGTGAGAACGTGCGAGGGAGCGTCATGCACGGTGCGGGCATATCCGATGGCTTCCTCGATATCCCGCATGGGGGAGGCAACTTCAGACACGGGCAATCGACTCCAGTTCGTAGTGGACGAGCGCGTGCTCACGCTAGGTCGACTCGACCTCTATTGTCAATAACCATATTCATGAAATTGCATCGTCGGGCGGGCCGACTGGCTGCTTCATCATCAGACCTGCTCGCTTGCACGACATCACCAGCTCGTCGCGCTGGTTGTACCCGCGGTGCTCGAACCAGACGATCCCCGAGTCGCGTCTGCTACGGGACTCGCGCTTCTCCACGATCGTGGTCTCGCCGCGCAGGGTGTCCCCGTGGAAGACCGGGGCCGGGAAGCGCACCTCCTCATATCCGAGGTTTCCCAAGGTGGTTCCCATCGTGAGCTCGGGCACCTGGAAGGCGCCGATCAGCGCCACCGTGAAGAGACTGTTCACCAGCGGCCTTCCGTGGATGGTGCCCTTGCAGTACTCGGCGTCGAGGTGGATCGGTGCAACGTTCATCGTCAGCGACGTGAACAGGACGTTGTCCATCTCGGTGATCGTGCGACGAAAGGCATGCCGGTAGACGCGTCCGACCTCGAACTCCTCGAAGTACAGGCCTCTCATGTTGTTGCTCCTTCTCAGGCGACGGAATGGCCCCGGAAACGGGCCGGTTGAGCGGTTTTCGGTCAGTAGCTGCGTGGCAGGCCGAGGACGTGTTCGGCGACGTAGTTGAGCACCATCTCCTGGCTGATCGGAGCGATCCGCATCAGGCGGGCCTCGCGGAAGTAGCGTTCGACGTGGAATTCCTTGCCGTAGCCGAAGCCACCGTGTACTTGGAGCGCGACGTCGGCGGCGTAGAACCCCGCCTCTGCACACAGCCACTTCGCGTAGTTGGCCTCAGCGCCGCACGGTATGCCCTGGTCAACCATCCAGGTCGCCTTCTGCAGCACCGCCTCGGCCGCCTCGATGCGGATCTTCGCCTCCGCGAGCTGGAAGGAGATCCCCTGGTTCTGCCCGATCGGGCGGCCGAACACCTCACGCTCCTTGGCGTACTGGGTGCCTCGACGCAACGCCGCCTTGCCGAGACCAAGCGCGGCGTTGGCCGAGATCACCCGCTCGGCGTTGAGGCCTCCAAGGATCGCTCGGAAGCCGTCGCCCACCTCACCGACCACATCCTCATCGGCGACGAACAAGCCGTCGATAAACAGCTCGTTGGTGTCCACAGCGTTGCGGCCCATCTTCGGGATCGGCCTGATCTGAACCTTCTCCCGGTCCATCTTCGCGAACATGAGCGTCATCCCCGCCGTGCGCTTGCCCTCCTCCGCCCGCGGGCTGGTCCGCACCAACAGCAGCATCCGCTCGGCCTCGAGTGCCTTGGTTATCCAAACCTTCTTGCCGGTGACCAACCAGCCGCCGTCGACCTTCTTGGCAGCTGTCTTGATGTTGGTGGTGTCTGTGCCGGCATCGGGCTCGGTCACGGCAAAGGAGGTGTGCAGCTCACCGGTGACTACGCGCGGCAGGAAGCGTCTCTTCAGGTCCTCGCTGCCGTGCTGGATGATCGGCTCGAACCCGAAGATTCCGATATGGACGGCGCTGCACCCACCCATTCCGGCTCCTGAAGAGCTGATCTCCTGTTCGACGATGGCCGCCTCGGTGACACCTAGCCCACCCCCGCCGTACTCCTCGGGTACGGTCAGCCCGAGCCAGCCAGCCTCGGCAACCGCGTTGTAGAAGTCCCACGGGAACTCGTGGGAGGCATCGTGCTCCATCCAGTACTCGTCGGGAAACTTGCTGCACATCGTCCGGACGGCCTGCCTGATGTCCTCGTGCACGGGGTCAGTGGTGAAGTCCATGATGGGTCCTTTCAGCCTTCGCCCCGCACGCGGCGTGCATGGGTGAGCCAATCCCGTGCCTGGGCAGCATGGGCGAGATCGATGTGGCGGCCCCGGAACCGGACCGCGCCGTCGCCTCGAGCAACGGCCTGCTCGACAGTGGCGACGAGCTCCTCGTGGTAGGCCAAGTCGGCATCAGAGGGTGTGTAGACGTCGTTGACCACCCCGACATGAGAGGGATGGATGAGCACCTGCCCGCGGAAGCCGAGCTGCAGGCCGTAGTCGGCGAAGGATCGCAGACCTTCCAAGTCGTCGATGTCCTCCCACAGGCCGGTGAGCGCATGAAGACCGTGCTGACGGCAGGCCAGCAGGATCCGACTACGCAGGTAGAGCGTCTCGGTGCCAGCCGAAGACTGCCGGAACCCGACCGCACGAGCGATGTCGGCGTGCTCGGAGGTCGGTCCGATCATGGCGCCGATCCGAGGCGAGGCTCCGGCGATGTCGTAGCAGTTCACGATCGCGTCGACCATCTCCACCGGCACGATCATCTGCAGACCACTGGCCCGGTTGCGGACCTCGAACCAGTCGATGAGAGTCTCCCACCGCAGCACGTCGGCGGCGTCACGGATCTTGGGAGTGAAGAGTCCGTCGAGGTCGGCTCCAACGACGGCCTCCAGGTCCATTCCCGCCAGACCGGTGTCCAGCGCGTTCGGACGCACGTAGCGCCCCACGTGGGGCGCCGCAGCCGTCAATTCGGCCAGGGTGGCGCGTACCGTCTCTCGACTAGCCTCCTTGAGGTCTGCCGGAACAGAGTCTTCGAGGTCGAGCACGACACAGTCGGCGCCCGCAGCCACGGCTTTGTGAGCCCACGCAGGCTTGTGGCCGGGAACGAAGAGCACGGAACGATAGGGACGCATCCTCAGTCTCTCTCAGCTGCCGATGACGACGCGGTCATGGGTGTCGGGGGTGATCCCGGCAGTGCGCAGCTTCGCCTTCTGCACGCGCTGCGACGGGGTCTTGGGCAGCTCGTCGACGAAACAGACGTACCGCGGTATGGCAAAGCCTGGAACGCGGCTCTCGCACCAATCCCAGATGCTCCGGGCTGTCGTCTCCTCAGAGACGACCACGTACGCCATCACCTCGTCCTCGCCGGCCTCGGTCGAGGCCGGCACCCCGATGACCGCGCACTCCAGCACGGCCGGATGGCTAAGGACCGCGGTCTCAACCTCATAGGAGCTGATGTTCTCCCCGCGCCGGCGAAGGGCGTCCTTGAACCGGTCCACGAAGTAGAACCAGCCGTCCTCGTCACGCCGCAACGCATCTCCGGTGTGAAACCACAGGTTGCGCCATGCCTCCACGGTACGGTCAGGCATGTTGAAGTAGCCCCCGCTGCAGATGAACGGCACCTTGGGCCGAACCACGAGTTCACCGACCACTCCGGGCGGTACCGGCTCGTCCGTCACCGGGTCGACGAGCTCTACGTCGAACCACTCGTCGGCTGCGAGACCTGCGGCTCCCGGCGGTCGCTCCTCGCCGTACGGCGAGATGATCGGCGCAGATGTCTCTGTGAGCCCGAAAACCTCGACGAAAGCCTCAATGCCGAACCGATCCCGCATCGGCGCCACGATCGAAGATGCGGTTGGTGCGGCGAACACGCAGCGCAACGGATTGTCGGCATCGTCGGACCGCGGGTCCTGCTTCCAGATGAAGTCCATCATCACGCCGATGAAGTTGGTGACCGTCACCGCACTCTGCCGGACCTGGTCGATCCAGCGGCTCGCCGAGAACCTGCTGCGCACGACGAAGCGGGCGCCGGCGACCAGAGTCGGATACGCCGCCATGAACTGGGCGTTGCCGTGGAAGAGGGGGGTCACCGCCATCCACGCATCGTCCGGGGTCAGCCGAACCAGGGAGACACACTCGTCGGCGAAGAAGTACATCTGCGCGTGCGGCATCGCGACTCCCTTCGACGGACCGGTTGTGCCCGAGGTGAAGAGCACCGACGCGAGGTCCTGTGGCCGCACGAGGGGCAGCTCGGCACGGCGATCCTCCTCGAGCTCCTCCCACGGAGCCGCCTCCCAGCCATGCTCATGGAGGAGGTCGATGGCCGGCTGTCGCGCACCTGTGTCGATGACCCAGAACTTGGTGATCTCCCGTGCCGCGTCCCCGACCGCGACGAAGCGCTCAGCGAAGACGTCGTCGATCACCGCCAGCCTGGCCCCGACGGTACTCACCTGGTGCGCCAGGAAGTCGTGCTCGTAGGCTGTGTTGATGGGCACCTCGACCAGGCCGGCCACAGCGGTCCCTAGCCAGGTGCGTAGGAACTGCGAGGAGTTCGCAGCTACGATGACGACCCGGTCGCCGGGTTGCGCCCCTGCGGCAAGCATGCTGCGACCTACAGCCTCGGCCGAGGCGAGGGTCTCGGCGTAGGTCCAGGTGCGCTGCTCCTCGGGAGCGTCGAGCCACACCGCGTCGGGCCGCTTGGCTGCGTGATGGCGCAGCACCGTGGGCAGAGCCCAGTCACCGCGATCCGCAAACGTCGGATGGAGGTCGCGGTAGTGCCGGAGGGTCACGAGTCTGCTCCTTCATCGTCGGACGGTCGAGCAGCGCCGCGGAAGTCCGGGGATCGCTTCTCCAGGAAGGCGCGCGCGCCCTCGAGCATGTCCTCACTGCCGATCGCCTGGATCAGCGCCGCGAGGCCACTGATCATGTTGTCTCGGGACTGATGCCACCACTGGTTGGAGGACACTTTGGCGATCTCCAGATAGCGGGGGCTGAGCTGGTGGATCTCTGCCAACCAGCGGTCGACCGCGGCATCGAGCCCGTCGTCGTCGACCACCTCGTTGATCAGGCCGATTGCCAGCGCCTGCTCGGCGGAGTAGCGACGACACAATAGCGCCATCTCCTTGGCTCGCTTCTCGCCGATCTGCACAACCATCACATTGGTGGCGCCGAGCACCGGGGCAGAGCCGACCTTGGGTCCGGTCTGGCCGAAGGTTGAGCGACGGGTGGCGATGGCGAAGTCGCACGCCACGACAAGTTCGTTGCCGCCCCCGGCCGCGGCGCCATCGACAGCGGCGATCACCGGGCGCGGACACGCGCGGACCGTATCGACCAGCTTCAATGAGGTCGTGAACAGTGCGCGGAGCTGGTCGGGGTCCGGGTCACCCAACTGCGCCAACGAGCCACCCGCGCAGAAGGCGCCGCCAGCGCCCGTGATCACAACGGCCTCGGCGTCGCTGGCCGCTTCGATCGCGGAGATCATCGTGCGCGCCATCTCCAGGTCGTAGGCGTTACGTCGCTCCGGCGCGTTGATCCGCACGAATACGACGTTGTTGCGGCGCTCGGTCTCGATGGTGGCCACGGCGCTCCCTTCAGGACCAGGAAGACTCGACGCCGAGCAGGCCCGCGAGGGTCCCGCCGAGCACGAGCTTGGTCTCGTCGTCGTTGAGCCCGAGCGCATCGATCGCAGCGATCTCCGCGCGGGGGCTGGTCATCGGCCAGTCCGATCCGAAGGCGACCCGCTCGGCCCCGTGTTTGCGGATCAATCGGCGAATCCGGTCGGGCTGGAGGGAGCTCAGGGTCGGCGGCCACGACGTCTCGAGCACGATGTCGAGCCCGGTGAGCAGTTCTTCGGCGTCGTCGAGCAGCTTGTACCCGCCGAAATGACACGCCACGAGCCTCAGATCGGGGAACTGGCGCACGAGCTCACGGATCATCGCCGGGCTTGAGAGCGCGTTCGTGTGGGCGTCGCCGCCGCCGCCGACATGGGCGATGACGGCGATGTCACGTGGCAAGGCGTCCAGGATGCCCCACAGTCGGCGGTCGTCGAGCGCGAACCGCTGGAATAGCGGATGGATCTTGATCCCACGCAGTCGGTGTCGTTCGAGGCTGACGAGGTTCTCTTCGACCGACAGGTCGACGTGCACCGTGCCGAAGCCGATCCGGCTGTCGGTCTGCAGGCCGGCGACGAAGGCGTTGACCGATTCGACATGGCGGGCTTGGTTGGCGATGCCCAGGCAGCAGCTGATGGCGACGCCGCTGCCCGCCATGTCTTTGGTCAGGCCGGAGACTGTGCCGTTGCCTTGGGCGGCCAGTCCTGGCACCGGGTTGCTCGATAGCGCGAGCTCGGCGATGCGGTCGGGCCATACGTGGGTATGTGCATCGATGATCATCGCGACCTCACAATCTCCCCGACTCCCCGCCGTCGACGACGAAGATGCCGCCGGTGGTAAACGGGGACAGCGGCGAGAGCAACAGGCACGTCATCGGCACGATCTCGGCCGGATTGGCCATGCGTCCAGCCGGGATCTTGGCAACCCGCCGTCGCAGCAGGTCCTCCGAGGAGGTCACGGCAGCCTGGGCCTCTGTGACGAACGCTCCTGGGGCGATGCAGTTCACCTGCACGTTCTTCGCTGCCCACTCAGCCGCGAGTGCCTCCGTGAATCGGATCATGGCGGCTTTGGAGGTGGAGTAGGCAACCAGGTGTGGCTTTCCGCGGATGCCGGTCGTCGACGCCACGTTGAGGATCCGGCCGCCACCTTGAGCGATCATCTGCTTGCCTGCGGCCTGGGCAAGCCTCATCGGTGCCTTCACGTTTACGGTTAAGACGTCGTCCCAGACCGCTGGGTCCTGGTCGACGAACTTGCCGGCAGGAGCGATGCCGGCATTGTTGACCAGACCGTCGATCCGTCCGTGTCGCTCAATCACGTTTGCCACCAGAGTCGCGACGGAGTCCTCATCGCGCATGTCACACTCTTCGATCGAAATCCGGCCCTCGCCCTGAGCGGCCACCTTCGCCAAGGCATCCTTGCTGCGAGCGGCGGCAACTACCGTTGCCCCTTCGGCTGCAAGCTGCACAGCTATTGCAGCACCGAGGCCGCGGCTCGCGCCGGTCACAAGGATCACCGAATCATTCAGCCTCAGGTCCATCAGGATTCCCCCTTGGCGAACCGCCGCGCCAGCGAGTCCAGCAGAACCTCGGTCGCGCCTTCGTAGACTCGAAGTGGACGGGCGTTGCGGTACAGCCTCTCGATCTTCGAGCCGCGCACGAGCCCGAATCGGCCCATGACTTGCACCGAGCGGTCTACGACCCGTCCCGCTGCCTCAGTGGCGCTCACCTTGGCCATCGACGAGAGGTCGAGCCGACCGAGCGGGTCGGATTGGGCAAGGGCCGCTGCTCGATACACCATCGCCCGCGACGTCTCTACATCAGTCCACGACTGCGCGAGAAGCTGGCCGACGGCTCCGATTTCGAGCAGCGGCCGCCCAAATTGCGTGCGCTGGCGGGCGTGCTGCACGGCTTCGTCCAAGGCCGCCTGCGCCAACCCGACGGCCGAGCCTGCAACGCTCACGCGGAACACTGCGAGGGTCTGCAGCATCAGCGAGAACGCCTTGCCGGGGATGCCGAGACGGTGATCGACGGGCAGGCAAACGCGGTCAAAGACAAGCTCGCCAAGGATATGTGGTGCGATCAGGTCAGGCCCACGGTCGACGCTTAAGCCCGGCACGTCCGATGGCACCAGAACCATCGAGTAGCCGTCGCCCTCCCGGGCGAGCACGCAGTAGAAGTCGGCGACACCGCCGTTCGTGATGAACGACTTCGCGCCGTTCAGAAACAGCTCACCGTTCGACTCTTCCAGCGTGGTGGTCACGGCGCGCAAGTCTGAACCCACCTCGGGCTCAGTCAGGGCGAGACCCGCGATCGCCTCGAACGCGGCGACGCGCGGCAACCACGCTCCACGCAGGTCATCGGATCCACCCACAGATAGCGCGTAACTGCCCACACCCTGCATGCCGAACAGCGAGTCTAGGTGTGCCGAGGAGTACATCAGGCTCTCGCGGATGACCGCGATGGTCAGGGGGTCCAGAACGTCGAGGTTCCCGCCGAATGACGCCGGCACCACGTGGCGAGCCAAGCCACTGCTCTTGAGCGCGTTGAGTACGCCCGGATGCACGACGAGAGATTCGTCAGCTTCGTTCGCGTAAGGCGCGACCTCGGCGGCAACCGAGCGTGCGACCTCTTGGACGTTCAGATGGGCGGGCGTTAGGTCGAACACCCGAACATCATCCTCTCGATCGGCTTCGAAGTGACAGGGACGAGACACGACGCGCAGCCACTCTCAACGACGCTGGTCAAAGCGGCGGCCCAGCAACTCGGAGACGATACGAATGCGCTGCATCGCCGGAGTACCCCCGGCAATGGCCCACCCGTGCGCATCGCGGTGCAAACGCTCGATTCCGTACTCCTCCGTGTAACCATTGCCGCCGTGCAGTTGGATCGCCATGTCGGTGACGCGCTTGGCCATTTCGTTGCAGGCGCACTTGGCCAATGACACCTTCAACGGATCTGGCAGGCCCGTTGAAACCGCGGACTCTGCGGCACGTTCCAGCAACTGGCGGGCCGACTCGACGCGCAGCACCATGTCGGCCAACGCGACTTGGATGGATTGGAACTCGACGAGCTGCTTGCCGAATTGCTCCCGCTCCTGGACATAGGCGATCGTGCGATCGAGAGCCTCCTGTCCGATCGCCAGGCTCATCGTGGAGTTCCCCAATCGTTCGACGGCAAAGATGCCGAACAGCCGACCGAAGCCGCCAGCTGGAACGACCACGTCTTCGAGGGGCACGTGAACATTGTCGAAGATGACGTCGGCGGAGGGGATCCCGCGAAACCCCATCAAGCGTTCGGCCGACCCGAAACTGACACCCGGTGCGCCCTTGTCCACCACGACCGCTCCGATACCTTTGGCGCCCGGCGAATCGCTCAGGCGGCAGTACACGAGATACTGGTCGGCCTCCCCACCGTTGGAGATCCACCGCTTGCTCCCATTGAGGATCAGCCCCGCGTCAGTCGGCTTCGCCTGGGTTCTCATGTCGGTAGCTCCCGATCCGGCGTCCGGCTCAGAAATCGCCACCGCCATAGTGGTCGCGCCCGAGACGATCGGCGGCAGCCAGCGCTGACGCTGTTCCTCGGAGCCCAGGTGCGCGATCACCTGAGCGGGCCCCGTGTTGGCCTCGAAGATCTGGAATGCGGCCGGACGACACACTTTGCCGAACTCTTCGATCGCGACCAGCGCAGCCCCGAGGGGCGCACCAGCACCGCCGTAGCGCTCGCTATGAGCAACTCCGAGGAAGCCGAGCGCGCCGAGCTGCTCTCGCTGCTCCCTGCTGATGGGCGTCCGGTCGACATCGAGACGCTCAGCGATCGGCCCGTAGACATCTCTGGCGACCTCGGCCGCCAGAGAACGGATCTCGGAAAACTCGTTCATTGGCATGGGCGCCCCGTTCCTCATGTACGTTTCGAATCATTATCCTAGATTCGTCTTCACGTCGCGTCAACTCCGGCGAGCGAGTTGGCACTCTATGGTATTCATAGTCATCGTTAGGAGGATGGATGCTCAAGATCGTGATCGTCGGCAACGGAGTTGCCGGCCTGCGTACAGCCGAGAGCGTTCGCCGCCTGGGACACCCGGACCCGATTACCGTGGTCGGCGCAGAGACTTCGTTCCCTTACCACCGACCGATGCTGTCGAAGACCACGCTCACTCAGCCCACGGAACCCGACGCGCCGCCCTACGTACGACCTCCAAGCCGAATCGACGAGCTGGGGTGCGACTTCCGCCTCGGCTCACTGGCAGTCCGCCTCGATCCGCACAGCCACTCAGTGTTACTCGCCGACGGGACCACCCTGCCGTGGGACCGCCTGGTCATCGCTACCGGCGTCCGACCAAGGCCACTACCGGGCACCGCACACCCGCGCGTGTACCTGCTCCGCACGTTCGAGGACGCCCTTGCCTTGCGCGGCGCTCTCAGCCGCGGGCGGCGGGCGGTGGTCATCGGAGCCGGGCCCCTGGGCAGCGAGGTGGCGGCCTCCGCGGCAAGTCTGGGACTAGAGGTAGACCTCATCGAGCCGCTGCCTCAGCCGATGGCACGAGTGGTCGGCCTCGAGATCGGCACGCTGGTTGCAAGAGAGCACCGAAGGCATGGGGTGCGACTGCATCTGAGGCGCCTCGTGCGTCGGATACAGACCGAGGGCGATGCCTTGGTCGTTCACCTCGATGACGGCACGACCGTGGCAGCCGACCTCGTCGTCGTTGCTGTGGGCTCGTTGCCGAACATCGAATGGCTTTCGGACTCCGGCCTCGAACTCGGCGACGGCGTCGTGTGTGATCCAACCGGAGCCGCCTCGATCGATGGGGTCTTCGCCGTAGGAGATGTCGCTTCGATGCCACGTGGTCCCTCCCCCGTCCCCTCCCGTATCGAGCATTGGATGCACGCGAGCGACAGTGCAGGGATGGTCGCCCACAACCTGTTCTCGCACGCGGGACAGCGACGCACGCTCGTTGAGCCGCCCTATGTCTGGTGCGACCTCTACAAACTGAAGCTGCAGGTGTTGGGTCGACCCTCGCCTACGGACGAGATGGTCTTCGCTAAGAGCAGCAGCGACCAACAGGCGTTTGTCTCTTTGTTCGTTGACAATGGTCGAGTGACCGCCGCGGCTGCCCTCGACCGGCCTCGGGAACTGATGCGCTGTCGCGAGCTCGTGAGAGACGGGTGGACCCTCGCGCGCGCAATGGCGGACGCGCCATGGAACGAGAACGGCGCCGACGACACGAGCCATTCCGCGACCAGCACATGACCAGCACGCACGAACTCTGCGGACGCGGCACCGACTAGATGGCCATCGAAACGCGCTGCAGGTCACAGGTGCTTGACCTTCCAGATCTGTACCAACTATTATCATTATCTTGACCTGCCGACCCGGTCCCGGTCCAACCCCTCCGAAGGAGCAGCGCATGTCGCCCAGCCTCTGCAATTCCGTGCAGCAACCTTCTCGAGGAGGACGACCCTGATGAAGGGCTACGAAGGCATCGCCGAAGGTCTGATCGAAGAGGGCGTCGAAACCGTGTTCGGCCTCATGGCCATCGACAACATGCCGTTCATGACCCATCTCCAGAGGCTCGGCATGCGTGTGGTGCGGTCGCGCACTGAGCACGGCGCGGTGTGTATGGCCGATGGTTACGCGCGCGCAACCGGCAAGCCGGCCGTGGTAAGTGTGGGCGACGGTCCCGGTGCGGGTCTCACGGGAACTGCATTGATGACCGCGAAGCGGCGGCGTTCGCCCGTTGTCCTGATCTGCGGCGACACCCCCGCCTTGGAGCGCCACAACATCAAGCACTTTGACCAGAACAAGTTCTTCGAGGTCACGGCCGGGCACTGCGTCGACGTGACCGACTCCACCACGCTGGCGGAGGACATGCGCAGGGTGTTCGAGCACGCGCGGTCGGGCGCAGGACCGGCTGTCTTGAACCTTCCGTTGAATCTGTTCGAGGAAGGCATCGTAGGGGCATGGAACTACCAAGCCTCCACCGAGCCGCAACGGGTGCGGCCCGATTTGGCCGTTGCCGAGCAAGCCATCAAGATGCTTGCGGACGCCGAGCGGCCGATCATCCTCGCGGGCCGCGGCGCATCCGATGGCGGCGCCAAGGACGCGATCCTGGAACTTGCGGAGCGCGTCGGCGCACTCATCGGCACGTCGATGCAGGCCGAGACCCTCTTCGAAGGCGACCCATACTATCTTGGGATCATCGGCGGACTCGCGAACGCCGAGACCCTGAGCCAGGTGGCCAAGGCAGACCTCATCCTGGCTGTCGGAGCAAGCCTCAACCAGTTCACCACCGACTTCGGGCGCATCTTCCCGAAGGCGCACCTGATCCACGTCGACCGCCGCCCGACCAGTATCAACCACGTCACACCGGTGGATCTCGCCGTCGTGGGCGAAGCGCGCGCAACCATCCAGGAGTTCGTCCGTCTTCTAGATGAGTCCGGGACTGCTCCTCGGACCGGCCTGCGAACCGAGGAAGTGCGGGCCGCCATCGCACAATCCCACGGTCCCCAGAACGTCGATTACGTGACCAAGGAGGGTGTGCTCGACCCTCGCGAATTCCTCTCGATCGTCGACTCCGCGATGCCTGATGAACGCTTCATCGTGACGGACGCTGGACATGCGATGTTCTTCGTCTTCGACGAGATCAAACCCCACTCTCCGGACGACCGTATCTGGGGAGCTGACTTCGCTTCGATGATGGTCGGCATACCTCTCGGCATCGGCACGTCGATCGCGCGACCGGACAAGCACACCGTCGCTTTCGTCGGAGACGGCGGGTTCATGATGAGCATCCCCGAGCTCGACACAGCCGTTAGGGAGCAAATTCCGATGACGGTCATCGTGCTCAATGACGAGGCCTACGGCGCGGAAGTTCACTACTTGGAAAACTGGGGCCTCCCCACCGATATCGCGCTCTTCGAAACACCTGACCTGGCGGCGATCGCCGCTTCACTCGGGTGCGAGTCTGTGGTCGTGCGCAACCGGGAGGAAGCCGAGGCCGCAGTCGCTCGAATCGGGCGAACTGACAAGCCGTACGTAATCGACGCCCGCACAAACATCGATGTGATCCACCGGCTCTGGGTCGGCTCTAAGCGCCTGTCGGGCGGAAAGTAGCGCCCGATGGACGCCCGAAAGACCTCCCATCCGGTGATCCTGAGCGTCTATCCGATCGCGGAACACCACGTGGACACCCTGGCGGAGTCGGGCGCAACAGTGGTTGTCGCGCCCAGCGACGACGAAGATACGCTGATCGCGGCGGCAGCGGACGCGAGTGCAATCATCACTCGCGGGCCCGCCCGGATCACGTCCGCCGTGCTCGACTCGGCAACCCTGCTCAAGGTCGTGTCCGGCATTGGGTCAGGTACAGACTCGATCGATGTCGCGCACGCCACGGAACGCGGCGTCGTAGTCACGAGCGGCGTCGGCCTCGGGAAGTTCGCGGTCGCCGAGTGGGTGATCGGCGCGATGCTGATGGCCCACCGGCGCATGCCCTCGGCTCATGAAGAGCTTGCCGGAGGGGGGCTCGACTGGTCCAGCCGCTTTGTCCGGTTCCGCACACGACAGGTGACTGGTAGCTCGATCGGGATTATTGGGATGGGCGAAATTGGTCGCGAGATCGCCCGCCTCGCGCATGCGTTCAACATGAATGTGCGTGCCTACGACCCGTTCATGAAGGACGCTCCGCCCGACTATGTCGAGTTCTGTTCTGACCTCGACGAGATGCTGGCAGTAAGCGCAACCGTCAGCGTCAACGTGCCCTTGACGCCACAGACTCGGGACTTGATTGGCGCGGCGCAGCTCGCATGCATGAGCGCAGGGTCTGTAGTGGTCAATGCCTCTCGAGGCGGCGTCGTCAACGAGGCAGCCTTGGCCGACGCTCTTGTCCGCGGCCATCTCGCGGCGGCCGTTCTCGATGTGTTCGATCCTGAACCACCAAGCCCCGAGCAAATCAGGCGGCTCGCTGCCGTGCCTAACCTGATGCTTAGCCCGCACGTCGCGGGCGTCACCGACGCGGCCTTCGAACGCCTCGTGGAAAACGCGGTCGACTGCGTCATCGACGTCCTGGCAGGCCAAAGGCCCCAAAACGTAGTCAACGCGCCGGCGGCCGAGCGCCAGGAACTCCGCTCGAGATAGAAGCCTCACTTCACACACGCCGCCATGCATAGGCGCACCTGAACGCCTGCACCACGGTCCTGGGCTATGGCGGTCGGAGGATGCGGCAACGGTGCAGGAGCTGTTGCACCCGGTCTGCTCCCGGCGGCTCGGCGAACGGTCCGAGCTTCCGACGTTACGCTCGTATCAGCGTGGCGGACGCGCAGCCGGCCGACAGAGCCCGTGCCGTCAGTCGCGGTCGTGGGACTGAACACCACCGGCATGCCAGTCCGCACGTTCGTCCGCCGGTCTGTCGTAGTTCGCCCGCGCTACGAAGCCGCCGTCCACGAGTACGTCGACGCCGGTTACATACGCCGCCCTATCTGAGCAGAGGAACGTGACGACCTCAGCCACTTCACGCGCGAGACCAGCACGACCTAGAGCGGAGTCGATCCCCATGCTGCTCGCCACTCCACCAGCTGCGCGCTGACCCATTGGCGTGTCCGCGATGAGACCCGGCGACACCGAGTTGACGCGAGCACCCAACCGGCCCCAATCAACACAACGGCGCGCGACTTGGACGAGACACCCACGCTTCGCGAGAGCGTACGCAGCCACGGGGCGGTCGATGACGTCCGCACGCTCCAGCAACGAGTCGATCACGCCGTCACCGGGCGCGAGGTGGGCGAGCTCACGATCGAGAGGATGACTGAATGACCGATACGCGCCCGAAGACGCCACCACGACCGCCGATCGAAGCCCAGTGCGTTGCGGGTCGAACGCGTCGAGCACGTGAATCGTGCCAAACAGATTCACTTCGAGGATGGCCGCAGGGTCTTGAACCGCCGGAGGTGCCACTCCGGCAGCGTGCACGATGAGTTCGATCTGGCCAAACTGCATCGCATGATTGGCTGCCGCGAAGACGGATTCGCGGTCGGCGACATCGCAATGAAAGGCACTCGCCTCATGTCCCGCGGCGACCAGGTCGCGTGCGGTCGCCGCAGCCAGGACACCATCGAGATCGACAACAAGGACGTGATGACCTGTGCGTCCGCTGAGCAGATCTGCCACCGACCTCCCCATCCCGCCAGCAGCACCCGTCACGACCACCACCTTTCCCACGTGCGAGCCAGCGGCAGGCCTGTTCCATCGGCCATCAGTGATCACGATAGGTATGATATTCGAACCTTGCCTGGCTCGCCACGCGTCGTCCTGGTGGCCAGGTGCACCGGACATGCGAAAGGAAGCGAAGAAGCAGCGTGGAGGGAGCGCTGACCGATGAAACAAACAACAGAGCCTCAGAAGACAGCCATGTTCGCTCTCCACGCGAGTGTCGATAGCAGTGAACAAGCACTTGAGCGACCAAGAGATCTTCCGCGAGGAGAACGAGCGATTCCACGACCTAATCGCCCGCGAGTTCGGAAACGAGGTGTTCGGTTACGTGGCCGACGCCGTCTCGGAATTCTCGACGGTTCCCCGATTGGAATCGACTACCCAGAGGTTCGTCGTGCGGCCGACGAGGAGGCGCACAGGTGATCTACAAGTCGATCGCAGCTCGGGACACGCGCGCTGCGCATGGTGCGATGCCGGAACAGGTCAACCAGTACCTCCGGTACGCCGAGCGGTGGTTCCTTGAGGTGCTCGCCGCGCCCATCACGTGGCCCGGCCGTGGTTAGCTCCGGCCTCACCGGCCTGCCAGAACTCGTGGCGCGGGCAGCGATACGTGACGTGGTGGTCCGCTACAGCCATGCGCTGGACCGTCGCGATTGGGCGACCGTGCGTGCCTGTTTCCATCCGGATGCCATGGTCTGGTCGGGCACGTGGTCTGGGCGTGCGCACGCTGAATACCGCGATCGCGCCGCGGGAGCGAGCACTACCTCGCCAGAGGTGTGGGCCGAAATGACGATGCATTGTGTCTTCGAGTCCCAGATCGATCTTTTCGCCGAGGACGCGCGTGCAACCACGTACGCGCTCGCGCTCCACCGAACGCGAGCCGAAGACAGCGAGTTGCCCTTTGCGATCGATTATGGGCCGGGGCGATCGCTCTCGACGGGAGCGCGAGACGTGACCGTCGGTGTGGTGTACGAGGATCTCTTCACCTACGAGGCCGCGGCGTGGAGGATCAAGGAGCGTCGACTCCTGCTGCCCTGGTCGCGTATCGACGAGGTGGGCGCAACGTGGTCACGGCGGGATCACGAGGGGTAGGTTCGGCCACCGTTCACACTGATCACTTGTCCGGTGATGTGGTTCGACTCGTCTCTGGCGAGGAATCCGACCAGCGCGGCTACGTCCTCGGGCGTGCCAACTCCGAGTGGACCGGACATCTCGCTTGCGAACGCTCGAGGTTCGTGCTGCTCAAATGCCAGTGATTGGTCGGTCAAGATTGGACCTGGAGACACCGCATTGACCCGAATGCCGTACTCGGCGAACTCGCGGGCCCCAGGACTTGGTCAATGCGATGTGCGCACCCTGAGCAGCTGAATGCACCGCAGCCCGACTGTTACCCACGCGACCTGAGTCACCCGTGACATTGACTTTTCGCCCAGGACGCGCCTCCTTCAGATCTTCGAGAGAGTTCTGCACGACGGCGAGCGCTCCGACGACTTTGGTCCGGAGGGTCTGGTCCCATTCGGGGGCGGAGCTGTGCTCGAATCTTCCCATGTGCATCCATCCAGCGTTGTTGACGACCACGCCGACCGGACCGAGCGTGGAACGAACTCGCTCGAGCATGGTTCGGACGGCGGTCGGATCAGCGACATCGCAACCGAAGTAGCCGCAGGGGACGCGCCGTCCGATCTCGGCTGCCACCAGGCGTCCCTGCCCGGTACTTGAAGAGGAGTTGATCGCGACCCGATAGCCCTCCTCAGCAAGGCGGGTGGCGATCGCACGCCCGATGCCCTTACTGCTGCCGGTGACCAGAGCCACAGATTCGCCCGTCGTCACGGCTGCCGACCGTGATCGATGTCGAGGTTGGCCAGGGCCGGGGTGATCTCGCCGACACCTTGGCTCATGGAACTGGCGGCGATCAACCGTGCGCCAAGCCTATCTGCGGCGTTCAACAGTGTCTCCGGATCGACCTCGATGCGTGCCAGTGGCTCCGCCCGACCCCAGAGAGTGATCGCCTCGGAGTCCAAGCCGAGGAACTGTCCGTTGATGCCCTCGGCCATCGGCGAGGCCAGCCAGACCACCAGCTCGGCTGCCGATCGCGGGCTCAGGTAGCCGCGATCTCTCGCACTCAGTGTCGGATTGCCAGGGGTGTGGACCAACAACTTGCGGGCTGCGTCCGTGTCCACGGCCGCACGCGCTGCGTTCACCCGGATGCCGAGAGGCGCGAGTTCTAGCGCCCAACTCCAGGTGGCGGCGAGGAGGCCGGCCTTGCTCGCGGCATGGTTCGCGGCACCGGCCATTCCGCGGATGCCCGCGGCGCCAGCGATGTTGATCACGTGGCCGCCACGGCGCTGATCGCGCATCGCGCGCGCAGCAGCGCGTGCGCATCGGAACGGTGCGCGCAGTTGGATGTCCAGAACGGTGTCCCAGTCTGCATCAGACATGTCGAGAAGAGGAGCCGACTTCATCTGACCCGCGTTGTTGACGAGCACGTCGATGGATCCGAACTCTGCGAGCGCAACATCGACGAGCCGTTCCGGCAGGTCGTCGTCTACGACGGTCCCCACTACGGCTCGTGCGCAGCCGCCGGACCCTTCTATCTCCGCAACCACGTCCGCCACGGACAACTCGTCTCGCCCGTTCACCACGACCTTCGCTCGGTGTTGGGCGAAAAGTACGGCTGTTGCTCGCCCCCATCCGCGCGATGCTCCCGTTACAGCGACGACAGTGTCTTGAAATAGTGGTTCGGCCGTTGGGCTCGTCTCCCAGTCATCTGTGCGCATCAGCTGAGTAGAGCCCGTGGGTTATCGGCCGTCATTCGCCTCAGCTCGGCGATGGAGAACCCGTGTTCTGCGAGACGATCCGCGAAGTTGCTCAGACCTTCGACAGGCAGAGGGTTGAACGCCTGGCCGAAGTCCGTGGAAAGCACGCACTTGCCGACTCCGATCGTCCGGATTGCAGCCGCGATCTCGGCTACCGTCCTAGTTGCGTGCGCCCCAATCGCTGTGCCGGCACAGAATTCGACCACGGCACCACGGTTCACCAACTCTTTGAGAACCTCGACGTTCATCTCATCTCCGGGCCCACATTGACGGTCCATGGCGTGGGTGACAATCAGCTTCCCGCCAGGGGGCATCGCTGCTGCGACGGCCAGGTGCTCCTCGATCGAGATGTGTCCGGTTGCGAGCAACCGACCATGCTGTGCCACGAGAGCAATGATCTCCAGTGCCTGCGTCACGAGTGAGCCTTGGTGACAAATCTGCAGACCCGGCGCGGGAACACCACGCGCTCTTCCGTAACGTTCCCAATCCGCCTTCACCGAGAGTGTCGGCATCCAAACAATCGCCGCACCGATGCCTAGCGCATCCTGGACGGCCTGCACGTTCAGTCCTCCAATGCTGGTGTCGCAACAGATACCGCCAAAGACGTCGAGACCCGGGAGGATCTCGTTGATGGCAGATGCGACGCCCATCGTCGAGAAGTCGTGACTCTTGAGCACGATGCCTCCATGACCCGCATCCCGCGCTTGTACGGCCGCCTGATAGGCCGTCACCGACCTCTGCAGATGGGGATCAGGTCCGAAATGTACGTGCATGTCGATCGCTTCAAGCAGTTCCATGTCCCTCCCAGCCAGCTACTCCGTCAGCGGTGCGTCGCGTCCGCAGATGATCCTGCACGCCCTTGAGGATCACCTTGAACTGTCGATTGTTGAGGAGTCCGAAGTGGTAGATGCTCGCCTCGTCAACGGTCGGGTCTAGATCTAGTTGCCTTACCACCTCATCGGCCACTGCCGAATCGCCATTAATCAGCGCCCACGGGAACACGGGGGAATCGACAACCAACTTCGACCGAACTCCGGGCTCGAGCTCGCGCGCGGCTGATGCACCCTCCACCATCAACCCGCCGAGTTGGGGAAGGATGCTGACGAAGTCGCGTGGTGCGCGTGCAGTCCGTTCGCGCGCTGAGATCATGAGTGCCGGAATACCAGCTGATCTCCGTGCAGACTCGGCGGCTCGGTGAAGTAGCTCGTCGACACTGCTGTTCATGGTGGCCACGTACACCTCGGCCTCCGGATCAGACAGTTCATGAACCGCGCACTTTGTAAACCTGTCGCCCCTCAACTCTGACTCTAGGATGCCGGAAAGCCGGTGCCGCAGTTGATCGACGTCGATCCCCTGGTTAGCCGCACGTGCAACGCACGAACGGCAGAAGCACAGGGAAAGGATGTCGCGAGCCAACGGCGAAACGGGGGTCATGACTCGCCTACGCGTCCATCCGTAGTCGTACTGCGGGTAATCGAACGCTTCGAGTCTGACGAATCGCACCCCGAGATTCCCGATGAGGTCGGACACCACGCCTTCAACATGCTCGACCACGTCAGGCGCGCTCGGGCACAGACCGTGGTCGTTGACAGCCCCTGTCACGAATCTGCGAGCAGTATCCGGAAACGCGCGGGCGAGTCCGGGTTGGAAGAGGCCCACGACCCACGCGTCGAGGAACATCCCGCGGTCGTGCGCCGCCGCCCCAACCTGGCGCCAAACTGCTGTCACTTCCGCATCGGCCGAAACCAACGGGCGTAACCTGCCATACCCCTTGGGATTCGCTGGAAAGAATGCTCCGCCATCAGGCAACGAGAAGATCGCGGCTGATTGCCGAGCGGACAGCGCCGTGATCGGATGGTAAACGGCATTCAAGATCAGCCCGGACAAGCCGGCGTCGGCCATTGCGTCGAGATCGCGCTCGACAGATCCACGCAGGTCCCAAGCGTAAGCCCAAGTCGCGAGTGCGGACTTCAATCGGCTTCCACTCCGAGCCAGTCCGACGGTACCTGAAGACTCGCGTCTTCGAGCAACTCCCCGAGTTGCCGAAGCGTCGAGGGATCGACGGTGATCCGCCCCGACCGCTCTGCTGACTGGAATCGATCATTCTCGATGTCGCCGGGCAGTCTAACCCGGTCGGTGCCAGCCGCAGGACGAACCCCGACGAGTTCGCTTCTCACCCACTCGGCGTTAGCCAGAAAGGTGTCAAGGCCTATGAGCGCACTAATGTTCAAGGCCATCACGAAATGACCGACGTCCATCGACCGCTCGAATCGATCTGAGCGGACGACCTCGTCGGGTATCCGTCCCAGCATGTTCGAATCCGACAGACCGCCGCTGAGGAGTTCGTTCACAACTGCGAGTCCATAACCCTTAGGCCCGGCAGCAGATGCAAGTACACCCTTCAACGCTTCGTTTGGGTCATCGGTCGGCCGTCCGTCACGGTCCAGTGCCCAGTCACGTGGAATCCGCTGCCCCTCAATCGCCGCGCGACGGATCTTGCCTCGAGCGCCAACTGAGCACGCCATGTCGAGAAGTACGGGGGCACCCGACTCTGTCGGTAGAGCCCATGCCAGCGGATTGTTGCCGATTGCGACATCGGCACCGCCGAATGGTGCCATGACGGGTACAGCACTTGTCGTTACGAAGCCGATCATTCCTCGCTCCGAGGCCTGCAACGCGTAGTAGAACGCGGCCCCGAAGTGATTGCTGTTGCGGATCACACTCACACCGACGCCAAGCTTCTCGGCGCGGTCAATCGCCTCCGTCATGCCGAACGACGCAGCTGGGTGACCGAGTCCGTGGCCGGCGTCGATCACCGCCGTCGCACCGCGCCGGTGAACCACCCGCGGCTCGGCGGCGGGGTCGATTGCTCCCAGGTCGAATGCATCTAGATAGCGCGGAAGTTGTCGGATCCCATGCGACGTGATCCCGCGCTTGTCCGCCGCGATCATAGCGCTAGCGACGATATTCGCATTGCGACTACTCATACCCGCTCGCGTGAGAAGGCTCTGACACGCCCGATCCGCTCGATCCGTCTCAATCTCCATGACTAGCCCTTTTCATGCTGGTCGCGGCATCCAGCGCGTCGCACGCCTTTCGAGTTGAGCAAGCGTCTGATCGAGTGCGACCGCAAGCACGGCCATGATGAAGAGCGAGGCAAAGATCGTGTCCGCACGGAACGTCGCCTGACCTTGAGTCAGGAGGAACCCAAGACCCGAATTGGCTCCTATTAGTTCCGCGGCGACGATGCCGTTGAAGGCGTAGCCGACGGTGACTCGCGCGGTGCTGCCGATCCACAGCGCAATCGCTGGCAGATAAACCAATAGGAAAAGGTGCCGGCGACGCGCTCCGAGAAGCCGTGCGTGGTTGACCACGGCCTCCGGAATCTCACGGGTGCCGGCGGCCACGTTGAAGATCACCACCACCACGACTACCGACACAACCAGGACGATCTTCGGCGCAGGACCGAAGCCCAGAATGATCAGAAGTAGTGGAAGTAGCAAGAGTCGGGGTGCAGCGTTCAGAAAGGTGAGGAATGGACTGATGATCTCGCCTGCCAAGCGGCTGCGACCAATCAGCACACCGAGCGATATGCCTATCACAGTTGCTAGGACCCACCCGACGAGCAGAAGCTGGACGGTCGATCGGAGGTTCGGCCACAACTCACCGGCTTCTTCCATGTCGAGAACCTCGCGCCAGATGTCAGTCGGCCTTGAGAACATCAGGCTGTCGATCCGGCCCGTGCTCGACGCCCATTGCCAGAGGGCTAGGAGACCCACTATCGGAATCAACGGGACTCCAAGTGCGACCACTCGTCGAGCTGCGCGAGTCATCAAGCATCCCTCCAGCTGAGTGCCCGCCGGTCGACCGCGACCACCACCTGGTCGATGACGACAGCCACAGCGGACACAACGATCAATCCACCGATGACCGCAGCAACGTCCGAGATCTGTTGAGCAGACGCAATCACGTATCCCAGACCAGAGGTGGAGCCGAGGTACTCGATCACGACAGCGCTCGTGATCGCCCACGTGACGCACAGCCGCAGCCCCGCGAAGAGCCAGCTGACGATGGTGGGCAGATAGACCTCTCGCGCTAGGGCCCAGCGACCCCCGCCAAGCAGGCGGACGTGCTGGGTGAGCAACGGGTTGACAGACCGGATGCCAGCCGAGACACCGAAGTACTCGATGAACACGACCGCCGCGGCGATGTAGTACACCGACGCCGTCAGCCCAAGACCGAAGAGGAACACGAACAGTGGCGCGAGAGCGATCTTGGGGACTGCATTGAGAACGGTCACTAGTGGCGTAAACAAACCACGAATCTTGTCCAGGGGCGTGATTACCACGGCCAGGACAATCCCAGCCGCAACGCCAAGCAGTCCACCGACCAGCGCCGCCCACAACGTGTGTCCCAAAGCTCCAATGCCGCTGGGCTCGTCACCCCGTAGCCATGAAACGATCCAGCCTGCCACCGATTGCGGGTCGCTGAGCGCCAACCGCACTGAGTCATCCGTCGCAGAGGCGATCTGCCAGCCTCCGAGGACACCCAAAAAGATGAGTGAACGGCCCGCCAGGACGACCAGACGACGCCGACCGACGGCGCCGAGGAGCCCGCCACGAAGCGGGACTGTCCGGCTTACGGCGGAAGTTCGCGCATGTTCCGTCGGCGTCTGGGTTGTCATGACAAGTTGCTCGCCTTGAGTACCTCATCTCGCAACACGGACCAGATTTCGGCGTACAGGGCTTCGAAGCCACGGGTCGCCTTGAGGTCGATCAGATTTCGTGGCCTCGGCAGATCGATGTCAAACTCCGCAGCGATGCGTCCTGGGCCAGTTGTCAACACCACAACGCGGTCCGAAAGACCGATGGCCTCCTCAAGGTCGTGAGTCACGAACACGACGCTTTGGTGCCCGTAAGCGCTCCAAATGTCGAGGAGATCATTCTCCATGATGTTGCGAGTCTGTATGTCCAGCGCAGAGAACGGTTCGTCCATCAGCAGTACAGACGGGCCATATACCAGTGTCGCCGCGACCGCGACGCGCTTGCGCATGCCTCCCGAAAGCTGATGCGGGTACACATCTTCAAATCCCGCAAGACCAACTCGCTTCAACCATCGGCGCGCCTCTGCACCCGCGTCCTTGCGTGACGCACCGCGAAGCCGTAGCCCCAACGCAACGTTGTCAACCGCTTTACGCCACGGAAGGAGAGCATCTTGTTGGAAGACGAAGCCGACATCGTGCCTGATCCCGCGAACTTGATCCCCGTTCACCCACACATCACCTTCGAGGGGCCTGCGGAGACCGCTGATTGCGCTGAGAAGTGTGGACTTCCCGCATCCGGACGGCCCAACGACTGCGACGAACTCCCCCGGGTGAATCGCGAGCGAGGTCTTCTCTAGCGCCACCAAGGCATCTCGGCCATTTGCAGTCGGGTACCCCATCCGCAGATCGGCGATTCGCACCGCATCCCCATCCAGCATGACCGGAACCGCGGGCCCCGCGGCCGGCTCGACACCGACCGCGGGACGCTTTCCCGTGCCCTGTTCTGTCACAGTCATTCCTGTATTCACTTCGGCGAAACGGGGCTTCCGTCGGGAGGAAGCTGGTATCCGAGGTCCTTGGACGCCTGCTCAACGAACTTCATGTTCCAGAACGAATCCGGGACAGCCTTCTCGATGAGGCCGCCGCGTTCAAGAACGGCGGCTGAGTTCTTGATCATATCGCTGGTCACGAATCCGCTGGTGCTTGCGAAAGCCGGTTTGACCAAGTCCCACTGGGTCGCGTACGTCGCCTCGTCCACTGTCGAGGTGAACTCCTGCGGCAGGGCGGCGTAGATCTTCGACGGGTCGTCGATGTTCTGCTGGATGAAGACCTGGGCTTTGAAGAGCGACTCGACGATGGCTTGTGCAAGGTCGGGATACTCGTTCGCGAACTTCTCAGTGACGATCAAACCGGGCCCAATCTGGGGGCTGTCACCGCCAAAGATTTGCTTCTGGGCGTCAGGGTCATGGAGGTTGGCCACGATGTACCCGATACCGTCCTTGACCGCGGTCGCCGCACTCCCGGCATCCATCGGCGTGATGTCACACTTGCCCGACTTCATCGTCGGCAGGTAGGCGCTCACGCTGCCGATCGCGACGCCCTTCTCCTTTGAGAAGTCCAGGCCGGCCTGGGTCGCACCAGACTGGAGAGCCAGATAGGTGCCGGCACCGACTGCGGTGTAGCACCACGTCCCTCCCCTGTACTTCGCCAAGTCGGACCCGTTCGCTTCGTGCTTCTTCGCACCGACGATCAACACACCCGGTCCTGTGAATCCGTTGAATAGGAACTCCAACGGCTGTCCCTGGGAGGCAGGAACGGCGCCCGCGGAAGCCGATGCCATGAAGCCTTGGAGCTGCCCACCGAGGACGGCGGACATCACCGTCGGACCACCGCCTGGGAACGGCTGGGTCTTGATCGTGGTGCCGAAGTCCTTCGCAACCTTGCCGAGGTAGTTGTCGCCCATGGCAACCATGTAGCCGGAGTAAGCGCCGATGTATCCGCCGTTGAGCCCAATGGTCACAGTCTTCGGCGCTTTCGCATTGCTCGACCCGCCATCGCTCGATCCACACGCGGCAGTCAGACCGAGCGCAAGGACCACAGAGGCCAGTGCGACGAATCGGCGGCGGCGCCATCCTGTGCCACGTCCCCAGATGCCCGTTGTGTTTCGGTGGGCGGACGAGACGGTCCTAGGCCTATATGGATCCATGATGCCCTCCGGAGACGGGGTGAGTTCGAGGATGGATGGCGACGCGTCAGACGCAAAGTAGATAATCATAGGTATGGTTTTGAGTCAAGAGATCCGGTCACCGCCGGACCTCCGGTTCCCAGGCCGGCGACGGAGGCGGGGGTCTGGGCGGCCGAGGATCGCCACGACGGTGACGTCGACGTGCGGTTCGCCGGCCCGCGCGTAGAGCTCATCGAGGAGCTCCTGGGCACGCTGGGCGAGTTCGCGGTCGCTCGAGGTGGCCGGCAGTCGCCACTCCTGGTGCAGTTGAGTGCGCAGTGTTCGCAGCTGCTGGACCACGCCGAAGACCATCAGCGCCAGGCCGGCCAGTGTCAGGACCACCGCGAGCGCCAGGGCTGCCCACTGAAGGGCGCTCAGTGGTCGGTCACTTGCATTTCAGGCGCTACAGCCGGTCCATGATTACGGTCTCAATGCCGCGCTCGCGGAGGCTCTCGGTTAGATCGGTGCCCACGAACGCGCCGATCGTGCGCTTCACAATTGGGACATCACCCTCTTGCGGCTCGAACTCTGGGAGCGGTCGTCGTGGAAGAAACCTCACATGCCATCACATTAGAGGGCTGGTACCGCGGACACCGCAGGGTTTGAGTTGGAACGAATCTGTGTGTTCTCGATCCCCGTCTCCGTAAGGCGAAGCGAACCATCACGGACCGCGTATACATGGGCGCGAAACCATAGCTTTGCTGTTTCTTTGCCACTCGGCTGTGTTGACGGCGAACCGCCGCGTCAGTTGTCATCACGGTCCCGTTGGACGGCGTGTTCTCTAGCTACATCGGCGAGCCGAGGCCGTTCTCACCGCTGGTGAGCTCCTATGTTTGTCAACGTGGGCGGAGGTAGCGTCGTCGTGACGATGGGCGAGCGTTCTGGCTTGAGTGAAGAGCAGGATCGGGACTGTGAGTCCTGTCGCGCAACTGGTTCTGGCCGTTAGTCGCGTCCCGTTGCCGAACCTGGCCCATCGTCCTCAGCTTGCTATCGCCAGGTCCGGCGGCGTGGCAGGTGCATCCTGAACGGCGGCAAGGTCGTCGTGCAGGGTTCGGTAGATCAGGTCGGAGAGTCGTCGTTTGAGGCAGCGGAGCGCCTCACGTTGGGTCTTCCCTTCGGCAAGCTTGCGGCGGTAGTAGGCGCGGCCTTCGGTCTCAGCACGTATCTGGGTGATCGCGACTGTGTAGAGCGCCCGGTTCATCTTCCGGTTGCCCGAGCGGTTCAGCCGGTGCCGGCTGGTGCGCCCCGAGGACGCAGGGATCGGTGCGGTGCCGTTGGCCGCGGCAAAGGCATGCCGAGACCGGTAACGGCGCACGTCGACGACCTCACCAAGGATCGTGGCACCGATGACCGGTCCGACACCGTAGATCTGCGTCAGCGACGTGCCGATGCTGACCAGAACCCGACCCAGCTGTTTCGTCAGCTCACGGATCTCGGCGTCGATCTCCAGCATCCGTCGCAGCCGGCGACGGGTCAGGTCCGCGCGGACCCGCTCATCAGCCTCAACCAACGCCATCGCCTTCTCCAGGCTCGCCCGCGTGGTCAGGTTCGGGATCCGCGCGTGGTACCCCGGGAGCAGCCCGTGCAGTTCTCCGTGGCAGCGGTTGGCCAGTGCCGTGGACTCCTCCACCAACTGTGCTCGATAGTCGACCAGGGCCCGCACGTCGGCCGCCTCCCCGACTGCCAACCGAACCGGAGGCAGCATCGGCTCTCGTGCGGTGATCCGCGCGATCGCGACCGCATCGATCGGATCGGTCTTGCCCTGACCCGGCCTGGCCGAGCGTTCCCGCGAGGTCATCGAGGGCGGCACCTCGACCACCTCCACTCCCCCGGCCAGGACCAGCCTCAGCGCAACGCCCCGGCCGTAGTTTCCCGAGCCCTCGATCCCGACCCTGGTCACCCGATGAGCGGTGAGTAGCGCCTCGACCGCGTCGAACGCGGCCTCGGTGTTCGGGAGGTCATGGATCGCGACCGGACGGCCGTGACCGTCGATGATCCCGACCGCGAGGGTGTCCTTGTGAGTGTCGATCCCTGCCAGCACATCCAGCTCCTAACCATCAGATCCCACCCGCCGAGTCGAGGACCGGGCCGTCGCGCATGCACCTGCTGACTGACCAGCTCACGCTCCTATCAAGCGTCGACCGGCCCGGGCCTCGAGAGCGTCACCGGAGGGCACTCATCACCGAAAGCCACGACCTCGAAAGGTTCGGGCAGCAAGAGGTCGAGCCTCTCCAGTGACACCCGCGAGAGCCGCCTCGAAAGACCTCGGCGACCACCGCCAATCCAACAGGTGCAAGAGGTGTGTCCACTTCTGATCTCTTCTCGGCAGGGTCCGCTCTCTTCTCGGCAGGGTCCGCGGATCTGCGGTCAGGAACGTCAACTCAGGGCGTGGCGGCGTAGGACGCGTATCTCTGCTGTGGCGTCGGATTTGGAGATCGTCACGTCGACATCCACGCGGATTCCGACGCGACGACCGGCTTGGTGCGCGGCCCAGTTGAAGTCGACTACGCGTTGGGTGGGTTGCAAATCGATCCGGGTCCGGTATTCGCCGGCGATGGCAAGTGCCTGGGCGATCTCACTGACGAGGTCTTCGACCTCCGCGCGTCGTTGCGCGGCGTCGGTGATCGCGAAGAATCGTTCTGGGTTTCCCCAGGGGTTCACTGGGTTACTCCTGCCGGGAGGCGGTCGCTCGAGGACGGTCTTTCCCGAGATGCCTGTTCCGAGAGATCGATGCGGGCGGGCGGAGGGAGAGTGCAACAAGCCGCACCGGCACGGGACCCGGCCCGGGCTACGCGCGACGAGCCGCGTGGGAGTGCCCACCCGCACCGATCTACGCGGACGCTAGGTAACGAGACCAGTTACCCTCGAGTAGTACCGCAATACGGACGAGTAGTAAATGCATGCCATTTCGGTGAGAAACAGAATCGATTACAAAACTTCGCTGAAATCGCTGACGCGAGATCTCGGTTCCCATTTCGATTGGCAAATACTGGCGATAAACGCGGACTCGGACCAATCGCCGTCGATACCGTCGTCCCCGCACGATTCCGTACACTTTGGTCGATCACAGGCGGGCCACGCGTGAACCCCTCCTCCACATCCACGCTCAAAGACGACATCGCCCATGCCCTACGCACCTCAGGCCGCTATGTCGGAGAAATCGACTCTCCGCTGACACAGCGCCGCGTGGACGCGCAATGGGCAGCACATTTGGCGGGACGTGCCGTGGGAGTGCGCGTGAACGTCAGCGTGCACGAAGAGCGCCCCGCACACGGATCACCTCGAGCAATCCTGCGCGTCAGCCCCCGCGCCTAGTCACCAACGGCATCCATGCCGGCACTGGTGGTCTCCGGCGTAACACGGGACGCAAGTCGCAGCGAGGACGGTTGACGGGCGAGGTCAGCGAGTCGAGCGGCGCGCGATCCGCCACAACCGAGCTGCTTCTGGATCTCCAGTCGTGACACCCGACCGGTTGACGAAGCCGCGTCGAGCTCGCGGATCCGCCGAACTGCCGACTGATCATCGAGGGCGGCCTGCCGGGATGGACGAGGATGTCCGTTGCCCGGTGCCGGCCCAGGGATCGGCATCGTGCCGGACATGCCGGCGGCAGCCCAGCCATTCGAGGTCGAGCCGGTCCAGGCAGCCCTTGGCCAACTCGGCTCCTCCGCGTCGGGCAAGTCCTCAGGGCGGTCAGCGGTTCCGGCATCCACCAGCTCGCCTCGGCGAGCCAGGCCGGCCAGGACCTCGATGCCCAGCGCGAGTGCTAGCGGCGGCCAGGCAGCGACGGCGCGGGCGGTGGCCGTCGGCTGTGCCGAGGCGACGTTGGCCGCCAGCGAAGCCGAGAGACCGAGAACTAGCAGCAGCCAGGTCAGCATGGCCGGCCGACGGCCGGCACGGGAGTCGGCCAGCAGCACCGAGACGGCAGCGACGACGGCGCCATCGATCGAGACCGGCAGCAGCCAGGACGTCAGCTCGGTCTCGCCGGCACGGATCGCCACCGTACGCACGTGGGTGAAGCTAATGACAGCCGCGGTGATCGCGACCAGCACGAGGCCGAACGCGGCCGTGCGCGCAGCGCGCCGGTCTGAGGTTGCCATCGCTGCCGAGCCTCCCGAGCTGTTCGCTTCATCGCGGTCTCAGCCATCGAGTGCAGCACGAGGGGGCGCACCAAGTCAGCAACTCGGCCAGATCCTGTGGACAAGCCGACATCCAGGTGGCTGGCCCGATCAGCTGAGCGATGAGGTCACTGCGTCAGGTGGTCGAGGTGCGCCTTGGCGAGTCGGACGAGCTCGTCGAGCACCAGGCGTCCCTTGTCGGCGGACGC
>Ga0105239_10001538_pt1 | contig 30493 bp, 22 predicted proteins | sample KBSC44metaG_FD_92761 | JGI IMG/M metagenome (GOLD analysis project Ga0105239, IMG submission 92761) | Corn rhizosphere microbial communities from Kellogg Biological Station, Michigan, USA - KBS C4-4 metaG | ecosystem: Host-associated > Plants > Roots > Rhizosphere > Soil | place: Michigan, USA...
CATTCAGCGGCGGTATTAATTTGTTAAAGCGCAGCACCAAAAGCTTTGCCCATTATCGACACAGTTCATTAGCTAACAGCCTGTCGAACGATTTTGTACTTGATTTGTACGAGGATGCCGGTAAAAACCTTTGGGTAGGCACTGACGGCGGAGGTGTGGATGTATTTAATCAGCAAAATGGCTCCGTAAAGCACTATAAGCAACAGCCCCCCGGTAAAAACGGCCTTTGTGGCAATTATGTAATTAAAGTAAACCAGGACGAAGATGGTGATTTTTGGATGGGGACCTGGGCTGATGGAGTAAGTATATTCGATCCCAGAACCGGTGTTTTTACAAATTTGAAGCACAACGCTGCTAACCCAAATAGTTTAAGCGGTAACAACGTTTATGCGCTTATTCATACAAAAGATAAAAAAACGTGGATTGGTACCTATAACGATGGGCTCAACGAATATGACAAAAAAACGCACACCTTTAAAATATTCAGGTACGATGTAAATAATCCGCACAGCGTTAGCAGTGACAGGATTTACTCGCTGCTGGAAGACAAAGACGGAAACCTTTGGGTAGGTACGTATGACGGCGGGTTGAATTTACTCGACAGATCAACCGGCACCTTTATCCGTTTTCAGCACGAAGAAAACGCAAACACCTTAAGTAATAATGCGGTACCAGATCTATTCCAGGATAGTAGGGGCAATATATGGGTAAGTACTTTGGCAGGGCTTGATTTAATGGACCCTAAGACACACCATTTTAAAATATTTACAAAAAAGGATGGTTTACCCAGCGATATTATTTACGCTGTACGCGAAGATAATAATGGCAAACTTTGGATAAGTACCAATAACGGCATATCGGAATACAACCCGGACAACAGCAGTTTTAAAAACTACACAGTTGAAGATGGCTTACAGGCGGATGAATTTAAGTCACATTCGGCATTTAAAAGCGTGGATGGTAAATTATATTTTGGTGGTGTAAATGGCTTTAATGCTTTTAAACCTGAGGAAATATTGAAACCAGCAGGGTTCTCACCGATACTTATTACATCGTTCCAGGTTTTCAATAAACAACTTGAGGTGGCTAAAGATAGCAGCGACCCATCCCCATTAAAACAGGATATCTCTGATACCAAAGAAATTACCCTGTCGTACAAACAGTCTGTCATATCGCTGGAGTATGCCGCCCTTGATTTTACGTCGCCCAATAAAAAAAGCTACGCATACATTTTAACTAACTTTGATAAGGACTGGAACTATGTGGGCAGCAGGAGCACTGCCTCGTACACCAATTTACCTCCCGGTACGTACACTTTTAAAATTAAATATCAAAACAGTTCGGGCTCATGGTCGCCTGCTACAGCCGGGCTTAAAATAATTATTGTTCCGCCGTTTTGGTTAACGTGGTGGTTTAGGATTTTGGCTCTTGTATTGGGTATCGCGGCAATTTATATTTTGTTTAAGCTGCGCATTCAATCCATCAAAAAACAAAAGGCAATATTGGAAAGGCAGGTGCAGGAGCGTACGGAGAGTCTTGCAAAAATGACGGTTGACGAGCGCGAGTCGCGCAAAGCCGCCGAGGTGGCCCGCGAAGAAGCAGAGAGCGCTAACAAAGCCAAGAGCAGTTTCCTGGCCATGATGAGTCACGAAATTCGCACGCCTATGAACGGTGTGATAGGTATGGCCGGTTTGCTGTCAAGTACAGAGCTCTCTATTGAACAGGAAGAATATGCCGAAACGATAAAAACATGCGGCGAATCGTTATTGGCTATTATAAACGACGTACTCGACTTTTCGAAGATTGAATCGGGTAGCATGGAACTGGACGAACAGGATTTTGATTTACGGGATTGTGTTGAGGGTGTATTGGATTTGTTTGCCGAGAAAGCGTCACAGATTGATCTGGTGTACCAGATTGACCACAATGTGCCCCCGCAAATTATAGCCGACCCCTTGCGTTTGAGGCAGATATTGATAAACCTGGTAAGTAATGCCATGAAATTTACCGATATGGGCGAAGTGTTTGTAAGCGTTAAGGCTGATGATTTTGAAGGGGATGAGTTAACGCTACAATTCAGTATACGCGATACAGGGATAGGGATTCCTGCTGACAAGTTAAACAAGCTTTTTAAGGCATTTTCACAGGTCGACTCGAGTACCACACGCAAATACGGCGGAACGGGATTGGGGCTTGCTATCAGCGAAAAACTGGTGAACCTGATGGGTGGACAAATATTTGTTGAAAGCGAAGTAGGAGTAGGGACAACTTTTTCGTTTACTATAAAATCAAAAGTGGGGATCAATACACAGCGCAATTACGTGTACCTTAATACGCAGGAGCTTGAAGGTAAAAGTATCCTGGTAATTGATGATAATGCTACCAACAGGGAAATACTAAAAAACCAACTTGAGCACTGGAAGTTTTTGCCTGTCATAACAGCATCTGGAGCAGATGCGCTGGAGGTACTTAAATCAACACAAAAAATTGATTTGGTAATATCGGATATGAACATGCCTGATATGGATGGCGCGCAGCTAGCTAAAAAGATAAAAAAGAAGTTTCCGGATTTGCCTATCATACTGTTAAGTTCAACAGGAAATGAACAAACTAAAGCTGCGGCGCATTTATTCAATGTTATATTAACCAAACCTACTCGGTACCAGGTTTTACAAAAGCATATTGCGGAACAACTGAAGGCAAATGGCGAAGTTGTAAAGAAGCAAACGCCTGCACCTGCGTATTTTTCAGAAGATTTTTCGAAGCTTTATCCTATGGAGATTTTAATTGCTGAGGATAATGCAATCAACCAAAAACTGGCCGTACGTGTATTAACAAAAATGGGATATAGTCCGCATGTAGTAAGCAACGGGCTTGAGGCTGTTGATGCAATACGGCAGAAGCGATACGAAATGGTTTTCATGGATGTACAAATGCCGGAAATGGATGGTTTTGAAGCGACGCATTTTATAAGGGAGAATATCAGCCGGCAGCCGGTAATAGTGGCAATGACAGCCAACGCAATGCCCGAAGACAGGGAAAAATGTATGGAGGCCGGAATGGATGATTATTTAAGTAAGCCGATGAAAATTGCAGATATTATGGGTGTTTTGGAAACCTGGGGAAAAAGAATGCTGGATAAAATAGACAGCGGCACCAGCAGCGATCAATAACTGCCGGTGCAGTATGTATTTTTATTGTTAACAATTCAATTAATAGGCGGCAAAGCGGTAAATTGGGCCTTAATTTAATCCCTTAAATTATGCGCTCCAATAACATGACCCGATTAGGTTTTTTAGTTGTTTTTTTACTTTTGATTTTTGCAGGCACCAGTGCCGATGCTGCCGATGGTTATTATTACCAGCTAAAAATATATCACTTTAAAACGGATGCACAGCAAGCCCGTACCGATAATTACCTGCAAAACGCCTGGTTGCCTGCCATGCATCGTGTAGGGATAAAAAATGTAGGTGTATTTAAACCTGTTGCCGGCGATACGCTTGGCAAACGCATTTATATTTTTATTCCCTATAAAACGTTCGACCAAATAAAGAAAGTTGATTTGGCTTTAGCCGCCGACCAGCAATACCTTGCCGACGGAAAAGATTTCATCGACGCAGTTTACAACGATGCGCCTTACACACGCCAGGAAACAATTCTATTAGGCGCCTTTCCGAAAATGTTATATGCTGATGTGCCGCAGCTTACCGCAAAAAAAGCCGACAGGATCTACGAGTTGCGCAGCTACGAAAGTGCTACTGAAAAACAGAATATCAATAAAGTAAAGATGTTTAATGATGGCGACGAAGTGGCGCTATTCAAAAGACTAGGGTTTAACGCGGTGTTTTACTCGGAGGTTTTGGCCGGTGCACACATGCCAAACCTTATGTATATGGTTACCTTTAACGGCATGGCCGATCACGACAAGCTTTGGAAAGCCTTCGGTAATGACCCATATTGGAAAACACTTTCTGCAAAGCCGGAATATCAAAACAATGTATCTCATGTTGATGCGATATTTTTGCACCCAACAGACTATTCGGATTTTTAATGCGGGAAAAACGCGATTACGATGTGGTTGTAGTTGGTTCGGGGCCAAACGGGCTTGCTGCTGCTATTTTTATGCAGCAAAAAGGCTTATCAGTTTTACTGCTTGAAGGTAAGCCAACAATAGGTGGCGGCCTTCGTACTGCCGAACTTACGCTGCCTGGTTTTAAACACGATATTTGTTCGGCCGTGCATCCGCTGGCTGCTGCATCGCCTTTTTTCGAAACATTGCCTTTGAGCTTGCACGGGCTCGAATATATTTATCCGGAAGTAGATTGTGCACATCCGTTAGATGATGGCACAGCGACGATTTTAAAAGGCACTACGGAGGAAACTGCTGCAAGGCTCAGTGCAGACGAGGATGCGTATCTTAAATTAATAAAACCTGTTGTAACGGATTGGCCTTTAATTGCACCCGACATATTAGGCCCGTTGCATTTTCCAAAGCATCCGTTATTGATGGCAAAGTTTGGCCTGCCGGCTTTAACTTCGGCATCGCATTTGGTTAAACGATTTAAAACCAAAGGGGCACGTGCATTATTTGCCGGAATGGCCGCTCATTCTATACAGCCTTTATCCAATTTGGCTACATCAGCTATTGCTATGGTACTGATGGCTAACGGTCATTTAAAAGGCTGGCCAATTCCCAAAGGCGGCTCCAACCAAATCGCCAATGCATTGGCGTCATACTTTGTTTCGCTGGGAGGCAAGATTGAAACTAATACTTACATCACATCATTGCAGCAATTACCATCGGCACACGCGGTTTTGTTTGATGTAACGCCTAAGCAATTATTGCAAATTGCCGGGCATAAATTTTCGTCGATATACAAATGGCAACTGGAACGTTATCGATATGGCGCCGGTGTTTTTAAGATCGATTGGGCGCTGGATGGGCCGATTCCGTTTAAAGCCGAAGAATGCCGTAAAGCGGGCACCGTGCACCTGGGTAACACATTTGAAGAAATAGCCGATGGAGAACAACAAATTTGGAGCGGCAGGCACCCCGAAAAGCCTTTTGTGCTAATGGCCCAGCCATCTATATCCGATTCAACGCGGGCCCCGCAGGGCAAGCACGCGGTTTGGGCCTATTGTCATGCGCCAAACGGATCCACAGAGGACATGACCCAAATCATAGAAAATCAGGTTGAGCGCTACGCTCCAGGTTTTAAAGATATCATACTGGCCCGCCACACCATGAACTCCGCCCAGATGCATGAATATAACCCCAACTACATTGGCGGCGATATAAATGGCGGCGTTATAGATCTTGGCCAGTTGTTTACCCGCCCGGCACTGCGTTGGTCGCCTTACAAAACGTCGGCGAAAGGCATTTATATATGTTCGTCATCAACTCCTCCCGGCGGTGGTGTGCATGGGATGTGCGGATATAATGCTGCGAAAAAGGTAATAGCTGATTTGTTTCATTACATTGATTCCGCTGAGTTTAACCGGTGACCTCTGTTGATTTACTGACTACGCCAATTTCCAGCAATATTTTTCAGATTGATTATAATCAGTTTCATTTACTAAATCACCGAACATCAACGATTTATCGCCCTTACAAAAAATCAACGGAATCAACGTAATCAAAACTCAATCAGTGGTTTCGATTCCGAACTTTTTGTCCGATATCGGACAAAAAATCAAAATTTTAAAATTTCAACCTGTTAATTATTAGTGTTTTAGCTTTGGTATGGTGATTGCATATAACTATGCTATACATAGTACTATAATGGATACAGAAATCACACAAGAGGTTACATCACAAAGAAAAAGAAAAACAATTGTAATTGTATTAATAATCGTAGCAGTTGTTTTTGGTTTGATTTGGGCATTACGGACCACGTTAAAATCGTCAATAAAAAAATCGGAAATAACTACCGCAGTTGTGGAAACCAGCAACATCGAAAATACGCTGAATGCCACCGGCGAGGTATTGCCTGAATTTGAAGAAATATTAACCAGCCCCATCAATGCATCAATCAAAAAGGTAATTATGGATGCTGGTAATAAAGTAAATGCCGGTCAATCGATATTAACGCTGGATAAATCGGCCACGGAGACGGATTTTGAAAAACTCAAATTTCAGCTTGAATCGAAACAGAACGAGATCAAGAAATTGAAGCTCGACCTGAACAAAAGTTTTTACGACATCCAATCGAACAACGATATTAAAAAGCTGCGTATTGATAACCTGGCTGATGCGGTAGAAAATGCCAAACGCTTGTTTAAAGCAGGTGGCGGTACCCGCGAAGGTATTGAACAGGCCGAACTAAACCTGAAAGTTGCCCAACTGGAAAAGAAACAGCTGGAGAACGAGGTGAAAAACAAACAACAAACCATGCAAATTGAAATAAAGGAGGCTGAAATTGCCGCCGATATTTTAAGCAGCGATTTAAATGCACTGCAGCGCAAACTTAGCCTGGCAAATATTGTGGCAACCCGCTCGGGAGTGGTTACTTACGTAAATAAAAACATAGGTGCTAACGTGCGGGAGGGTGAGTCGCTTGCCCGGATTGCCGATTTGGGCAGTTTTAAAGTGCAGGGCAGCATATCCGATAACTCGATGGATCAACTGCATGCAGGCTTGCCCGTTATCGTGCTGATAAATGAGGTGCAGTTGCGCGGGCACGTGGTAAACGTATCGCCCTCTATTCAAAACAGCATTATTTCGTTTGACATCCAGTTAGATGAGCGCAACAACAAACAGTTGCGTCCCAACATGAAAGTTGATGTTTACCTGGTTACAGCCACCCGCAACCATATTATGCGTGTTGCCAACGGCCCGGCATTTAAAGGACCTGAATTGCAGGACATATTCGTGCTGAGCAATGGCAAAGCCGAGCGGCGTACCGTTCATATCGGCCTTACAAATTTTGATTACGTGGAGATAAAAGATGGAGTTAAACCCGGCGATGTGGTCATCAACTCGGACATGAGCGAGTATAAAAATTCAAAGGAGATAAGTATTAATTAGTGAGTGGTTGATTAGGTTGGATTAAGTTGATTAGGTTATAAAAATCTGATCCGCATCCTAGGAATCAGCGAAATCATGGGAATTAAATAAATCAGTGGTCAATGAAATTTCTATATACAATATTACTTTTAATAATCTGCCTCCATGCCTTTTGCAGCGGAGGGCCGGATTCAACGCGGCTAACTTTAAAAGAGGTTGTTGCAATGGCGAAGGATAACTCTATAGCCGCTAAGCAGGCTGGCACCACACGTGAAACAAAGTACTGGCAATGGCGTACATTTAAATCGAATTACCAGCCGCAACTTTCGTTAAGCGGTAATTTGCCGGGCTATAGCAAAACAAGCACGCCAGTAGTTCAACCTGATGGTACCATTGTGTTTCAGCCTATACACTACGATAATTCGTCGCTGACTTTGAACTTTAGCCAAAGCATCACCGCCACGGGCGCCACTATTTATGGGCAAACCAACCTGCAGCGCTTTGACGATTTCGACCGGAACAGTGTTTTGTACAATGGTGTGCCATATGCAATAGGTTTTAGTCAGCCGCTGGGGCAGTTTAACGCATTAAAGTGGGACAAAAAAATACAGCCCCTGCTCTTTAATGAAAGCAAACAGGCTTATATCGAATCACAGGAGCAAATTTCAATAACGGTTACCGGCTATTTTTTCGATCTGCTGCTGGCACAGGTAAATTTGCAAACCGCTGAAGCTAATTTAACCAACACCGCAAAAATATTGAAGATTGCCAACCTGAAATTTGATTTGGGTAAAGTGTCAAAAAACGAAATACTGCAATTGCAATTGGAGCAACTAAATGCCCGAAAGGCGGTCGGCACAGCCAAACGTGATATGGAAATAGCCACACTCAACTTGCGCAGCTACATAGGGCAGGAGGGCGACCAAAAAATTGTGTTGCAGGTGCCTGAAACCATTAGCCAAATGAGCGTAACTGCCGATAGAGTCTTGGCCGAGGCCTTTGCCAACCGTTCGGATGCCATCGCGTTTATGCGCCGAATTGCCGAAGCTAAGCGCGATGTTGCCCTGGCGCATGGCCAAACAGGTTTAACCGCCACCCTGACCGCGAACATCGGGACATCTAACTCTGCTAAAAATATACCGGGAATTTACCGGAATGCGCAAACTCAGCAATTGGTAGAACTGCAGTTTTCGATACCTGTATTGGACTGGGGACGCTCAAAAGCGAAAATTAAAACCGCCGAGGCTAACCAGAAATTTACCGAGTATTCGGTTGAACAGGATAAGCAGACTTTCAAACAGCAGATAGTTACGCAGGTGTCGCTTTTTAATGTGATGAAAGATCAACTGGCGTTAACGGCCGAAGCAGACAGCATAGCGTCTGAAAAATATAAGATAGCCCGCGAACGCTATGTTTTAGGCGACTTGAGCATCACTGACCTCAGTATAGCCTTCCAGGAAAACGACCAGGCCAAACGCGACTATGTACAATCGCTCCGCGACTTTTGGAGCGCTTACTACCAACTGCGCTACCTGTCGCTTTACGACTTTGAAAGAAACGAAAAAATAACATATAAATAAGGTAAAAGCTGAAAGGTAAATGCAATCAACAATAAAACAATAACACGATAAAACAATAACAATTCATCACGCACTAATTCACTAACTCACAAAATCACTAATTAAATACTATGATATCCTTACAAAACATCGAAAAAGTATACCGCACCAATACAGTTGAAACCCTGGCGCTGAACAGCATCAGTCTCAATATAGCCAAAGGCGAATTCCTGTCGATAATGGGGCCTTCCGGTTGCGGTAAAAGTACACTGCTTAACATTATGGGGTTGCTTGATGCGCCTTCGAAGGGCAATATTAAAATAGCCGATCAAACTACCGATAAGCTGAACGACAAGCAGCTGGCGAATTTTCGCAACCAGAAGCTTGGCTTCATTTTCCAGAGCTACCACCTGATAAATGATTTGGCGGTGCTTGATAACGTTGAGTTGCCTTTGCTCTACCGCTCGTCGGTATCAGCCAAAGAACGGAGACAATTAGCTACTGAAGCCCTGGAAAAAGTGGGGCTGGCTAATCGCGTTAAACACTTCCCAAACCAGTTATCAGGCGGGCAAAAACAGCGGGTAGCTATAGCAAGAGCAATTGTTGGCCGCCCGGAAATTATTTTGGCCGATGAGCCAACCGGTAACCTCGACAGTGCGATGGGCAATGAGATTATGGACATATTGATGAAGCTAAACCAAAACGACGGTACTACTATAGTGATGGTAACCCACGACGAAAATATGGCACATAAAACACACCGGTTAGTGCGCCTATTTGATGGTTCGCAGGTTCAGTAATTTATCAGCCTAAAAAATTAAGATCATGCTTAAAAATTATTTTAAAATAGCCATGGCGGTACTGCGCCGCCGAAAATTCTTTACGTTTATCAGTTTGTTTGGCATCAGTTTTACACTTACTATATTGCTGGTACTTACAGCATTTATTGATAAAGTTGTTGGCGATAGCTATCCCGACAAAAAGCGCGACCGCTCGTTATACGTTTCGCGCATCCAATTATCTTATAAAGATGGAAGGAGTTCGGGTCCACCATCGTATTATTTTTTAGATCACTATGGGCACACACTCAAAACACCCATTAAAATAGGTATTGCGTCGGGCTTTAACGGCACTAATACTTATGTAAACAATAAGAAAATAGCTGTTAACTACAAGTACACCAATGCAGACTATTGGGATATTATGGAATATGAATTTATAGAAGGTAAGGCGCTCACCAAACAGCAAATAGATAACGCCGACAAAGTTGCCGTGATTTCGGAAGATATGAAACGCGAATATTTTGGCGATGTACCATCGGTTGTGGGTAAGTTAATTGAAGCGGATAATGTAAAATACCGTATTACCGGTGTTGTGAAAAACGTGCCGATAACCACCTACATGCTCTACAGTGATATTTACCTGCCATATACCGTTGCAAAAACCGATTTCAGGAAAGACAAAGGTTTGCAAGGCGGGTTTTATGGGATATTTCTGGCAAAATCAAGTGCCGATTTATCTAAAATGCATGATGAATATGAGGATATGATAACCAGGCTGCCGTTACCCAGCAAGGATGTCATCAAAATATACAGCCATGCCGATCAATATATCCGGTCCTACCTCGATGCCGGCGACGAGAATCATTCGGGCGTTGCGATCGCGCTCACAGCCATCAGCATTTTTGCCCTGTTGGTAATGTTATTACCAACCCTTAACCTGGTTAATATCAATATCACACGTATTATGGAGCGGTCATCAGAAATTGGTGTTCGTAAGGCTTTCGGAGCATCGTCGCGTACTTTGGTTTACCAGTTTATTGTCGAGAATATTATCCTCACGTTGTTGGGCGGCCTTATAGGCGTGGTATTGTCTGTAATAGCGTTGCAGGTGTTAAACGGCGCCAACCTTATACCAAACCTGGTATTAACATTAAATTTTACCGTGCTTGGCATTGGTCTGTTGATATGTTTCTTTTTTGGCCTGCTATCGGGTGTTTACCCGGCTTGGCGGATGTCGAAGTTGAATGTAGTAACTGCGCTAAAGGCGCAATAAAAATTGTCAAATCATTTAAATTAAGATATTATGTTCAAGCATTTATTTAAACTGATATGGAATAAAAAGAAACAAAACTTTTTATTAATGTCCGAGATGTTATTCTCATTCCTGGTACTATTCGCGGTGTTTACCCTGCTGGTGTACTACTATAATAATTATAAAAAACCGATGGGTTTCGAATATCAAAACGTTTGGGTGGTAAGCTATAATAATGCCTTTAAAACAGCTAGCACCGATTCTTTGGATACCTACTACGAAACACTAAGCCAAAATTTAAGGGCACTCCCGGGTGTTAAAGACATAAGCTTTTGCAGCGATAATGTTCCTTTTTCCCAAAACACATGGTCGGGCGGGGCAAATTACAATGGCATGCAAGTAGGCGGTGTAAACCAGTATATTGCCGACGATAGCTATGCCAGTACTATGACAACGCAATTACTGGAAGGGCGATGGTTTAACAAGTCCGATATGGTTGCGAAAAATCAACCTATTATTATCAGCTCTGATTTAAAAGAGAAGTTTTTTGGGACAGGCCAGGCAGTTGGAAAACTAATCGGTGATGGCGACCAGCCCGGCCACGATAAAAAGCTAATGAAAGTCATAGGTGTAATACAAGGCATTAAAGCCAAGGGCGACTATGCACCTGCAGGCTATGCAGTCTACCATCGTACTGACACAGGCTCCTATCACTCGCTTGGGAAAATAATGGTGCGGGTTAATGAGGGCGCCACCGCTGCCTTTGAGGCCCGGCTGTACAAAACTCTAGCCAATTATATGAAAAACTTGAATGTGGAAATTGAGCATCTTACCAATAAGCGGGTATCTACCAACTATTTCACAGTTGTGCCGATGATAGTTTTAGGTATTGTAGGTGGTTTTTTGATAATTAATGTGGCTTTGGGCCTGTTCGGTGTGCTTTGGTATAACATTAACAAGCGCAGGGGCGAAATTGGTTTACGCAGGGCGGTGGGTGCCACAGGCAGTTCAGTTTCATGGCAACTAATAGCCGAGTCGATGATACTGACAACGCTGTCCCTGATACTGGGGACTTTTTTCGCAATCCAGATGCCATTGCTTAATGTGTTTGACTTAGCTGCGGGGATTTACCTGGTAGCGATGGTTTTTGCTATTATATTTATATACCTGTTGGTGTTTTTATGCTCACTTTATCCGGGTAAGCAGGCTGCTGCGATTTATCCGGCGGTGGCATTGCATGAGGAATAATCAGAACCGGGATTAAGTGGATTTTTGGATTTCCTGGATCGAAGCCGCCATTCGCCACAATCTGATAAATCGTCTAATCTGTTTAATCCCGGTTCAGATTAATTATACTTGTACTAAATTATGATATTAGTTATTGATGATGATATTGCAGTACGCACTTCACTGCTCCTGTTACTAACCGGCGAGGGTTATACTGCTGCGGACTGTGCCGGGCCGGTTGAAGCGATTAAGCTCATAAAAAAAAACGAGCCCGAACTCATTATCCTTGATCTTAATTTTTCCAACGATACGTCCGGCAAAGAAGGGATGCAACTGTTGGGGCAGATTAAACAAATAAATGCTGCTATTCCCATTATATTGATAACAGGCTGGGCGAGCATCGAACTTGCCGTACAGGGCATGAAAGCCGGGGCGAATGATTTTATCAATAAGCCATGGAATAACGACCACTTGCTGCAATCGGTAAAAACACTGCTCGACCTGAATGAGAAAAAAGCCGAACATCATACCCGCAAGCAGCTCGATAAGACCTACAATTTTCAGCATATAATAGGTGAAGACCCCAAAATGCTGAATATTTTGGAAACTATCGGCCGGGTGGCCGGCACGGATGCATCCATATTGATAATGGGTGAAAGCGGTACCGGTAAGGAACTGATTGCTGAAGCCATCCACCAAAACAGCCTGCGCCGCAATAAACCTTTTATCAAAGTGAATTTGGGCGGTATATCCACCTCGCTGTTTGAAAGCGAGATGTTTGGCCATGTGCGGGGCGCGTTTACCGATGCGCGATTCGACAGGGTGGGCCGCTTTGAAATGGCCAATAAAGGCACCATATTTTTAGATGAAATAGGCGACCTTGATGCCGGCAGCCAGGTAAAACTATTACGCGTATTGCAGGACAGGACTTACGAAGTGCTGGGCAGCAGCCGCACAAAAGCGGTGGATGTACGGGTAGTTTGCGCCACTAACAAAAGCCTCGACGAAATGGTCAATAAGGCCACTTTCAGAGAGGATTTATTGTACCGTATAAACCTGATCACCATTTACCTGCCCGCCCTGCGCGACAGGCCAAAAGATATACCGCTGCTGGTAAATTACTTTATAGATAACTTAAAGGAAATTTATAACCGCCCGGCATTGTCCGTGGCCGGCAACGCCATGAAATGGCTGCAGCAATTGCCGCTGCCAGGCAATATCCGCCAGCTAAAAAATATCGTGGAGCGAACTATCCTGGTGAGTAAAAATGATGAGCTGGATATCGACGATTTTCGCACCCAATTGGAACTTTCGCCGGTAAAAAAAGGAAATATTCAATTGCCTGGCATAGGTACTTTAACACTGGAGGAAGTAGAGGTTGAAATGATAAAACGGGCGATGGAACACCACAAAAACAGGGTGGCTAAAGCAGCCGCATCACTGGGCCTTACCCGTAGCGCGCTGTACCGCCGGCTGGATAAATACCAAATCCCGTACGATGAAGCTGAGGACTAAATATATCCTGTTCGTGGTGATTATACACCTGGTTGCCCTTACGCTAACCTGGTTTATTTTTAAGGATAAGGTCTGGTTTATCGCATCCGAAGTATTTGTAATCATCTCAATTATTATTGCCATACAGCTTTACAGGCAGTTGATTCAACCGCTCAAAACCCTGATGCAGGGTGTAGAGGCTATAAAAGACCGCGACTTTAATGTAAAGTTCCTCTCCACGGGTAAACACGAAATTGACCAGTTGATTGATGTTTATAACCAAATGATGGACGAACTGCGTACCGAGCGTACGCGACAGGAGCAGCAGCATTTTTTTCTAGAGAAGCTGATTTTTACTTCGCCCACAGGCATTGTTATTTTAGATTTCGACGATAACGTGCAGCAAATAAATCCCAAAGCTCTACAGATTTTGGGTATCGAAGCCAAACAACTACTTAACTATCCGGTCGATAAACAGGAGCACCCTTTGCTCCAGCAGATAAAATTGCTAACATCCGGTGAAACAGTGCTGGTTAAGGCCGATGGTATCAATACCTACAAACTGCAAAAATCACATTTTGTCGACCGCGGATTTTCGCGGCATTTTATAATGATCGAAGATCTGACAGCCGAGATTGTCGCCGCTGAGAAAAATGTATATGGCAAAGTGATACGGATGATGGCACACGAGGTAAACAATACGGTGGGTCCCGTCAATTCCATCATTCAATCTGCTTTAAAAACTGATAAGCTTTGGGAAGGTCACAAGTATAATGTGTTGAAAGATGCGTTGCAGGTGGCTATGGACCGGAACCAAAATCTCAATTTTTTTATGCGCAATTTTGCCGATTTAGTAAAGCTACCGCCCCCAAACAAACAACCCATTGACGTGCATCAATTATTAAATTCGGTTGTAATGCTGATGGGGGTTAAGGCAAAAGACAACAATATCGAATTTAAATTAAAGCTGGCGGATGGTCCATTGAAAATTATGGCCGATGAGCAGCAAATGGAGCAGGTGTTAATAAATATTGTAAAAAACGCCATTGAGGCGATTGACAAAAACGGGACTATAACTTTAATTACCACTGCCTACAAAAATGGTGTGACTATCTCAGACACCGGCCCCGGTATTAGCGCCGAACAAACGGCGAATTTGTTTTCACCATTTTTTAGTACGAAGAAAGACGGGCAGGGTATAGGGCTCACCCTGGTGCGCGAAATACTGGTAAACCATGGCTTTGAGTTCTCATTAAAAACAATAACTCCTAAGAAAACCGATTTTACAATCACATTTGTTTAATTTTTTTATTCCATAAGGTTTTATTAATTGAAAATTAGTTGGGTATATTTAATAAATTATAAACCTAATCTTTTGATAAATTATGGAAACTAAATCTTCAACCAAGTATGTTGCCGAACTTGTTGGCACGTTCTGCCTTGTATTATTTGGCTGCGGTGCGGCAGTTATTGCCGGCGCGTCCGACCCGGGAATTCCACCTTCGGGTATAGGCCTATTAGGCATTTCATTGGCTTTTGGTGTTAGTGTTGTGGTTATGGCGTACACAATCGGGCCAATTTCCGGTTGCCATATCAACCCCGCCATTTCCATTAGTATGCTGGCTGCCGGCAAACTAAGTGTTAAAGATTGTGTGGGATATGTAATTTCGCAATGCATCGGTGCCGTGTGTGCTTCAGGCGTATTGTATTTGTTGCTATCCGGCAAACCCGGCTTTTCGATGGGCGAATATGCCCTGGGCGCCAACGGATGGGGTGAAGGTTATTTAGGTAAATATTCAACCCAATCAGCGTTTATTGCCGAAGCTGTATTTACATTCCTGTTCCTTGTGGTTATTTATGGAACCACCGCCAAGCGCGCAAACCCCGCAATGGCTGGCCTGGCAATAGGTTTATCGCTGGTGTTAATCCATTTAGTAGTTATCCCAATCACAGGCACGTCAGTAAATCCTGCCCGCAGCCTTGGCCCCGCAATATTTGCAGGCGGCAAAGCGCTTAACCAATTATGGTTATTTGTAGTTGCCCCTATACTCGGCGGTTTGGTAGCAGCCGGTTTCTGGAAAGGTGTTATGGAGCAGGATGAAAAAATTGTGAGCAAAACTGTTGAAGTTCACGAAGATATATCGATAAACAGGGTGTAACGCAACATCATCAAGCGATATCAAGGATTTACACGATTAAGAAATTAGCAAGATTTCTTAATCGTGTTTTTATTTTTAATCCTGTAAATCCCTTAAATCTTTCAATCGTGTTTAAATCTTTCAATTGTGTTGGCAACCAATCCCCGTATCCCCGCGTAATGTGATTGTAGGTTTTAACCCAATCACCCCTAAAACAATTGAAGCAAGTAATAGCAGGTATTTCGGCTATCTTAAATGGCAGGGAAAAGATGAAGCTGTATAAGCTCATTGTCTTTGACCTTGTGATTGGCGTGCTTGATATTGCGTTTTTAGGAGGCCTGCTTTTTGTTTTGAACCTGTACACCAAAAATTCAGCGTCTGCCAGGCTTTCGTTCCTGCCGCAATCGTTGTTAAATCCGGGTTCTCTGCTGCTCATCGGTGTGTTTTTCATCCTTTTCAGCTTAAAAAACCTGTTTGGGTATATCGGTTTAAAGTCGCAGCACCATTTCTTTTACAATGTAGCATCGAGGCTGTCCAAGCGGAATTTACTTAATTACCTTTCGGACGATTACGGTCGGTTCGTAGGTATAGATTCATCCGTCCAGGTCCGGCAAATAAGTCAGCAACCTATCGAGTTTAGCCATTACATACTTACCAACGTTCAGGCAATTGTGTCTCAGGTAATATTGATATCTTTTACCATCATTGCTATTTTGTTTTACCACCCGACGTTATTCCTGCTGCTTTTTTTACTGCTGCTACCACCGGTCGTTTTGTTGGGATGGTACATTAGGAGAAGATTGAAAGATGTTCGTGACAGCATAAAAATAACCAATGAAAAAGCACTGCAGCACCTGCACGAATCGTTGGCCGGTTATGTGGAAAGCAATATTTACGGGAAGAATGAGTTTTTTTCGGAGCGCTACTCCGGATATCAAAACCAGCTGAATGGAAACATTGCTACTCAGCAAACCTTGCAGAGCCTGCCAGCGCGCCTGGTGGAAGTTTTTGCAGTGATGGGTTTTTTAATATTGGTTATCATTAACAAGTTGTCGCCAGGCGCACCGGGTATTAACATGGTAACTATCGGAGTGTTTATGGCGGCGGCCTACAAAATTATACCGGGCATTGTAAAAATACTGAACAGCAGCGGGCAGATAAAAACCTACAAGTTTACCTTAACTGATTTATTGCCGGCAGAAACCGGCACGTCATCGACACGGAACCCCACCGCAACAGACCCGATTAACGCTATTGCTTTTGAAAATATCAGTTTTACTTATAAAAATCATCCCGTTTTAAATAATCTCAGCTTTGATATTAAACCCGGTGATTTTGTTGGGATATCCGGCAATTCAGGTAGGGGAAAAACAACAATTATTAATCTGTTGCTTGGTTTTTTAACTCCTGGTGGCGGCAATATCTGCATTAATAATACCAAAACCAGTGTTGGTAACCGGGTCGCTTATCGCAGCCGCATCTCGTATGTAAAACAGCAGCCATTTTTTATTAATGATTCGATTATAAAAAATATTACGCTTTCTGATGACGGTTATAACCCCGGCAAGTTGCATGAAACTGCCGTTTTAAGCGGGGTTGAAAAGCTTGTGGAACACTATCCGAAAGGGATGGAAAAGATAATTACCGAAAATGGTAAAAACATAAGCGGCGGCCAGCGGCAGCGGGTTATGCTGGCGAGGGCACTGTATCACGATTTTGATTTACTGATACTGGACGAGCCATTCAGCGAAATGGATAGTGCATCGGAAAATGATATCCTTACCCAAATGAAACGGCTTACCGCGCAGGGTAAAATGATATTGTTTATAACCCATAATAAAAGCAGCCTTAAATATTGCAATAAAGTAATAACGCTTGATGAAGAGTAAAAGGCAAACGTTGGTAATTTTAAGTCCCGGCTTTCCAAAAGATAAGGCTGATACTGCTTGTTTGCCCCCACAACAGATTTTCGTAAAGGCATTAAAAGAAATTTGCCCTGGTCTTAATATTATAGTTTTGACATTTCAATACCCGTTTTTTGCTACTGAGTACGATTGGCATGATGTAAAAGTAATTTCAATTGGTGGCAAAGACCGCGGCAGGATTTACCGCCTGGTTACCTGGGTGAAAGCCTGGCTGATATTGAAAAAACTCCATAAAGAGCATCGGCTGATAGGCCTGCTAAGCTTTTGGTTCGGCGAATGCGCATTTGTGGGCAGTCGTTTCGCGAATAGACACGATCTTGCGCATTATAGCTGGCTGCTTGGGCAGGACGCAAGGAAACGGAACAAATATTTTAAGTGGATAAAACCGAAAGGCGATGAACTGATAGCCCTGTCTGATTTTGTGGCGCGGGAAGTGAAGAAAAATTATGGGGTAAAACCGTTACAGGTGATCCCGGTAGGCATTGATACTTCTTTATTTAAAACGACTCCTGCTAAACGCGACATAGATATTTTAGGAGCAGGGGCATTAATCCCTTTAAAACAGTACGACCTTTTTATTGAAGCAATTGCTTACCTGAAAGAGGATTTTCCCAATATCAACGCGGTAATTTGTGGCAAGGGGCCCGAAATGCAGTCGTTAAAATCACTGGCGCGGGCAAAAGGGGTAGAGGGGAACATAACCTTTAAGGGCGAAGTGCCGCATAAAGAGGTGTTGAAGTTGATGCAACGATCGAAGGTGTTTTTGCATCCATCCGGGTACGAAGGTTTTGGCGCCGTTATATCCGAAGCGTTGTATAGTGGCGCGCAAGTAGTATCACTTTGCAAACCTATGGATAAGGAATACCGGCATCATTTTGTGGTGAAAACACAAGGCGAAATGAATGCCCGGTTGCTATCTCTTTTAAAAAATAAAAAATTAGACCACGACCCGGTGTTGATGTGTTCGATTGAGCAAATAGCGAAAAATATGATCAGTTTGTTTGTGGATTGAGATTTGCTTATCGGTATTCTGGTGATTCGGCCGTTAGGCAACCAGCATGGATTAACCCCGGTCGGCTATAACTCTGCCACTATTTCTTCAATTCGCTTTGCTATTGCACCAAATGATAACTTCTCTCTGAAATAATTCAAACACAATTCCCGTTTTTCTCTGACATCCAATTTATCAAGGCTATTCAAAGCAGCTAAGAGTGCGGCTTCGTTCCCCGCCTCGTACAGTACGCCGCATTTACCATTGTCCGTAATCGTTTTGAATGATTGTATTTCAGTGACAACAGGCACGCATCCGCATGACATGGCTTCGCACACTGCTGTTCCGCTGCCTTCATAGTGTGAGCCCGATATTAAAAAATCTGCGCTGTTAAACCAATCCTGCAAATCGTCGTGTGGCACCTGCCCGACTAACGTGATATTATGTTCACTTGCATTTTTAGCTATTAATTCCTTTATTTCTGGGAATAGTTCTGTAGTATGATAAATCATATACAGGTGCACAGTTGGGTTGGTTTTGGAATATTTTAAAAATGCCTTTACCGTGTTCAGCGGGTCTTTATTATCGTTAAGCCTTCCCACCCATAAAAATATCGGACTGCCGGTAGCCCTGGTCTTTTGCAGGGCCGAACCTTTATCGATGGGGTAAAAATTGGACGATACTTCCATCACTTCCTGTATTTTCCAATAGGAAGAAATGTTGCCCTTTCGTACCCAATCCAATCCCATGTCCATCGCTGCAAACAGGTAGGCATCTGTAAATCGGTCTGCCAGCTTTTGCGCGTATTTTTTTAAGCCGGTCATTGGTTTTTCGGCGTGGTGATGCGCTATTATCTTTGTTTTTTTAGGAAGGATGAAATGTAATAATATCAACTGCACCGGGTTATGCAGTCCCTGCACTAGTACAACGTCGGGCTTTAGATTTTTTATAAACCGGTTTAGTTTATAGGGAAAATGTGTTTTTTCACGGTTTAAGTTTACAAACTTATACTCAACGCCATTGTGCATGGCATCACCCTCATAGTCAATTTGCTTAATGCTGATTACCTGGTTATTCTTGGCCAAATGTTCAAAAATACCTGCGTAGCCGGCGGTGCGTTTAAACCAGCTTCCGGGCGTGTTGAAACCGGGCGAGTAACTATAACTTATGGATACGTACAGCATACAACTGTTTTTTAAAATAACCCGTCAATACTTTCGTATTTACTGTTTTGAAACTGTAAAAACCCGACATGGTAAAGCGATGATGGATTGCTTTTTAATTGCGTTTTGCTTAAAACCCGGCCCACCATAAGCATGTGGTAACCCATTTTTTTGTTCGAGATGATCTCTATCTCTTTATACGCACCTACAAACTCGGGCACTGGGAAGTTGAACAGCTCACTCGGCATGGTTTTAAAAGGCAATTGATCGGGGGATGTGGGCGATTTACTTGAGTGCTTGCCCAAATTGTATACTGTCTCAATCTCTACATCATTTGTATCGCAAACAACAACTTTTTTCGCTGCAAGTATTTTATCGAGGGTAACATTGGTGGTGCGCAGTCCCAATATGTACATGTCTTCCTCCTGTATGTAGCCATGTATGTCCATCGGAAAAATATTGCAATATTCGTCGTCTTTATAGGATACGATAATGATACTGCGCGGGTACGAATACATGGCGCTGATAATCCGGCGGCTTTGATAGGTATTCGCTTTCGACCGTAAAAAATAAGCAAACAACACCAGCCGTTGCAAAGTACTTAATTGGTGGTTTTTTACACTTTCGACCTTAAATAAAAATAATACACCTGCGGGGGTATTTATCTTTTCAATTAACGATACATCAATAATTGCGTTGAGCTGCCATCCGGTAACAAAGTGAATTTGTGCTTCCTGGTTACTGGTTAATGTGGCTTCATCGGCGGGTAACCATGCTGCCATGCAAAACGGGTCGAGGCAAATCATGCTGTTAGTAGCAGTGATATCGGCCTGGTAGCTGCCGTTTTTTAAGTAAACTTTTTCCTCAACATCGCCTGGGTGCAGCCTTGTAATATAAAAGGTCCGTATTTTTTTATTGTCGAAAAAAAGCTTGTTTATTAATCCCATTTTAAAAAGTATCAATATCTGCTGATGTGAATTTAACCTTATCCAGCGGTAAATCCTCGCCCAATACCTTAAATATTGCCGGAAAGGATTGAATAGACTTAAACCGCATGGTAAATAGCCCATGCAAGGTTGTTCCCGGGCTTGCATGAAAATGTATTTGCCTGAGGCCCAGTTTACCGGCAAGTTTTTTCAGTTCGTACATCATATCGTCAAAATCGTCAGCCTGCAGATTAATATCCCCAATTAAAAGTATAGCGCTTATTTTAATCCATAAAGTTGAGCTGCCCAGTTTAATAACTTTTGTATCGTTATAGGATTTGTATTTTAAATAGTTCTCGTCCCGGTAAACTCCACTGCATCCATCATTAATTACCGAATTTTCTACCCCTCTTTGGTTCAGCAAGTGCTTCTTCATGATGCTTTCCTGGTAGCGGCCATACAGCATTTTTAGTATCGGCAATTTTCCAAAAAAACGGTTCGACGAGAAATTGGGGGTATGAATAATAAAACAATCTAAATAATGTGCAGTTTGCCAGCTTAACTTATTTACAAAGCCGGGCAGGGAGTTTTGATTTGGAAAGCCAAAAAGCAACCTGATACCAAGCTCACGGCATAGCTGGAACGTAGTGAGGGCCAGTTCCACAAATAGCCCCTTGTTACGGTGCGCAGGGTGTGTCATGGTGTCGGCCGATTGTGCAGCCAAAATAACCTCATTGCCAGCTTTTATAAAACATGGTATAACCGCATAAAATGCAATCGGCTGCCGCCATGTGCTATAGGCAATAAAACCTGTAAATTCAACCCCGGTGAACGTAGTATTATATTTTTTTGCAAAAAAGCCGGGGGAGACTTCTTTTCCATAAACGGTACTATGCAGTAGTCCAACGTCAGCCAGGTTGCCTGCGGTTAACCTTTCAACAGTATATTTATCGGTGGCCGGTTTATTATTCATAGCTGCCCTTTATGGTTGCACGCATTTGGTTATTAACTGAAATAAATGGATTTATGGTAAAACGCTCGCGCATGGCGGCGTTACTTTTATCAGCCCGGTTTAAAAAGTCGGTGGCAAGCAGTTGTGTGTAGCCGACTTTTTTTGCCACTGCAATAACTTCGGGACTGTACGAGCCATATGGAAATGCAAAGCTGCTAATAGTTTTTTGGGTGATGTTTTCAAGAAAAAACTTGCTTTTAGCCAACTCAACCGTAGCGTCATCAATATTAATTCTTGCCAAATCGTTATGATAAAGACTATGTGCGCCAATGGTGACAAATGACGAAGCTGATAACTCGGCTATTTGGCTTGCCGACATTTGTTGCCAATAGTCATAATCGGATGGGTTTGTTTTAAAAGGCGACAATGGATACAATTCCTTCATTATTGCTTCCTTTTCACTAAAACCACCGCTCCACAGCCTTTCAATTAAACCCGTACCAGTGCTCGTCGAAATATATTTGTTATGCCGGTTTTTTATGTATGTCTCATCGCTCACCACGATTTTATCCGGCCCGTACTTGCAAAAAATGCTGATAAAATCGTTCCATAAAACATCATGGCCTTCACTTGTTATAGCAGTTATAAAAAATGTTGCCGGAACCTGGTATTGCTCCAAAAGCGGTAAAACATATTTATAGTTGTTTGCAAATCCGTCATCGAACGTCAGGCAAATATTGAACTTATCCTTGCTGAATTTTTGCGCATAGTAATCATCCAGCGACGTCACATTAAAATGCTTTTTATAGAATTTAAGGTGTGCCTCAAAAGTTTTTTTGGTGATGAAGAGCGTATTGAATTTTAATGGTTCACTATTACAAACACCGTGATAAAGTATTATCCTGTTTCCCTTCGCAGATTTATAAATCCCATTGCCTAACCCAAGTGTGTGTTGTAAATCCCTGGAGAGATAAACTGCGCCCCTGACAGCCCTGGCAGATATTTTTTGCAGTAAGCTCATGCCTCGGTTGTTTCATTAATTGTTACGGGGAACTTTACGTTTGGCTGGTGCATCCGTATTTGTTTTATCAATGCAGGTAGATTGCCTGTTACATATTTACAACATTCGCCAATAAAAAAGCGACTAAAGCCGGTTAAATCAATTTCCGGCAACTGCGGCAGTAACTCTTCATCAAACAGGCTGATCTCCCCCTTATGGATTACCAGCAAAATGTCCACAGGATTAAGCGCAAAAAAAGCACCGTAGCTGGCTTTTTCTGTAGTTTTTTTAGCTATTACCAAATCTGCATCCTTGCCGGTAGCAATATCGCCGCAATTCAGCTTCCAAACAGTGGCTGGGTTATGGTTCAAAGTCGCGAAAAGACCTTCGTCGCTTAGCATACCGGTGTCCCTGGCGAGTCGCAGTTGTTCCCAAATGTTCCAGCTGCCGGTTAGGGTAGAGTCGGTCCCGAACAAAATTTCGGTGTGTTTACTTAATATGTCGACCGGGGCGGTTTTATTTAGCAGGAAGAAATTTGTTTCCGGGCACCACACAATCGCCTCAAAATGTTCAGCCTGCGTACCCGACATGGCGACCGCGTGCACGCCGATTATTTTTCGCTTTAAAAGGTTAAATTTTATCAGCTTGTCAATTTCTTTCGACGATTGCGCGTCAGTTCCTTCACCAACATGCATATTTATCGGCAGCCCTTTTTTTGCCGGGTTATTCAGCTTTACTTTCCACTGTTTTTCAAACTGCACTGAGTGCAGGCAATGGGTTTCTTCAAAAACAGTTATCGGCGTATTTGTTAATCCTGTTTTTTCGCCATGGTTAACAACGGTGGTGACGCCGCAAAGCAGGTTTTTGTAAACACCCCATTGGTATCGTAATGCTAGCGGTATTTTTGTTATGGCAGCAATTTCGTCTCTATAAGCCTTATGAATATGATTACCCCATTCAGTGTAATTGCTAAAAATCTTGCCACCAAGGGCTGGGAAAAGGTTGAAATCGAGGTGGTCGTGCGAGTTGATAAGGCCGGGGAATGCAATGGCGTTGTTAAACGATATATTGAGGTGCTCAATTTTGCCGTTCGCAGATGCCGGGCTGATGTCCGCTATCTTTCCGTTGCAAACCCGGATGTTTACCGGCGCGTCGGTCCCCAATATATCAACGTTATGCAGGACCATTATCCCCTCCTGAAATGTATCCCGTAAATTATTGGGAAGCCTTTAAATTTTTCGTAAACGTGCATGGCGTTTTGTACCTGGTAGTAATGCCGAACAGTTTCATCCACGCGTTTTTCTATCTCATTTATCACCCTGAAATTGTTTTTCGAAAGTATCGCCTTAATTTCATCGGTTGGGTGCACAAAATTCTGCACTGCAATATGCGTGTTATTATGCTTAAAGGTACGTTGCCCGCCCGATGCCAGTGCATTGGGGTGAAAATCAGTAATGATAATTTCGCCCTTATCCTTTGCTAAACGACTCCAGGAAGTTAGAGCCTCATCAAGGTTCCTAATATGGGCGATTGTAAGGGTTGACAGGATTACATCGTAGGTATTGTCAGGTATTTTTGAAAAAAAGTTATCAGTAATCACATAGGTCTCGGTGGAAGGAAATTTTTCGCGCAATTTCCCCAGCATGCCGTGCGAAACATCAAAACCAGTAAGACTTGCAACATCTTTACTGAAAATTAGGGGCCAGTGCCTGCCCGTTCCACAGCCAATATCGGCTACGTTTTTATTTTTTATATCGATTGTGTTCAGCAGTTCGGTAAAAACCAGCTCATCCAGATCGAGCATGAGATTACCTGGTTGCGCATCATAGTCATCAGCCCAGATATCGTATGCTTCTACAACTCCCCGTTCTTTGAAGGGGGCTGGCTGGGTGTTTTTACGGAAAATTTTTTTCAGCGTTTGTATCATTGTAAAAGAGTCAGGAATCAAGAGCCAGGAGTCAAGATAGAAAAATTAAGCACCAAATCCTATAAGTTATTGTCCTGGTTCTTGATTCTTGCCTCTTGATTCTCTACTCGTCATTACGCTTAAATAGCTATGCAGGTTGCCCACGCAAATTATTTAATGCGGCAGGCAACCATAGCTTTTTACAGGGCGTAATTACTGTTGAGTAATTGTTTAATTGGGGTTAATTGGGTTTTGTGTGAATTGATGTCTCCGTATGGGAAATACCGGTGGTATAAAGCCACCGGTATTACGGAGATTTTACCCTGGTACCGCATAACGTGATAGCAAAAGATGAGTAAGATATTACTATTTAATCCCAAAAGTTCAATTAATAAATACCGCATCCCTAATTCAATTTTAAACATCGCCGCATCGGTCGATGATAAATATGATTGGGTTATTGTTGACGGTAATTGTGAATCGGACCCTATAAAAAAGATAGAATCGTACCTGAGCAGCGGGGAGTTCAAGTATCTTGGCTTTACGGTTATGCCCGGGCCACAACTAAGACAGGCCATACTGGCCGCCAAGGCTGTAAAACAAAAATTCCCTTATACCACCATGATTTGGGGCGGTTACTTTCCATCCAATCAACCAAACGCAGTGCTGTACTCTGGTTATGTCGATTTCATCATCAACGGCCCTGGTGATCATGCTTTTCCTAACCTGATTGATGCCTTAGAGAGCGGCCAGCCATTTGAATTTATTAAAAACCTCATCTATAAGGCTCCTGACGGAAAAATAACCAAGACAGCGAAGGAAGATTTAATAGATCAGGATTCGCTCCCGCCACTACCTTATGATAAACTGAGCACTTTTTATCCCATCACGAAGTTTTTAGGCAAAACCTATTTGGGGAATAAAACGCTGGCCTATCACTCCAGCATAGGTTGCCCGTTTACCTGCTCGTTTTGTGCAGTTGTACCGATATACGAAGCGCGCTGGAAAGGGAAATCGGCGCAGGCAATTTATAAAGATGTAAAATACATAAAGGATAAATGGGGCGCAGACGCAATAGAGTTTCACGACAATAATTTTTTTGTTTCAGAAAAGCGCGCCGTTGAGTTTGCAAACCTGGTGAAAGATGAAAACATGACATGGTGGGGTATGGCCCGTATTGACACCATGAGCAAGTTTAAAGATTCGTCCTTAGCTGCTATTCGTGCAGCAGGCTGCAAAATAATTTTCTTCGGAGCTGAGAGTGGGAACAACGAAGTTTTGGCGCAGATGGATAAGGGCGGAACCCAAACCGGTAACCAGATTATTGAGTTTGCCGAACGGTTAAAAAAGTTTGATATTATCCCTGAATATTCGTTCGTGCTCGGTACGCCGGCGCCAACACCCGAAAAAGTGCAGGCACAGATTGATTTTGAGATTGACTTTATTAAAAAAGTTAAAGCTGTAAACCCAAAGACTGAAATAATAATTTATACCTACAGCCCGGTGCCAACAGAAGGCTCGGAAATGTACAAGCAAGTATTGGCCAGTGGTTTCCGTTTCCCGCAAACTTTGGAAGACTGGATAAGCCCTGCATGGGAAAGTTTTGACTTGCGGAAAAATCCGCTAACTCCATGGCTGACGCCAGAGATGATCGACAAGATACGGAACTTTGAAACTGTGCTCAACGGCGTGTATCCTACAGTTACAGACATCCGGCTTAATTTGATAAAACGGAAAGCGATACAACTGGTGGCAGGCTTGCGGTACAAAGTTAATATGTACAAATATCCGTACGAAATAAAGCTATTGCAAAAAGTTTGGCGTTACCGCCAGCCCGAAATACAAGGTTTTTAAACCAATATTAACGTGAACCTGGTTAATTTAAGTGTTGAGACTAAACAAGATGAAACCGTGGATACGGCTTTCGGTGATTTGTACATCGATGTACGAAACCAGGAAAAACGCGTTCTAACGGATTGCCAGGTAATGTTTTTGCCAGATATTGAACCAACTCATATTCATTACAAGGAATGGCAGGTAAGGAAACGGTCGGCAAAAAGATTAATTGATTATCTTAAGGAAAAAAGCAAACCACTTAACATTTTAGAAATCGGCTGTGGCAATGGTTGGTTATCGTCGATGCTGTTAACCATCAAAGGCTCAAAAGTTACCGGCATAGATGTAAACGAACCTGAAATTATGCAGGCGAAACGCCTTTTTAAGAACGAAAGGCTGGATTTTATTTGTGCTGGTTTCGATCCCCAAATGTTTTCGGACCAAAAATTTGATGTTATTTTATTTGCGGCATCCATACAATATTTCCCGTCGATAAAAAATATTTTGCAAGATGCACTTTCATGTTTGAACAGGAATGGCGAGATTCATATTATCGACACAAATTTTTACAACCCTAATCAGGTTGAAGGCGCTGCCCGCCGGACTGAACAATACTATAGCGAAATGGGATATCCCGAAATGGCAGCTTATTATTTTCATCATACTGTAAACGATTTAAAGCCATTTAATTACCAGCTATTATTTAACCCGCACCGGCTGGTCAATAAAATAAGTAAAAAAGATCCTTTTTACTGGGTGGCAGTAAAACATTAAATATTATGCCAGGGCAATCGCTATTACATACTTATAAAAGATACCGTACTTTAAAAACAAGTGTAGTGTCGGCATTGCCTATAGTCATTTTGATGCCCCACAGCGCCTGTAATTGCCGCTGCGTGATGTGCGATATCTGGAAGGATAACAAAAACCTGAAACAGCTAACTGAAGATGACGTCTTTGGCTTGCTTCGTGTCATGAAAAAATTTGGTACGCAGGAAGTTTTAATGTCGGGTGGGGAAGCTTTGCTGAACACCAATTTTTTTAAACTGTGCCAAATCCTTAAGGAAAACAACATCAAGGTAACGTTGCTTACAACCGGGCTCACTATAAAAAAACATGCCCTTCAAATACTGGAGTTTGTTAGCAATGTTATTGTATCAATAGATGGAGATGAGCCGTTGCATGATGCTATTCGGAACATTCCGAATGCATTTAGTAAGTTGAAAGAGGGAGTTGAGTGTATAAAATCAATTAATCCATATTACAGGGTAACTGCCCGTACGGTTATCCACCGTTTAAACTTCAGGAACTGGGAAGCCATTATCAACGCGGCGCGATCGATGGGGATTGACCAGGTGAGTTTTTTGCCTGCGGATGTGAGCAGCCACGCATTTAACCGCCAGATGGCCTGGGAAGAGCCGAAGCAGCATGAAATATTAATTTCGGAACGCGAACTGCCCGAATTGCAGGAGGTGATAACGCGGATAGTCGATAATCCGGAAAACTTCACCAACAGGTTTATTGCCGAATCGCCTGAGAAAATACAGGAGATTTACAATTACTATGCTGCATTTTATGGGTTAAATCCGTTTCCCTTTAAAAAATGTAATGCACCATGGGTATCTACCGTTATTGAAGCCGACGGGAATGTGAGGCCTTGCTTTTTTCACGATGTGATAGGCAATATCAGGGATTCATCATTGGATGTTATCTTAAATAGCGATAAAGCTGTTAATTTCAGGAAAACGCTGGATATGAGTAAAAACGAAGCATGCATAAAGTGTGTATGCTCATTAAACCTGCCACCGCGGGTAAGCCCTGCAGCCGGTACCTAATTTACCTCTTACGGATATGGACCTTTCGCAAACCGACAACCGCAACTGGCTAAATGTATTTTATGTTATCGTGATCCTGGCGTTAATGCAGTTGTTTATTGCGTTGCTTACCAACGGATTTGCATTATCTGCGGATGAAGCCATGTGGCATTACATCGGTCGCAATTGGTTCAGGAATGGTCTTCCGCCGTATTCCGGTGGGGTAGACAACAAATCACCGCTGTTTTTTGCTGTGTTTGGCTTGTCGGATAAGCTTTTTGGGGTAAATTATTGGTTCCCGAGAGTGTTTGGCACTTTGGTACAGTCGGTTGGGATCTTCTATGTTTATAAAATAGCAAAACATATCGCCGGGCACCGGGCCGGCATATTGGCCATTTCCTTTTATGGCCTTTCGGTGCTTTGGCACGGCGCGGATGGCAAATACGTTGCATCCACTGAGGTTTTTGATATTGCATTTGTCATCATGGCCTTTTATTACTTCCTTACCGGAGAAAATAAACGCGGATGTTTTATAGGTGGTTTCCTGGCGGCCATTGGGCTGGCATTTCGTTTGTCAGCAATTTTTGCCATTGCTGCGCTGTTCATAGCTTCCTTTCGCCGGGGTAAGAGCGGCTCCTTAACGTTTTGCCTGGGTGTTTTGGTGGGTATAATATTTTTAGCGCTTCTTGGCACATTGGCACGTATTAACCTTCATGATATTTACATTTATGCGCTGGCCGATAATTTTGGCTCTGGCAGCACAACTGATCACGGCCTTGTATGGCGGCTGATTCAATTTTTTAATTTGTTTTTTTATTCTGAAACAATATTATTTTATCCGCTGATACTGGCTTACCTGTTTATAAAACGAAAAGTTGATTGGCTTGTCTTGTGGTTAATACTTGCGTTCATAGGTATAAATGTAGTGGGCAATTATGCCCGGGTTGATTTGAAAGACATACTACCCCCTATGTCACTTATCGCAGCCATTACGACCGCCAATTTCATTGATGTTTATAAAATATCAATGCGGTGGGTAATGATTATTGTGTGGATATGCTTTTCTCCTAAATTATTGGAGCCGCTAGTGACTTTCCATGAAATATTTAAAGAAGAGCCGCCAAACCCGGCAGATTACTGCCACGCACCCTATATTCAACCCGATGAACGTGCGTGCAAAAGCATTGGCCGGTGGGTAAAAGCAAATACTGCTGCTAACGAAAAAGTGTTTATAGCGGGTTACGGCGCCGAAGTGCAGGTTTATACGGAAAGAATATCGCCAACCATCTATTTTAATGCCACACAAACCAGTATAGCCAAGGCAAGGTTTTATAAGGATATGAAGGAAAATAAACCCGGGATGATACTGGTGCCCTTATTTGCTTCGTATAATATGTATATTGATGCTGATTTACGGGCATATGTCGACACGCTGGTTGCGAAGGATTACAGTCTCGACAGGTGTATGCTAAATTATAATGTGTTCAGACTTAAAAAAGTAAAGCAGTAGCCGTGAAGGCAACCTGTTAATGTTAGTGGCCGTAGTTATATAAAGAAGTTCATAAAAAATCGCGGAACGCGTAAATGAAAAATATACTCTTCACACATTCTTATTTTCTCAGGTTCGATCCAAAGCAATGGCAGGTAGGGCAGCCTTATCCACCGCTGGCTACCATATACGCTGCTGCATTTATGCGCCAAAATAGCTATACGGTTTCGCTTTTTGATACCATGTTTGTTGTTGATCCGCAGGAAGTTAAGATATCGCTGGCAAAAAATAAACCCGGCTACTTTGTGGTTTATGATGATGGCTTTAATTATCTCACAAAAATGTGCCTTACCAACATGCGCGAGGCCGCCTTTGAAATGTGTAAGATAGCTAAAACCAACGGCTGCACTGTTATTGTTTCAAGTTCCGATTCAACAGACCGTTACGCTGAATATTTAGCCGAGGGCGCCGATTTTGTGATAATAGGAGAGGCCGAACATGCCTTGCTGGAATTAACCACCCACATAGAAGAAGGGCTAAGTAATTTCGATTCGATACACGGCCTTGCCTATATAAAAAACGGCGCTATCACCAAAACAACCGGCCGCCCGGTTTTAAAAGATTTAGACAGCCTGCCCTTACCTGCGTGGGATTTGATTGATATTGATGTTTATCGCCAAACCTGGTTGAAACATGCTGGTTATTTTTCGCTGAACATGAGCACTACCCGGGGTTGCCCGTTTAAGTGTAACTGGTGCGCCAAGCCAATTTATGGTAATCGCTATAATTCGCGCAGCCCCGAAAATGTGGTTGCCGAAATTAAAATGCTTAAGGAGCACTATCAAATGGACCATATCTGGTTTTGCGACGATATTTTTGGCCTGAAACCCGGCTGGGTAAAGGAATTTGCAAAGCTGCTGTATATCGAAAATATTAAAATAAGGTTCAAGATTCAGTCGCGGGCTGACTTGCTGGCCGATGAAGAAACCGTTAAAGCCCTTGCCCTGGCCGGCTGCGAAAACGTTTGGATAGG
>Ga0105239_10001539_pt1 | contig 30480 bp, 27 predicted proteins | sample KBSC44metaG_FD_92761 | JGI IMG/M metagenome (GOLD analysis project Ga0105239, IMG submission 92761) | Corn rhizosphere microbial communities from Kellogg Biological Station, Michigan, USA - KBS C4-4 metaG | ecosystem: Host-associated > Plants > Roots > Rhizosphere > Soil | place: Michigan, USA...
CAGCCACAGCGCCTAGAATCGTGAAAGGCTCGATTTCGAGATGAGTAGTGGTAGCATTGATGTTCGATTCATACATTGCGATGTTGCTGTCATTTTCCTCGTTGACATCCAAGTATTCCACAAGTCCTCTAGCCAAGAAGTCGTCAAAGTCCATGGAACCCTGTCGCAATGATTTCAAGTATCGCTTTGTGACCTTGGACTTCTTATCCTCGACAATTATGAGAGGTCGACAGATTCGGCCTTCATCTGTTGCAACTTGAATTGTGTTATGATGGTGATTTATGAAGATGGAAACGAACTCGGATATGCGTCCTGATCGGCGCAGGCGGCGAAAGGAGGATAGAAATAAAGATGGCTGTCGTGTACTAGCAACTGGGGTACCGTTGAGAAGGACGAGATAGGCACCCTGGCCATACAACTCTAAACCCCCGATGGTGGAAATATCCTCAGCACCAAGCATGAAAATGAGACGTTTGATCGGTGCTTCTTCATCATCTGTAGTGATATGGGTCATGAGAGCAAGATTTTTGACCAAACCACAGGCTTCACCTTCTGGAGTATCAGCCGGACACAGCATGCCGAATGAGGAAGGCTGCAAGGCTCTGGGGCCGCTGACTTTTCGAGTCTTTTCAAATTGACTTGAAATCCTAGTCATCATCCCCAGCGAGGCAATGAAGCTGAGGCGACTTAATAAGTGCGTCACACCTGCACGATCCATTCGGAAGCGTTTCAAATTCCAGTTGCCCGTGGCGATCGCTCTATTCATGCCTTGCGTGATTGATACGGCTGCACCCATCATGGTCTGACAAGGATCCACGACTTCTGTCTTGTTGGGTTTTCGGAGTTGTTTATCAATCTTCATTTTGACATCATAATTGAACTTTTTGAAAAGATCTTCGAAAAGGAGAGATAGAAGTTGGCCCGCCAATTCGAGGCGTTTGTTGCCAACGTAATCTCTATCGTCCACTAAGGCAGGATTTTGCTTGGCCATTAACACACGTCGTGCCATATGAGCAACATAAATCGCCTTAGGCCTGAAATTCAAGTTTTCGATAGGGACATGTGCGATGAAGACGCTGCTGACAGCCTCTAAAGCTTCCTGTACATAGTTTCTGCGGGACTGTCCGAACGGGGTGGGTTTTCGCGTAATCTTGATTCGGGCACCGAGGTAATCAAGAGCTTGTTGCTGGGTATGAATTTGGTGTTTGATGGTCTCCTCGAAATTGATGGCAAAATCTTCTTGCAGCGTGGGGTCTGTTCCACCAACAATGGCCATCATATCCATATCAGAGGACACACCCATAGCTTTCAATAGAATACATATTGGGACGTCTTCGTTCAAGATGTTGTGTCGCATGTATAGGAGATCCTTCTTGAGAACAATGTAGCTTTTTGACTTTCGTGCGTGGGTTGAGCTGGTGACTGAGGCCGTGATCAACTCCTTTTTGGTGTCTGCTTCAACAATAATGCGGTTTTTGCTCAGTTGCTCTTGGACTAATATGACCTTTTCCGTTCCATTGACGATGAAATAGCCTCCCGGATCCAATGGGCATTCGTCCATAGAACACATTTCTGCTTCTGACTTGTTGGCTAAGAAGCACCTTGAACTTCGGAGCATGATGGGTAAACGTCCAATAAGCATGCCCTTCCGACGATACGCCATCTTAGACTTGGTATAACGGACATCCACAAAGATCGGGGCAGCGTATGTCATATCTCGTAATCGACATTCGTTTGGTGTGACAGTGGACTCTTCCCCTCGGCTGAAAGCATCCAGACTCTCCTCTGAACGACAGGGCTTGCCGATATAGATATTCTCATATTTTATGTAGAAATCCGGATCGATGTCGCTCGTAATGATCGGTTCAGCGTCGATGATCTTCTTCAACTCGACTTCTACGAAGTGGTTAAATGACTCAATATGTTGCTTGACCAGTCCTTTGACCTTGAGGAAAGCAGGCACGAGATTCCACTTGTCTCGAGCTGTATCGATAGGGTCGGTAAGGGACTTGTCGTAGTAAAAAGGCTCCAGCGCAGCATCAAAACCATCTGCATGGTGATGAGGTTTGCGGGCAGGTTTCTCGTTCCTGGTGGTCTCAACCCGTGTGGAGGATGCTTCAGCTTCGGGTTGCTTTGAAGCAGCTGGCTCCTTTATGGTGACCTTGCGCGGAACTTGCTTCTACCTCATGTTAATCTCTATGGTACGGAGAGCTTTGATGAACCAAACAAACCTTGGGGAGTGCCTTTGACGCCGAACTTGTGGCCACCGGCCCGTCTATTCTTCTCTTCGGTGGCATCGCGAGCCCTTGTTGTTACCGCATGCTGAACGAGCATAGATTGGCAAATTGCTATATCGCAACGGCAGCGCTCAATTTCCCTATCTAACAAACATCCCTAGGTGGGCAACAGAGAAAAAGTTCTGCCACAAATGAGTCAGCAAGGCGGTGAAATGAGGGGACACGCCAAGCCCAGCGTGGGGTTGGAATTCTGGAATCTCCAAAAACCTAAGCCCTACTAGGAATTGTCAAGTTGGGAGTACTCTGTACCCCGAGTACGAGGCACCTCCCATCTTGAAGCGGGAAGTACTTTGGGTATTTGCTATTCTGAGTCCTATGTGCTCTGTATATGCATCAGTTGGAGGTGCCGTCCTCGATGGTGGATGGGCATTGCGATCATGCATGAGACATGTCCATAGCCAATTGCCAGACAGTCTGAAGTTAGGCTACCAATATCGACTCGGGACGTCGTCCGTACGAGGTTTGCAGGTGAGTTCACAGGCAAGACCCAGGTGAGTCCACTCAGACCTTGTAATTCTGAAACATAGGTGCCCGAGTCGATGCCCCAGTTGCACAAAGCAAAATTTAGTTCAAGACGCACGCTATTGGAGCAGAGACGCCCGGGAACAGGCAGCACGCATGTAACCATTTGGAGTTTCTTCGCAACAACTCAAAGCCCAGAGAGGTGGACCCTCGCTGGTGAAAGACTTTCTCTCATGCAGGGGATCAAGTGTCTGATGGACTCTTTATCTTCGCCTAGTCCCCAAACAGCAAGGGGGCCGCACGTCTCGAAAGCCTAACGAGGCTTTAGCAAGACCTTCCAACCACCGCTTGCGCCATACCGACCACTTCTTACCGCTCCTGTAGTGGCCGGGTCACCTTCGAATGGTCCCACCACTCACGACAGAGCATATCGGTAATGTCCTACACACAAACCACCCGGGCACATCTGGGATGAATGTGTCCGGGTTCGGGTACAGAGGACTTTGAGGCTTCATTTCCTATGTAGCACTACTGCCTGGACAGGTGACTTCACATGATAGTTCATGAATGGAAGCTGTTTCCTCGACAACACCAGAGAGGAAGACAGTCTCAGAGGGATGCGAGGAACATGCAGGGACGAAGCTGGCTACATCATCGCGCAGCAGTGTGCTTGCAGGTACGAGAATCCTAGAACAAGAGGGCCCGTAATCGAAAGCAAGTCTGCAGTCCCATGGAGCCCATCTCTCCAAGTCACTTTGACCCTGGCGGATCTGGCATTTCCTTCTTTGCCAGGCATCCTGGTCACTGTGGCTGAAGGATATCGGTCAATATGTAGCATAAAGTTACCATCATCCATGGCCCGTGGGATCATGGGTCATTCGTTGCGATGAACATCTCGGAAGTGCAAACGCTGTGTCTCTTGTCCACGAGGTTTGTGTCTCTCTCGTCCTACGTGTCTGCTGCCTCGGGTGGGAAGGATTGTGGAAGTGGATACTCCCACTTTCCTCGGTCTTCACAATCGCTGCTAAATATTACGCTACCCTCGTACCCCTCGTGGGGTTATGACTCTAGACAACAGTTGATTGCGCCATGCAAATCTGGACGAATTGAGACACAGCATGGCGAGTCTGTCCTCCGTCTCGATTCCCGAATCTCTATTCTCTTGATGATAGAGAGGCTAGAAGCGTTTATCAGATACGAGCGCGGAGGAGAGTATCTGGGCTCGTGATCTCGATCTCCGGGATTACCCTTCAGATGTGCAGAGCGGGACCCCTTTTAATTCTTTGGTCCGTTGACCGCCTTTTGGTTGGAGATTTTCTGGCACATCACAATTGGGAGGAGCCGTGTGAAATGGCTTATTTCAAAGCCCCAGGTCTTTTCTGGTCGGGCGTCTTCCCCACACTTCACGGTTGGTCAAGCAAAGGACGAGCAATGAGAAGGCTGGAAGCCAGGAGTTCAGTGTCGGGCTAACGAACTACTCCGTGCATGCAACTCGATACCCCCCCCCCAGATGAACCAGGCAGTTGTAACTTGTGAGCCTGTGACAGGTCATAAGGGCTAAGGAGTGCGTCCTGCGCCACCTGGCTTATCTTGGCCATTCACAGGCTCGGATGAGTGCCCTCGTCTCTGGTCTGGCACATCTGGGTGCCGTGTCTACGGACATGGCCATGAACCATGGGCCTCGATGGCGACCGCCTACCCAGATGCAGCAGACGACGAGTCATCATTCAGCTGTGGTTGCCCTCTGATCCAGGAGAATTTGATGAGGCGCCTCTTAAGGCGAAAACTGTTTACAATTTGTGGCCAGATCTTGCTCGCCTTTCTAGGTTTCCAGGTATGCCCATAAGCGTATAGCCGAGGGGCGACTACCAGGGAACTTAAAGGGATGGTCATGGCTGATGGGTGGCACGGGTACTGGCAGAATAAGGGAAGGGCGGGTCAGCCCACCAGAGCCCCAGGGAGCCCAAGGGAGCCAGCACGTCCACGCAAAGCCTGGCAAGTTGAGTGCCCACCGCCCACCTGCTGGCGATTTCTTGATGCTTTCAGGCGCCAGGGGTTTGACATCCAGATCAGCAAAGGCCACCCCAAAGAAGAATTGCATGCCAAGGTTGCTTTTGAGTTACATACATTATCTGTAACCACGATTCAAATTTTCAGCCATAAAATTGCGAAAGAATGGGATCAAGGAGCAGCAGCTAGTGGCAGTAATGCTCCGTTCACTGCATCCTCCAGTGGCGGGCAAACCCAACCAAAAATCAATCTCCTTGAAGCCTTCGGACTCGATCCTGACCTCGATTCAGGCCGTTTCCATCACCTGGCGGGCGGTATTGACTCCTGGTGCTACTCGGTCCATCCATCCTCTCGGTGTGCCCCTCCACCCTGGCCCCATCCATCCCATGCCATGCCATTTGGATCATAGCCCTGGGCTAACCTAACTAAAGCTCCCCATCCCAGTCAGTCTTGACCGTGAATGGGTGGAAAATTGGGAACAAGCCCATTTCACCCCAGCCAAAAAACCCACGCTGCTGCAGCTCAACCTCACAACCTCGTCTAGCGATACCTTCCACAATCTTTGGCGTGTGGTGGTCCTAGGCGTGGTCCTGTCGTGGCCCTCTTTTCCTTCCTCGTACCCCTACCCACGCCCACGCCGGCTCTCACCTGCTCTAGCACTCACCAAGAAGGACTGGGCTTGACTGGACTGGACTGGAGCTTGTGCCGAAAGCGACCACCGCTTCCAAGAGACCAACCTCCATCCTAGTCCTTACAAGTTACCACTGTTGCTGTTCTTGCTGCCGCAGACGTTCCCATTCCCTTCGTTTGAGGTGTCTCCTCCTACTACATGCAACTCACTACCACCACCTGTCTGGTTTTGTACTATTAATCCTTTCTTTCTCTATCTTTTCTGCTTGTTCTTTATTCAATCACTGTCATTATAGCATATCTACACCGCTGTGCTGCCTCGAGCGCACACAGCGGCAATAGAAATAGCATCGCCCTGGTTCGCCTGGTCAACCCTGCACAGTGGTTGGACCCCGACTGCGCGCCAAAACCACCACCGAGTGTCCAAAGCCATCACTCTGCATCTTCATCCTGGTGGTTCCATATACCATAACACTGGATATATCGTGCTTTCTAGGTGTGTACCTCTCAGCAACTCGTGAAGAAATGGCTCCCTTGGGAGTTTACTCAGCGTCGAGGTTGAACCGACATGATCAGCTTCGACCATGGGACATGCCCCTGATTCTGAACGAGCCAATGTTCCCTTCCATGCATGCGGCTTTGCTAACATCTGAGCCTTGTGTCTAGACTGGCATTATGGCGTTCTCCAACCCACTTAGTGGGCGCATGGAAGAACTACGATTTCCAAACCTACGATCCCCCGACACTGAGGTCTTCAGCCCAAATTCAACAGCCGTACGAGATCAGAATTCCTACTTCTCAAACCTCCAAAACTCGTCCAATGACGCTCGGGCAAGTTTGCAACGTCGTTTTACCACTGACTCGAGTAAAATGTCGACTTCCCGACCATTCGGCCAACAATACAGTTCTATGAACTCAACTGCGGTACGTTGCATGTTTTGTGTAACTTGATGAGATTGGGTGAATGTTTGTTCTTGGAGAGACAATAGGTATTGTGGAGGGTCTCAATGTCACGCGGCGATCCGTGACAACGAGGCTTTATGGATTCATGCGCGGATCTAGCATTGTTCAGGCAGTCTTGCTCCACAGAGCCATTACTCCCCTCCGATTTGGTCCTCTTGTCGAGCAATACACACAATTCTCTACAACAACAAACGCTGACAACTTTATTCCACAGGTCATGAATAAACAGATGTACGACGATATTCAGAACGCAAAGCGCAAGGCGGAGGAGCAGCTTCGTCTTTTGGAGCTGCAAGAACGAAGCCTTCAAATGGGTGCTAACACTCACGATCTGGAACGCATCTCGACGAGATTGAACCGCATCAGTCTCAACGGGCCTGTTAGTGAACCCACCACTCCTCCAGAATACGCCGAAAGTGGCTTCAATAATCGATTCTCTCGATCCAGCCGACTTTCCGTCAACAGCGTAATATCTCCTCCTGGCCTGGGCAAGCGTGTTTCTCAATCAAGCTCTCAAATCACCTCCCCGCCACCCAACCGTCTTTCAGGTAGTGGAATGTTCAACCAGTCTCAGAAGCCATCCGCCAAGTCCGTCCCTGGGTCTCGTCGTGGATCGGATGAAGACGAATACTATCCCGAGGATCTTCCCACAACCCGAGCAGCTGCTACGTAAGTTCTGCGTCACTCTCATATCATGCTTTCACCCTTGATATCATGTTTTCTCTTTCACCTTTAGAGAGTTTAAAACCCTATCGAACCCTATCCACGTGACCTTTATTCTGCCGTCACTTTCATTGTTTTGTTCACGTTGACCTTCGACCTTCTCTGACGGTCACCTTTTAGTCTCAATCGATTTTCTATGCCAGTCAATAGTAATCGTCACCCTCAACGTCTCAGTCTCAGTGGTGCAACTCAATCTGCCTACGGTCTTGCAAACACTACCAGCTTTCTCTTCGATGAGGACGATGACAGACACTTGTCATTGAATGCCATCGATTTGAAATCTCCCGTTGCCAAAGCTTTTGCACAGCTTGAAGGCGACGATACGTTTCCTACTTTGACCTCTGACGGCCTTAAGGTATGAGTTAACTCTTCTATGTCTTACCTAGCTTCTTTCTGATCGCCTGCTTTCTAGCTCTCCGCCAATTCTGCTGCTCTAGATCTTGCAAACTCAAGAACTCCAGACTTGGACTGGGCACTTGGATCTCGATATCGTCCATCCCACCAGAGCATGCCTCATACAGATTCCTCGATGTACAGACCTGTTCTCAGCAATCTTAACAGCCCACCAGCAGATCGGCCAACCGATCTTGGACGTCGCAAGTCTCAGCGCCACTCCCTTGGGGTTACCTTTGAAGATAATTCACCTCTCCCTGCCAATCTGTCGGTGACACGACCCACATCTCTCCAGACATCATATTCTACCAACGACGTTCCTACAGTCAAAAAGTCTTTGACACTTGACTCGGTCTCAACACCACCAAAGTCACAAGCAGAGCAGCAGTTCCATAACCATAACGTCAGTCTGGGTCGCATTCCAGCCAACGCTGTTAATAATCGTCAGAGCCGGGAAGTTGTCAACGGTGGGGCTAAGATCGACGAACAGGTTATCACTTCAGCTGCCACCATGTCAAGCCTCCATGCCAGCGCCGCTCCCTTCAATACCAACTTCACTGCTTCAGGCGATTTGGCTGGTCTCACCAGTCCGACTGCTGCGTACACTACTGCTCCTCCTTATCAGTACAACATGCAGAACTTCAACGTCAACCAAATGAATGCTCCAGGTGCCAATGGAGTGGTCCAGCCTTATGGTCAGGCCACAAGCATGTTTGGCATGAACAACACCTTCACCAACCAAGGCCAGCGTGGAAATCGTCGCAACCACAATGATGAAGCTCGATTCAATAATGTCCCACTTGAATCTTACCGCGGAAGTCTCTACGAGCTTTGCAAGGATCAACATGGCTGTCGTTATCTACAACGCAAGCTCGAAGAAGGTGACCCCGAACATACTCAAGCGATCTTTGTCGAGACCTGCCCACATATCATTGAATTGATGACTGATCCCTTTGGCAACTATCTTTGTCAGAAACTCTTCGAGCACTGCAATGATGAGCAGCGCACTACTTTGATCAACACCGCTGCCCCTGCTCTTACCACCATTGCTCTCAACCAGCATGGTACCCGTGCTTTGCAGAAGATGATCGAGTTCGTCCACACCCCGGAGCAGATTGACACCATCATTCAAGCATTGTCTAACCGGGTTGTCGAACTTGTCCAAGATCTCAATGGGAACCACGTGATCCAGAAGTGCCTCACCCGACTTGGAGCTGAGCGATCTCAGTTCATCTACGATGCTGTTGGCAAGTACTGCGTGGTAGTCGGTACTCATCGTCATGGTTGCTGTGTCCTCCAGCGTTGCATCGATCATGCTCAAGGTTTTCAGCGAGCTCAGCTTATTTCTCGTATTACCAACTGCGCCTTTGACCTCGTTCAAGATCCCTTTGGCAATTACGTGGTTCAGTACATCCTTGATCTAGATGAGGCGGCATTCACCAAACCACTTTGCCAAAGTTTCGGAGGTCGCGTCCCCGCATTGTCAAAGCAGAAGTTCAGTTCCAACGTCATCGAGAAATGCCTCCGCACAGCCGACCCCGATACTAAGCGATTGATGATCGAAGAGATGCTTAATGGGGCTGAGCTTGACAAGATGTTGCGCGACTCGTTTGCAAACTATGTGGTGCAAACTGCTATGGATTTTGCGGATCCTCAGACTAAACTTCGCCTGGTTGAAGCCATCCGCCCTATTCTCCCTCTCATCAAACAGACTCCTCATGGTCGTCGAATTGCTAGTAAGATCCTTGGCAACGATGCTCAGGGTCGCACCAGCGGTACCTCAAGTGGCCAAATGACTCCAAACGATACATACCTCGCCAGTTTCTCCGGAGGTCGTGCCAACAGTCGCCGAAATGTCCAAATTGTTGGCGGAGGGTTCAACGGTATTAGAACTACAACGAATACCTACAGTGGTGAGAACACCGACAATATACCCACCAACGGCAATGGCTTCGGCATCATGGGACCCAACGAGAACACCCTTAATATGTACACCCATCAAGCCTACGGAAGTGAAATGAATCAGAATGGCTTCAATGGCTACCCAAATGGAGCAGTTGGCGGCAATAACGCCTTCTGATGATCCTTGTATGGCTTTGCATGTGTTTCCGAAGCACTTACGAGTCACGAAATCACGAAATCACAGTTTTCTTTCTTTGTTCATTTCACATGACTTCATCATAGGGAGTGGGATCAACTCATACTCTCTGATTTATCATTTACGACTGTGTACCAACTTGCACCAAAAAGCATCAAAAAACTGTTTCACGACACGTCTACGGCCCACATCTTTGTATTATGCCCTCCAACAGCTCAGGTATTGGACCAGCATCAGTCTGGCAGCAGATCAGTGGTATCATTCCCGAGTTCAACAGTGGTTCGATGAAAGAACCTGAGAACTCTTGCATGATGGTGACCTTGCTACTTTTATCACGTTTTCCAGGTTAACCATTGGGTTTTCGATTGGGTATGGGGCTTTCTTTGTTTTCCTTTATTGTCTTTCTCCGAGCTCAAGAAATCCATGAATTTTGGAAAGAAAATAAATCAGATATGTCACGACCCATTCTTGGAGATGGCACAAAGTCACTTGTATTTCAACGAGCATTGACGGGGAATTGGTATGCCATCAAAAGGATCTGGAATGAGGGTCCTTCCCGACATGAGACGAACAAAAATGCCGTTTGCCATTGAGGGATCGGTCGTGTACCTAGTCCAAATGGTTGCATCCAGCTACGATGAGCTCCTACCTATGGGGTGAGTGACTGACTGATGCCTGTACCATCAAGTCCAGAATTAGATTCCATAGCTAGAATTCTTGTATCTTAAGAAAACACCATTTTGAGTTTCTTTGTAGCTGTTCTTCCGATGCCACGAACCCTTTTGACACCCTTAGAACCCCGACCGCTGTCAAATCTGCATCATATATAATGTGCAGAAATACAACAAGAACTGCCTAGGGATGGAACTGAATGTGACACAGGTCGTGCGGTAAAGCGGCGTTCCATCAGTTTGGAACTCAGTGGCAACAAGGCTGTGAGGAGAACACTTGTCGCTGCGGGGTGGGATCAACATACACTTTCTGCACTCAACGCGTCATCGTTTCACGAAGCGCGCCATATTGCGTTACCATTCTCAACACCAACCTTCCCTCACAGGTCGAATAGTTGATCAAAATGGTGGCACTGTTACCATTAGAGCTGCTACAGGCAATTTCACATCATCACCCTTGCCGTGACTCTCAAATTCGCCAACTGGCAACATACTATAATGTAAATTGCGATTGATTTGCCGCCAGGAATCTCCATGCGCAGCCTGCTAACAAATCTGCTGAGTTCTAGGTTCTCCTCCCTAGCCCCTCTGTCCTCGTTGCATATGGCCTGGAGCAAGCAAGCAAATTGGCAGTCGTCAATAGCGTTCTGAAGGCAAGAAATCTAAACTCGGTGGTACTGAGGAGCAAAGACTGCCTCTCCCAGCGGCACCTCCTTTCCAAAATCTTTGCGACTTGTGTCCACGCCCTGGGCCAGCAATCGCAAATCGAGCAATATGACAGGGTAGACGGCCTCAATGCCCTGCTGGGAAATCTGCGCAAGCTCTTCGAGCGGGCTGGTGATGGAGAGCGACTAGTCCTCGTTCTTGAAGACATCGACAAGCAGAAGCAACCCGGCCTGACTCTGCTTCCTGCGCTCGCGAGGCTGGGTGATCAGGTATGATTTCTGGGGACCGAAAGAAATAGATCGCATGGCCATGATGCTAACTCTCCTCTAGATCCCTGGACTTTCTCTCATTTTGACCTCGACCAGTCCGCAACCGCTTGCTCTACACAAGACCAGCGTCCCATATATCCATTTCCCTCCCTATAATCGCGCAGAAGCGATATATATCGTGGCATCCTCTCCACCAATTCTCTATCCTGAAGTACCTTCGAACGATGAAGGAAGGGCGCCTCAGATTGATGAACCCTCGCTTAAAAGAATATACGCACAATTCTGTGCAACCATCTACGATTCTCTAATATCCTCAACATCGTCTACGTCCATCCAGAGGTTCCGCACTGCGTGCGAAAAGCTATGGCCTAGGTTCGTCTGGCCGATGGTATCAGGAGAAGCTCCACCAGGGAAAGCCCGTTCCTGGGATTTTGCGAGATTGCTTGTGCGTAATCGTGGACTGTTCCAAGGGCAAGGCGAGAATGCGTTACACGAGCAACTCCGGATCCGGGGCGAGGCTTGGTCATTCGCGGAACTGGCTGCTATTTCGAAGGAAGGGGAGCAATCTCAAGCAGAAGCAGACTCATCCAGTGTCCCTAACACGCCGTCAAAGCGACGATCTACAGCGTCTTCAGCACTCGGCCTCTCTTCCAACGAACACAGTAAAACCCAGATACCAGCACCGAAATTCAAATCCAATTCCACAAACAGACTACCACCACTGCTCAAACACTTCTCGACCCTACTCCTCCTATCCTCCTTCCTCGCGTCCACCACCCCCTCAAAGCACGACATCCTACTCTTCTCCCGCCTATCCTCCAACTCCAGCCACATCAGCAAGAAAATCCGACGGCTAAAGAACACGCCGACGCGAAGAAAAGCCAAGCCGACGACCACAGCGAGTGCCATCAGCAATGTCGGCACCTCCACCCCGAGCAAATCGCGCATCACGAAACAGATCCTCAACTCCTCCGGCGCCGGAGCGAACGCGGGAATGGTCAAGCCGTTCAGCCTGGAGCGCCTGCTCGCGATCCTGCGCGCCATTAACCCAAGCGGTATCCCGAACCGCCCTGGTAAGGGCGTCAGCGACCGTGTGTACCGTGAGCTAGGCGAATTGGAGCGGCTACGGCTCGTGGTGCGCTCATCTTCTGGCGGTGGCAGTTCGGCGGGCGCTGCACCTGGGCCATCGAGCTCGGCGGCGTTGGACGATGCCACTGAGGAGAAATGGCGCGTCAATGTCGGCAGGGATTGGGTTGTCGCTATGGGTCATGCCTGGGGATTGACCGTTAGCGAGTATGAGATTGAGGGCGATATATAGTGTTGATATGTGGACTTGGTATAGGTGTGAGGAGGACCAGAAAGGAGAATCTGGACTAGACCTTTGAATATCGTCGTCTCCTCTTTGCGAGGCATGACGTTCATTAACTACCTAGGTACTAATGCTATCTGGGATTGTTGAGGAATTCATTACTAAATTACTCGTTATTCATCCAGTCTCCATGACTGCCGACGTTTCCCACGTAATGCATAACCACCCTGACCAATGAATTCCGAACTCCCCGATCATGGTCTCATTTGCTCATGTCATCTAGATGTGCTATCCCACTCATACGCCCTCGTAAATCTATCAAATGCCTGTAGATAGACGCCTCGGCCGCGATGCAAGTTCTCCAGAAACTCCCCATCCATAAACATTAAGCCAAGTTTTTATATTTCATAGTTAATGGGGTATGCCAACGGAGACCACTCCTGCAGGTCACCGTCACATGCCAGTAGGAAACTCTTCGCCTGGGGCCGCAGATCAACGACGTCCGCGCATGTGACTGGCTGTTGAAAGGTATGATCGCACAGCGGGCTCTGCAAGAGCTGTCCCGTGCTGGCGTCCCACAGGTTTACGTGGTAGCCGAGGTAGTCGTGGGTTGCGCCGAGCACCATGTTGAGCTCGGGGTCGTATGCAAAACCCAGGCCGTATCTGTTCTGTCGTCGCCCCTGAGGAATGTTGAAAGTGAGATATGCCTGGTTCGAGTAAGAGACGGGGTTCCGCGTTTCTGATGATTGGTGAGGCCTGCTGGTGGAAGATCGCGGAGGCGGACACCAGCGTAGATCGTAAAGAGATGTCGTTTCGAGGCCGTGGGCGAGTACTTGGTACGGTCCTATCGTTCGGATGTGGCTGACAGCTGAGTCGTGTTGCATTCGCAGAGCTGAATGCTCAAGTTTTCTCGCGGAGCGCAAGTCTGCCAATCGAACCGAGCCATCGCGGGCACCGAAAAGAAGGATGTTCTTGTCCTTAAACCACACTGACGTCGGCTGGGTATCACCTTGCTTCCGTTTTAAAACCAGCGAGGAAGCCCCCGAGGTTGCCAGATCTGGCCACCGAATCACCACGCCCTTCTCTTCGGCGACAGCAAAGGCGTCGTAAGTGGGTGAAGTGGCCAAGTCAAATACAGCTCCATTCACTCGAAATTCCACCCTAGGTGCCGTCTCCACCAATTCATTGGGCCTGCATCCGCGCTCAGGCAAGGTGTGGCAAGTCACCGTCAAATAAGAACCACTAGAGACATTGTTATTGTACGGACTCGAAGCTCGCCCAGCCCATACATTCACACCGCGACGCCCGAGCGATGCTATATGGTCGACATTGGTGGTGTGGGTGAGAGATGGTGCTGTGTATCCGTGCCCATAGATGTGTTCGGACCCTTCAGAAGCTAGTTGCAAAAGACCAATAGAGTCTGGTGAAAAATCCCAGGGCTTAGCCACCATAGTCAACAGGCCAGTTTCTTTGTCCACAGAAAACTTGTTGCAGCACGGCCGTAAATCAGGCTGATTTATAAATGGATCGGGAGGAACTGCCGGTCTGCCACTGAGGCTGGCTGCTTGGAACCCCTTTACAACCCAGCCTGGACTTTTCATTCGACTTCCTAGCCGTGATTCAAAGTCAAGAAGGGGATGCTGCAGAAGCGTTGACCTTTTCACAGTTACAGCATCGCGAGATGCTTTGAGCAGTGCTTCACGCTGCTCGGATTCCTGCTGTGCCTGCTCCGCGAGGACTGCTTGATGGGTATACTTTGATATGCTGGCGGACGAGGAAGCTTGAGCGAGGTGACTGGCTGTGATCTTGAAGTAGCGATTTTTGGTGCTGTCATAGTAGTAGCCCGGTAGATCCGGTACACGAGCCGCCTCCATCTCTTTCCGCGGCCGATGTGGGAGGCAATAGCAGTCTGGGCCATACAATAGGACACGGTTAAAGACGTTGTCCGGGCCTGCTGTTAGGCAGTGAATTGATTCATGAGCAGTGGGGAATTCCCAGAGAGAGAGGTACCAAAGAGTTTGAGAATGGGAAGGCTTCCAGCAAGTGCTCCATCAGCAGTGACTTTCAAAATGTTATGATTATGCAATGGGGAAAGAAACTGTTGGGTACTAAAAAAAGTTGAAGTAGGAGCAGCGACAGTTGAAGGACAGGGCACATAAAACCATACCAGATCAATCCTCATTGGGGATAGCGTTGCGCCGCCCTACGGGAGCCTCCAGCTCCTAACTAAGATAGTTCAAGTCCCTGGAGAATGACTCTCCAAAGACACAGGGATGCAGCCTTGCTGTGGATGGGACGCGGTTGCGGTATACACTGACGAATATTGACTTGTTCTTGGAGGCAGCATCCCTCAACATGATAATCAACGCCGTCGGCCCCAGTCTTTCCAAATCAGCCCCAGTACGGGACCAGACAGAACTCCCCGAGTAGATACTACATGTATGTGAAGCAATTCAAGATAGGATCTCCCGGCTTGCAAAAGTCCAGTAACTAAATCGCAAGCAATGGATACGAAATAGAGTTGCTCATCTGGCTTTATGGATCTGTGATCAGTACACCAGCAATACTATACAAGGCCGCAAACTACTAAACGGCTAGAAACCCAATCTCTTGCATGGGTTTGGACACTTTTGAGGAACATCCTTGAACATAATGCTGCTGTTGCTGCTGCATACATAGTACTCATGCCAAAGCTCACGGGAAAGTATATATCTAGTATAGAGGTAAGGCAATCCGATTCCCACCTAGTGCTAGCCTGGGATGGCATCACGTGCCCCAATATTTAATTTTTCAGGTATATATTTTTTCACTCTCCAACTCCTCTCGCCAAAATCCCCTTTAGGGTGCTCAGCGACCCAGGGGGACTTAGCCGAGTTGGCTCACGCCTGCTCCTGCACTGTGGCGCTGACGCGTCGGCAGGTGGGAGACAGGCGATCCGCCGAACCAACTTGGCCAAAAAAACCCCTTCCTCGACTGGGGGTTTTCTTCACACGGTATTGGTACCCGTGTGAAGTTTTTTTGCTGTGCTCTTTTTTTCGTCTCTCTCTTGCGACATCTCAGGGAATCGAACACCTCAAATCCTGGTGTTGTGATTGTGAGTGGGTTCTGGTCGGTTGGCGAGGCGAGTTGGAACCGTACTGTCGGTACTCAGAACTTTCCCCACGCGGTGGCCTTGGCTCGTCGCGGGCTGGGGCCATTTTCTCTTTCCTTTCACAAGTCACCTCGCTGGCGGCCTGGCAACGTCCGTATACTTCGCATGCTACCACATTTTGGAGGACTCTGGTGCTCGTGTCAATATGATAGGTTCATGCTAATGGTCCCACCGAGGATTGGTCAAGACAGTGGTGGTTGCCTCCGAGGGCATTCGTGCGAAGACTACTGGAGGTCTAAGAATCACATTAGCAAGCATGGCTTTGTTCCCCATGGCATAGGGCACCACGCCATAGATATCAATCACTGACACAATTTCACTCTGGGGGAATGCTCCAAACCATAGCTCGACACAAAACTCTGGAAAAGCGTTACCCAGTCCCTCCGAATAAGCGACGACGGCCTCCAATCGACTGTCGAGCATTGCTATCACTCCATTGGCCTCCAACAGCAATGCTCACGCAGTCCCTTTCGGAACTCGCCAAGGGCCATGGCTTGAATAGTCGCGCGATCTCTTCTGCTCAACAATGTGGAGAGATGATCAACTTCGAGGAGAACCGTTGCTCACGCCAAATCGCTTCCCACACATCTATAACGCTATCATGTTGTGGACTGCTCAAGTCGAAGATTCGAACCCAGTACTCAGCCAACCATGATGCAGCAGAGGCTTGTCTTCGACAATCGTCGTTGGAGGAGGGGACATATTTTGGCCATGCTGTCCAAGCTTGAGCAACTAACGGGAAGTGTCAGAGACTTACGTACTTCGGTAAATCCACAAAGCCTTGGTTACGATGGACAGGAAAATTGGAATCGAGACCGGAATCATTACCACGGGTCAAGTTGAGCTCCTAGAGGACGACCCAAGCACGCACTACTCCAGGGTTCTCGTTCCCGGCTTTTCAGCCTCATTCATGCACGCTGGTCATTCTATCCGCGTGAATTGAGAGTCAGGGGTGGGATGGAGGTAGATGAGGCTTGAAAAACACTAGAGCAAGGCTTTGGTTTGTAGAAAGCCGTGCTGGACTTAATCTTGTGTCGCACAAAGGAGACTCGATTTTTGGGATGTAGTTGACTAAAGCTCATCACACCTGCCGCTCTAGAGGCGATTTGGGTAAGGCGGAGTCTTGGACTTCGATTCGGTTCAAGGGTGCGGTCACGTGTATATAATACAGAAGTGTTGTGGCAAGAGGAAACCGGCCCTTCTACCAGTCAGATTACAACATTTGTCGGTGAGTGGTACCCAGCTCATGAGGCTTACGCAAGAATTCAACTTTAAGCTCAGCAATTAGAGGTCGCTTTCTCTTAATATCAATATCAATTGCGCCTGCAACTCTAATCTGTACCAAACATCACGCCATTTCTGTATGGCCCAAAGACGTGATGGTCTTTTCACTGGGACCCCGGCAAGCTATATGCCCTGATCTATTCATCCGACACACTTGCAAACTTCTCTGAGATGTTTTGCAAGAGCTTATCGTATTTACCGCTGACCTCTTCCTGGTTGTCTGGAAGCTCGAACTTCATGCTTCGAAGTCCGTGTTGGATCTCGGCAGTTGCCTCCCTAATCTTCGCCCAAGAGAGACCACTGGACACGGCCTTTTGGGCCTCGTCGTGGAACTGCATGAAACCCTTCATCATGTATTCTGTCTTCCATAGCGGGCAGAACTGGTCGTAATCGCTGTAACCGTTCTGTTGCAAGAAGTCATCCTTCAACATGGCAGCAACATCGAGAATGATTTTGTCCGAATCACCAAGGGCAGATTTGCCCACCAGCTGCACCACTTGATCGAGATCTTCAGAGTTGGTGAGCAGTTCCTTAATGCGGTTCCGTAGTTTGGGGAATTCGGGATGATCTTTCTCGTAGAACTTGTCGAGAATGTTGGTATATTTGCTGTATGACAAGGAAGTGTTGATACTCGGGAAATGTTTTCGTTGAGCCAGCTTCTTATCCAATCCCCAGAAGACTTGCACGATACCAAGAGTGGCAGAAGTGACAGGGTCCGAGAAATCACCTCCAGGAGGCGAGACAGCGCCGACAATGGAGATGCTACCTTTCCGTTCAGGTGAACCCAGAGCGATAGATGCACCTGCACGCTCGTAGAACGAGGCAAGTTTGGCTGAGAGATAGGCTGGGAAGCCTTGATCAGCCGGCATTTCTCCCAGACGACCAGAAAGTTCTCGCAAAGCTTCAGCCCATCGAGAAGAGGAATCAGCCATCATTGCAACAGCTTTGCCCTGATCGCGGAAATATTCTGCGACCGTAATTCCAGTATAGATAGAAGCTTCTCTCGCCGCTACAGGCATGTTGGAGGTATTGGCGATCAAACAGGTACGCTTCATGATAGCCTCTTTTCGGCCATCAATGGTGATAGAGAGCTCCGGGAAGTCCATTAGTACTTCAGCCATTTCATTGCCTCGTTCACCGCCTAGGGTTTATCAGTACTAGCACATTGATTATTGGTAGGTTACTCACATCCAACGTAGACGATGATGTCGCTGTTTGAGAATTTGGAAACAGATTGCGAGATGACCGTCTTGCCACAACCGAAGGCTCCGGGAATGCAAACAGTGCCACCTTGGACGGAAGGGAATAGGGCATCCAGCACACGTTGACCGACGATGAAAGGCGAGTTTGCTTCGAGGCGCTCACTAACCGGTCGGGGTACACGGACGGGCCATGTATGCATCATCGGGTATTCCTTGGTCTCTCCATTGAATTCCAGGGTAAGCAAGGGCTGGTCGACCGTGTACTCTCCCTTTTTGGCAATCTTCTTGATCGTTCCCTTCGCCCTGGGAGGTAACAGGATTCGGTGCTCATTGAGGAGAGTGTTTTCAACGACAGTTCCCCAGACATCACCGCCACTGATGTTATCACCTTCTTTTGCAGTGGGAGTGAATGGCCATTTCTTCTTTCGGTCGAGTGCGGGCACGGCAATACCACGGGGAATGTAGATACTGTTGGTGGTGCCAGCAATGGTCTTCAGAGGCCGCTGGATGCCATCGTAGATTGTTTCCATCAAGCCTGGGCCGAGCTCAACGGACAAGGGCTTGCCAGTTCGAAAGACAGGGTCCCCGACAGTCACACCGGCTGTATGGAGTTAATGGAAGCTCAAAAGGAAGGGAATGGCTGCTCACCAGTCTCCTCATAGACCTGGATGGTAGCTTTATCTGCCTCAATTCGGATGACTTCCCCAGAGAGCTCATCATAGCCAACCTTGCATAGCTCGTACATGGCAACACCTGTCATATGTTCGGCGACAATGACGGGGCCCGAGACGGAAAAGATAGCCCCGGTCTGTTTGTCATCGTCCCTGACAGTTTTAGAGTCCTTTGCAGCAGGCATCTTTCTATAAGTTCGAGTGGTTGAGTGGAGACTCTGGACTGGTTGCGGGAAGGCGAAGATAGAAGAGGAGTTGAAGGTGCTGGGACCTGGGGTATCGTCGTCAAGCTCGTCTTCAAGTAGATCGGGGAGGGCTAATTGGAGTTGAACGTAGTTGAGGTCCGAAAGCTCCTCGATAGTTTTGCCAGTGATAAACTCAACGATAGATCGGTTGTGTTTGAGGCGAGGACGACCAAACCCAAGCATATGAAATCATATTCTGGTGGCAGGTGCAGGCGCAGGCACGGGAAGGAAGCTTTGACAGGTGCTTCTGGCGGTGCTGCTCGTCCTCGGTATTGGGGACTGGGACTGGTAACTCTTAGCGGGCTTTAGGTGGTGGGTGGTGCCTTTCAGCTTGCGAAATGGGGGATTGAGCTCTGCTTAAGAGTTTTGCCGGCCGCCTATCCCGCCCAGAACTGCTGCATTCCTCCACCTAGGAATCATTGCCAGGGAGATTCTGAGGCCAAGATATTGGCCACAGTCGAACCAACCATTCCTGGCAAGAATTAGGTAGCCATCAATGCCTCAGACAGCATGTTGAGCAGATACAACTAGTACTGCGTATGAGGTGTTCCAGGAAGTTTCGTAATCATATTGATACCCAGGTACCGAGATCATGACCTAAGAAACCAGCATGTCTACCCTAAATGATCAAACTTGAGAGGGAACTTCATGGGTTGCGGCTGGGGAGGCTGCCCTGCATACCTAGAGGGCAAGACACCTCCATGCGCTTCCAAAAGCACTGAGACAAGCCAAGCCCATGTCCGTCCCCAAAATACTAGAGTAGTCCTCGGGTGATTTGTACTTATAAGTAATACAGTCTTGATAACCCCAATGGCTGGCCTCGGAGGGAAGAAGCAGGTTGTAGTCAATGCCTATCTCCAAATGTTACCACCTAGGCACATACATATGCTGCCCCGCGATGTACTGTTGCACCAATGTCCTTTGCCTCAATATCGTAATCCTTTTACATTCAGAAGACCGCTAGAGTTCGGGAGAACATATACATACAATTGAGCTCATGCATTAGGGAGAGTTATGTTTTGGTACTCCGTGGTTGAGGCCAGTATCTTAGAGCTGCAGTGCTGGTTACCTACTTAGGGAGGTAGGCTGTCAATCTTCAGACTCAGGCAGAAACCCCTCCCCACGGGCCGACCATAAGCTGTGGAAGCGAACCCGTATATATGCTGGAACAAATGTCTACACAACCTTTCTGTCGCGGAGTTAAGGCAGAGAGATACGCACCACTACAAAGAATGCTCCGTCTTTGGGCGTTGCCAATCTTCATGAGGCTGAATTTCCGATCCAGCACCTGCAGGTTCTGAGGGGTCTGGTCCGAGGTTATGAAGCGTGCTTATCCAAGCAAAGCCAAGGGTTATCAGGCTCCCACTTTCCCACACTAACATGACCCTGGGGAGGGGGTTTGAAACAGGTCGACGGTGGTCCCAATTCCGTGCTGCGGGCGGTGAGTTTGTTGGCATGATCCGTAACAGATCAGGTGGTGCTTCTATGCTTGAAAGGGCCATCATGGCCCTCAAACTAGGCTTTCTAGGCTAGGGGTCGGTGGCTCTCCTCGACTGGTTCGGCGTGATAACCAGCGAAGTTTAGCTTGGCAGCTAAGCAACCCTTAGGTCATCCAGGCCACTCGAGGCACCTAAAGCGTACAAAGCGCCTAGAGCCTAACCCAGCTAGAGACCCGGGTACGGAGTAATTGCAGAGCACCTGTGCGAGTACGGAGTACGAGTAGAGTTGTATGTAGTTTAACTACCCTAGGCAAGTAACTAGAGCCCGAAGTGACTGGCAGTAGTGACAGCACCACCAGCGCCTGCAGCGCCTGTGCTCCTCCGACATCATCCTCTCTCCGACTCCACGCCAACTACCTCTCCACTGCTGAGGTACTTCACCTACCATCTGGTCATCTGCTACATTCATCACCACCATCGAATTCCCCTGTCACTCTGCACAGCGACCGGCTACACTGTGTCCATATACTGATATCTTATTCTCCACGAAATTCGTCATCAGGAACCAATATATCCGTAACAAGTGGTCATTGATATCCCACCACCCATCCCCCCAGCCGGCACGGACAACATCCTCACTTCCACCACTGTTATCTTCCCCTCTCGGCTTATCCAGAGATTGCCAACTACTGCACAATCGAATGGTCCCTCCGTCCATCCCCTTACTCGTTTCCCCGTCCTCGGTGCTTGCTCAATCGACGATCTTACCAACTTTGCAAAGGTCCTATATCCCGCGTCCTCCAACAGAGCAGACCTGACATTGATACGGGCGGCTCTGCCGCCACCACGAGCTGGCAAACCACCCAGACTCGAACAACAACCTAATCACTTCCGACGACCCATTCATTTCGACCTCCCCTGATTCATCCTCCAACACCATTTCTACTTCCCAACCTCCCAACTTTCCCACTGCCCACACTACAGTTCCATCGACGTCGGACCAGATCCCAAGTACCACACAAGCCCCAAATCAGACTCAGGCGCCTATAGAGCAGGCACAGCTATCAGAGCGAAGGGGGAGACGCAGAAGACGAAGATCATCCTCAGAGGAGCCAGGTGCAGAGGCCCAACCATCAGCCTCTGCCACGCCCGTCTTGGAAGAAGGAGGTCCAAGTAGTGGAACCCGCTCTGGCGGAAGAACACCGAGACAAAAACGCAGACGAATTGAGAAACCCACAATGAGAGTAAATGAGGACGCTGGACAAGTATATGCCAACGGTCATACTGCCAGCTCCAATGGCTCAACACCGAGGAAGCCTCTCCAGATGAATGGACACAACTCTAGTGCTTTGAATGGATCAAGTCCATCATTCACAAATGGCACTAGCAAAAAGCTCTCACCTGTCCGACCGCCCACCTATCGTGGTCATAACAGAGAGGAAGTGGTCCGTATCATGATTCAAGGCCTGTTGGATATGGGATATCCAGATGCAGCCAGCGTTCTGAGTAGTGAGAGCCACTTCGAGTTGGAGAGTCCTGCTGTAGCTGCATTTCGAAGTGCAATTCTGGAAGGCATCTGGGCCGAAGCAGAGGCAATATTACTTGGTTCCCCTTCGAGTGATTCGCATCTGGACGACGACCACCAGTTCAGTGACGGTCTAGTTCTCGCCGAGGGTGCTGATAGAGGTCAAATGCTTTTTTGGATTCGACAGCAGAAGTTTCTGGAACTATTAGATCGAAGAGATCTCGGCGTTGCGCTGATGGTACTTCGACAAGAACTCACCCCACTCGGACATGATATCCACCAGCTCCATGCTCTATCCACCTTGCTCATGTGCCCTCCAGAGGACCTTCGGAGTAAAGCACACTGGCTAGGAACCGTGGAGGAGTCTAGAAAGATGCTGTTACAAGATCTATCTCGTTCGATTGCCCCATCTGTCATGATTCGGGATCATCGGTTGGCCGAACTATTCGATCAGGTCAAGCAAAACCAAATCAACCAATGCCTATATCACAACACCTCATTACCGCCCTCGCTCTACGCAGATCATCATTGTGATCGTGACGACTTCCCATCACGTACATTTCTACAATTAGAGGATCATACAGGAGAAGTATGGCACGTCCAGTTTTCTCATGACGGCACCAAGCTAGCGACTGCTAGTCAAGACAGGTCCGTCAATATCTATGAGACGGTCACATTTAAACGCCTCCATACGCTGACTCAGCATTCTGGGGAAGTGACCTATGTCGCTTGGAGTCCTGACGACAGCAAGATCATCACTTGTTCTCAAGACTGCAAAGCCCGAGTGTTTGATGTTGAATCTGGCCGTCTAAGAGCGACTTTGGAACATCAAACGGTAGATCAAAACTACGCGATAACCGCCGCTGCCTGGGGCCCTGACTCGATGAGTTTTGTGACGGCTAGCCATGACAGGAACTCGCAACTTTGTCATTGGAACCTGCGGTCTTCCGAAATGGATCGACCGGCTCACACCTGGCCGCCTGGATTTCGTGTGCAAGACGTTGCGATAACCGATGATGGCCATTGGCTTGTCGCACTTGATTCTCAAAACATCATCCGGATTTTCGATCTGCACACCTATCGTGAGGAGCCTCCAATCAGATCTACTGGAAAGATGACAGGGATCACACTCAGTCGAGATGGAAATTCGGTCTTGGTAAATCTGGCCATCGGTGAAGTACATATCATTGACCTGGTTACTCGGGACATCATCAGGAAATTCAGGGGACAAAAGCAAGGTGAATTTGTGATTCGAAGCTGTTTTGGCGGGGCTGCAGAAAACTTTGTAGTTAGCGGCTCTGAAGGTATGCTATCTTCTGCAATTTGTGTAATTGATCACTGACGGAACTACAGATGGAGATATATATGTTTGGCACAAAGAGAACGAAGCATTGATTGAGAAGTTGTCGGGTCATGGCCGAGGCCAAAGTGGGAAGCAGTGCGTCACCACCGTGGACTGGAACCCTAGGGATGCTGGCATGTTTGCCTCTGGTGGAGACGATCGCAAAGTTCGAATGTCAGAGCCATCTTTTATTTTCCACCAGCATTTCACTGACGATATCTAGATGGACAAATACTCTAGCTCCGATCGAAGGCTTGACGCCGTCATTGACGAGATCAGTGGTACGACATGAATCGGGACGAACGAGTGCTATGAGATCAACGCTTTGAAATGAACCGCGTTACAATCATGAATGGGCTGAAGGAATTCCCGGAGTTTCAAGGATACAGCCATCGCCACGAATGGGAGAATCTGCACAGAATAGAGGATTTGGGTAGCGCATAGCATTGATGGTGTTGCTTCTGTGGTCGTCTTTTTATTTTTGATGGATTGCGGAGCATCGTTACTAGGAGGATGGGAAACATGTGGTAGCCAGGAGTCGACACCAGACCCGGCACCTACTACACCATAATCATATATGTGAAGGACAGCATGGATCTAGCCTCGACAGAGGTACATGTTGGTACCGATTTCAGTAGGCAGGGCACGCAACTGCTAGGGAAGGAGACACGATCAACTACCTGCCATATAGAATTTCAACCACTCAATGTCGACAGAGACATCCCAAGATCCAAGTCAGTCATTGTACGGAGTATAGTAGCTCGTGAATGTTGCACTTTGAGTCTCTGGATATTGATTCGTATTTGCGCGTGGCTGCCAGCGATAGGCTGTCCTGTTTCAGAGCAGTCTCGTGACACAACAGTCAGTCATCTGCCAAAATTGAAGTTCTTCACAGCCGCTGGTTTGACACTCAAGACATTTTTGATGCGATTGAAGGTTGCCTAATTTAAGGCGATGACAAAGGATCAAACTTGACGTTGGACTTTGGTCGTTTGCCCATGCTTCAAGCCTCAAGAGGCAAAGGAAATAATGGACTACCGAGCACACTAACCACCACCACCATCCATCACTATCCAGGCTCAAGACCTTCGATTGCGCGGACAGTGTTTCGCCTCCTAAACGACTGGACGGAATGAAGGGTGCCTGCCAGCCTACCGAGTCCCAACGTTCCTCCCTAATCAACTGAGCCAGGAGTGGAGAGTCTCCCCAAGTTGCAGCCTAGCAAGACTCGGAGAATACAGAGTGCGACTACTAGTAACTAGGACGGAGTACTAATTAATTACTACTTACCTAAGTGCCTATTTGAGCACAACCCAATGTCGACGAAGCCCACGCCTAAGTTGACGCCCAAACCCAAGCCTAAGCCACACTTGCCCTTTCTCTTTGGCCGCCAAGATCAGCCACCAGCTCTCAGTGTGGCAACAACAACTCGAACAACTGGAACACAGCGGACCAAACAAGTCTCAAGTGCAACTACTGCATCATCCCAAGATTTGGCCAGCATTGCGCATCCACATCCGCACCCTCCTGCTGCTCTTGATATCAATAACAGTTCGGACACTCAACACCACCATCCCAACCACCCTCCTCTTCACCGCCAGTCTCTTGACCTCGCCCTTCGAATCTCTGCAAGAAGCAGTATCGATTCCAACAACTCGGACTTACTCCAGGACCCTGTACCGTTGACCTTCGCCCCAACCATGGCGGCTTCACCAGCCGGTGGTGGTCATTCGTGAGTGCCTGCGCCCGTTCAATCTGATTCAGAATTTTGTTCTGACTATATATCCAGCATTAACGTCAATGACCCTACCTTGATCGCCCTTGTTAACAAGTTGCAAGATGTCTTCACCACTGTTGGCGTACGTGTGCTAGGCACCATTGATTCCCGCATAAGCCTGACATTTGATCTTCCCAGGTCGCGAACCCTATAGATCTTCCTCAAATTGTCGTTGTGGGCTCCCAATCCAGTGGAAAGTCCTCGGTATTGGAAAATATTGTTGGCAGAGATTTGTGAGTCCGAGCAGAGGCCTCCCTTCAACCCCTCTCCTGAATCGACGATTACTGACTTAGATTGCAGTCTCCCTCGTGGTGCTGGCATTGTCACACGTCGGCCTCTTGTCCTTCAGCTCATTCATAGACCTGTCCCCGCCAAACTGCAAACAAACGGAGTCACAGACAAGGAGCTACAAAACAGCAGCGACTCGTTAGCCAATGTTGACGAGTGGGGAGAGTTCCTCCATCTGCCAGGCCAAAAGCTCCACGATTTCAACAAAATTCGAGACGAAATTGTCAAAGAGACCGAGGCCAAAGCAGGTCGCAATGTTGGAATCTCCCCAGCCCCCATCAACCTGCGGATATACTCTCCCAATGTCCTCACGCTGACTCTGGTCGATTTGCCTGGGTTGACCAAGGTGCCCGTTGGTGATCAGCCAAGAGATATTGAGCGACAAATCAAAGACATGGTTCTCAAACAAATCTCAAAACCCAATGCCATCATTCTTGCAGTTACTGCCGCCAATGTCGATCTGGCCAACTCGGATGGCTTGAAACTTGCAAGAGAAGTGGATCCGGAAGGTCAGAGAACAATCGGTGTGCTTACCAAGATCGATTTGATGGATACCGGTACCGATGTTGTTGATATTCTTGCTGGAAGAATCATCCCACTTCGATTGGGCTACGTTCCAGTGGTCAATCGAGGTCAACGTGACATCGAAAACAAGAAACAAATTGGCCTGGCCCTGAAGGCGGAGAAAGAGTTCTTTGAGAACCATCCTTCATACAGGAATAAAGCTTCCTACTGCGGAACCCCTTATCTAGCACGAAAGCTTAACCTCATTCTCATGATGCACATCAAGCAAACTCTTCCGGACATCAAGACTCGCATCGCCACATCACTACAGAAATACAGCCAGGAATTGGACCAGCTAGGCGCTGGCGACCTGCTAGGTAACAATAGCTCCAACATCATCCTCAACATCATTACCGAATTCGCGAATGAATATAGAACTGTCTTGGATGGAAATAGTTCGGAGTTGTCTAGCAATGAACTTTCCGGCGGCGCTCGTATTTCGTTTGTCTATCATGAGCTTTATTCCAATGGTATTAAGGCAGTCGACCCCTTCGAGCAAGTCAAAGATATCGACATTCGAACGATTCTCTACAACTCTTCAGGCTCATCACCAGCACTCTTTGTCGGAACCACGGCCTTCGAATTGATTGTAAAACAACAAATTCGACGATTAGAAGAGCCGTCGCTCAAGTGTGTCTCGCTCGTCTATGACGAACTGGTTCGCATTCTTGGTCAACTGCTGCAGAAACAACTGTTCAGGAGGTACCCAGGTCTGAAAGAGCGATTCCATGCTGTTGTCATTAGCTTCTTCCGGAAAGCGATGGATCCCACGAACAAATTGGTCAAGGATCTTGTGGCAATGGAGGCTTGTTACATCAACACAGGCCACCCAGATTTCCTGAATGGTCATCGTGCAATGGCGATTGTGAACGACAGGCACAACGCCGCCAAACCTACCCAGGTAGATCCAAAGACCGGAAAACCACTCCCTCCATCGGTGCCGCCTAGGGCAGGATCTCCCAGTCTACCCACCGACGGCTCCGAGCAAAACTCGGGCTTCTTCGGTTCATTCTTTGCCAGTAAAAATAAGAAAAAGATGGCAGCCATGGAGCCGCCTCCAGCAACTCTCAAAGCCAGCGGCACTCTGTCCGAACGTGAGAATCAAGAAGTTGAAGTCATCAAGCTTTTGATCAACAGCTATTTCAACATTACGAGACGGACTATGATTGATATGGTCCCGAAGGCGATCATGTTGTCACTAGTACAGTAAGCTAACTCCACACACATTGATGCAGAAGACCTTTGCTAACGAACTGCAGGTATACTAAAGATGAAATGCAACGAGAGCTTTTGGAACACATGTACAAAACAACGGAACTCGACGAACTTCTCAAAGAGAGTGACTACACCGTCAGAAGACGCAAAGAATGTCAACAAATGGTGGAGAGTCTGGGCAAAGCCAGTGAGATTGTCAGCCAAGTCCAGTAGACCGATGTCGACGTCGCGAGTCGACACCCCTCGATTAGGATGATTGTTTGTGGGCCATATTGAATACAGTTACACGTTGGCGTGAAGACCGATAGACGAGGTAGCGAGCGATCTGGACCAACCCCAAAGGCGACAGATGAATGACTGCAAGCACCCAAGACGCAGCGCAGAGAAGATTGCAAGGCTACCTCATCATCTCCTTTTGCGCTTCCGTTCCTGGCCAACTCTGTGATGCAACCCTGTTGGCAGCGATTGTGATAAGCATCGCAAGCGTTGATTAATACATTTGCTTCAGCAGCTTGTGGGTGGTTCCGGGCGGTTGGATGTAGGAGGGTGTGCAAACATCAAGATAGAGAGTGCCGAGCAGAGCACCCAGCAGAGCGAGTCCTTTCAACCGAAGTACTAAACTGATTTGTTTTCATTTTGCTTGGGATACCACAGCGAGCTCATTCTCAAGTTGGGAGAGGGAGGATGTGAACTTGGCATGCTTGTCTTGGGCATGATCCTTTGCCTATCCTATAATGTCAGGGGCGATGAGGAACGGACCTTTTTCAAGTTGATTTCAAGTCGTTAGCGTGCACATAGGGTTCCTCCTTGGTAGGAACTAGGTACTAGGTAGACTGCAGATGGGTGCGATGAATCAATCAATACAGTATATGTTCTCAGACCTGATCCGGGGCCGGCGCCCGAAGCCCGAAGTCGACGTGCTAGTTGAATACTCCAACGGCTCTGATGCCATGATGCTGTAATTATTATTTTTCTGATATTTGCTCAGATATGGACGTCCTCGCGGACTCTCAGAGAGGAGATACTAGCGAGGGAGGCGAATGGGTGGAGTGCCAGTACTGGATAGTGGGGGGGGAGGGAACAACAAGGAGGAGGGGAAGGAAACACACAGACTGTAGGTTTGTACCCAGCCTGGTAGCTAGCATAGTAGATAACGAGTTATTTCGTACCCGGTCGGGCTTGCAATCATCGTGTAGCCGTAAGGAAGATCTGTATTAGAGGAAGTATTGCGTTTCTACTACCTCCTACGATGCGATGAAGAGTTGTCGTTCGACGTTGCCGAATCAGGCTAGTTAAGGTCGCATTATTAATTAATAGCCAACCAACGAGTTATTCGCCTATCTCGCGTCATGCCACACTCAAGGCTGTTCGCGCCCTTTGAAGACCCAAGGTACGGAGGATTCATTCATTTTCCTTCTGTAGATAGATTTTCGCATTTTCTGCTTGTTGGGCGTGACGACTAGATACAGTACATATTCTTATTTTGTGTGTTAGGAAAATCGTGAGAGCTTTTGGGATAGGGCGGGCGAGGTCGACTTGGTTATCTACTACTTGATCCGAGCACGTGGTTGAATAAATAATATTATTTTTATTCGATTTCCAAGATGGGCGATGCTTCATCGCCCGCCATGGCCACATCACAGGATGGCTCAACGACAGCGACGCCGACGCCAACACTAACAGCAACACCGACATTCCTACCGAACCAAATATCTCGCGTGGCCATCGTCGGCGCCGGGCCCGTGGGTCTCGCATTCGCGAAATATCTGCTCGCCGAGAGGCACTTCTCGGAGATCGTCATCTACGAGCAGCGTGACACGGTCGGTGGGATCTGGAATCTCAGTGGCAATGCGGTCTCGAAACGGATTCCTGTTCCGCAGCTTGATCCATGGTACGGTACGGAAAATCGTGATCAGGGTTCTGCGAAGGGGGAGGCCCGTGGCGATGCCCTCGAGTTCGAATCTCCATTGTACGACTACCTGGAGACCAATATCCCCAAGCAGCTTATGGCGTACTGTGACGCGCCGTTCCCGGAGTCAGATCCACTGTTCCCGCGGCATGAGGATGTCTTGGGGTACTTGGAGCGGTATGCGAACCCCATCAAGCGCTTTATCCGGCTTTCTACGAAGGTGACTAACGTTGAGCTGCGGGTCGAGAACTGGGAGGGGAGGAAGAAGGATGTTTGGTCCGTTTCTTCGACCTATTTGGAGACACGCTCGACGGCGACAGAGAAGTATGATGCACTGGTTGTCGCGAATGGGCATTACACCGTGCCATATGTACCTTCGATCCCCGGGCTGCAGGAGTTTAATGGATTCTATCCTGGGGTTGTGCTCCATTCCAAAGCCTACCGCAGACCCGAGGAGTTCGCGGGGAGGAAGGTGCTTGTGATTGGAAACTCGGCGAGTGGACTGGATATCGCCGCGCAGATCGGCAAGTTTGCTCGCACACCAGTGTATTTGTCTGCCAGGAGTGTGAGCGCGTTCGGCACATTTCCGCCAGCAGATTGGAGGGAGGATGTCGACGAGGTGGTGGAGTTTCTCAGCTATGAACAGGGCTCCCGTGCAGTCAAGTTCAGAAGTGGTCGCATAGAGGAGGGGTTCGATTCCGTGGTATTCGCAACAGGATACTTCTACAATTTTCCGTTCTTGAGAGCTGTCGATGCGGAACTTGGTGAGCCGTTGATCACGGATGGATCGAGGACAAGAGGCCTCTACCAGCATCTTTTCCACATTGAACACCCCAGCCTGGTGTTTCCTGTCATCAACCTCAAGGTCATCCCCTTCCCACTAGGCCAGAACCAAGCTGCCGTAACAAGCAGAGTGTGGTCTGGACGGCTAGACCTGCCTCCGGCGGACGAAATGAGGAAATGGGAGAAGGAGGTGGTCCAAGAGAAAGGCGAGGGGAAATACTTTCACCTGAAGAAGTTCCCGGAAGATGCGGCACAAATTAATGAGCTGTATCTGTGGGCGAATGAAGCCAGGAGGAGGGATGGCCTAGAAGATGATGGAATGGGAAAACCAGGCACGCGTTGGGATGAAAGTCTGACCTGGATGAGAAGCCGATTTCCAACAATCAGGGCAGCTTTCACAAAACGCGGCCAGGACAGAGTCCATGTTACTACAATGGAGGAGCTAGGATTTGATTTCGATGAATGGAGGAAAGAGGTAGACAAGGGAGATAAGAAGGAAGAGCTCGGGATGTTTGAAGCCGCGAAATGTCCAGCGTTGAACGAGGAATAAACGGATGTGAATGTAATGAATGAGAAACGACTCTAATAGATCAG
>Ga0105239_10001542_pt1 | contig 30444 bp, 21 predicted proteins | sample KBSC44metaG_FD_92761 | JGI IMG/M metagenome (GOLD analysis project Ga0105239, IMG submission 92761) | Corn rhizosphere microbial communities from Kellogg Biological Station, Michigan, USA - KBS C4-4 metaG | ecosystem: Host-associated > Plants > Roots > Rhizosphere > Soil | place: Michigan, USA...
AGCACGCCGCTTCCTTCCATTACTTCAATATTGGTGGGTTTACGGGATATCGTTGCAACCTGTCCGTCGGATGTACGGGTGAAAGTAAATACATCACCGGATACGCGACCGCTCCATACACCTGCATCACCGGCATCGAAAATCAGGTTACCGCCTGTATACTTCGACCAGATAGCATCGATATAGGATGTAAAATAATTTGCCTGTGCGCCACCGCTTTGAAAGGCGGCTGTTTTGGATGGGAATTTTATAATGCCGTTTGTTGCATCATAACAACCTGCAAATTCAGCAGGTGCGGTTGTCTGCCACTGTGAAAGGATCTGTGCATGGGTTTTCAAATCGCCCACTTTTTTATAAAAGCCGTCAGTGCCCCATACTTCCAACCCCATGGGATATTGATAAGAATCTACACGTGTTGTATTAGCCCACAGTCCGTTAGCTGCATTGGACAACTCGATCGTTTCGAACCGGATGCCCTGATTGGGATCTGTAGGATTGGCCAGATTAGGCGCAGCATAACCACTGGGGGCTCCTGAAGCGCCAAAGAAGTAAAGATATAACTGCGAGTTGAAAGATATCAAAATACGGCAGCCGGCAATGCCAGGTATATTGATGGTTTTATTGGGAATATCGCTCAGGCGTGCAAAGCAATTGGCATATAATCCATTGCCGCCCGGGCCCTGATTGCCACCGATCACCGGCCCCGGTACGGTATTATCCGATACGTTCATTAAGTGAACGACGCCGGTCTTTGGATCGATCCACACATGATTATCATTGATAATACCAACTACACCTACATAAATATTGGCGTCTGTGTAAGCCGAATTATTAGATAATGTAAACGGAACGGTGGGCTGGCTATAGGCGTTAGTATTGGCCATTAGCGCGCAGGTAAACAGAAATGCCATCATGAATCCCTTCACGATGGGCATAAGAAAAGGTTTGTTTGTCATTTTCATCAGGTTTAAATGGATAAAACGGATTCTGATTCGGCTACGAATATAACCGATTAGCAAAGGCAGGTTCTTATTGTGGAAAAGTGTACCTTGTATTAACCCACCTTATTTTAATATGAGTACAGAAAATAATATCAAAAGAATTATGGTTCGGAGTACGACCAAAGGAACTTTTACTCGTAAGCATGAACGAAACAGTAGCGATAGATACAGGGAGGTGCTGCAAAGCGTTGTTACTGAAATAAAAAAATATGGTGAAAAAAAAGGCTTGCATATTACAGAATATGAAATGGCGCAAAAGATAAATATTCCTGAAACGAAATTACGTGCATACCTGAATGGTGAATTGAAAACACCATCCGGCCTGACCGGTAAATTATGGCTTGCTTACGACGACGTGCTTAAAACACTCCGGATTGAAAATTGCAGAACGGCTTTACAAACAACCATTGTATGGTTAAGAAACATCGGGTTGAGCAAAGGCATGAATATTACCCCCGAAGAGATGGCAACAAAAGCAGACATAACCACGGAGCAGTTACATACATATCTGCTTAATGGATACGACCCTGAAACAACCGGTGATATAAGTTTTAAAATAGATTCTTCCTATAAGGAGCTTATTAAAGGAATAGAAAAGGTTGAAATAATAGAAGACATAGACACTATTATGCGTCTTCTTCCATGAATTTCTCCCTGACTTTAATTTCTTCCAGGTCAATGAGTGAGAGATATTTACGAATTAGCTCTTCATCAAATTCCGCTTTGTGGTTCATTCTGTCTAACAGTTGCCGCTGATGCTGTAACATCTCCAGATAAACGAGCTGAAAGCTTTTCAGTGTATTATCGCTGAAGTCTATATCATCGACATCCTGGTCAAAAAACTTCAGATCGATTTTTAATCGCGCATATAAATTATCCAGGTGTTCATTTAAAGGCCAGCTTTTGCCATATTTTTCTTCAAGGAACTGAATGGAATACAAAGCGAGTTTCTTTTGAATAATTATTTCCTGCTTACGCTCCGGTATAAGTGTATACCGGTCTTCGGGTTTAACGGTGCGTATTACCCAGGGAAGCGTTAGTCCCTGAAAAACCAGCGTAATCAGTATAACAATAAACGTAATAAACAAAATCAGGTTGCGATAGGGGAAAGGATGTCCTTCGCTGACCAGCAGAGGAATCGAAAGCGCCGCAGCGAGCGATACCACACCCCGCATACCTGCCCATCCAAGTACAATAGGCGACCGCCAACCCGGACTATTATCCGCTACCGTAATAAAATGACTTGCAAACCGGGTAAATACAGAAGCGCCCAGGGTGCAAAGGATGCGGGCAACAATCAGCACACCGGAAATAGCAACACCATACCATATGGCTTTGGCTAAACTAATGTCGTCGCCAAGCTGCTTCACAATAGAAGGCAACTGCAGACCAATGAGCAAAAAAATCAGGCCATTCAGAACAAAGCCCAAAACAGCCCACACATTTATTCCTTCAACGCGCCCCCGGTAAGTAAGCATACGCTGCCGTTTTACGGATAAAAACAAACTGCCGCTCACTACGGCCAATACACCGGAAAAATGAAAATGCTCTGCAAAGTAATACATGCAATAAGGGGCCACCAGACTTAATACAATTTCTATACTGGAAGTTGTAGGCAACCAGCGATTGATGCCATAGAAAATGAATCCTATCAACAAACCGATCAGCGTTCCCATAACCACTACCAGCGCAAAACTAATTGTAGCCTGTTGCATATTAAATTGGCCGGTGATCACGGCTATCAACGCAAACCGGAATACGATCAGGGAAGAAGCATCGTTCAGCAGGCTTTCACCTTCAGCAATGCTTAGCAGTGATTTGGATACTTTTACCTGCCGCATAATGGTAGAGGCAGAAACTGCATCGGGCGGAGAAATAATTCCGCCCAACAGAAACCCCAGCGCCAACGTAAATCCGGGAATAAGCATTTTCGATACATACGCTACCACGCAGGAGGTGATAATAACGATGGGAAAGGCAAAACTTATAATAACACGCCGCCAGCGCCACAATTCTTTCCATGATACCTGCCATGCCGCCTCATATAACAAAGGCGGCAGAAATATGAAGAAAACCAGCTCAGGGTCAATAGTAATTTTTGAAAAGAAAGGAAAAAAACTGAGCGCCAGTCCACCCAACACCAGCACAATAGGATAAGCCAGGCGCAGTTTATTAGCCAGCATTACCAGCGCCAGGATAATTAAAATAATATAAATGTATTGTATGAATATGCCCTGCATAGGATGGCTATTGAAAAATAAAAATAACAAAAGCCCGGCAAGCGGGCTTTAATTATTTTTTAATTTCTGAGAATGCTAATTCTTCAGCGAAGCCATATCAATTACAAAGCGATAACGCACGTCGCCTTTCAGCAGGCGTTCGTAAGCTTCATTGATCTGCTGAATATTGATCATTTCGATATCTGAAACGATATTATGTTTTGAGCAGAAGTCGAGCATTTCCTGTGTTTCGGCAATTCCACCGATCGCAGAACCGGCCAGATTCCTTCTGGGAATTACCACACTGAATGCTTCCACTTCGAGCGGCTTTTCAGGTAAACCTACCAGCGCCATCGTACCATCGAGTTTCAACAGGCTGAGGTAAGCATTTACGTCGTGCGGAGCAGAAACTGCATCCAGAATGAAATGCAGACTTTTGGTATACTTATTCATCTGGTCTTTATCTGTCGATAATACCACTTCATCTGCTCCCAGTTGCCTGGCATCTTTAAATTTCGAAGGGGAGGTAGTGAACACCACCACATGGGCGCCCATGGCTTTGGCGAGTTTAATACCCATATGTCCAAGCCCGCCAATACCTACTATACCCACTCTTTTACCGGGGCCGGCGTTCCAGTGTTTTAAAGGAGAATAAGTAGTAATGCCAGCACAAAGAAGAGGAGCCGTTGCAGCCAGGTCAAGATTTTCCGGTACACGCAATACAAAATTTTCATCCACTACAACGCTTTCGGAATAACCACCATAGGTGCGTGTGTCAAGATGTTTGTCGTAATCATTATAAGTGCCGGTAAAACCGGGTTCGCAATATTGTTCCAGCCCCTGTTTGCAGTATTCACACACTCTGCATGAGTCTACTATACAACCTACGGCAGCAAGATCGCCCACTTTGAATTTGGAAACGTGATTGCCGACGCTCACTACTCTGCCCACAATTTCATGGCCGGGAACGATGGGATAAACAGAACCGCCCCACTCATTTCTTACCTGGTGAAGGTCGGAGTGGCAAACACCGCAAAAAAGAATTTCTATCTCTACATCATGTGCTGTTACGCTTCTGCGCTGAATGTGCAGCGACTTAAGCGGGGCATCGGAAGCTGTTGCGCCAAATGCCTTTACATTTTTTACATTCATAATTTTAATGCTTATGCTAAACGCTCAATGCTTAACGCCTTTTCCATTTTGGCATTTTGCGTTATGCATTCAGCGTTGAGCTTTGAACCGCAAACTTAAAAAAGTCATCAAATTTAAAATAACATAATTCAAACATTGGCTTGCTAAATTCAAACAATGGACACTAATAATTAGGTTAGTTGATGAGTTTATAGGTTTACAGGTTGATAGGTTAACAAGTTTTTGCATAATCTTATTAACTTATTAACCTATCAACTTACTACAATGTGCTGACCATCTCCACATCTTCTTCTTCAACAGCTTCTACACTGCACTTTGTTGTAATGATCCTTCTTCCCAGCATAAAAACAGAAAATGCGCCAATGGCGCAACAGGCCATTACGGCAGCCATAGGTATAGCTGTGTGGTTCTGCAAAATACTCACCAGTGCTGAAGTACAAGCGCCGATACTCATTTGAATAGCGCCCAGTAGTGCCGATGCGCTGCCTGCATTATGACCGAATGACGCCAGAGAAAGAGCCGATGCATTGGGAAAAGTAAAACCCTGACAACACAGGAAAATAAATATGAGAAAGATAGTGCTGAATAGTTCGCTCCATCCTAAAAAAGTAAGACAAAGCAGCAATGCGCCGGTAATGCTCTGACAAGCCAATGCCACTTTGATGATCTGCTCGCTGCTGTAGTTTTTCAGCAACACACTGTTGATCTGACTGGAGCCGATAAGTCCCATGGCGATCAACGCAAAGATCCATCCATACTGTTTTTCGCTTACATGGAATATTTCCATAAATACATAAGGGCTACCACCGATATAAGCATACAATCCCGCCGCCGAAATAGCTGCCGTTAAGGCATAGGTGTAAAACTGCGGATGCCTGATAACCCCTGTAAAATTTTTTATGATAGGAGCAGGCTTTAATGAAAAGTTCGGATCTGGTTTTTTGCTTTCAGGCAACCAAAAGTAAATGCCCGCAAGGATAATTAGATTTATCCCGATGAGCATGACAAATACATAACGCCAGCCAAGCATGGCAGTAACATAACCACCTGCAGTGGGAGCAATGATCGGCGACACAGCCACCACCAGCATCAACAGGGAAAATATTTTCGCATTTTCTTTCACTTCAAATAAATCGCGTACCATAGCCCTTGCGGCTACCATGCCCACACAACCACCCAGCGCCTGTAGCGCCCTGAGCCATATCAGCGCATTTACGGATGCCGCCATAGCGCAACCTACCGAAGCAAGCAGGTAAATAACGAGCCCGACATACAACGGCTTTTTTCTGCCAAAGCGTTCAAGCAACGGACCGTATAGTAATTGCCCTGCAGAAATACCAATAAAGAAGCTCGACAGTGACAACATCACTTGCGAAACCGTAGTATGCAAACCTTTAGCAATATCAGGGAAGGCCGGCAGATACATATCAATGGAGAAAGGGCCGATAGCCGATAACATTCCCAGGATGAGAATGAGATAAAAATTTTTATTTCCTTTTATGTTATTCATGGATCTAAGGTTAAGGGAATCAAGGCACAAATCTATAATATGTATGCCATACTTCATTAACAACGCCAATCGAAATATCGAATGTTCAATATTAAATGAAATTACCACACGCAGGATGTACATTACACCTTTGAAGTAAAGTTCTTTATTACAAAATGCAATAACTGTGTGATGAGGGTAGCCAGCAATTCTTTTTTAAAACGGTAATCGGAGCGTAATTCGTTGTGTATTTTATTACAAAGCAGATCAAGTTCCACGATCTGCTGCCCGTTAAGAGAAAAAGGCCCGCATCCCTGCTGAAAGAAAAGCGGTAAGTGATGCAGTTTTTTATTCAATTGCTGAGGCAGGAAATTATGACTGAACAGTATTAAAAAACCCTGCTGCGCTTTAGACAAATGCCTGTCAATAAAATCGAAACCGGCATTTAACAGCACTACAGAAGGATTGCATTCACCGGGTTGTTTGTAATCGCATTCATTGACGAAATAAACGCCATACCAAAGATTCTGATCAAACGCTGCCGGAAAGCATTCAGCAAAATTGAGTGTATCTAACCTGAAGGCTTTCAACTCCAACGCCACTGATCCATCATTTACCGATGTGCCATTTTTATGCAAACTGTTCATTTAAATACAAAGATAACTGCCATACGCTGCTTTGTTTTTACGTATATCAAACGAATTTTTGCATAAATCAAACACTATATAATGATTTCTTAATAAGCTCCATGTAAAATCCCTTCTAATTTGCATCGTAAATAAACTGTACGATGAACAATTTTTATGCATCTCTATTAATAATTGCAACTGTTTTCACCGGCCAGATTGCCAATGCACAGTCAGATCATATCAATCCATGGGTGCCTGCATCCATCGATTCATTTCCACCCATTGCCAGCCTTACTAAAGGCATGTGGTTAAAAGGCGAATTGCATGTGCATTCCAGACACAGCAAAGAATCATCGAACAATCCCATTTCAAAGATCATTTCTTTTTCCAGGTCAGTAGGCATGGATTATATCTGCATCACCGATCATGATAATCATGTAGAAGGCGATGTGGCGCATCATACATGGGCAGATCCCGAGTTCAAATCAGATTCACTGCTGCTTTTGTATGGTGCTGAATGGACTACCACCCGCGGACATGGCAATGTGTTTTCAGCCAAACCATACGATCATCAGCGCCTGTACGATGTGCGCGACCAGCGCGACGTTGTAGTAGGGACCATAAAGAAACAACTGGGCATTCATCTTTCTGCCAACCATCCGAGTGGAAAAGATCATTTCGGATATTCGTACGACATGATTGAATCAATTGAAGTATGGAACTCTGCCATCTGGTCTAAAAATGCGAACGCTATTATGATATGGGATGATATGCTGTCATCAGGCCGCAAGCTCACCGGCAGGGGAGGAAGCGATGCACATCATGGCGTACCAGATTCACCTGATAAAGCAACGCTAAACAGTAATCAGGCAAAAGCCAATTATGTGGGAACGCCAACAACGTGGGTATATGCTACTGCACGAACTTCGCAGGCAGTTATAGATGCGCTTACAAATGGCCGCGTTTGTGTTACGTCAAATCCCTATGCGCCTCGCGTTGAATTTTATGCTGATGTTGATCAGGATGGCAAACCTGATATGATGATGGGAGATAATGCCAGATCGCCCGGCAAACCTGTAAAGTTTCGTGTTCAGTTAACGGGAAAGATCGCTCCTGATGCATCTTATACCGTAAGCGTAGTAAAGAATGGAAATCCTTTCGGCACTTATCAGATGGCTGGTAAAACGCCTGTTATTGAATTTACAGATGCACCGGCAGCAACAGGCCGCACTTATTATCGTGTTGTGGTAGAAGGAACACAAACAGCTTATCCGGAGGTTCCGGCATCAATGGCATTGAGTGGGAATATGATCGGATTGTCGAACCCTATCTGCTTTAACTTCGATCCTAACTTTTAACAGATATATTCCTCAAAAACAGTAAGGGCGCCAAAAGATTCAATATTGAACTCTTTGCGCCCTTACGCTTTATAAAGAATCGGTTTCTACTCTCAAAAAGCGATCGTATTATTTACACTAAACTTTTGCTTCAGATTCCCTACCTGTATATTAAACTCTCCGGCCTCAAGATGTTTCTTCAGATCTGTTCCTACAAAAGCCAGTTGCTTCAAAGGAATATTGAAAGTGACTGTTTTTGACTCGCCGGCTTTCAGATCAACTTTCTCAAATCCTCTTAACCGTTTTACATCAGGCGTTAAAGATGCAATGAGATCAGAGATAAACAACTGCACCACTTCTTTGCCCGCTCTGTTACCTGTATTGGCAACAGTTACAGAAATAGTAGCGGTTTCACCGGCATCAAAACTGTTTTTGTTGATGGTAAGATTACTGTAAGAAAAACTGGTGTACGACAACCCAAAACCAAACGGATATTGCGGATCGTTTTCTCCGCCCTGCGGATTACCACCTCCTTCAGATGGTTTATGAATATAACCTGCCAGATCATTTACATGACGAGGATAGGTGATAGGCAGTTTTCCGCTGGGATTAACATTACCGGTAAGAATATCAGCCAACGCATCTGCGCCAAAATTACCGGGTAAAAATGCATCTACAACAGCCGCAGCACCGGGTTCAATTTTATTGATGATCCGCGGACGGCCTTCATTCAAAATAAAGATCACCGGCTTGCCTGTTTTGATCAGCGCATTTGCCAACGCAAGCTGATTGTCTGATAAAGTCAAATCGTTTGTATTGCCGGGTGTTTCTGTATAACTGTTTTCACCAATACACAACAATACATAATCAACATTGGCTGCCGCCTGTACGGCCGCATCGATATTTATGATGGTATCTTCAAAATATTTTCCCTGCATTTTATAGGCAATACCTTGCTCATACACTACATTTCCGGCGCCGAGTTTCTTTTGCAATGCTTCCAGTATGGTATTGTATTTATCTGCATACTCATCTGTTTTTTCGCCCTGCCAGGTGTACGTCCAGCCACCGTTTAATGTTCTCATGGAGTTGGCATTCGGACCAGTAACGAGTACTTTGGTATTTTCCCTGATCGGTAATGTATTGTTGTTGTTCTTTAACAGGGTGATAGATTCAGCGGCTGTATTATACGCGGCTGCTTCAAATTCTGCACTGCCAAACTTCGGATAATCCTTTAACAGCGTAACAGGTGTTTCGAAGATGCCTGTTTCATATTTCACACGAAGGATCCTTCTTACGGCATCATCTATGCGGGCCTGTGTTACTTTTCCTTCTTTCACCAGAGCAATCAGGTCTGTACAAAATTCCTTATAGTTATAAGGAATCATTGACATATCAATACCGGCATTGATGGCCAGACCAATCGCTTCCTTCACATCTTTTGTCATTTTATCGCGGCGATATACATTTTCAATATCCTGCCAGTCGGTAACAATAAAACCGGTAAACCCTAATTCGTTCTTTAAAATATCTGTAAGAATATGTTTGTTGATATGGGTGGGAATGCCATTGATGAGTGCAGAATTTACCATTACATTTCTTGCATTAGCATTGATGGCGGCTGCAAAAGACGGTAAATGATATTCGCGCAGATAATGCTCGGGTATCCAGGCATCACTTCTGTCATGTCCTGATTTGGGGTCAGAATAAGCCATGTAGTGTTTCAGACTTACAATCAGTTTTTCCTTATTGCCCAACGGTTCCTGCACAGCCTTTACAAACTGGACGCCCAGTTCGCTGATCAGATAAGGATCTTCGCCATAGCCTTCCCATATACGCGGCCAAACTGGATTTGTGCCCAGATCAAGTACAGGAGAAAAGGTCCAGGGAACACCGGCGGCCCTGCATTCATAAGCGGTGATAACACCTGCATTATAGATCAGCTGACGGTTCCAGGTAGCAGCCTGTCCGATCTGTTGTGGAAATAAGGTAGAGCCTGCCACATAGTTTACGCCGTGAATATCATCCAGACCATATAGCACGGGAATTTTCAGTTTTGTTTGCTGTGCGGTATTCTGTATTTCGGTAATGATGCGGTTCCAGTCTGCGGCAGTTTGCAGTCCGGGTGTGTTTAAAATAGAGCCGATCTTGTAGTTCACTACGGCGTCTTTCATTTTATCGGAAAAGGTAAATACCTTGTCTTTTATGGAGCCGAGCGACTCAATAGATACCTGAGCCATTTGACCTACTTTTTCTTCGAGGGTCATTTGTTTCAGCAAAGCATCTACTTTCTTTTCTATAGCGGGATTGATCTTTTGCTGGGCCTGAACCTGACAGCAAATAAAGGCGAGACTACAAATAATAATAAGCCTGGGTATTTTCATATAGCGTTAGTTTAATCTACCGAATGTGTAATTTATACATAAAAGTGTGGCAAGATAATACTTTCGTTTGTACCTGCCTTAATTGGCAAAATATTGCGTAGAAAAGGCAAAAAAGAGCTAGTGATAATATAACTGAGACTGGGGTACATATTGCCGTTCCAGGCTGTCGCACGACCAGTACAGGTTAATGCCAGATCGGTCATCTTCATTGAAATATTCGAGGCGGATCCTATAACGCTGGCTGGTGTGCAGCTTTATTTTTTCAGAAGTTATCAGGCCGGGGTATTGTTCATACCAGTGATCGATGATTAATGAATCATTCACCCAAAGCCGAACGCCGCCACCGGCTTCTGCATAAAAAGTATAATCGGCATCATACTGCGGCATTACCTCACCGGTATACCGGATGGAATATTTGTCGTTTTCCAGTTTATGATGAAACAGCACATTGGTAAATTCAGGCTGATTCACATTTGGCTCAATCCGTTTAAACAGTAATGAATCGAACCGGCCTGAATAATATTCAACCAGCAAACCGGTACCGTCATTCCATACCCGTGGTGCAAACGCGGGTACCTTTGTTTTACCGGTTTTTGTAATCCGGTAAGATGGGCCCGATGGCGGCTGAATATACAGTGTTTCATCTTTCAGAGCATCCGATGCAATCACATAATCGGGAGCCGCTACATGGCATTCAACGAAGTCGGCGCTCTTTTTACCGGGGCCGGGATTCTGATCAATGACTTGTGCTTTGCGCGCTCCTGAGATGGTGCAAGCCCTGAATAGGATCGGTACAGGGCCGTTCAGCGGTCCTTCATCCAGTATCACGGCATAATCTAAACCAGCAGCATTGATATGCAGGTTTTCAAACCGCAGACGGTTATCGCCACCCGATGCCGCTCTTATATGAATAACACTTTTGTAAATAGTGCCGCCTACATAGCGGTACAAATTCACGTATGCGCCATGAAATATTCCCACCTCATTGTTGTAGAGCGTAGTGTTTTCAATAACGTGTATGGCCGTATTGTTCTGCCAGCTTCGTAACCCACCGGTGCAGTTGTGCGCCAGATTGTTTTTGAACGTCCATTCGCTTTCATTATTCCCCATTTCTTCCCAGTCGAAGGCAGCGTTGGTTGTTTCAAGACCGGTTTGTCCTGCCACCACGTTATTATTGCAAACATTATCATCGCCAAACCCCAGCACAAAACCATTTACGCCAAGCGTAGGCGCTCCTTTTGTGTCGAAGCCGAGCGCACGCTCCACATATTTTGGCAGGGCTACCAGATTATGCAGCCATTGTATGTCGTGCGAAGGATCGGCAAGATCCCACCAGAAAGGAGATTCTGTTGTATTAAATGCTATATTATCACGCATTACAATGCCATTGCTGTAATGCGGTACGTAGGCGTGGTTATCAATATCCCTCATAACACAACCTTTTACTATAGAGCCCACACTGCCATCCATGCAATGATGAAAGTGCAGACCGTAGCGCCCCACTATCAGTTCTTTCGCCGGTGAGCCTCCCTGATCTTTTCGTGGTCCCAGATACCTGAACGACACATCTTTTATTATTTGCGGAGAAGATGATCTGATAAATACATGCGATTTTCCTATTGCTGTACCTTCTATGCGGATGGTACGTGTAAGGTTGCCTACTTCGGCAGTCCACATACCATTTATTACAGGATGACTGGTGGTTGGTGAGTTGATAGTAACCGTATTTCCTTTTACACTGGCAATGGTTTTAACATCAAAATTATTATCTCCTGCGGCAGTAGGTGTGATCATGATCTCATCACCGGGATGCCATCCTACAGCATCTTTAACAACAATTGACGTAGCGCCGGCAGCAATAGCGCCTGTTGCATTTGTCCATGAAGTTTTTTCTTTTCCCTGCCAGTCAAGCCGGCCAGCTTCCATTACCCATAAGCCCACGTCAGGAGCTACGGGGTCCATGCCTCCGCCTTCAAAATTGTTTTCATTAATGTTGATGAAGCGGATGGTATGAATGATGGAGGAACTACCGGTATGCATCTGCAATAAACCGGTAACTAAAATATTTTTTGATGACTGTACTGTAACTGATTGGCTGCTGTCGAAAACAAGTGAACCTGCCACCTGTAAACCGGCAATGGTGGTATTTACATCGGCCCAAACAGTATGGCCTGCACTTATCACCGGTGCATCGGTGTTTTTGGGAAGATGACCACCCCATGTGGCGGGATCTGACCATTTACCCGACCGAACGCTGGTTATCGTTCCCTTTGCAGAATATGTACTTGCTGCGCAGGATATAACCGTAACCGGTTGTTTATTACCGGCTAAACCAAGCATCACGGCAAAAAGAGAAAAGAGGTTAAGGAGCTTCATAACATATAATACCTACTCAAAAGTAGCATCTTTTGGCGTTTGCGTGGCAACCACCTCTTCTTTACTCTCATGCCCCAACAAGATACCCCAGGGCTTTAAAGGCTCAATGCGATCGAAGATGATCTTGGTAACGGCAATAAAAGGAACCGAAAGAAACATACCTGGTATGCCCCAGACCATTTCACCCGCAATAACGGCGAGTATGGTGACCATTCCATTAATGCGGATCCTTGAGCCAACAATAAAAGGCAGTAATATATTGGAATCGATCATGTGAACGGCAACTGTGGTGATGATAATTACGAGTATTTTAGCTTTGCCGCCTGCTACCGCAAACGTTACAAATAAACTAAATGCCGCAGCAGTATAAATGCCAACATAAGGCACCAGGTTGAACAGGGCAGTCATTAAAGCAAACAACACCGCATACTTAACCCCGAAGATCAAATAGGAAGTGCAAAAGATAACAGCCACTATCAACATTTCAACCAATAGTCCAATCAAATATCGCCTGATGATATACTGTATGTTTTCTACAATATCATAAACGATGGTAGAGCTTTCCTTTGGAAAAACTGCAATTAAAAACCGTATCACCAGTTTACGGTACAATAACATAAAGAAAGTAAAGAGAATAGTTAATGTAAGAAACAGTAAAACAGAAGATACCGATAATAACGTAGATGCCAGTACCGACGGACCTGAAGCAAAAATACGGGAGGACGCATTTTGAATATAATCCTTTTGCTGTTGAATATCTACATGAAAATGTTCAGCAACCCAGTTGTGCAGATCATTTAATGAAGAGGTAAACTGATTTTGCAGCGACGGCCAGTCGTGGACCAGACTGGCAATTTCAGAACCAATGAGATAAAATATAGTTACCAGAATTAAGATCAGAATAAACAGTGAGATCGCCGCTGCTCCTGCGCGCGGTAACCTCATCCTGTTTTCGAGGAAGTTGGCAACAGGCAATAGCAATAAAGCAGCCAGTAAAGAGAAGAAAAGCGGCACCAAAATCTCCCGGGCCAGAATAGCAATGTATACGATCGCTATCAGGCTTATCAATGTCATGGCCAGCTTTTGAGTAAACGGTGTATTTGTTTTAGAGGTCAACATGCGGTTAATTTTTCAAAAATTACAAATAACATATTTCAGGTTCCAGATCAATTCCAAATATCAAACATAAAAAAGAAAGCCACCAAATTGGGATTTGCTTTTTGAGATTTGAAATTTATTTAATCCATCCTTCCCCTTTCAGAAACTGCTGCAACTGCAAACTGTTTACCGAGAGGGGTGGCAGCCAGCCGCTAATGCGCTCTCGTGTCCACCAAAGATGCTGTGGATTGCCCGGTTTGGCAAACCGGTAACGGTATAGCACAGCCCTGATGTACTTCGGCGGCTGGTCCCGAAAAGGGTTATGCGCAAATAAACTTACGGCCATCGGATCGTTATGCAGTAGTTTATACACAAGGTGAATCGTCCATGGATAATCATCGGCAGTCGACATAGACGCAAACCACATCTGCCAATCCAAACGCAACTGGTACGGCGCAATTTGCGGCGGGCGTTTATCCAATTCAACCGGCAGCCCTCTGTAAATATACGGTTGCCAATGAGCCTGGTCGGTGGAATCATTGTCTGAAGTTCCTTCAAACACTACATTAAAACGTTCCTGACCCACTGTTCCAAAAGCTCCATATGTATTAACCAGTTCCAGCGGATCGAATGAAGTGTTCATGATCTGCTGAGGCGATAATAAATTGAATGCCGGCTGAATGCTAAGCAATCCAATGCCTGCCGTTACCACCCAGGCGGTTGTTTGCATAGCTTTGGATGGTTCGGCATATTCGGCAGCCGTTTTCGCTTTAATAACAAGCCGGCGTGGTAATATGCGGGCCCAGAAACCATCATCGAAGCAGGCAAGCGCCGGTACGATCGACAGCCAGTTTAAAAACGACAGGTTGCCACTGAGGATAAGTGTAACCTGAAATAAAACGATCACTACGCCTGCAATGTGACGCGCAATCCGTGGCCAGAATACGAAAACAGGCGCTACCAGTTCAGCCACCCAGTTGAACCATACACCGATCTTCAGCCAGATATGCGGCAGAAAATGAAACCACCGGCTCAGTGGCCCGGGAATAGGCTGCGTTTCAAAATGATAATATAGTGCAGTACCGTTGCGCCAGATGGTATCGCCACGTAGTTTGATCAGTCCGGCACCCAGCATAAGACGGCATACCAGCCACCTGAACAAAACAATGATGGGGAAGGGAGGCGCTATTCGCGGAAATGGCCGCCAGTCAAGCAAGGGACAAAGAAAGATAGCGAGAAAACCCGTTTCAGTAAGCTGGATCTCCCAACCATAGCCATACCACTCCTGACCAATATGAACAAGAGATAAATAAAGAATCCACAGCACAGCCATTACCAAAGCATTGGCAAAACCGGCTACCACGAAACAGGAGAGCAGAAAGCCTATCCACATGCCTGTTAACAAAGCGGTATCTGAATGCCAGAGCCAGAAGATAGAAGGCAGCCGTCTGAATCCTGCTCCTGCTGACCCAAGCGCACCGGTTATCTGTTTCAGATAAAGGTCAACAGGCAATAAGCCATGCGAACCGATCAAAGGAAGTACTTCGTTAATGGCTACGAGGAATGCAACAGCATATACTACGCCCAGCAGTCGCAGTATCATAAACCGGGTGAGCCAATAAGTTGGTATAACGCGTGTTTCAGACAGATCTTCAATCTGGTTAGTCATTGTCGTTATATTTATGCTAAGAGAGTATAGGAGAAGAAAGAGAAAAAGAGATTTATTGCTTACTCTTTAAAAATAATTCGAAACAACCCTCTTTTTTCTCTTTTACTCTTATAGCTCTTAGCGCTACTGCATCCTCGAAACTTGCACCCCGAAGACGTCTTTCAACGCTCTTTTTGCCGCATGGTAACCACACATGCCATGTACGCCAGGTCCAGGCGGGGTAGAGGATGAACAGATGTAAATACCTTTTGCCGAAGTTCTATAGGGTGATACCCTTAATGCCGGGCGGGTAAATAACTGCGTTAGATCGAAACTTCCGCCGCTGATATCGCCTCCGATATAATTGGCATTATAGGCTTCCATTTGAACGGTATTCATGGTATGCCTTGCTTCAATCACTTTACTGAAACCGGGCGCAAACCGCTCTACCTGTTTTTCTATTGGTTCAGTCATATCGGTGGTTGAACCATTGGGCACATGGCAATAAGCCCATGCGGTATGTTTTCCTTCGGGCGCTCGTGTAGCATCGAACAGACTTTGCTGCGCCAGCAGCACAAATGGTTTTTCGGCATGTTTTCCATCGGCGATCAATTGTTCACCTGCTGCAATTTCTTCCAGTGTATTTCCTAAATGTACTGTTCCTGCCTGGCGGCACGCAGGTGCAATAAAGGGTATCGGTTCCCGCAACGCCCAGTCAATTTTAAACACGCCCGATCCATAGCGGTAATGCTGTAGTTGCCATTTATAGAGGGAAGAAAATTTTTGTCCGGCAATCTGCAGCAATTGTTTGGGCGTTACATCAAACAATACTGCATGAGCTGATGGTAACTGGCTTAGTGAATGAACATAAAAATTTGTTTGTATAACGCCGCCCAATGAAATAAAATAAGAAGCCAGGGCATCGGCAATGGCTTTTGAGCCGCCTTTTGGCAGCGGCCAGCCTGATAGATGCGCCGCTGTAAGTAATACGAGTGCAACGGCCGATGTAGCCATCTTGGATAAAGGCTGAAAGGAATGTGCTGCCATTCCGGCCCATAATCCACGGGCTTCCTTTGCCAAAAATCGTTTAGCCAGTTGCGTGGCAGGTGCAAGTGCCTTCAAACCAAACTCTGCCATATATAAAGGATGCGTGGGAAAACGCAAGGGCCCCAGTGCATCGTTTGCCATCTCAGGCCAATGCTGCACCAGAGGATTCATTAGTTTCCTATAAGCTACTTCATCTTTGCCTAATCCCTGTGCAGTTTTATCTATGGATTTATACAAAGCAGCGGCACGGCCATCATCAAAAGGATGTGCTGCCTGAACAGGCGGATAAATAAATTCAAGTCCGTGTTGTTGTAAAGGCAATTTTTTAAAAAAGGGAGAGATTGCTGCAAGCGGGTGAATGGCAGAGCACACATCATGAACAAAATGGGGTAGGGTAAGTGCTGCCGATTGCAGCCCTCCGCCAATTACGTCTTTTGCTTCTATTAGCAGAACAGAAAAACCGGCCTGTTGTATAGTAATGGCTGCCGCCAAACCATTTGGTCCAGCCCCCACTACAACCGCATCATAATCTCGTTTATTCAAACGCATGCTTTCTTAATGCAGGGTTCAACAAGCAATATTGCTTACAGGGGCTTCAGATCTGTATTATCAAAGGTCGGGATTTAATGCCAGCATTCGCCTGCTTTATTTCCCATATATGTAATAGAAGGTAATTCGATATACCAGGTCGTAATCGTGCTTTGCGGCGCCTGTTGCGTCATGTCTTTCACTGCTGTACCTGTTATACCATATGTTAGGCATGAAATGAACATTTTTCACCGGTGTAAAATCTACACCAGCTGTACAAAAGGTTTCTTTATTATTGGGTTCAAAGGTTGAGGTTAGCGCTTTGTAGTTGTCATATGTCTGTTCATTATAGTTCACATCAGGATTGTAGAAGTCGGTGCGGGCAAAAAAGAGCAGTCTGTCTTTTATAATATTTCCTCTTACGAACATGGAGATTCCCCGCGATCTGGCTGAAATGGTATCATTAACAGTTCCGTGAATACCTACCACATCCTGATGCCCGTAACTGTAAAAGGCTTCCACGCCGGCAGTAATACCAGGCGTTACATAGGCGGCAAATCCTTTAAGCATGTTTCTGGAATGATGAAACCCTTCAATCCAGTTCATTCGCTGATAATCGGCATACAATTGCAATACAAGTCTCTTATCGAACAACTTTGCATATACATCTCCCGAAAACCATTTGTATTTATCGTTTTCAGGTCTGGCGCCAGTGCCGTTGCTGATCATAACGTCATATCCAAAATTGCCCTTTGCCGGATCGAATTTCCCCTGAAGGGCAACACCTAAATCGTAGGAAGACACCCGCCGGATATCGGTAATGGTACGTTCAACGGAACGATAACCCCAGATAGGTTCAGCAAGTAGTGTGTACGCGGGAGTTGCCATTTGTCCGAGTACCAGATCAGTTCCTTTCCAGATATTTTTCCAGCGCAGGTTGGCCAATTTGATATATACCGAAAGTTTGTTGTCGGCTAACAGATCGCCGGTCGGCTGGTTTGTGCGGGTTACTGAATTATCTTCTGCTGCCAGTAAAAATTCTGCGGAGAACTTTGGATGGATGTCATAATTGTAACCCAGATAAATGCGGCGGAATTGAAAAGCGTTGCTGCCCTGGTCTATATTGGAATATTGGTTGGCGCCGCCGCGGTTTAGTGAATCGGAATGCCCCTTATAATAATAATCGGCAAAAGCGTATCCCCATAATTTGCCAGACGGTTTAAAGGTGGTATCGGGCTGCACCTGATCCTGTTTCTGGGCTTTGGCCGAATAAGCGATAAAAATTAGGGCAATTACGCGCAGTCCGATTCTCATTGCAATTCCGCAGTCAATTTTAAATTAAAATAAAGTTTTGATAATCAGTCCATAACACGCCGGGGATAAGTTGAAACCGGCGGCAAGATAAACGATTCCTATAACAGGCCGCGAAATTAGTAACAATTTGGTAACTCTCAGGTAACATTTCAGGTAAGAAGTGAGGGCAAACAAAAACCGTACAGAGATTTAACTCAGGTCATAGCCGGTCTTTCTCTGGGTTTTGTCTGGGTTTGGTCCCTGTTTGGTCCCTGTTTGGTCCCTGTTTAACCATAACCTGATGACAAGCGGATACCTGTCTTATACTGCTATAAATTCCATTCACTGAGGAAAGTGTTCTACAAACAAACCTGCATCGCCTTATGGCTTTATTGCTATGTGTAATCTGTTTAAGTTTAATGAAAACCTGTAAAACCGCCAGCTGAACCGGCTTTTTGCAAACAGTTGAACAATTATCTATATATAATGGAACATAATTTGCAATACTACTTAAGCAAGTAGCTTTGATTAGCAGGGTGATATTTTGATACTTACACTTAATAAGTCCCCTTTAATCAGGGTGATTGTTACCATAAAGTAACCTATACAGAAAGACACACAACCAAAGCCATTGGGAAACATTTATTTTACCTGTTCATTCGATGACGGGCATATTACCGACATGCGCCTGGCCGAATTATTAGGCAAATACAACCTAAAAGGAACTTTTTACATTCCGCGGGCGTGTAATCTATTTTCAACCAGCCTTTCCGAAAGCCAGATCCGCGATCTCTCAGGTTCCATTGAAGTAGGAGGGCATACCATGTCGCACCTGATATTAACTCACATCAGTCACGAGAAAGCACAGCAGGAAATTTCAAACTGCAAGAAGTGGCTGGAAGATGTTACCGGCAAGACAGTTTCTTCTTTTTGTCCGCCCGTAGGCCGGTTCAATCGTTATCATATAGCAGCACAGCAAAAGGCAGGCTTTACCGCTATGCGAACCGTTGAAATGCTATCGCATTCATTTCAGGGAATAAAAAAGATAGATGACTTTGTTATTCTGCCCACCACCTGCCAGGTATTTAATCATACAGGCATGGCCTATGTGCGCAATAACGTAAAGCGAATGCAGTTTGTTAAGTTCCCTTCATTATGGAGATTCTTCAACGCCGATTGGGAGATGATGAGCAGAAATTATATTAACTACTTGTGCGAAGTATCGCACAGGAACAACCAGCAGCCGGTATATTTTCATCTGTGGGGCCATAGCTGGGAAATTACAGCCCGTTCATTATGGAATCCGCTGGAGCGCTTTTTTAAACACATCAGCGAAATACCGGAAATAACACCCATCACCAATGCCGGACTGGCAAATATTACAAGGCAAACCAACCTTCAGCATGAAACAAAAGCTTTGATTGCTGAATAAATTATAACCACAAGAGGTAGAGGTTGTGCCGGAGCGCTACCTCTTCAATAATTTCTTCTGATAGATCAGTTCACTACCTGCCACTACTTCCATCACATACATACCTTTGGCGAGTGATGCCGGTAACGAAATGCTTATCGACTGATTTCCGGCACTGCATGCTTCTTCTCTGTGATATACTTCTCTGCCATGGAAATCAATTAACCGCATCTGCACTGTTTCTTTATTCTTTAATTGCAACTGTACATTCAGATCTCTGTCGAAAGGATTGGGCAATACCTGTATATCGATGCCTTTTACATTCAATCGAATAATACCTGAATATGAATGGCTGCCACCTTTTTGCACGATCTTTAACCTGTAATAACGCAAAGGCGACAACGTATGCGCCACATCAGTAAACTGGTAATTGCTCTGTACGCCATCAATTCCTTTTCCGGCTATTTTTCCTGCGCTAACAAATGAAACACCATTTTCAGCATATTCTATTTCATACCAGGCAACATGGGCGTCGTTTTTAACTGACCACTGTAATACCGACTGATCATTACTGAGACTGCCTTTAAATGAAAGTTCATTCAATGCCAGTACACCATCTGAAAAGAAACAGGTAGGCGCCTGTCCGCCGGTTTGATTAGGATCGCCTGAATTAACAAATATGGTATTGCCATCAATATCGAGCAAGGTAATTTTCGACTGGTTACAAACCTGCTGGTAGGGAACTGTTTGTACGCGGAACGTTACCACGGCTGCATTGGCTGATCCGGGTTTAATGATACCGCCCTGTTCACCGGGAGAATTAACTAATCGTCCACCAGTTACATAAAACGGCATTGTTCCGCCTATATCAGGAACCGATACACCATTCAATTTAGTAGAGCCGGCAATATATGTGGTGGAAGAGGGGACAGAGTCATATAGTTTAACACCGGCTGCATTAATATTACCTGTGTTGGTTACCGTAATACTGTATTCAACAATATCACCGCCTACTACCATTGCATTGCCATTAACATCTCTGAATGTTTTATCAGCCCTAATGGCGCTCGACAACACCGGGAAAGCACAACTGGTATAATCGCCGCTTACATACACGCCGGTTCCTGAGCCGATAGATACTGCGGCCATGGTGGCAGGATCTATTTTGTATACATCCTGATAAGCGCCACCAATATACATATTGCCTGCGGCATCTACGGCTACTGACTGCGAAGTGCCGGGAAACGGATTTACCGAACCCAGAAAAGTAGCCACCCGGTTTGCCGGATTGATTTTATACATCTTACTTGAATTGGCAATGAGGTATAGCTTGCCGGAACCATCGCCAAAAATATCGCCGCCTTTTTCACTTAAAATATCATTGGTATCATTATTAACGTCATTGATAAGAGCACCGAGGCGGTTAATAGTGGGAATATTTGTTACAGGATCAACTGAAAACTGAATAAAGTCTGTACCACCTGATGTAACGGCATACCCATATCCGTCAGAACCAAAAGCCATACGATTAATATTATAACCATTGCCTGTACCGGTTTCCAGCGGATAACCCACAAACGAACGTGCACACACCGGCGTAGCAGATAGATCTATATATCCAAGGTTCTGTGGGGAATCGGGAATATTATTAACGAAGTAAATGCGGTTGCTGTATTTGTCGTACGCTATGGCAGCAGTTCCCATAGTAGATGAAATGAGACTGCCTGCAGCAAGGGAAGCTCCGGAAATAGCATCGTAGCAGGGTCCTATACTTCCATCATAAACAGGCGCACTGCCTGCACCGGTTGATGTATTGATGGTTCTTAAATATCTGTAGGGAATGCTGCCGCCATCGGCAAAAGGCGTCATTTCATAAATAATGGAACAACTGGCATCGGGAGTGAGGTTGGTAAGTACGCTATTGGTATTCTGAATAACATCTGTACCATTATAAGTAGCATCTACCGTACCTGTATTGGTTATGCTGCCTCCGTTGGCAGTAACCTTCACACTGAATACTACGGAAGCAGCCACATTGGGCGCTAATGTGCCCGCGCTGTATGAAGGAGAATTGATCAGTCCGCCATTGCCCGCAAAAGGCATTTTACCACTTACATCGGCAACTGAAACGCCATTAAGCGTAGTGGAACCTGCTACATACGATGTACCGGCAGGGATATTATCGTATAATGTACTGAGTGTAAAATTTAATGCAGATAAATTTTTAACGGTAATGGTGTATTCCAGTATATCATCTTTTGCGGCAGTAGTGCCGTTTGTATGAGCAGAAGAATTAACAACCGATTTATTGAGGTTTAATGTTTGAGCTACTGTACTGTTACCGATACCATAGAACATTAAAGGTATAAGCAGAATAATAATAGTGTAGTGTTTTTGATACATAGGCCTGGATTGATGGTAGATTAAAAATAATAAACCAGTGAGGCGACACAACCCTGGCATTATATAAAGAGTAAGAAATAGGGGTTTATACCAGAGATGGTAAATAAATACTAACAACAAAAAAGCCCGGTCAAATGACCGGGCCGATTTTTACACTATGAAACCACGTTCTTTTATAGCATTACTTTAGAGCTTTCTTTAACTGATTGTCCATCGGTTACCTGAACTACATAAATACCTGACAAGCTATTGGCATTGATGGTAACTCTGTAAGAAGCCTGTTGTACATTCTGTTGTGCAATTATTTGTCCGTTCATATTCACCAGGCGAATAGTTACCGGATTTTTAATTTCCTCATTGAATTCAACATTTACTGTTTTGTTGGCTGCATAAATTTTGGTAACTGAAGTTGAAGCATTCAGGCGAATTGTTTTTATAATAGAGTAAGTTGATTTGCCATTTGCATCTGTTTGAGAAATGCGGTAGTAAGCTACAGGGCTGGTCATGTTTTTATCAGTGAAGGTATACATCTGAGTAAGGTTGGTGCTACCTGCGCCCATCATCACTGCAATGGTTGTCCAGTTGCGGCCATCGAGGCTTCTTTGTATTTCAAAATCTTTGTTGTTGGTTTCTTGGGCAGTGCTCCAGGTTAACACTACGTTGTTGTTATTTCTGGTAGCGTAGAAGCTGTTATAAACAACCGGCAGAATGCTGTTCACGCTAAAACCGCTGGGAGAGATACCGGTGCTGTTGCTGGCGAATGAAGGTCCGTATATAGCAGCGGGAGCGTTTTGATCATACTTTTCAACACCATTTATTTCAATCGTTTCAGTAACACGGTTATTGGTTCCTGCAGTTACGCTTCCGGTGGCGGTGATAAAGAAAATTGATGAACCATCTATACGCATTTTTTTCTGAAGCGTTACAACACCTGCATCTGTAATAGATACGTTGTTCATGTTATTGTCTTTATCAAAAAATGCGGTGTGGCCCTGGGGGATAACTATTGAATCACCATCCTGAGGTACGCGGTTTAAACTCCAGTTAGAAGCATTTGACCAGTCGCCTGAAATTGCGTTGAAAGTGATCAGGTTTTTTGCCTGTGCAGCAGAGAAGGTGATCAGTAATAAAGAAGCTAAAGTGTAAATAAGTTTCATAAGGTAAATTTTAGATAAACAGTTGCCAGTAATAATCCCAACACTGTACCATGCCAGGTGGCACGGCATGCCAATGCCGGGTGTGGAAACTTCCCTTATTCTTTATGACTTGATTTTCAGATCAATAGAAAGTAAAAAATGTTCTTAAATAATTTAACCGGCGTTTGTGGGAAGAAAGAAAAAGAGCAGGAATCATTCCTATAATGGGATTATTTTGATTTTTTGGGAAAAATACAGAAGACCGGGAACATTAATATTATTTGTATATAAGTTGACATTCTTCTTTAAATATCTTAACTTACTTATTATAGGATAAGGTTTAATGGTTATTGGTATTGATTAGTGTGCCTCCCCTCCGGGAGGCTTTTTTTATGTTCCGCCTGCGGCGGAACGATGTTGCCACAGATTACACAGATCAACACAGATAACTTATTCGATTCCTCCACGCAATATCATTCAGTTTTTAATGTAACTGTAAGAATATTGTATTTGTCTGTGTTCATCTGTGTAATCCGTGGCAAAAAATTCCGAGCGCAGCGAAGGCTCTGTGGCTCACTCCTGAGTTATTCCATATTCTTCAATTTTGCGATAAAGGGTGGTTAAACCGATATTTAATAGCCGGGCGGCCTCACTTTTGTTTCCTTTGGCATAATGCAATACATGGGTGATATGGATCTTTTCTGCGGTAGCGAGGTCAAAAGAAAGACCGGCCCGATTGCTATAGCTAATGGTCCTTAATTCAACAGAAAGATCATTAACGTTTAACAGACTGTCTTCGGCCAGTATGATGGCCCGCTCTATTACATTTTTTAATTCCCGGATATTTCCTTTCCAGTCATGCTGATTAAGATATTCTGCGAAGGCTGTGCTCATGCCATCTATCCGTTTATTTGATCTTTGCGCAAACTGTTTTATAAACGATGTGGCCAGCAGGGAAATATCTTCTTTACGATCGCGTAGGGCAGGCAGCATTATAGTAAATACGTTTAGCCGGTAAAACAGGTCTTCCCTGAATTTTCCTTCCTGCACTTCTTTTTGCAGATCGCGGTTGGTGGCCGCTATAATGCGCACGTTTACAGACGTTGGTTTTATATCGCCTACTTTAATAAACTCGCTGGTTTCAAGCACACGTAATAATTTACTTTGCAGGTCAACATGCATTTCACCAATTTCATCAAGGAACAGAGTGCCGGTATCGGCTTCCTCCATTAACCCCTTTTTGTCTTTTACAGCACTGGTAAAGGCGCCGGCCTTATGGCCAAAAATTTCACTTTCGAGTAATTCTTTGCTGAAAGCGCTGCAGTTTAATGCTATAAAAGGCTTATTAGCCCTTTTACTGCCATTGTGTATGGCCTGCGCAAAAACCTCTTTACCGCTGCCTGTTTCGCCTAATAACAGAACGGTGGCATCTGTGGGCGCCACTTTTTTGGCCAGCGTAATGGCATTCTTAATAACCGTTGACTGCCCAAGTATATTATCAAAGCTATATTGTTTGCCTACCCGTTCTTCCAGTTGCGCCACGCGTTTTTGTAATTGAATTTTCTCCAGGGCGCGGTTCAGCAGGGGTATGATCTTTTCATTATCGTTCCCTTTGGTAATATAGTCAAAGGCGCCATTGCGCATAGACTGTACGCCATCGGCAATATTGCCAAAGGCAGTAAGCAAAATAATTTCAATAAAGGGGAAGCGTTTTTTTACTTCACGGGTAAAGTCTATACCATTGCCATCGGGCAGCTTTACATCGCAAAGGATAATATCGATGGCTTCTTTTTCAAGAACAGCCATGCCCGATTTAAGGGTTTTTGCCTCTTTAACGGGAAAGCCTTCCAGGGAAATGATCCGTTTGAGCAGACCTCGCAGTTGATCTTCGTCATCAATAAGCAATACAGAGTTAAATAACATATTATTATAAGTGACAAAGCACATACCATTTCAATACACCACTGAAATAGCGCTTGTTGTTCTTCATTTCTGTGTCATTTTGAAAAAACACCTTTTCAAAATGAAAGGGTGTCAGGTAAGGCCATACACTTCAATTTTCCGGTAAATGGTCGACAGGCTGATATTCATGAGCCGCGCAGCTTCGGCTTTATCGCCCTTTGTGTAAGTAAGTACCCTTTGAATATGCAATCTTTCTACGTTCGAAAAATCGAATGTTGAAAAGGGTCTGTCATCTTCCTGCGGGAATTGAATTTCCAATGGCAGATCAGCCAGGGTAAGCACGGGATGTTCGGCCATGATCACAGCACGTTCAATGGCATTTTTTAATTCTCGGATATTTCCTTTCCAATATTGGTTCTCCAGACAATTAAGAACATCCTTATCCGTACCACTGATTTCTTTATTCATTTTTTTAGCGAACAGATCAACAAAATACTTAGTGAGTAAGGGAATATCTTTTTTGCGTTCACGAAGGGGAGGGATCTGCAACGTGAAAACATTCAACCGGTAAAACAGATCTTCCCTGAAATTTCCTGCCAGCACTTCACTCCGCAGGTCCCGGTTGGTCGCTGATATTATACGAACATCTACTGTTGTTGCGGAAGTACCGCCTACTTTTATAAATTCATTGGCTTCGAGCACCCTTAACAATTTTGCCTGCAGGCTAATATTCATTTCTCCTACTTCGTCAAGGAACAGGGTGCCTCCGTCGGCTTCTTCTATCAATCCTCTTTTATCTTTTACAGCGCCTGTAAAAGCGCCGGCTTTATGACCAAAGAGCTCACTTTCAAGCAGGTTCTTCGAAAATGCACTGCAGTTTAAAGCCATAAAAGGTTGAGCTGCCCTGGACCCCGCTGCATGAATGGCTTTGGCAAACAATTCTTTACCGGTGCCTGTTTCCCCCAATAATAACACGGTAGTATTTCCGCTTGCTACTTTTTTGGCTTGTGCAATGGTGTTTTGTATTACTATTGATTTGCCTACAATATTTTCAAAACCTAATGTGTCGGCTACCTGCCTTTCAAGTTGCCATACTTTTTTCTGCAACCTGACCTTTTCTATAGCATGTTCAATTAAAGGGATCAGTTTTTCATTATCGCTTCCTTTTATGATATAATCGAGTGCGCCATATTTCATTGCCTGCACGCCATCGGCAATACTTCCGTGACCGGTAAGCAGAATAATCTCTATCCACGGTAATTTTGCTTTAATCTCTTTGGTAAAATCAATGCCATTGCCATCGGGTAGTTTTACATCGCATACAATTACATCGATAATTCCCTTTTGCGCTACTTTACCGGCAGTTCGCAAATCACCTGCCTCGAATACCTTGTAGTTTTCGAAAGAGATTATTCTGCTTAACAATCCGCGGATCTTTATGTCGTCATCCACTATTAAAATATTCCCTAACAGCATAGGCTCTTATTTTAAAGACTGACCATACAGATATGTTACTTTGTACGTCTTTTGATAAGCGTCCCATGCAGCCAGGTCTTTATCTGACCTGAACTGAACATCAAGGGCATATTGAAATGAATGATTGCCGGGAAATGCCTTCTTTAAATTATCCAGCGTTAACAGCTGGATGTTGTTATCGGCCTTTGTACTGAAGAAATATGCATCTGTTTTAACCAGGCCTTTTCCTTTTACCGGTTCCGATTGTATATACCGGTAATAAATAAAAAAACCGGCAGTATCAACGATGCGGTAGGCTGTTTTATAATCAAACCGGTAGTTTTCGTTCTTACAGTTTCTGTATCCGTAAAAATTCACTTTATAAAACCGGTGTTTTTGCCCCAGGGATTTAACATGCCCCGAAGCAGACTCCAGCAGGTTGTTTACTACCAGCTTATCTGCACTAATACTGCAATCAACCGGGTAGGTTATTTTTTGTTTCAGAAAATCATCGGCGGTCTCATATAATCCCGCAGTAATTGTTTGGGCCTGAGCACGGGTTGTAATGACTGTTATTACCAGTACGCCCAATAGTACGTGTACGAATTTCATATACTTCGTTTAAAAAGATTGAATTGGGTCGGTGGGATAACTTTAGGGTTTAATGAATCATCATAATCGAACCAGCAGCGCGAGTATAAATCTTGTTTCCTGGTTTTTTAAATCGGGTGCCCAGCCACCCCAGCTGCTTAATGGAGGTGCTACAGAAGCTCCGCTTGACGTATAGGTGTATCCCCCTGTGTTGGTGTATCCGGTTGGAGAAGAAACACCACCTGGGCCGGCAAAATAACCGGTCATTGGTGTACCGCCGGGCGCGGCGCCCATTTTCACAATTTCGCGATGAACAAATTCTGCCCTGAAGGTGAGGTTTTGATTAGGCATATAATCAAAAGTGGTAGAGCAGTCCCATGCATCAAAAGTAGAACCGGGGCCCGTTTGTGCCTGAAATAATGTATCGGCATAACCGGTTGGCGCCAGCACAAGATACTGACCGGGGTTATGCATATAACCGCCACCGAAAGTCCATGCCAACTTATCGCCAAACCACAGACGGTTATAAAACATGCCGCTGATGAAGTTTTGTGCAGGGTGATCTGTTTTACCTTTTTTACCGAAAGGCGTTACGCCGTTGCCATTTTCAAAACCAAAATCACCGGTTAATGAAAATGCCGCTTTTGTTATACCCTTACCATGCGGGTTATTATAGTAGCGCAATTCATAACTGTTGTCGCTATGTATACGATACCGTTGAGGAGCGCCCTGGGCATCTTTTCCGTAGTAGAAATTCATTACGTAATCCACGGTTTCTTTTGGCCTGTAGTACATGGAAAAACCTGCTCCGGGTGAACGATTGAACATGGCATAGGTTTGCCAGCCGTTGATCAGCCACAACTCCAGTTTTAATTTATCGGTAGGGAAGGTTTGTAAACGAAGACCATTAAAGAACCAGGGAGTATTGTCTGATGTGAAAGAAGGCTGATACCCCCAGTTCTCCGTATTATTATACGAGAACAAACCTACATACGACATGAAGATACCGGCATCGAGGTTAATGCCATGCCATGTATCCCAGTGATATCCGGCATAGGCTTCACTGAGATACCGGTAAATGGTTTGCAGATCGTATTGGCCTTTGTAGGAGCTTCCATCATTACGCGGTACCACCGTAGAGCGCGTACCAAACTGCATCATTACACGGCCACGAACATGGTCAACATGAAAATCGCCTCCTATGCCCATAAAGGCAAGCTGCAATTCATTATTTCTTGCAAGGGCAGTAGAACCTACTACAGTATTGTCGATAGGTTTGTTAAAGGAATGTGTGTAGTTAAGGTCGAATGTAACGTCGCCGGTGAAATATTTTGAATCGATTGCAGGCGGGCTGGTTTTACGGCTGTTGCCGTTAAGCCATGTAAAATCACCGAATGCAAAAGGAGCGCTGGCGACAGAATCGGATGACTCAGCTTTTATTGTTCTTCTTTTTGAAAACAATCTGGAAAAAAATGAAGGAACCTGACTGGTATTACTGGTTACATTATTATTAGTAGTTGCAGGCAATGTTTCTTTACCGGAACTATCAGCAGCAGGCATCAGTACACTAGTATTGTTTGCCGGTTGTGAAATAAGATCGGTTTGGCCGTACCCCTTACAAATGAAAAATGTGCCACATAGAAAAGCAATTAGTTTTAGCTTGTTAGTCATAAAACGAACTCATTTTAAGTGTTATAAAAGAATAGAAAGACAGTGTTTAAATGCGTGTTGCACTTTATATGGCAGCATCGTTAGATGTGATGGAAATTTGTCTTTATGGGAATACAAAGGGGCCAAAAATATACCAGAAGAAAAACAAACAAAGATGATGCAGGCTGAAATCAGCTACAGACAAGGGTTTGAGCGAATCTTATCCTTTTAACGATTAATTAATACAAAACAAATATCATTTTCATTTTGACAAAAGACTTTCAAAATGAGAAATTGTTCTTACCGCAATATTGAAGAAATCATATACAGCTACAGAAATAATCGCCTGAAACAAAAGCCTTACTTAAGCAGTAACATATAAATTGAATAGTTGAATAGTTATTTTCATTTTGACAAAATATTTTCAAAATGAGAAACGAACAGAGATCCTTCCGTTTTGAGAAGATATTGTCATTTTGGAAAGCATACAGATCAGTAAAACAGAGCAGCAAAAATTTCCTTTTTTATCAGGAAGCAGTGGGGGATTATGTTTGGCAGGTATTTACTGTGTGCAGCAAAAGAAAGGCACAGATTTTTCAACTATATTTCTTTTTAACATTAAAGTTAGATGGCCGTCCCGTTCCCGGGAGGGCCTATTTTTTTTATCTCTCCAAAACAACTATCCGAAGTAAAATTCATAAGAAACAAAAATCAATTTCCAAGAAGAAAAGAGCCAATAACAAACTGATAACAATTAGGCTTTGAATTTTTTGTAGATTCGTTTCCCTAATTCTCCGCATTAAGTTGTAATAAAACAACATCAGAGCACACTAATGCGTTATACGGTTCTGCCATTTTGAAAATTCCTCATTTTCATTTTAACCCATTAATCAGTATTGACAGTCAGCCTGTCATGAACAGCATGCTGATAATCTATATTTTAAGATGAATAAGAGGCATGGCACCGGATTTGGAAAAGAAATATTATTAAAATCACAGATAATTCCTGACTATCCTTAACTGGGTATAATTGAAGCACTGTAGCAAAAAAATTTAAAACTTAGTTTGAGATGAAAAAGTTTATAATTTTCGATAACGGGGGAAAAACACACGACAGGTATACGATCATCAACAAAGAAACCGGAGATGTATTCGCAGCAAGTGAAAACCCGTACGATTCGAAAGGAGTGGGCAATCTGGTAGGAAATTGCGCCAGTCACAAAATTGTATTGCATGGAGCAGGCTGGAGACAGAAATTGCCGCTGAAAAAAGTTATTCATGCAGAAGTAGAAAATTATGTGAATAATGCCAGGCTCGATCCTGATTGGATTGGTAAGGAAGTGAGCGGCAAACCCCTTCCGGAAGGCATTAAAAAATATATTGCAGAGTTGGAAGGCAACGACAATGCCCAGCAAACAAAAACAAACAACACACATGCTGAAAAACATCCCAAACAGCATGCTGAAGGTGTAGCACACTAAGAACAAAGTATATAATCGCTATTTTATTTAAAGCCGGATACTCATCCGGTTTTTTTTATTCCTTTCAAAACTGCATTGGCCTTGATTCAACCTCTTTGGAACCTCTATGGTACCTCTTTGGGTCCTCGGCGCCCGAGGACCCAAAGAGGAGAATCCGAGGACCCAAAGAGGACCCAATGAGGAGAATCCGAGGAGAAACAGGCAGATTCCGAGG